>Ga0335076_10002334_pt1 | contig 18820 bp, 14 predicted proteins | sample Lox_Sample_25_FD_206717 | JGI IMG/M metagenome (GOLD analysis project Ga0335076, IMG submission 206717) | Soil microbial communities from Loxahatchee National Wildlife Refuge, Florida, United States - Lox_Sample_2.5 | ecosystem: Environmental > Terrestrial > Soil > Wetlands | place: USA...
AAATGCAGATGCCGCTGCTAAAGCGAAAGCTGCGGGGCTGCTGGTGGTCGAGGATGCTTGCCTGTTTGTGGAGCATAAGAAAAGGCGGGCGCGGTAGAGCGTTTTGTTTCGCGGCGGGGCAGGAGCATCGGCAGGAGTGCCTGTGCCACCTTAAGAGGAAGTGAGGCAAGACGCAAGACTGAAGAGGGATCCCTCACTACGCGGACTCCGTTCGGGATGACGGATTCAAATTTTTTGGCACGATACTGGGATCGCCTCGAGCCGATCTCAGACGGCTTGTGCCCCTCAAAAGCCGAAGACCTGGAGGTTGCGTTTGCCGGGGAGCACCACGGCTAAATATCTGCCGTCGGCAGACAGGCCATATTCGCGAATGGCCAGGCCATGTAGTAACTGGCGCGGTTCGGGCTCTAGAACGGGAATGACCTGGCCACGGCGGAAGGCAACTAGGTCGGGGACACGGAAACTCACGAGGTCTGCCGACTTTTTTTCGACGGTGCGCTTCACGTAGATTTGGTTTTCTTCGGTGTTCCACTGCAAAACGCCCAAGCCAACGCGCATGCGCGCCACTTTGGTAGGTTCTGCTAAGTCTCGAATCTCCAGAACTTCGCGGTCTAGGAAGTACGCCGCTTTGGTGCCGCTGGGTGAAATCGAAAGGCCACCGTAGTAGCCGTCGAGCGTGGCTAATTCTTTATTGTCCTGTGACAGCAGATCCAGTTTTTGAATGCGCGCCGGACCTTCCATATTGCGGTCGCGTTCAATGGCGATGGCAGAGTTGCTGCCCGGAATGCGGACGGCCGCGGCGAAGGTTCGTCCTTCGAAGACCTTGGTATCGGGACCGCCCCCGATATACAAGTAATGCAGCGAGAACAATTCGCGGGTGGAAATTTCTTCGGTGAGGTAGACGAGCGTGCCATTGTCGCGGAGCCACATGGGCTGTTCCGCCTCGTTGACCAAAGGATCGGGGCCACGCGGTTTCAGTTCGCGGCCGGAATCGTCGAGCAACAAAAGAGCGCGCGCGTCGTCGTGATGTTCGTCTTCGGGGTCCACCGTGGTGGTAAAGAGCTGCACGGCGACGATGTGGCCGTTGGGCGACCAGGTGAAGGACTCGACCTGGTAGGTGAAGGGCTTGTCGCCATGGGTGAATTTCTGGCCTTCGAGTATACGGCGGCGTTTGCCGTTGGGCTCGGCGATGAAGATATCGTCACGCTGAAGATCGTATTTTTTGGTTTTGAACATGCGCCGAACGGAAAAGACGATGCGGCCGTCCGGAGCGTAGGCAAAGGCGGTCACCTCATCGTCAACGTTCATGACCGGCTTATCGAGATTCTGTGCGCGGACCGGGGCACAAAAGGGAACGAGACAAAGAAGGGCCGCGATCATCGGAATGAGCAGCGGTTTTAACCTCGTGCCAGATGGCGGAGTTTCTTTCACTCGAAACTGCGAACGATTGGCCGACAATTGGAAATTGTATTTCATGGTTTTGGATGCGTTCCGGTGAACTCCGAGCAGCAGGGCTTTTGTACCGGGGTAAACTCCATCAACTCGACGCGCGTGTCATCGGGATCGTACAAATTCAATTGCCACTTGCCATCTTTGCCAATTTTCGGCGGTTCGAAGCCACTGTAACCTCTCGCCTCGAGTTCCTTTGCCGCGGCGGCTACGCTGGGAACTCCCAAGGAAATGTGATACATGACGCCGCGGGTATGTTTGTCTGGATCCGGACCAATCTTGAGCATGTACTCGATCCAGTCAGTGCCGTCGGGTACTTGCATGGCCATCCAGTTGGTTTCGTCGTCGGTCATGCCGCCATGCCAGTAGACGTGAAAGCCCAGGACGTCCTGGTAGAACTTGTTCTCGGCGTCAGAATCCTTCACGATGATTCCCGCGTGAATTAATTTGTGGCTGATGGCGCCTTCGGTTCCTTTTGCTTCGCTATTGCGGTGCTGTTCTACGAAGACGAGGCGATTGCCCTCGGGGTCGCCGGTCTCAAAATATTTTGTGCCATCGGGCCAAGTGGCTAAACGGTCGGCCGGCACGCCTTTGGCGGTGAGATATTCGCGCATTTTGGCAACGTTGTCGGTAGCCAATCCAATTCCCAGCAGGTAGGAACCGCCGGAGCCAGGAGCAGTTTTCTGCAACTCGACGCGCTGATACTGGTTGACGATGAAAAATGGGACTTGCCCGGAGCCTCCATTCACCACGCCGCCGCTGGCCAGTCCCAGTTCCTTGCCGTAGAAATCCTGAGCCTTGGCGAGGTCGGTGACTTTAAATTTGACATAAGCGATCCCGTAAATCTTTGCGCGCCCGGTGGTGTCCACGGCCCAAGAAGTTCCAATTAGCAGTGCGGTTGCCAATGCCAGAAACGCCGCAAGTCCAGACCAACCACTTGCTCTCTTTTTCATCCTGTGAGTCCGCTCCTCTGTGTTTTCTGATTGCCCGGGACGATCAACTTGTTTTGCGGGTCTTTAACCGCGCAATTTCTTCCAGTCTAGCGCGCAATCGCGCTTCGAATCCCTGGTCAGTAGGTTGGTAGTACACGCGGCCGGAAAGGTTGTCCGGCAAACAAGGCATGTCGGTGACCTTGTCCTGAGAATCGTGGGCGTATTGATATCCCGCGCCATAGCCGACATTCTTCATCAGGCCAGTTACGGCATTCCGGAGGTGCAGAGGCACGGGATCCGCCTCGGTTTTGCGCACATCATCCATTACCTCACCATAGGCCAGATAGACGGCATTGGATTTGGGTGCTAATGACAAATATACAGCTGCTTGCGCGAGTGCCAGATGACCCTCGGGTGCTCCCAAAAAGTCAAATGCTTCCTTGGCGGCCAAAGTCACCGCTAACGCGCCGGGTTCCGCCATGCCGATATCCTCGCTGGCCATGCGCACCATTCGGCGGGCCAGGTATAAGGGATCTTCGCCGCTTTCAATCATGCGTGCCAGCCAGTACAGAGCGGCATCGGGATCGGAGTTCCGGACGCTTTTGTGTAGCGCGGAGATTAGATTGTAATGTTCTTCGCCGGCCTTATCGTAGCGCAGCATTTTCCGCTGCAAAACATCTTCGAGCAATTCTGGGGTGATGGTCTTTGCGCCCGATTGAGTAGGTTTAGCGCTCTTTACGCACAACTCCAGAATGTTGTAAGCGGCGCGCGCGTCTCCATTAGCGAACGACGCAATGCGAAACAATTCCTGCTCACTGGTCTGAACGTTTTCCGCACCGAGGCCGTGCTCGCGGTCGGCCAGCGCTCTTCGTAGCAATTCGACGATTTGCGGCGTGGCGAGCGAGTCCAAAACGTACACTTTGGTGCGCGACAGCAGCGGCGAAATCACTTCGAAAGAGGGATTTTCTGTGGTGGCACCAATGAACAAGATGTGTCCCGCCTCTACGTATGGCAAAAAGGCATCCTGTTGCGCCTTGTTGAAGCGATGCACTTCGTCGACGAAGACAATGGTGCGCATTCCGATGCGCGAACGGCGCTCGGCCTCGGCCATCACTTCCTTAATTTCCTTGATGCCGCTCATTACCGCGCTGAAGGAAACAAACTCGCTTTTGGTGAGCCGCGCGATGAGGCGAGCGAGGGTGGTCTTGCCGCATCCTGGGGGCCCCCAGAACAGCATGGAACTTAAGTTGTCGTTTTCGATTTGTACGCGCAGAGGTTTGCCGGGTCCGAGCAACTTCTCCTGTCCGATAAACTCGTCCAGCGTTCGTGGCCTCATGCGTTCGGCTAACGGTTGCAATCCTGCGGCCGCTTCCGGTTCCGGCAATCCCGCGAACAGGCTCATCCCCCAAGTCTAGACTAGTGGCTTTGCAGTTTACAGTTTGCAGTTCACCGTTCAGGTCCAAGAGCACAGGCAGGAGTGTCTGTGCCACGGTTTAGTGTGCGGGTTTGGCTGGTTGGTTTGCCGAGACACGGGCCATGTAGAAGCTGAGGAAGGAATCGGTGTCGGAGACTAAACACACGTTCGTATTTGGCGGCCCATCGATTGGTCGGGTCAATCCATCGTCTTCCACCTGTAAGCGCATTTTTTTCATGGGGCACAGTTCCGGTTGGATGGCATAGCCTATGGCGACGGCGTCAAACATGGTGGGAGTCTCCTGCCTGGTGCCGTAAGCCCACTGGTGATAGAGGATGGTCAATGCGTCCGTGAGAGCGGTGCCTCGGCTAAACAAACGCGCGCGCTCGAGTTCTTGCAGCTTGATTTGCGTGGAATCCAGCGGGAGGACGTACAGCGGAACGCCGGAGGAAAACACTTTTCTGGCGGCGGCCACATCGCAAAGAATGTTCCACTCGGGCATGGCTTTTGGCACGACGGTCGGATAAGCGAACCCGTCGTAGCCGCGATAGACCGACCCGCCCATGAGCACAACGCGCTTCAATTTGCGAAATGTTTCCGCATCACGGTCGATGGCAGCTCCTAAATTTGTTTCCGGGCCAATGGCGATCAGGGTGACGTCGCCCGGATGTCGGCGAATCTGGTCCAGCAAAAAGTCCACGGCTGGCGGCCAATTGGTGGAGGGCTCACGCTCGCCGTACGCAGCCTGAGAAAACGTGAGCGTGCCTTTGGCGGGATACTTTTCAATTCCTACCGCTACGGGAACATCGGCGTGCCCGGTGTCGCGCAAAAAACGTTGCGCCAAACGAGCGCGGAGCGGGGTGTTTCCCCAAGCTGTGGTGATGCCGAGAATCTTGATTTCGGGACTCTGCATGGCCAGGGCGATGGCGAACGCGTCGTCGATGTCATCCCCGATATCCGTATCGATGATGACTAGCTCCGGCGCCTTGCCGGTTTGCATATGAACGGGGTGGTTTGCATTCGAAATTGCCGCTGAATCCTGCGCAGCGGCAGCGCCTGCCCAGAAGAGCAGTGCGAGCACGACAGCGATTTGTCCGACTCTCATCTCTTTATCCCCTGTGCCGAACCAATGCGGATCAACGGCTGGTTCTCTGCCGGTACGCCTCATACAAAACGACCGCGGCAGCGGCGCCGGCATTCAAGGATTCCACCTGCTTGGCCATGGGAATGTGAATGCGGACGTCCGCGGAGTGCACGACATCTTCCGGCAAGCCCGCTCCTTCGTTGCCCACTAATAGTGCCACCGGTTCGCACCACTGGACCCGCCAGGGCGCTAGCACTTGGCCTGTGGCACCACTCTCCGCCGTTTGCTGGTGAACACACGAAGCGACGGTGGCAATGCCTTTCAGTTTCAGTTGCGTCAGCAAAATTCCCAGAGGCATGCCCACAACTACGGGAAGGTGTAGAGCCGCACCTGCAGAGGCGCGCAAGGCTTTCGGCGCGTAGGGACTAGCGGTTCCGCTGTGTCCAGTGGCTGCGGTCAAGACTCCGGTTGCGCCAAAGGCGGCCGCTGTACGGACGATGGTTCCCACGTTGCCAGGATCCTGGACTCCGGCCAACACCACGAGCAACGGCGCGCACGCTTCTGGAGCAGTGGCGGTGTCGTCGAGAGTGGATGCGCGCGGCACGACCAAAGCGGCGACTCCCTGCGGATGTTCGGTATCTGCGATGCCTTCGAACAGGCGATCAGTGGTTTGGAGCACTGGGAATCCCACATCAGGGCGTCCGACAAACGGGGCGAAGCGGTCGCGCCAGCGCTCCCCGCTATTGCTAAAGAGGACGGCTTCGACCTTGCAGCGTGAACTCAGCGCTTCTTCGACCAGGCGCACACCTTCCACGCCGACGGCGCCGGTTGTTGTCGGCACGCCCCCGCGCAAGGCCACACGAAATTCCTTCAGCCAGCGATTATCGCGGCTGGTGATCACGTCGGTTGCCGTGGCGCGTTCATTTGCGTGCCGATCGCCAAATGAATCGGCTGGTGCGCCCACGCGACGGTCCCTCCGTCCACTCTTCATCTCACTGCCTCGCTCTGAGGCGAGCCTACCAAATTCTGGTTCGCGCTGACACCCTTATGAGCCGACTTCCTGTGCATGCCATTCAGGTTGCCGCGACGCAACCTCGGCGGCGTGTGTGCATTGCGTCGCAATCCCGCGTGTGCTATTTTGCCGTGCAGCGGCGTTCGCTCCGTACCGTCGCTCCAGAACAGGGATGGTACCCTCCTTTGTCGGCTGAAATGTTGAAGGTAAGTGCCGCGAATCCCGATCCCCGGCTGATTCGCTATGCCGCAGGCTGGCTAAATCGAGGCGCGGTGGTGGCGGTACCAACGGACACGCTGTATGCGCTGGCGGCGGATCCGGTGAATCTCGCGTCGGTGGAGGAAATTTTTCGCGTCAAAGGAAGGCCGGAGCACCGCGCGCTTCCGATCCTGATCAATTCACTGATTTATGCACAAGTGCTTGCTAAGGATCTTCCGGACAACTTTTACCGGCTGGCACAAGCGTGCTGGCCAGGCCCGCTGACCATGGTTGTGGACGCTTCGAACCGGCTTCCGTTGAAGGTGACCGGCAATACCCGGCGAGTGGCGTTGCGTTGGCCGAAGAGCAGAGTGGTGAATGATCTGATTGCCGAACTGGGAGTTCCGCTTACGGGCACCAGCGCGAATCTTTCCGGTTCGCCGACGTGCGAAAGCGGAGATGAAGTGTTTCGGCAATTGGGCGACCGGATTCCACTGATTCTGGATGGGGGCGAAACCGAGGGATCTTTACCTTCGACCATCGTAGAACTTCGTGGCGATCATTGGTGTATTGGACGCGAAGGCGCGATTGGGGATGACGTGATTCACGAAGCGCTCGACGGCGACGACGCGGTTCCCGCCTGATTCGCTTAACGGGCGGCTAAGAAATCAAAATCACCGGTGGGTGTAAGCGCGACGTTCAACCAGCGCGCATGCACGCTGACCACGTCGACGTACCACAAAGGGATGTAGGGCAACTCCTCGGCCACGATCTGCTGCACTTCTCCGCACAATTGTTTACGTTTTTCCTGGTTCGACTCTCCGCGGATACCCGCGATCAACTCGTCTAAGTGAGGATTGCGGTAACGTCCGCGATTCCTGCCGTTCGGGGGGATTTTTTTGGAGGAAAAGACCAGGTCGAAAATGTCCGGATCGTTATTCGCACCAACCCAAATGGAATAGCTCAACTGAAAATTGCCTTTGTCCAAGTCCGAAAGCAGCGTGGCGAGTTCCAGCGGGAGCACTTCCAGTGCCACGCCAACTTTTCGCCACTCGTCCTGGAGCGCCGCACCGACGAGACGAGCTTGCTCTTGGGTGGAGACTTTCAGCAAGAGGCGTACCCGCACTCCGTCTGGCCCACGAGGAAGGCCTGCGGCATCCAGCAACCGCTCTGCTTGTGCGGGATCATAGGAATAGGTGTGCACGTCGCCGTCGTAAGCCCAATGATTGGGAGGCAAAATGCCGCTGGCCAAACGCGCCTGGCCGTGCAAAAGGTATTTCACGAGCGCCACGCGGTCAGTGGCATAGGCCAGTGCCTGGCGCACTTCTTTTTTCGCGAGGACGGGATCTTGAAAGTTGGCACCCAAGTAGGCGAAGTTTGTCCCCGGTTCTTCGGTGACCTGAAGTTCCTTGCGTTTCGCGAGTATCGGCACCATGTCGGGCGAAAGCGAACTCATCTCCACATCCGCGGAACCCTTGCGCAACTCCAAGGCTCGCACAATGGCATCGGGAACCACGCGGAAGGTAACCCTTTCCACTGATGGGGCGGCCATTCCGGAAGGCGCTGCGAAAGAGTGCATAGGCAGGAGTGTTTGTGCCACGCTGTTCTGCGCAACGCGTGGCGGCGCACTCCGTTCCAAGACCACTGCGTCGTCCTGCGCCTGGCTCACGAAGCGGAAGGGGCCGGAGCCGATTGGATTCCGGGCAAACTCTGGTCCCGAACCCGCGGGCACAATGCCCACAGCACTTTTTTCCAGGTTCCACAGGAATGATGCGTAAGGCTCCTTGAGATGGAAAATCACTGTGGCGGGATCCGGAGTGTCGATGGAGGCGATCATGTTGAAGGACCCGCGTTTCGGAGAACGGTTGGCGGGGTCCATCATGTAATCGATGGTGGCTTTCACATCGCGGGAAGTCAGCTGGCGGCCATCGTTAAATGTCACTCCGTTACGCAAATGGAAGATATAGGTGAGCGGGTCCGGAGTGTCCCAGGATGCAGCCAAATCACCGTGGAGTTCCATCTGGGAATCCCGCACCACCAGGCCGTCGAAAATCAGCCGATCGATTCTCTGGGTGGTGCCGTCCGTGGCGTAACGCGGATCGAGATTCGCAGGATTGGATTCGATCACGAACACCACGTCGCCGGCGCTGCGTTTGGGAGTGCCGCACCCGGCGAGCGGGAGCGATGCGCACGAACTAACGCATGCAATGATGACGGTTAGAATTTTGCGTATGCTCATCGGATGTTCATTCCGTTAGAAGCAGATTTTGCCGAGGACGACAGCACGGTCCGCCCCAGTCGCGGAGGGCAGATTGGAGGGCCTGCGATGCCAGGTTTCGTAGGCCAGCAACGCAAACGCGTAGGCTTCTTTCGCTTCTTCCGGAACTCCTAGTTTGGAGGAGGCCATGACCTCGATCGGCGCCAGCGCTGCGGTGAGTTGGGCCATGACCAACGGGTTTTTCGCTCCGCCGCCGGACACGATAAGTTGCTGGATCTTGATTTTCTTCAACACGAAGCGTTTCAAAGCGTCGACCACGGAGGCCACGGTAAATTCGGTGGTGGTTCGAATCAGGTCATTGGGCGCCGCGGCGAATTTCTTGCCCAAGCGCAACAGCTCCTGGAAGTAGGCGCGGCCGTAATACTCGCGCCCCGTGGATTTTGGCGGGCCAAGTCGCAAAAAAGGGTCGCGCAGCAATTCCTTCAGGACTTTCGGGTTCGTGGTGCCTTGACGGGCAAGCAGCGCGCCGCGGTCAAATCTCTGTTTCTTTTTGGTGTAATGCCACACCAGCGCGTCCATCAGCATGTTTCCGGGGCCACTATCGAAGGCCATGACCTGGCTGGGTTTCGCCGCCGCGGGCAGCACGGTTAGATTGCCAATTCCGCCGAGGTTCAGCGAGACGCGACCGATTTTCTCGTCGCGATAAAGAAGATAGTCCGCGTAGGGTACCAGTGGGGCGCCTTGCCCGCCCGCGGCCATGTCGGCGACGCGAAAGTCTCCTATCGTGGGAATGCCGGTTTCCGCCGCAATCACAGTGGGCTCGCCAATCTGCAGCGTGGAGGCGGTGGACCTGCCCAGGAACGAGACGGGCCGGCCTTGGTGGAAGATGGTCTGGCCATGGCTCCCAATCACTTTGATGCGCGAAAGCGCGACGCGAAATTCCTTGCAGGCTGCGATGGCCGCGTCCGCGAACGCCATCCCTAACCGGAAATTGAGCTGGCTGATTTCGCCAGAGGTGCACGCGGCACCTTCGGCAATTCGCAACACTTCCTTGCGCAGAATATCGGGCATGCGGCGGGATGCGTGGGCGACGAGTTGGGTGCGCAATCGTGGTGGCGCGCCACTTACTTCCGCGAGAGCCACGTCAATTCCATCGGCGGAGGTGCCACTCATCATCCCGAGCACGAGCATGGCGGAATCCTCATGGGCCCGTTGTAACACAGCTGCTTGCGGGACACGGCGGTTTGTCCGGCGCGAGTGTCCAATCGATTTTTGCGGGAAGCGGCGGGTTCTTCTGGGATAGCTCGCTGATGCGGAACCCGGTCTGATGCTCAATTACGCACAAATAAGGCTATCAGGCAAGCTGGTTGCCAACGCTTGCCTATACTTTTCTTATGTCCCCGTTTTCCCGAAAGCTGGCTCCTCCCTGGCTGGCGTCCACGCGCGAGTTCTGTCGCGAACACGCGATCGTCATCGCGGCTTGGGGCCCGCGCGGTCTCGTGGTTGAGGCAAAGTCTCCGGAGCGCGCTGCGGAAATCGGCGCACAACTGGCGAATCTGGGATTTCAGGCGATTGCGGACGAAGCTGACGAGTATGCGGGTTTACTCACCCTCTCGCACCCGGACTGACACGGTTCCTCAAGTACCAATCTGCTTTTTCAATTCTGCTAAGAGGTTGAGGGCTTCGATGGGCTTTAGTTCATCGAGGTCGGCGGCTTTGAGGCGTTCGATGACGGAGCGATCAAGCGCGGTAAACATGACGGATTGCGTGCCGTTGCCGTTTGTGGCTGAGGACGCGCCGGGAGTGAGCGTTTCGCTCAATTCGTGTTCGCTCTGCTCGTGACGCTTCAAGACTTCGCGGGCCCGGTCGATGACGCTCCTGGGGAGTCCAGCGAGGCGCGCCACTTCGATACCGTAACTCTTATCGGCGCTGCCTGGTTCGACCTTGCGCAAGAAAATGATTTCGCTAGGAGTTTCTTTCACGCTGACATGGACATTCTTGACGGCAGGCAGCAGGTCAGCTAGCTCCGTGAGTTCATGGTAGTGGGTGGCAAAGAGGGTGCGCGCCCGAGTGTGCTTTTGGAGATGCTCGACGACGGCCCAGGCGATGGATAGGCCATCGAAGGTGGCGGTGCCGCGACCCACTTCGTCGAGCAATACGAGACTAGATGGGGTGGCATGATTCAAAATGCCGGCGACCTCACTCATCTCAACGAGGAAAGTGGAGCGGCCGCGGGCGAGATTGTCGCTGGCTCCGATGCGGGTAAAGATGCGGTCGGTCACCGGCAATTTCGCCTGGCGAGCGGCGACGTAACATCCCATCTGAGCCATCAAGATCAGAAGAGCAGTTTGCCGGAGGTAGGTGGATTTGCCGCCCATGTTGGGGCCGGTAATCAAGAGCAGCTGCTGTCGTCCTGGCTCGAAGCACAAATCGTTGGGGACAAAGCGCTCGCCCTTTTGCTTCAGCAACTCCTCGATGACGGGATGACGGCCGCCGATGATGAGCAGCTCGCCGGTGGCATTAAACTCTGGACGAACGTAATTCCGGTCGGCGGCCAACTTGGCAAAAGCGGCCAGCACATCCAACTTGGCAATGGCCGCAGCCGTTTTCCTGAGGCGGGCGGCTTTTCCGGCAACGCTGGAGCGGACGTCTACGTACAGCTGCCATTCAATCTCCGCGATGCGCTCGTCGGCAGCGAGAATCTTACGCTCATACTCCTTCAGTTCGGGAGAGGTGAAGCGCTCGGCGTTCACCAGGGTTTGTTTGCGCTCATAGTCGGGCGGAGCAAGGTGCAAATTCGGTTTGGAAATCTCAATGTAATAGCCAAAGACCTGGTTGTAGCGAATCTTGAGTGAATTGATGGAGGTGCGCTTCCGTTCGCGCTCTTCCATGGAGGCGATAATCTGTTTGCTGCCGGAACTGAGGTTGCGCAATTCATCCAATTCGGCGTTGTAGCCCTGGCGAATCACGCCGGGCTCGCTGGCCACGGCCGGTGGTTCGTCAGCAACGGCGCGTTCGAGCAACTCGCGAACGTCGACCAACTCATCAATCTGCTCGTGCAATTCGCCCAGTAGTCCAGTGCGCGACTCGCGAAGTTCTCCCGGGTGATCTGTTTTGTCTGAAACTCTCGCGGGTAAATTATCGACGGTAAATTCTCGAATCACGGGCAACTGCGCCAGGGACTTGCGGAGGGCAAGTAGTTCCCGAGGAGTAGCCAATCCCAAGGTAATGCGGCTGGTCAAACGTTCGAGGTCCTGAATGCCGCGCAGTTCTTTTCGAATTTCGCCGCGCACGACGGTCTGTTTCAGCAAATGCTGCACAGCATCGAGGCGAGCGTCGATGGCATCGACATCAATCAACGGGCGCAAGATCCAAGAGCGGAGCAAACGTGCTCCCATACCGGTGACGGTGGCATCCAAGGCGGCAATCAATGTAGTGGGGCCGCTGGTCTTGGTTTCTTCGGTGAAAATCGGGGCCAACAATTCCAGATTCCTCACCGATACGGGATCGAGGACTAAGGCATCCTGCTGTTGGTAATAGCGAATGCGGTCCAGATGCTGGAGCGCTTCCACGCTTGGGGCGTCGTCACCGCGGGCGGCATTTTCGCGCAAGTAATGGACAACGGCGCCGGCTGCGCACATGGCTTGGAGGTGAGCATCCAATCCGAATCCGGTCAGCTCCGCGACGCCAAACTGTTCGCGCAAAATGCGTTCCGCATAATCGCGCTGAAAGGTCCAGTCCTCCAGGCGAGTCTCCACGCCGCCGGCCCCGTCCAGGAGCGTGTTCTTGGCGGTTTCGAAGAGCTGAGCGGGGCGGGGTAGCAGGGTTTCACGCGGGCGCAGCAGTTGCAGTTCATCGCGCAATTCCTGCTCGGCGCGCTCACCCTCAAATTCCGTGGCCAGGAATTCTCCAGTGGATAAATCCACCAACGCCAGCCCGATGACCTGTCCCTGGCGGCCCGAAGCTTCCTGGGCGACGGCTGCCAGGAAATTATTTTCCCGCGCGTCGAGCACCGCTACATCCGTTGCGGTTCCGGGAGTGATGACACGTGAGACTTCCCGGCGAACTAATTTTTTTCCGGGTCCGGGCTGCTCCATCTGCTCGCAAATCGCTACTTTGAAACCGGCGCGAATGAGGCGTGCGATATATCCGTCGGCGGCGTGGTAGGGCACACCACACATGGGGATGGGCTGACCCTTTTCGCGATTGCGGGAGGTGAGAGTAATGCGCAACTCGCGCGAGGCGATCATCGCGTCTTCATAGAACAGTTCGTAAAAATCCCCCAAGCGGAACAGCAAGAGGGCATGAGGATAGCGACCCTTGACGGCGTTGTACTGCTGCATTAATGGTGTGGTTGCTTCACTCATACGAATCGTCTGAACAGGTACCCGTGACGAACGGGCGCTTTTCTGATACCCGGCTCAAGCGTCGATCCCTAGTTCCTTCAATAAGAACGCATAATCAAACGCGATCTCACGCAAAAAGTCGTACCTTCCGCTGGCGCCTCCGTGGCCAGCTCCCATATTCGTTTTCAATAGCAACACATTTCCGTCCGTCTTCATGGCGCGCAACTTGGCCACATACTTTGCCGCTTCCCAGTACATGACCTGGCTGTCATTCCAGGCGGTTTTTACCAGCATGCGGGGATAGGCTTTGCGCTCGACATTGGTATACGGGCAGTACTGCTTCATGTAGAGGTAGTCTGCCTCGATTTCCGGATTGCCCCACTCCTCATACTCACCCACGGTTAGCGGGAGCGAGGGGTCGAGCATGGTGTTCAACACGTCCAGGAACGGGACATGGCTCAGCACGGCGTGGAATTTTTGCGGCGCCATATTTGTTACTGCGCCCATGAGCAATCCACCGGCGCTGCCTCCTTCGATCACGGTACGTTCCGGTGAGGTATAGCGTTTGGCAACTAAATAGTCAGCGCAGGCAATAAAGTCGGTGAAGGTGTTCATCTTGTGGTGCATGCGGCCGGCATCGTGCCAGGGCTTGCCGAGTTCGCCGCCACCGCGAATGTGCGCGATGGCGTAGATCATTCCGCGATCAAGTAGGCTCAAGCGATTCGAACTAAAAATGACAGGCATGGAAAATCCGTAGCTACCGTAGCCATACAGCAGCAGAGGGGCGTTGCCATCGCGGACGGTAGTCTTACGGCGCACCAAGGAAATCGGAATAGCGGTGCCATCGTGAGCCTTGGCGTGCAACCGCTCGCTGACATAATTCGCGGGATCAAAATCACCCAAAACCGGCTGCTGCTTGCGCAAAATCCAGCGCCCGGTCTTGACTTCGTAATCGTAGATGGAGCGCGGCGTCACCATGGACTCATACTGAAAGCGAACCGTGCCGGCATCGAACTCCGGATTTATTCCGAGGTTTGCGTGGTAAGCCGGCTCAAAGAAGAGCAATCGCTGGGAGGCATCGGTGGCGGAGCCTGCTTCGCGGGTTAAATCCACGATACGCAAATGGGGCAGACCGTCTTCCCGTTCGGTAATCACCAGATGAGTACGGAACGCCTCCAATCCCGCCAGCATTACACCTGGGCGGTTCGCAATCACTTCATGCCAGCGTGCGCGGACGGGATTCTCCGTGGGAGCAGTGACCAGGCGGTAGGTCCTGCCGCCACTGTTGGTTCGAATGAAAAAGACTCCACCCGCTGGATCCGTGGCGCTGCCCGGATGGTGATCGAGATAGTACTCATGATCATCTTCGCGATCTGCCACCAAGCGGAACTCGCGCTGAGGCGAGTCCGCGCGCAGGTAGCGCACTTCGCTCGCGGTATGGCTGTTTACGACCAAAAACAAATAGGCGCCGCTGCGGCTGCGCTCGATGTCCATGCGGAAGCGCTCATCTTTTTCCTCATAAATCAGTTCATCTGTGCGGATCGAGGAGGAGAACTCCGCTGGGTCGGAATTTGAGTGCAAACCTGAACCAACAGCAAAGGTGTGGCGCCAGAGCTGGTTGGAACGTTTGGTCACCTCGTCTTCGGTCACATAAAAGAGGGTGCGGCTATCGGCGGCCCAAGCCGTGCTGGTCACGCGTTCGACGCGAAACGGGGCGGACGCTGCCGGATCATCGGGGTCGATACTGTGTCCGCTCGAATCAACCAACTTGCCAGTTTCCAGGTCCTTTACCTCCAGAACATATTGGCGGTACCCAGTACGATCTGTGGCGAATGCCAGCCGGCGGTTGTCCTCACTCACTTCAAACATGCCCAAGGCCATGAAGGTATGCCCGACGGCGAGGAAGTTGAGGTCCAGCAGGACCTCTTCGTTTGGAAGTGGCGCGAGATTCGGGGTTAGAGGGTCGGGATTAGGCTCGGCTGGCAGTTCCGACGTGCGCGCATCCAGGGCGCTGGCAACCCCGAACTGCCGACGCAATTCCTGCCGTAGCTCGGACATCAACTGGTCAGTCTTTCTGCCGCCAGCCGGGGTTGTAGTTCCGGAAGGAAAGGGGGCGTCACCGGCCATTTCTGGGAGCTTGCGACGGCAATAAATCGGATACTGCTTGCCCTCTTCGGTGCGGGTGTAATACTCGTACCCCCGGAGCGAGTACGGGACACTCAAATCTGTTTGGAGAATGCGCCCAAGCATTTCGTGGTAAAGCTTGCCCTGCAACTCGTCGGTGCCACGCATTTCTACGTCGCTATAGGCGTTTTCTGACTCCAGATAGTCGCGCACGCGGTGGTCCTTCTTGTTCTTCATCCAGGCGTAGTGATCGATGCGGCGGTCGCGATGGATGACGTGTTCCACGGGCTCCCGATCAGCCAACGGGGCCTGCATTCCGGTTCCGCCTGCGCTGCCCACGGCTGCACCTCTCAGGTTCCCAGGCCCACTGGGAAAGTCATCCCCCAAAAACTTCGTCATGTTGCTTCCCCTCAGCCAAGGAATAAGCTACCTTCGCGATTGTCAAATCGTTTTCCATACTTAGATTGTCGGATTCTGCGCTAAGTGGCCGTGAACCAACCTGCCGATTCACCGTCCTGCTTGGACCCGGAGTAACCGCAAGGGACGCCTTCGCCCCTGCACCGCGGCAACCTCTTCGTCGCCTATCGTACCCTAACCGGAGCCTGGTCCCCAATTGTGATTCTTGAGGAAATTTGGCAAAAGAGGCAAGCCCGAGTGAGGTGCACTTTCCCTGGCGTGCTGTCGCGTTAGTAGCGGTGGCATCTGTTATGATTTTTCCAAGCCGATGCCAACTGAGATAGAAATCAAGCTTCGAATTCAAAACCCGAAATCGTTTTTGCGTATGCTTGCCAAGGTGGGCGCGAAGCCGGTTTCGCCTCGAACGCACGAACGGAATCTCCTTTTCGACACCCCTGAGGGTGGACTTGCCAAGCACGGGCAGTTGCTGCGAATCCGGACCGCAACGCCGGCGAAGGACGGAAAGGCCAAGGGGAAAGGGAAGAAAACGACGGAGCGAGTTGGGGTGAGCCAGTACCTGCTAACGTTCAAGTCTCCTCCCGAGCAGATGGCGATCGGGCCCGGTGTTGCCTTGGCGGAGCGGCGACACAAGGTCCGTGAAGAGCTTGAGACGGTGCTGCCCGATCCGAGCACGCTGCAGAAGATATTCGAAGGGTTGGGGCTGCGGGGCTGGTTTCGCTACGAGAAGTTCCGGACGGCGTATAAGCTCCCCGCCCGCTACAAATGGGCCAAAGAGCTAGTGATCGATTACGACGAAACGCCCATCGGCACGTTTATCGAACTCGAGGGACCTCACGCAGCCATCGATCAGGCTGCCGCGCTTCTGGGTTTCCACGCGCGCGAATTCATCACGAAGAACTACCTGGTGCTGTATCTGGACGACTGCAAGCGTCAGAACGTGCAGCCAACGCACATGCTGTTTCCGGAGTCTGGAAAAGAGAAGTAGCGGGAATGTCTCATGGGCTGAGGTTGGTTGAAGGAATTTTTCGAAAACGGCGACAATTTTCCACTTTCCTGCCTATTTGTTCTTGACAACTCCGCGCAGCGAGGTTTATTCCTTCTTTTGGAGTGCATTTTTCTGTGATGAGCGCGTCCAGCGAACTCGAACCTCACTCTGGTTTCCGCAGGGTGACGGTCCGCCTCTCGCGTGTCTGGCCTGTGTTTTCAAAGGCTGCGGTGCGTCTCGTCCGGCCAACGCTCAGCCACGCCTTCTTGGAGAGGCGTTGCCGATCTTTTGCCGCCAATAAAGGCACTCCAGGGTAGCCCATTTGCGAGTTTGGATCGTCTACCCGCGCCGGTCAGCACCGCTCGCGGGTTTTTTGTTTATGTGGACGATCGCAATCCGGTTCAGCGCGAGGGTAGGCCGCCCTGAACGAAATATGGTCGCAGAACAGGGCTGTTCGTTTCTGTAGGGTGGTAACCGGGGTTTTCACCAGGTTTCTGTATTAGTTGCTCGGAGCGTGGCACGATTCGTGCTCCGTTTCCCGGGTGTGCCCATTCTAATGTGAGTTACAAGCCGTCAGCCAATTGCGCCTGCCGACAGAAAGGAGAAAGGCCGACATGATCTATGCCACGGAATTGATGGGCGCCGCCGCATACGACTCGCAATCCCATTATGTCGGCCGTGTCCGGGAGTTCTTCATAGAGCCGGCGGATGCCCCGAACCGCGTGTCGCATTTCCTAATCTCGCGGGGACGGTTCCAGCCGCTGGTGGCTCGTTACAACCAAGTGGCGAAAGCGGTTCCTGGGCGAATCGACCTAAATGTGACAGAGCGAGCCCTGGACGCGTACCAACCCAACGAGGGCTGGCTGGCGGTGCAAAAGGACCTTTTGGACCAGCAGATTATTGATACGGCGGGCCGTAAAGTGGTGCGCGTGAACGACGTGGACCTCAGCGAGTTCCGGACCAACGAACACGTCGAACTCCGTCTGGCGCAGGTCGACGTTGGGGTGCCCGGTGCGGTGCGCCGACTGCTGCAGGGTATTGCGCCAACCAGTCTGGTGCGCAAGCTTCAATCGAAGCTGCCGCAGCGTTCGATCCGGTGGGAATTCGTGAACCTGATCGAACCCGATCCCCTACGGCGGGTAAAACTGCGCATCACTCACGAAAAATTGGAAGATTTGCATCCAGCCGACCTGGCCGAAATGATGGAAGAGCTGTCGGCCGCTGAGCGCCAGGGCATCATCGCGTCTTTAGATGAAGAGACCGCAGCCGCGGTGTTGGCGGAATTGGACGAGCGGCTGACCACGCAAATCGTGGAAAAGCTTGACCCGGAGAAAGCCGCAGACATCATCGAGGAGATGGCACCCGATGCCGCCGCGGACTTGCTGGCCGACCTCCCCAAGGAGACATCCGAGGAACTTCTGGAGGAAATGCCTAATCAGGAAGCGAGCGAGGTGCGCGAGTTGCTGGCGTTCGACCCGTCGACGGCAGGCGGCATGATGAACACGGAATTCGCGTTCGTCAGTGAGGGCAGTACCCGGGACGAGGTATTGGAATGGCTCCGGAAGCAGGAATTCAACCTGGAGCAGTTGGACACCATCGTCATTCTGGGTAAGCTCGGGCATTTCGCCGGAACAGTACCGATCGCACGGATCCTGCTGGCGTCGCCCGAACAGCGAATGAACGAACTTAAGACCGATCCCCTGGTATCCATTACCGCGGATTCCAGCGAAAAGGACGTGTTTGAATTGTTCGATAAGTACAATCTGCGCATGCTCACGGTACTGGACGAACAAAACCATCCAATTGGCGTAGTGACCGTCGACGATGTGGTGTCGCGTTTGGTAAACGCATGACCTTGGTGGCCGGCGGGGAAAAGAGCTTCATCGCGAAAAACGCGATGCAAAACCGCCCCACCGCGCGGACTCCGTTCGGAATGACAGATGGCAGTCTCGGGCGAGATCCTCTGTGCTCCTGGATGGATCAGGACTGGGAACGGCCGGTGGTAGGTCGAGGGTCACCATGACGCTCTCGTCCCTCAATGCTCAAATCGATCGTCTTCGCGCCTCGGTGTTTCGGGTATTTGCGCGAACGAGCGCGTGGCGCCACCGAGTCTTCCTGTTTCTCGCAGTGATCGGGCCCGGGATCATTACATCGAATGTCGATAATGACGCTGGCGGAATCGCGACATACACGCAAGCTGGGTCGGCCTACGGGTACACACTGCTTTGGTCGCTGGTGCCCATGACGATTGCCCTGTACGTGACCATGGAAATGTGTGCGCGACTGGGAGTAATCACAGGTAAGGGATTGTCGGACCTGATCCGCGAGGAGTTTGGGTTTCGGTCGACCTTTTTTGTGATGATTGTGGGATTTTTGGTGGATCTGGGTAACGTGGTGGCGGAATTTGCGGGTGTGGCCGCGTCGATGGAGATCTTCGGGGTTAGCAAATACATAGCGGTTCCGATCGCGGGATTGTTTGTGTGGGTTCTGGTGTTGAAGGGAAGTTACCGCCAGGTAGAGGTAGTGTTCCTGGTGGCGTGTGTTTTCTATCTGACCTACCTGTTTTCGGCGCTGTTGTCCCGTCCCGACTGGCTCCTGGCGGCACGCATGACGGTTGTGCCTAGCATCCGTTTTGATACCG
>Ga0335076_10002335_pt1 | contig 18819 bp, 19 predicted proteins | sample Lox_Sample_25_FD_206717 | JGI IMG/M metagenome (GOLD analysis project Ga0335076, IMG submission 206717) | Soil microbial communities from Loxahatchee National Wildlife Refuge, Florida, United States - Lox_Sample_2.5 | ecosystem: Environmental > Terrestrial > Soil > Wetlands | place: USA...
TGGAAGTCACCCAAGAACCGAAGTTCCGGCAAAGAGATCTAACTCACTCCAAATGTTAGGTTTAAAGCGCCAGTACTAGGGCCCATGCATTCTTGTTGACTTTCCATCATAAATGACTTATGGTCATATCCGAGTGGAGGTCAATCTACCGTGCCATCTTCCACCTCTCTTCCTCTCTCCGACCGTCGTTCCCGCCGCTCCGCCCAACTCCGCGAGCGCCTCTTTCACGCAGCGCTTACCCTCTTCGCCCAAAAAGGATTCGCCGAAACTACCGTCGAAGACATCACCAACGCCGCCGACGTCGGCAAGGGAACCTTCTTCAACTACTTCCCCAGCAAGGACCACATCCTCCTTGCCTTCGCTGAAATGCAGATTGGAAAGCTCCAAAGCGCCATCGACGAAGCCAGGAAAAACGATGTGCCCACGCCAGAATTCTTCCGTTCTCTCGGCCGCCTGATGACCGCCGAGCCCACCCGCAATCCCGATATCATTCGCGCCATTTTGCAAGCGTTCCTCGCCAGTACTCCCGTGCGGGAAAGCATGCTCGAATTTCAAAAGCGTGTGCTCTCCCTGCATTCCGAAATGATCGAACGCGGCCAGCATCGTGGTGAAATCCGTAACGATCTTCGCCCCATCGAAATCGCCCAGGTCTTTCGTCAGACCGTCTTCGGCACCCTACTGATGTGGTCCCTCTATGCGGACTCTTCGCTCCTCGACCGCATGGAATCCGCCTTCGAAATTCTCTGGAACGGCCTGACGCCCCGAAATAACCCGCAGCCGCAATCCGTACTTCCCATGTTCTGGTGAGGAGCCCTCCGATGAATCGCAAACGGATTCCCATCCTTCTCGCAATCGTCGCCCTTGCCGTCGTCACCACCGGTTTCGCCATGGGCTGGTTCCACCACGACACCACGCTACAGAGTTCTGGCACCGTCGAAGCTCGAGACATTCGTGTCGGCTCCAAGGTGGGCGGCCGCATCGACAAAATCCTCGTTCGCGAAGGCGACACCGTGCAGCCCGGCCAGGTCCTCATCACCTTCGACGACAAAGAACTTCTGGCGTCCCTTGACCAAGCCCGTGCCGCCGCCGAAAAAGCCCAACGCGGCTTCCGCCCAGAGGAAATTGCCCAGGCCCGTGCCACTGCCGCGCAGGCCAAAGCCGAATACGATCAGCGCAAAAACGGCTATCGTCAGGAAGACATTGCCGCCGCCAAGGCTGACGTCGATCGCGCCACCGCCGACGAAATCCGCTCCCACCTCGACTTTCAACGCTACGACGCCCTCGCGGCCAAAGACCTCGTTTCCAAGCAACAGCGCGATACCGCCGAAGCCAACTGGAAAATGGCTCTCGCGCAAAGGCAAAATGCCCAGCACAAACTCGATGAACTTCTCCGCGGTTACCGCCCCGAAGAGATCGCCGCAGCCGAAGCTCGCTACCACCAGACGCAAGCCACCCTCGAAATGTACGAACGCGGCAGCCGTCGCGAGGATATCGACGCCGCCAAAGCTGCTCTGGCTTATGAAGAAGCGCGCTTCCGCGAGCGCCAGATCGTCGCTCCTTCTGCCGCCACCGTCGAAGTCCTCGATGTTCGTCCCGGCGATCTGATCGCGCCGAACACCCCCATCGCTACTCTTCTCGAAAGCGATCAAATCTACGTTCGCATCTACATCCCGGAAACCATCATCGGCCATGTTCGCCTCGGCCAGAAGGCGCAAATCCGCGTCGACTCCTTCCCCAAGCAAACCTTCGACGGCGTCGTCGAACAAATCAATCAGCAAGCCGAGTTTCTTCCGCGCAATGTCCAGACTCGCGAGGAACGCGTTCACCAGGTCTTCGGTGTCAAGGTTCGTATCGACGATCCTTCCCACCGCGTCCTCGCCGGCATGGCCGCCGACGTCACCCTCACTCCCAATTCGTGACCACCATGCCCCCCACCGACCAATTCGCCATCTCCGCCAATCACCTCGTCCGGCGATTCGGCGACTTCACCGCTGTCAACGACGTCACCTTCTCCGTCGCCAAAGGCGAAATCTTCGGCTTCCTCGGCCCCAACGGTAGCGGCAAAACCACCGTCATCAAAATGCTCACCGGTCTTCTTCCCCTCAGCTCCGGCTCCGCCGCCGTCCAAGGCATCGATGTCCACGACGACCCCGAAGCTGTCCGCGAACACATCGGCTACATGTCCCAGAATTTCAGCCTCTATTCCGATCTCACCGTTTCCGAAAATCTCACCTTCTACGGCCGCATCTACGGCCTTGCGCCTGACCGCCTCCGCCGCCGCATGGACGAAGTCATCCAACTCAACGGCCTCGGCCCTTACATCAATCGACTCTCCGCGCAACTGTCCGGTGGATGGAAACAGCGCCTCGCTCTTGGCTGCGCCATGCTTCACGAACCCACGTTGATTTTCCTCGACGAGCCCACCGCCGGCATCGATCCTGTCGCTCGTCGCCAATTATGGGATCTGCTCTTCGAACTCTCTGCCCACGGCATCACCTTCTTCGTCACCACCCACTACATGGACGAGGCCGAGCGTTGCAGCCATGTCGCCTACATCTACTACGGCAAAGTCATCGCCGACGGTACGCCCGACACGCTCCGCGAACTTCCCGACGTCAATCCTCCCGGCACCTATCGCGTGGAAATCTCCGCTCCCCACATCACCCAAGCCCTTCGTGCCGCCCGCACGGTCCGCGGCATTCGCAGCGCCACCATCTTCGGTCAGTCCATCCATGCCCTCATTGACGACACTCTCGATATGGATCACCTCCGCGCCGAACTTCTCAAGGACAACGTCACCGTCGCCGAAATTCGCCCCCTCGCACCCTCGCTCGAAGACGTCTTTGTCGAACTCACCTACAAACATCAGGCTGCTGCGCAGGAGGCCTCTCGTGGATAATCCCTTCCGCGGCTTCTATGCCGTCTTTTACAAAGAAACGCTCCATGTCCGCCGCGACTTCGCCACCCTCTTCTTTTCTCTCATCATTCCCATCCTGCAGATGCTCTTGCTCGGCTACGGCATCGACACCAATGTCCGCCAGATCAACACCGTCGTCTATAACGCCGACGGGCGCCGCGAAAGCCGCGAACTCCTCGACCGCCTCCGCAATTCCGACACCTTCCACCTCGTTCGTTTCGTCAACAATGACAAAGACCTCAACGACGCCATCATTTCCGGCAAATGCCGCGTGGGTATCAAAATCCCTGTCGACTACTCCGACAAACTGCTCCACCAAATGAGCGCTCAGGTTCTCGTGCTCATCGATGGCTCGGACTCCTCCGTTGCCGGACAGGCCATCAATGTCACCACCGCCATCGGCCTCGATGAATCCCTCCGCCGCGTCCTCGTCAATTCCGATGCGCCGTTCGCCGTCGATATGCGCCCCAAAATCCTCTTCAACCCCGATTCCCGCTCTCCGAATTTTTTCCTTCCCGGTCTCACCGCCGTCCTTCTTCTTAATGTCACCACCTTCCTCACCGCCTTCTCCATCGTTCGCGAAAAGGAACGCGGCACTCTCGAACAACTCTTCGTCACTCCTGTCCGGCCTATGGGACTGTTGCTCGGCAAACTCCTCCCCTATCTCGGCATCGGCTTCTTCGAGCTCTGTATGATCGTCTTCGCCATGCGCTTCCTCTTCAGCGTCCCCATCCATGGCAACGTCCTGCTTCTCGCCTTTCTTTCTCTTCCCTACATCTTCGTTTCTCTCTCCCTCGGCATCCTCATTTCCAGCAAAGCCACTTCTCAAGCTCACGCCATGCAACTCGCCTTTCTCACCATCCTCCCCAGCATCTTCTTCTCCGGCTATATCTTCCCCCGCGAAACCATGCCCAGGTTCTTTTACATCCTCAGCTACTTCGTTCCCGCCAGCTATTTCATCAACATCACCCGCGGCATCATCCTCCGGGGCGCCACCTGGGCTCACCTGTGGACCGACGGCCTCGCCCTTTTCCTTATGGGCTCTTTCCTCCTCATCATCGCCGCCCGCCGCTTCCATAACAAAGTCATCATGGCGTGATATTCTGTCTCCACGCCGCTCGCTTCATTGCTTCCGTATGTTGCCTCCGCGCTTTATGTAGCGGCCGCCTTCCCAGGCGAGCCTTTTGCACAAAGTGTCGAAGTCTCCCGTCGTTTCAGATCGCGTCGGCACGCAAAGCTCAGTAAACTGAAATGCAATCAGCAGGAATTTTTCACCAGGGGATCGTTCGTGCTCTGTCCGATTTGCAACAAACGTAAGCCCGGCCGTTTCTGTCCGGCCAAAGCCGAGAAGATTTGCCCGGTCTGTTGCGGCACCGAGCGTGAAGTCACCATCGACTGCCCTTCCCATTGTGGCTACCTTCTCTCCGCCCACCGCTACGAAAACGAGCATCCTCGCTCGCTCCCGCCCGATACTCCGCTGCTCGATGTCCGCATCACGTCGGACGTAGTCCACGCCCACGGCCGTTTTCTTTCCGCCGTCGCCTTCACCATTGCCAAATTCGCCGCCAACCAGCCACTTACCACCGATCCCGATGTCCTCGCTGCGCTCCAAGCTCTCGCCGAAACCTACAAAACTCTCTCCTCCGGCATCGTCTACGAAAATCCTCCCGCGTCTCTCGTTCAGCGCGAGCTCTACGACTCCCTCACCACCTTCATCAACGAAGCCAAAGCCAATCCCTCGCCCGAATCCTTCGGCCCTGTCAAAGACTCCGAAGTCTTTCACCTTCTCGTCTTCCTTTATCGCATGGGCCTGCTTCGCACCAACGGCCGTCCTCGCTCGCGCCGCTTCCTCGAATTCCTTCGTGGTCAATTTCCCGGTGCACAGGAACTCCAGCGCGAACAATCCCGCATCATCGTCCCTTAGCTGGCCTGTGTAGCGGCCGCCTTATCCTCGTAAGGGTCCAGCATGCTGCGCCCCATGTCCGCACGATTGCCCCGCTACCACACTCCGTCATTCCGAGCGCAGCGAGGAATCTCTCGTCGATCGCCGCGTCTTGCCTCTCCCGCAGCACCGCCTTCACCCGCTTATCGATACACGAGCCCAACGCCCCCTAGCCCCTTCCCCGCGCCTTCCTTGTATAATCCCGCCTCAGGACCAATGCCCAAAAAGTCCAACCCGTCTTCTCCCCCTCCCGCCATCGCCTCGGACCGCCTGCTTCACTACGCCATCCTCGACAAGTCGGTCGGCTTCTCCGCCGGTCATGGCCTCCTCTTCGTCGATGGCGAAGAACTCGGCCGCGTCCCGTATCTCGCCATCTGCCAGGCCCGCAATCCCTCCGAGGTCGTGCTCTATTTCTGCGAAAAGGGCTGGAACTCCGTCGCCGTCTCCGTCCACGATTCTGTCGCCAGCGCGAAACGCAAAGCGGAACGCATCTATCCCGGTTCAACCACCCGCTGGAAAGAAGCCCACATCTCCGAAGAAGCCGTCGCTCGTTACCTCGATAATTTCTACAAAGACTTCCGCTGCAGCTTCTGCGGCAAACGCGGCGACCAAGTCGGCCAAATGTTCGAAGGAAACGGTGAAGCGCAAATCTGCGATGAGTGCGTGAACGAATTCTATTCCGGCCTCGGCAACACCGCTCCGCAATCCGACTGATTCCCCCAATCGCCAATCCGCGTATCATGGCTCTTTGGCAACGGAAAGGAGTTCCTTCCCATGCGCAAAACTTCTCGCCGGTCCTTCCTCCATTCGACTCTCGCGGCCGCCGCCTCTTCTCCATTCCTCCGCGCCTCCGCTGCAAACAACTCTCCCTCCTCCAGCGCTCCTCTCGACGAATTTGCTTACAGTCAGGTCGCCCTCTTTAGCGATCTTCACGAGCACCAGCGCAAGAACACCCTCTCCGTCCTGATGGACCTCAGCGAAGACAGCATGCTCAAACCCCTCCGCGCCATGTCCGGCCTTCCCGCTCCCGGCAAGGAATTAGACGGTTGGTACCTCTACGACCCGGATTATGACCGCCACAAAGGCGGCGATAACGGCTTCGCGCCCGCTTGCACTTTCGGCCAATGGGTTTCTGCGCTCGCCCGCAACTACGCCATTCACCCCGACCCCGCCGTTCGTGAAAAAATCCTCCGCCTGAACCTCCTCTTCGCGCAATCCGTCAGCGGCGATTTCTACGTCAACAATCGCTTCCCCGCCTACTGCTACGACAAATTTGTTTGCGGCCTCATCGACTCCCATAAATACGCCGACGACCCCAACGCCCTTTCCATTCTTGAGCACACCACCAACATCGCCCTTCCTCATCTCCCCAAAACCGCCATCGAGCACGGTGTAAGCTGGCGCCCCGGTACCGGTGAAACCTACACCTGGGACGAGTCCTACACCATCTCCGAAAATCTCTTCCTTGCTTACCAGCGCGGTGCTGGCACTCGCTACAAAAACCTCGGCACGCAATATCTGGACGACCTCTACTACACTCCCCTTTCCGAAGGGCGCAACAATCTTGCTGGCCGCCACGCCTACAGTCACGTCAACTCCCTCTGCTCCGCCATGCAGGCCTACCTGACCCTCGGCAGCGAAATGCATTTCCTCGCCGCCAAAAATGGCTTCGACATGCTCCTCGCGCAAAGCTATGCCACCGGCGGCTGGGGACCCGACGAGCAGTTGCGTGCTCCCGGCAGCGACGACCTCTTCGCCAGCCTTTCCAACACACACCACACCTTCGAAACACCGTGCGGCGCCTACGCCCACTTCAAGCTCACTCGTTATCTGCTCCGCATCACCCAAAACCCACTCTACGGCGACAGCATGGAGCGCGTCATGTACAACACCATTCTTGGTGCCAAACCTCTTCAGCCCGACGGCCGCACCTTCTACTACTCCGATTACAATTTCAATGGCAGCAAAGTCTACAAGGAAGCGCACTGGCCTTGTTGTTCCGGCACCATGCCGCAAATTGCTGCCGACTACCGCATCAGCGCCTACTTCCGCGACCCCTCCGGCATTTTCATCAATCTCTACCTTCCTTCCACTATCGTATGGAACCAGGATGGTGCTCTCGTCACGCTCAAGCACTCCACCGAATATCCTCTCGACTCCTCTCTCCGCTTCGAACTCCAAACCGACAAACCTGGCACGTTCTCTATTCGCTTTCGTATTCCGGCCTGGACCACTTCTCCCGCGCTGCTCATCAACGGAAAACGCTCTACCGATCCGCTGACTCCAGGCACTTTCGCCGCCGTCCAACGCGAATGGAAATCCGGTGACCGCATCGACCTCGAATTGCCCATGAGGACTCGCCTCGAATCCATCGACGAGCGCCATTCCAACACCGCTGCTCTTCTCTACGGCCCATTGGTCCTCTTCGGCATCAACGCCGCCGGTCGCACCTTCTCGCGCTCGGAACTGCTCGGCGCGGAACAAGCCACCCCCAACTCCTGGCAAGTTGGAACCGCCCCCAACCCTCTCGTTCTCCGCCCCTTCTTCGCTCTCGCCTCTCAACCCTATTCCACCTACTTCTCACTTCACACGTAACCCGCCCCATCTGCCAACTGTCAACCTCAGTAGCTACATCACATTCAATTCATCTCGCTTCCGTGTACTATGGTCAGAATGGTGCGCGCGGACATGCCTGCGGACTGGCTTCTTCCTTCTCCTGTCTACCTCCTATACTCCGCATCTTCGTCCACAGCCGTCGGCGCATCTCTTCGCCCCATTCTTGATTCCAGAGAGGCCCAATGAGAGCTCCCGCGCTTTCCGTCCCATCCAGAATTCTTCTTGCCGCACTCCTGTCCTTCCTCATTGCCTCACCCGCACTGTCCCAAGGTGCACAGTCGGCCAATTCTCCGCAGCCCTGGATGGACCGCTCGCTCGATCCCGACAAACGCGCCGACCTCGTCATGCAGCAGATGACTCTCGATGAAAAGCTTCAACTCGTCCACGGCACCGGCTGGGGCGTCTTGCGCGAAGGCGATCCCGTCCCTCCGCGTTCGAATCTCGGCGCGGGTTATGTTCCGGGCATCGATCGTCTGCACATCCCAGACATCAACCTCGCCGATTCCGCCACTGGAGTCCGCATGGCCGCGCTGCAAAGCCGCTACGCCACACTTCTTCCTTCTCCCTTAGCCCTCGCTGCCACGTGGGATCCTGACGCTGCACTCCTCTACGGCGCCGTCATCGGCCGCGAACTCCGCGACCAGGGTTTCAATATGTCCATCGGTGGCGGCGTCGACTTAGCCCGCGAGCCTCGCAACGGCCGCACTTGGGAATACGCCGGAGAAGATCCCATCTTGGCCGGCACCATCGTCGGCACTCTTGCCAAAGGCGTGCAATCCCAGCGCGTCATGGGAGACATCAAGCACTATGCCGTCAACGACCAGGAAACTGGCCGCAATATCCTCAACGCCATCATGGACCGCCGCGCCCTACGCGAAAGCGATCTCCTCGCCTTCCAGATCGCCATCGGCATCGCCCACCCTGCCGGCGTCATGTGCGCCTATAACAAAGTGGACGGCGACTACGCCTGCGAGAACGACTATCTCCTCAATCAGGTCCTCAAAAAAGATTTCGCCTTCAAAGGTTGGGTTCTCTCGGACTGGGACGGTACCCACAGCACCGTAAAAGCCGTGCGCAACGGACTCGACATGGAGATGCCCAGTGGCGATTACCTCGGCGAGCCTCTCAAGAAGGCCATCCAGAGTGGCGAAATTCCCGCCTTTCGCCTCGACGACATGGTCCATCGCATTCTGCGCAGCATGTTTGCCGCCGGCGTCATCGACTACCCCACCATGCCCCGCCGCGTTGTTGATCCCTTCCGCGGCCGTGATGAGGCTCAGCACATCGCCGAGCAGAGCATCGTACTCTTGAAGAATGCGGACTCCATTCTGCCTCTGTCCGCCGTTCGCGTGCATTCCATCGCCATCATCGGCTCACATGCGGACGTCGGCGTTCTCTCCGGCGGCGGCTCCGCCCAGGTCGACGCGCCCGGCGGAAACGCCATCAATCCGCAGCCCGGTGGTGCCCAATGGCAGCAACCGGTGTATTTCCCTTCGGCGCCGCTGCGCTACATCCAGGAAAAAGCTCCCGCCGCCGACGTGCAATATGACAGTGGCGAAAATCCTGCATCCGCCGCCGCCCTTGCAAAGAATTCTGAAATCGCCATCGTCTTCGTGAATCAATACATGACCGAAGGCCGCGATTCCGAAACGCTTTCTCTCCCCGACCATCAGGATGCCCTCGTCAGCGACGTCGCCGCCGCAAATCCCCACACCATCGTCGTCATCGAGTCGGGCAGCACCATCGCCATGCCCTGGCTTTCCAGTGTCAAAGCTGTCGTCGCCACCTGGTACCCCGGCATCGGTGGGGGCCAAGCTATCTCCAACATTCTTTTCGGCGACGTAAACCCTTCCGGCAAACTTCCTATCACCTTCGCTAAATCGGAAGCGGACCTCCCTCACCCTCAAATTGTCGGTATGGATCTCGAACGTCAAGCCATGGCCAACAAACAACCACTTCCGGCTTTCGACGTTCACTACACCGAAGGCGCCAAAGTCGGCTACAAGTGGTTCGAAGCCGAGAAGAAACAACCGCTGTTCCCCTTCGGCTTTGGCCTTTCCTACACCACATTCGAATTCTCGAATATCAAAGTGGACGAAAAACAGAGGCAGGTGACTGTCACCGTCAAAAACACCGGCAAGCGCGCTGGCGCGGAAATCGCCCAGGTCTACGTCGAACTGCCCTCGGCCGCCAACGAACCTTTCAAGCGCCTCGTCGCCTGGCAACGCCTTGACCTGCAACCGGGAGAATCGCAAACCATTTCACTCCCGCTCAACTCACTCTATCTCTCAATCTATGACGATCAAAAAAACGACTGGCAACTTCTCCCTGGCGACTACAAAATCCTGGCGGGCTCTTCTTCCCAGCAGACCCCGCTGAAAGCCACACTCCACATCCCGCAATAGCGAGCAGCAGCCGGCAATCGCAGGTCACACCTAATCCGCGCCCTGCCAAAACTTGGTCGTCTCGTCGCAAGCATTCTCCCGTTGCACTTCGCCGCTGATCGCTCCCGCGTCCCAACCCAGCTTCATCTGTGCCGGCCGGCCTGACGCGCGCATCCCTTCCCACGGCCGCGCCGAAAATCCCAGCCGCTCGCGGATCCGCCGCACTCGCTCCGATATTTTCTTCCGGTACTCCTCCGGCGCGTACCCGTTCCTTGAATACCACTCCTCATACTGCTTCGCCAGGCGCGGGAACCGCTTCCGCACAAACGGCAAGAACTCCTTCGCCGACGACGGCATCAGGAACAGCACGCCGGAATAAAACCACTGCGCTCCTGCTTCCTTCGATGCCTCCGCCACCGCCTCCAACTCTCCATCGGTAATTCCCGGCACTAGCGGCGAAGCCGAAACTCCCACGTCGATTCCCGCCTCCCGCAACTGCGTCACTGCCCCTAACCGCAAGTCCGGTCGTGGCGCGCGCGGCTCCAACAATCGCGCCAGTCTCGGCCGCAGCGTCGTCACCGTCAAATTCACCGACAGCGCCGACTTCCCCGCAATCACCCGCAGCACATCAATGTCCCGCACCACCTGGTTGGACTTGGTCACAATCGAAATACTCAACCCTTCGCGCTTCGCGAGCTCCTCCAAACACGCGCGCGTCACGCCGTACTCCTTCTCCGCCGGCTGATACGGATCCGTCGCCGTTCCTATCGCAATGTGCTCTGGCTGTGTGTAATCCGAAGCCTTCGACTCGTACGAATACTTCTTCCCAATCTCGCTCACCAGCAGCACCGCCGCGTCCTTCTTCACAAAAATCTTCCGCTCGAACTCTCCGCCATCGATCTCCATATACTCGTGCGTGTATCGCGCGTAGCAATACTTGCAGCCAAACTCGCAACCGCGGTACGGGTTGATCGTCCATTCAAACGGCACCCGCCTTGAATCGCATCGATTCAAAATCGACTTTACCGGTAATAAAAAATATTCCGGCTTTTCCCGCGACTTCCTCCGCGTCTCCGCTATCGGAGAATTTGCGGCGAGGCGTGCTATGCCCGCCAGTGGTGCAGGAGGAGTCTGGACCTGTGGCGGGGGGCAATCCGCCGTGGGTTGGTCCACACTTCCCTTGCACCAGCCGGGTTCTCCTGGGGCACAGGTTCCGGCCTCTGCTGTTGGGTCAGGCGTTATAGGGCTGAAAGGTAGGAATCGCACTGCGGGGCGTCGAACGGGGCGGCGCCGCGTCGTGAAACGTGGCGTCGTAAGGGGAAGAACTGGGGACATAGCTCACCTCGAGCCCGCACAGTATTTCGCCTTTTCTTCGCCGTGTCAAGTATTTTCTCTTTTTCTTCGCCTACGACCCCCGCCCTTGCCTTTCCCTCCCCCTCTCTGTTCTAATTCCGCCAGCTTGCTCGAGGTTGACTCGTCTGCCGCCCCAGACCGCTTCCGGCTCGATTCCTATTCACACCGTGGAGAATTCATCGATGAAACTGGTGTTGGCTTCCGCTTGCGTCTCACTTCTTGCCTGCTCTCTCCTGATTCCCTTCTTCTTTCATCCTCCCATCCTCAACGCCATGCCAGCCCAGAGCATGGCCCCCGGCGCCAACTTCAATTGCTCTTCCGAAGATGGCCATCGCAAATATTGTCCCGCCGACACCCGTGGCGGCGTTCAACTCGTCTACCAGCGCAGCGGCTCTCCGTGCGACTTCGGCCGTACTTGGGGGTGGGACAGCCGTGGCGTCTGGGTCGACCGCGGTTGCCGCGCAGACTTCGCCATCGGTTACACCGGCGGCGGGCCCGGCGGACCATCCTGGCCCGGCTGGGGGCAGCAGTACAACGTCTACTGCGCTTCCGACGACGGCAGGCGCAATCATTGCCCCATCGATACCCGCGGTGGCGTTCGCCTGGTTCGCCAGCGCAGCGGTTCTCCTTGCACCTACGGTCAGACGTGGGGCTGGGATCGTCACGGCGTTTGGGTGGATCGCGGCTGCCGCGCCGATTTTGAGATTGGCCGGTCCGGCTGGCAACCGCCCTCAAAACAGGTCGTCACCTGCTCGTCCAACAATATGAACCGCAATGTCTGCCCGGTCGACACGCGCGGCGGGGTGCGCATCATTCGCCAACGCAGTGACTCCGATTGTATTTATGGCCGCACTTGGGGCTATGATAATCGCGGGATTTGGGTTGACCGCGGTTGCCGCGCCGATTTTGAAGTCGGCATCCGCCGCTAACCAGTTCTCTCGACGTCATTGCAGTCCCAGCCGTTGCATCACCGAGAAGAATGGCCACCCTTCTCGCTGTACACGCCATTCTTCTCCACCGGCTGGTCGGCGTTGCTGCAGACTCTCTCTCCGGGGACAAACTTCGTGCGCTCTGCCTCTTGCCTCGCCCTTGTTGTGCTTCTGGCGCAAGCCGTCCGTATGCCAGCGCAGGCCCCCGCCCAAAAACCATCGCCCAAACCCGCTCCTCAAGCGGCTCCCCAACCATCCGCGCAAGAGGAAATTCCTTCTCCGGTCTCTCACCACTATCCCATCCTGCTTGTGGCCCATGGCAATGAACCTTCCTGGTCCCTGCGACTCGGCATGAAAGGTCCTCAACGCCTTGACCGTGCTGGCTATCCTCCCATCATTCTCGATCCCGCCGAAGTCACCGCCGATCCGAACGGAATTTCCTGGACTTACAGCGCAAAAGACGACGACACCGGAGCGTCCGTCGCTGTCAAGATCACTCGCGCGTCCTGCTCCGATTCCATGTCCGACACAAAATACACGTTCGAGGCAGAGGTGGACCACGCCCAGATTGGCCCACTCAAAGGTTGCGCCATCAGCGATCCCGAGAAATTCCCGGAGTTCCGCAAGAAAAATCAGCTCGACGCACCCGACGATGCCACCGCCAAGGACCAGCCCCTCGACAAGGACAAGGAGAAGGAAAAAGAGAAAAAAGCCATCCTCGATCCCATCACCGGGTACCACTCTCCCACCGCCATCGCTTACCTCGACGCTTCAGGCCGCGTCATCGTCGCTCACGGCGAACTCCGCAAAACCGCCGCGCCGTCCGGCGTTGAACTCTCGCTCTCCCATGACGGCAAGTCTCTTCTTTACACTCGCTCCGACTCAAAAACGGGCCCGGAGCGTTCCATCGTTCTCTATGACTTTGACTCCGGTCGCTCCCGCGTTGTCGCCGGCGACAATGTCCGCCAACCTTTCTGGTCGCCCGATGACTCTCGCTTCGCCTTCCTGAAATTCGATGGAAAAATCTGGCAAGTCTGGGTAGCTTCCACCACCGCTCCCGAGAAAGCCACGTTGCTCTCTCCCACCAGCGTCGATTCTCTCCACGGCTGGGTGAATCCCAACACGGTCCTCGCCGCCGACATGCAAAACGCCTTCTGGCTCGGCGAAGACAAGCCGGCACAGACTGTCCCGCTAAAAGACATTTACGGAGACGTCTTCCAGATCATCAGCAGCGATTCCCTGCGCGTGAATCCCCTCAACTCCGATCTCCTCGTCGTTTCTGCCTACTACCTTAACCTTCCTCCCGGTGCTCCCACCGACCAGGCCGGCCTCAGCGAAACATTTTTTCTCTACGAAATTCGCTCCCACCGCCGGACCCTCCTCGGTCCTTCCGACACCTTCACGCGTGACGCCGTTTGGTCTCGCGATGGTGTCCAGCTTTTCTTCACTCGCGGCGTTCCAGGTAAAAGCGCTCTTGCCACCGATCGTATGTTCTGGGACAGCACTGGCCTTCGCCGCTATTCCACCGGACACGCTTTGGTCATCGGCAGGTAGCTCATCACACCGCGTTCGGTGCTACAGTACTTCCACAAAAAATAGGATCCGCCGGCCCTCTGACGATTCGGGCGTCCACCTTTCGTTCAGCGCGCATTTCTGCACGCGGCTTCGCGGCTTCCGTTGGAGGACACCTCACCATGCGGCGCCGCGACTTCGTCAGCAATTGTTTTGTCAGTGGAGCATTTCTAGGTTCAGCCCGATCGCCACTTGCCGAGCCTCCACTCGCCGCGCAAGATCTCACCCGGCCCGGCATGCCTTTCGATGTGGTCGTCGAACACCCCGTCTCCGGCAAGCCTCACGCCGGGAAAGTGCTTGCCGCCATTCAGCCGCACACCGATGATGTCCCTATCTTCGCCGGCGGCACTGTCGCAAAACTTGTCGCCGAAGGTTACACCGGCTATCTCCTCCGTACCAGCAACGATGAAATGGTCGGGACCGGTACAACCGGCGAACGCGTCGTCGAAAATGAACGCGACACCGACGCCGTCGCCAAAGCCCTCGGCCTCACCAAGGTCTACAACCTCGGCTATCGCAATCATGAAATGGACGATCTTTCCCGTCAGGAAATGCGCGAACGTTTCATCTATCTCATCCGCCTTCTGAAAATCGACACCATCCTCTGCTACGACCCCTGGCAACTCTACGAAGAGAATCCCGACCACTACGTCACCGCGCAAGTCGTGGAATCCGCTTGTTGGATGGCTGGCCGCGATCTCGACTATCCCGAACACTTCGACGCCGGCCTGAAGCCTCACGACGTCACCGAAAAATACTATTTCGCCCGCGGCCCACAGATCGTCAATCGCGTCGTCGACATTTCCCCGTGGATTGATCGCAAGGTCGACGCCAACCTCGCCAACAAGACTCAAGGACCCGGCGGCGAAAACGGCGCGCGTCTTCGTGCCAAATTAGCCGCCGAAAAGCGGCAACTCCCCATCCTCGGCAATAGCGACGACACCGCCAATCGCGCCTTCATCAAAAATTTCGTCCTCGATTCCGACTCGCTCTACCAACGCGGCGTCCCTTCCGATCGCGAAACCGGCAAAAAATATGGCCTCGACTGGGCCGAACCCTTCCACTACATCGGTCCTCCCCAATCCAATCTCGACACCTACATCGCCAAAAACGCCGTTGCACTCTAGCAACTAGTGCCGCGTCCAACAAGATTCGGGGGTTCTTCTTCTTTAGGAGGTGGCGGCTTCAGCCGCCACGTAGGTCGTCGCGAATGAATCGGGCTTCAGCCCCTGAAGCGTCGAACCGACGGATCTCGTCGCACGGTGTTTGCGCGATGAATCTCTCTTATTCTTCGCCTCCATCACAACCCAACCGCCCCACCCGCCGGGCTCTGCCCGTGCCGCACAAACGCTTCCGCATACTTCACACCATATTCCATCCCGCGAAACCGGTTCATCATGTCATGCAACACATAAAAATCCGTCTCCGGCTTTTGACTCGCATGTGCATAGCACGCCGCCCGCTTGCGGCTTTCCGTCGTCGTAATGTCCACGTAATGCGTCGGGTGAAAAACCTGTGTCTGCGAGCCCTGGTCCACTTCGTAATAATACAGATCGGATTTCCGTCCACCCGTGAGCCACGCATCGTAGACCAGCAGCGATGTCGCACGGTGATCCCGATGGCTATCCACCGGCCAGTGCGTCATCACTATATCCGGGCGCTCTGCCTCCAAAACCTCGCGAAACTTTTTGTACTCCGCGTTGTTCACTTCCGTGCTTCCGTCAATCTGGCCCGCGAACACGCCTTTCGCTTTCAGAATCGCGCACGCCTTTTCACTTTCCGCCGTCCGAATCGCCGCTGCTTCCTCCGCGGACTTCCCCGCGATCCCCGCCTCGCCCCGCGTCAAATACAAAATTGTGACGTTGTGACCCAGGTCCGAATACAGCGCGATCGTTCCCCCGCAGCCGGACTCCGGGTCATCCGGATGCGCCCCAGCCACCACAATCTTCAGCTTCTTCGTGCCCCTATCACCGCCCAAACCGTCCGCGGCACCCAGTCCCGGCAATGCACCCGCCGCACCCGCTACCACCGCGGCCCGTCCCAGCATTTCTCTTCGCGTCAGCTTATCCATGCGCGTCTCCGCCACTTTCGCCGCGAGCATATCACCGCGCGAACCAAGCCAGCGAAGGCACCCGTCACATCCGCATCGCTCTCCGCCATCTCGGCCTTGGTAACACTGCGTTCGATCCACTCGTGGTGCTATCATCTGCGTAACGTGGAATCCTTGGCTGTTCCCTAGCCAACCCATTCCTCGGCGGCAACCGGTTCCGCACTGCCGCTGCTGTGTGGCCTCTTCGCTCCAGTCATCTCTCCCAGACGGCTCCGGTTCGCGCAAACGGAGGTTTTCGTGAAAGCAAATGTCGCACGACTTTCCTTGTTCCTTCTGGCGCTTACCGCATCCGTCGGCGCTGCACGCTCCCAGAACCCGTCGCTGCACCAAACGCTTAGGGTAAAGGTCAACTACACCGGTGCCGGAACCGTAGATGCCAGGCACCGTATTTACGTTCTGCTGTTCGACTCCAATCCGATGACGGCGGCTACCTTGGTCGATGCCAGCTCCCAATCCGCTCCGCCCGCTCCGCAAAACGGTGTCTCTCACATCGTCGCGCGCCAGAGTACCCCTTCCAAAAATGGCATCATCACTTTCCGCAACATCGCGGTCACGCGCGTCTTTGCCATGGCCTTTTACGACAAAGCCGGCACCTACAACGGTCACCCGGATTCCAGTCCGGGTTCACCCATGGGCATCTATGGCGTCATGCCCGACAAACTCGAATCTGTCGACCTGCACTCCGATAGGGATTCCCAAATCGCCGTCACTTTCGACGATTCCAAATCCACGCCATAATGCCGGCAGGCAAATACCCAAATACATCGACCCGATCCTCTGAAATTTCTGGGTTATCCTAGTAGTCCCAGCGATGACAGGGGGATTCATGCGCATTGTTTTGCGGCTCATCCTGGCCGTGACGTTCCTTCCACTCTCCGCGGCGCTCGCTGTTCCATTTGCGCTCGCCCAGAATAAAGTGATGGGCGAACTGCAATTCGAAGGTGCCTCCAAAATCGAGCGGGACGCCGGTGTCTGGATCGATGGCAACTATGTCGGCTACGTGAAGGAGTTGAAGGGCAACAAAAAGGTCCTGCTCCTGCCGGGCAAGCACACCGTCATCGCTCGCCAAGCGGGCTACACGGATTTCAACCAGGAGATCGTCGTCGAACCCGGTGAAACCCAAACCCTCAACATCAAGATGTCTCTGGCACCCACCGCCCGAACTCCTGACGTGACCTCTACGCTGAAGCTCACCATCCAGCCTTCCCGCGCCGCGGTCTTCCTCGACGGAAACTATGTCGGCCACGCCGGCGAGCTCGGTGGCGCTGTCCACGCCCTCCTCGTCACCCCCGGAAAGCATCATATTAAGGTGGAGTTGCCCGGCTACCGTACCTTCGAGACCGAGGTAAATCTGATTGCCGGTCAGAAATCCGAGGTCAAAACCGAATTAGTCAAAGGCAGCATCGAGCAGGCCGGTTCCGACATCAAGAAGAACCCCTGAGTCTTCTCACTCCCCGCCGAGCTCGAATAGAATGCCAGTCAGAGGCCAGCCAATGAACATCCACCGGTCCACACGCATTTCTCTGCTCTGTCTTGCGCTCGGTGCACTCTGGGCTCTCCTCGCTCCTGCAGCTCCCGCGCAAACCCCAGAGAACAATGTCCGCAAGGCGCAGCCCTGGAAACAGTTTGACTACACCTGTAACGGCGGCGCCAAGCTGACCGTCTTCCTCCGCGCCGACCTCGCCAAAGTGCGCTACCAGGATCACGTCTACCTCATGAGGCAAACGAAGTCTGCCGACGGCAACCGCTACTCCGACGGCAAAATCGTCTGGTGGGGAAAAGGCAACGGCGGCTTCTTGCAGGAAGACACTCCCGAATGGAACGGCAAAATGATCCTCGAGGGCTGCCAGTTGGATAAGCCCCTGGGCTCCTCCTCGTCCGCAGCCTCAGGAACCGTCTCTGGCACCGTTACCTACCTGCAGCGCATGGCTCTGCCTTCCAACGCTGTCCTCGACGTGCAGCTCCGCGACGTCTCCCTCGCCGACGCTCCCAGCCAACTCATTGCCCGCCAGAAGATCACCTTGAGCGGCAAGCAGGTGCCCGTTCCCTTCTCCATCAACTTCGATCCCGCCAAAATCGACCCCAAGCACACGTACTCGGTCAGCGCCAAAATTACCGTCGACGGCGCTCTTCGTTTCATCACCGACACCTCCAACCCCGTGCTCACTCAAGGACACCCCGCGCAGGTCGAGCTCACCTTGAAGCCCATTAGCGGCCCCAAACCTGGACCCGCTTAGCCATTCTTGTACGTTGCACTTCTTCACCCGGTCTTCCGGACAGTTACCGCTTACGCTTCCCCTTCCGTTGGTTAGCCGTACTTGCGCAGCTCCCCGCCTATACTTTACACATGGCGACCCCTCCCACGGCCACAGCGCGTCAAATCGGGCTCCTTGTGTTGGAGAACGACTCCAGCAATTCCATCGCTCTGAAGCAAATCCTTGACAGCGAAGGCTGGCGTGTCCGTCTGGTGCCCGACGTGCCCCTGCTTCATTCCGAACTGAAAACCGGTGAGTATTCCCTGGTCATCGCGAATATCGAACTTGTCGGCATGAGCTCCCCCACCTTCCATGTGCTGCAGGAACTCGCCGCCGTCTCTCCCGACGAGGGTGGCCGCATCCGCGTTCTCTATGTCGTGCCCGAATTATCCGGCGCCCAGTTTGTCTCCGCCCTCGAACGCGCCCGCGTACCCTATGCCGTTCGCCCCTTCCATCTCCACGACCTCCTCGAAAAAGTCAGCGACCTGCTCGTCGAAGTCAAAGCCATTGAAGGGCCTTTGCGCATGACACGCCATGAATTCGGCGAGGCCCGCAAGAAACGGAAACAAGCCACCCGCACCAACTCCATGTTCGCCTCTCGCGATTCGTACTCCTACACCGAAGAAGAAATAGCCGAATACGAGCGCCAGGAAGCGGAGAGCTCCAAGACCCGCCGCATCAAGCCCAGAACCAACCTCGGCGACCCCCGAAGCTAGCCTCTCCTCCTGTAAATTCCCTGCA
>Ga0335076_10002336_pt1 | contig 18818 bp, 15 predicted proteins | sample Lox_Sample_25_FD_206717 | JGI IMG/M metagenome (GOLD analysis project Ga0335076, IMG submission 206717) | Soil microbial communities from Loxahatchee National Wildlife Refuge, Florida, United States - Lox_Sample_2.5 | ecosystem: Environmental > Terrestrial > Soil > Wetlands | place: USA...
GGCGACCAGATCCTCAGGCACGCCCTTCTGGGCATAGTTCGCAAGAATGCCGCGCATCTCGTTAATGGCGCCGTCGGCCTTCGCTTCAGAGGGCAGAACCACTACTCCGTAGCCCACACTAGCCTTCGGGTAGGTTTCCGCCATGCCGAACTCCGCTGCCAGCGCCTTGCCCGCTGGTACCATTCCATAAAGATCGGCACGTTGGCTGGCGAGTACGTCGGCGAGAATCTGGCTGGCCGCGTAATCCGGTGAGTCGGTTCCGGGGAACCGGTAAGCAATAAACCCCAGCATATATGGGAGATTGCTGTCGAGCGTAAAACTTTCCGACTTAATGGGCTGGAGATCTACAGTTGGCCTCGCCGGCAGCGGATGATCAGGGATATTGCCAAACCATTTCTTGACCTTCGCAAGAGTCGCGGCAGGATCAATGTCTCCCACGACTACCAGGATTGCGTTGCCGGGGGTGTACCACTTGTCGTAGAAATCCTTGAGCATCTCTCCGCTCGTTGCATCGAACGAGCTCTTCGTACCCAATGGGTCGTGTGCGTACGGAGTGCCGGCAAACATGTCTTCGTTCAGGCGGCTGATGAACTTATAGGTGGGATTGGAGAGATCGCGAGCGACCTCCTGCTCAATCGCGCCGCGCTCCTCCGCCCATTGCTGCTGAGAATCGTCGATACCACGCAGGCACGCCGCTTGGGCCTGAAGAGCGATGTCGAGATCCGCCGCTGGTACGGTGGCGAAGAACTGCGTGATGGTCTGCTGCGTGTCCGCATTGTTTCGGCCGCCCAGTTGCGCGTAGATGGCTGCCGTCTGGTCGGCCGTCATACCCGAGCATCCGCGAAACGCCATGTGCTCCTGAGCATGAGCCATCCCCGGAAAACCAACTGGAGTTTCGTCACCTCCAACCATGAAGTTCATCTCGACGGTCGCTACGGGAGCGAGAGAGTTGTGGATCACCACCACCCGAAGGCCGTTGTCCAGTCTCGCCCGAAGCTCAGATTCCTGTTTGGGCGCAGCTTGAGCGCCCATCACAACGAGGGAAAGGCAAAGCACCAGAGGCAAAAAACGATTTCCATTCACTTCCATATTCTCCCGATCTCTATCTGATTTCCGGTTAGAGAAACACTAATGCAAGGTTAAGCAAAAGCACCGCAAGAATTGCAAGACGGTTTCATCGCCTCATGGCCTGGCATCCGCGACTCAACACCGAATACGCGATAGCCGACGCTGTCGGATGAACCTTGCGAGATATCGATCCGGCAAACATCGGGCGTCGCATTATCCACTTGCGCATCGACGAGATGGTACGTTCCGTTTTCGTGCGTAATCCAGACAACGAGGGCGTGGTCCGTACTCATTAGTGCGATGGCAGGCCGCCCGAGTGGCTGCGCCTCTCCGTTCGCGACATCGATTTTGCGAATAGTCGGAATTCGGCATGATCTGTTCTGCCAGCGCGGAGACGGCAAGACATGCGAAGAGGGGGACTCCCCGCGAGCAGTGGGCGGATTTGCTCCTTTCTACACGCACTATGAAGTCCAGTATCTGTGATACGGATTGTAGTCTCACGTTTTACCCCGTGAGCTGGGTCTGCTTACAAGGCCGCCCGGTTTCAGGACATCACGGCTGGATTTTCCCGAATTGTTCCCATTCCAATTTGAGCCTGGCCAGCGCGTAAGATCTGGACCGCGGCGTTATGGTCTTGATCCCAGGTCGCGCCGCAAATGCACGTGTGAACAATCTGTTTAGCAACATTCCACTCTTCAACTCGCCCACACACATGGCATGCCTTCGTAGTATTTCGTGCCTTTATACCTTCAACTCTCACGGCCGTCCGGCGACCGGCGTTCTCAATCACTTGCCGGAGAATCCCCGGTGCAGCAATCACTCGAAACTTCCCACCAAACGAGCGTGTTGCGACCTCGGGGGGCGAGATTCTCGAGAACGACCGAAGATCGAACTTTTCCAGGAAAATTGTTTCGTATTCCTTCACCAACGTTGCCGCGAAGTGTCGGAAATGTTCCAAACGCCTCCGTGTCAACTGATCTCGCAGATTTACTGCCCAAGTCCATAAGTGAATATGCTTCTTTCTCCACGTCAAAAGCCGTTCGAATATTTCATCGTCTCCACTAATGCGGTTCCTCTGCCACTCGTCCAGCAATCGTAGCAAGCTTGCTCGTAACTGGCTCTCCGCCACTCTCCCAAAATGCGGTAGCAGCCCTTCGGGAATCTGATTCGCGCCGCGCCATGCTAAAACGGCGGCTCGAATTTCAGTGAAATGCTTGTCCAGGATGGACCATAGCTCACGGATTTTCGCGAATTCCGCGAGGTCCGACGGCGGAATTACAAGATCACCGTGAGAACCTAGCGTGTCGGCCCAAAATGCCACGCGCAGGCCCACCGGTGTGACCCGCCATCCGACATCTATTGCAACGCTGGGCCGTTCACCGGATACACGAGCGGGCGGATTGGGACGGGCGACTGTGAGAATCAGTCGATAGCGCCAGCTAAGTGCCAGGCGTTCGCGAATCAATGCAGCAGACCGAATGATTCCGTCCTGAGGCAGCGGGCGATGAATTACAACGGGAATTTCAAGCCAAACGGGTAGCTGTGAGTTCGGTGTAGAGGCGACGCGAATGCGCACCCTACTCCTCGATAGTTTCCTGCGCACATTCCGGACGGACGCAGTCCACGCCTCTTCCCTTACGGGCTCGATCTGGAGCCTGAGACCACGACGAGTGAACGCGGTGTGCACGGGCAAGCCCCGTTGAAAACGCACAGAAATTCGCCCCGAGCCGTTCCAATGATGTTCCCGTAATTCTGTGCCTTCCCTCATGACTCGAACGCGGGCAACTTCGTACGCGTGCCTTACATCATCGTAGTTGCACCAATACAGCATGCTATCTCTTTGGGCCTGTTTGACCTGTTCAGCACGTTCCGTCTGTAGCGCTTTGAAGGCCGCTTTGGAACGAATGACACGTTCGTTTCTGGTCAACTTTATGCGTGTCATTAACGCTGCCAATTCGGTTCGGGACTCCAAAACCGCTTTTCTGAGATCTTCGATCGCAGCGGAGTTCCGCCCTTCCGTCTTTCGCCGCGCAAGAATCGAAGAACGAAGAGTAGAAATTCTGGTTTGTAGTTCTCCGATCTCGCGCTGCTCGGCTTCATCGGATAGGAGTAACCGTGCTTTTCGACGAATCTCCCTCTCGATTTCGACGAACCGATTCCACAGTCGGATTCGCCGCTCCATTTGATCAAGCGCGACGTCGAGACCGGCCACAGGCCGGTTGCGGCATCCGTACTCGTACATTTGTATAAAGCCTTTGGACTTCCGGCCAAACATTCGTGGACTCCACTTTTCTTTATCAATAGAACAACATCCGCTTGCCAGTATTGAATTGATGAATCCACTAGCACGAACTAAGCGCTCTGACAGAATGATTTGAGGAGCGGCAACTGCCGGAGCATCCGCCGCTCCCCTAGCGGTCCAGCTAAAAATGGAAGCCGAGTTGCGCCGTCAGTGCGCGCGGGGTTACGTAGTGCGTGCCACTGAACGTCGATAGGAAGTTGTACAGAGCATACTTATTAGTGACATTGATGGCAGTCACTGTAAGGCTCCATCTGTAACGGTCGCCTTTGAATAGGTTGTCGTCACCCACGGCAACATCAAACAGGCTGCGATGCGCGATGCGCGGTGGATTCTTGTCGTCATTTTCAGTCCCTGGCGCCGGGACTGATATGAGAGACGACCCGAACTGGGAGGCGAGACACGTAAAGGGCAGGGGAACAGTCGGCGTCGCACGCACACCATTGCAGGCGAAGCCAGCTTGGAACTCCTGATCGGCAGTCAAAGGTGTCCCAAAAGGATCTGTCATGTTAACGGCGGGTTGTCCGCCCAGCATGGTTGACTGAGGACAGTCGTTGTAAGGGGGCGTTTGGACGGAAACACCGTAGCACGGTGTCGCTCCGGCCACCAATCCGCTGTCATATCGCCAATTGAAGCCGAGCCACGGTCCGCGCTTCCAGGGTTGATATTGGAAGTGGGTGGTCTGGTTGAATTTTTCATCGTGGTCAATGCGGAACGGCGTACTTCCACTGTTAAAGGCCACCGCCGGAACCGCGCCCGCGCCACCGATCTGCGGCGTGAAGAAACGCGCCGCCACGCTCGAGAAAACTACCAACGCACTGAAGCCATGATAATCCGGAACGCTCACGCGCACGGCATATCCAGGGATCTTGGAATTGTGCCAGTCAATCGGGAAAGTAATGGGGGTCGCTCCCAACACGCTAAAATCGTAGGCATTGTGCGTGTATTTCCAAATGTAATCCCCGCTGATTACCGCATACCGCCCGAACGCCTGCTGCAGGCCGGCGTGGAAGTCATTGCGGTAGCCGGGATTGAACGGCGTCGCCCCCGCTGAAGCAGGCTGAGAGCAGAGAAGCAGTGGATTCAAGACAGGATTAGCGCAGCCTGTACTCGAAAGCACCAAATTCTCATTAAAAGGACTCTCCAGCGTGCGTGCGTACGAAACTCGGAGGATCGTATTGGTCCGTTTGATATTGTAAGCAACACCGAGGCGCGGCTCGGCCTGACGAGCCACCACAAGGCCGTTGTAAAGATCGCCGCGGAGTCCCAGATTCAAGGACCAGTTCTTTATAGTGATCGCATCCTGAATATAGAGGGCGAGTTCTTTTATGTCGGTATGTCCGTGATATGCATACAAGCCGCTGGTGGAATTGGCGCAGCCGTCAGCCGGTGATGGTGTCGATCGTGTCAGATCGTAGCAACCAAGCAATGAACTGAAGCCAGGATTTGCGACGAATGGCGTGGGGTAGAGAACGGGGTTCGTTGAGCTCGCCCCTGCGCAATTGCCGGGGTCATTCACACCCGGGTTTCCAACGAAAACTGGTACGCCATTGGCATCCAGGCACGGTGCGTTGAAATTTGGGTCGACGATTCCGAGATTGTCGTTTTCGGTGAGAAAAGTCTGTTGATAAGTAACTCCCGCCTTAATGTTGTTGATGCCCACAACATGGGTGACATTCGCCAGCAAACCTGTATTCGCCAGTGTCCGATATTGAGAGACAGTTTGCTGTTGCAAATTCGGCGGGCCGAGGTCTGCAAATGGGTTGTTGCTCGGATAATAATTATAGGCATCCCGTCTGACGAAGCCGCCGAAGGTAAACACGGTGGTCGGGTTTATCAGCCGCGTCCAGGTCGGAGCGATGTTAAAGGTATCGATCTTGGAGCGCTGGTCTGCAGGGCCGACAGGGATGCCATTGGGACCAAGTCCGTTGTTGCTAACGCTAACGCCATTCCACGGCGTCGCATTCTGCGAGTCAAACGAATTGGGAGTCTGGAACCACGAACGGCTGAAGCCCAGATTCAGATGAATCGAGTCCTTGCTCGAGAACTGATAGTCGACCCGATCGAAAATGTTTTCTTCGTTGCCTTTGTCGTGCATCACGGTAAATTCCGGCGGGTCCAGGAATCTTCCCGTATTCAGCCCGTTCGCTGTGATGAAATTCCCCCACTTATCACCGCCGTAAGAAAGGTCAAAGCCAATGTTTGACGAGCCAAAGGATCCGTAGGAGGCATTCACACTGCCATGGGGCGTTTTTGAGCCCATGCCAGAGCGAGTGGTCGCCACGATTATCAAGCTTGTCTTGCCGCCATACTCCGCCGGCGGAGCTCCCGGAATTGATTCCAGCGACTGGATAGCATCAAGAGGGACCTGGTTGGAAAAAACCTTGCTTTGCTGATCGGTAATCGGCTGGCCGTCTATGGAGAATGAGTTCGAGGCATGGTCGCCGAGGCCGTGAAAGAGACCATTCGAGTCTGCCGACACACCGGGCGACGCCAGCGTGACTAGAGAACTCAACGAGGAGGACTGGCTTTCGAGTGGCAGCTTGTTGAACAAATCACGATCCACATCGGTGTGCCCGGTTGGATCGTTCTCCACCAAATCAGCGCCAGCTTCGACCGTGACCGAAGTGGAGGAGCCTGTCACCTGAAGACTGACCTTGACACTGGTTGGGACTGCCGACCGAACCTCCACGTCTTGGGCCTTCGGGGCGAACCCTGTAGCCGTCACCGTCATGTGATACGGATTCAGCGGAACGTTCGAGAAACTGAAATTTCCTTTACCATCCGTGGTGGTCGTCCTGTCATAACCGCTGACTGGCTGTTGAATCCGCACCTTCGCATTCGCGACCACCGCGCCTGAAGGGTCGAAAACGGTACCATTCAGCGACCCCGAGCCTGACTGCGCATGAGCGTGAAAACCTAGTGCTAGGCAGAATACGACCGTAAAAGCCGCACGGAGCGACCTCTGGTATGAAGCCAGCATGATTCCTCCTGAATTTTGGTCGAAAAGATCAAGGGAGAGGCGCTCGGCAAAACGAACCGGGCCTGAGGGCACCAGAGAAATGATCTTTATCCAGATCTAGACGCTAGGAGGTGGGCGGACGGATAGCACCAAGACGGCAGGGCATTGCTGTGCCGAAACCGGCTCCGGCCGAAAGGTGGACACGGAGACGAACATCAGCCGTGGCAAGTTGGTAGTGGCTTTGGGGGAAGCTGAATGGGCGGCGATACAGACGGTACACGCGGCGGACTCCGTGGCACTCGAGTGCTGATGCATCGCGAATGCTATCGCTGACCACAACGTCAGCAAAGCACAAAGACAACCTATCGTCTTCATTATCGGCCGCATGGCAATTAGCGCACCAACGCTACGACGGCAACCCCACGAAACGTGTGGTTTGAATCTATACCAAGAAAGGGAAGGAAATCAACAAAAGTAGTAGGCATCCAACGCTCCACTTGTCACCTTCCGAGTAGTCGCGCAGCTCAAATCGTTCATTTGAATACCCACGGTTCTTGTTATTGTTTTGGAATGATCGTCGATATCTGTGGTTGGTGCGACAGCGAAAGGCTCACGTAGAAACCACTCACCGCGCTATCGGAACCCGCGGCAACAATCTCCTGGAATTAAGGATGAATGCCAACTCAGAAGTGACGTGAATAAAGGCGGCAATGAAAGGATTGAGAAAACCGAACGCTGCCAATCCCACACCCACGCTGTCTACGGCCAGCGTGCCCACAAAGTTCAGCATGGTGATCCCGCGGCAACCGCGAGCGACGCGCATTGTCTCGACTGATTTCAAGAGATTTCTTCCGATCAGGATCAGATCCGCGCTCTCCCGAGCGACATCCTTCCCTGATATGGTGTGACCCTGTCAACATCTTCGAATCGTTGGGGTGGTTTTTGCATTTGTCTTTTCGAGGACAGGATCAGCAGCAGCCGAGGCAGGTAATGGCGACGATTGATCAAGCTGATATTCGCGGGTCGGAACCGCATAATCATGATCCGTCGGGAGCTGCCTCTGACTAAGTGCGCGAATCCGGCTAGGCCTGTCGCATAGGGAAGCCGAGGATTCTCCTTCGTGCTTGCTCCGGCTGCGGCTGACCCTGTCCTCGAATTGGAGAGCGTTGTTCATTGGTTGAATCGTTTTTGCTTTTTCCTTATTTGGAAAGTCTTTGCTTTTGTTCTTTCGGTTCCCCTCATGCCGCCAGTTGTTGTTTGCAGGACGCTTCGGCCTTGATCCCGATGGCCCAGATGAAGCCCAACAGCTCGCGTGCGACTGCCGTCATGGTCTTTCTCTGCTCCTTGCCTCGAGCCATCAGCGTCATGTAGCGCTTGTGCAGGCGGTTCTGTGCTTTCCATGCAATCTCGGTAATTTCTGCTGGAAGTCCTTCCTGTCGCTTGCGCAACCGGGCTCCGATTGCAGGCCGGTGTCGATAGCTCCAGGCCGATTCGACCACGATGCGTCTGAGGTGCGCGTTACCTGACTTGGTAATGCCGCCTCTTCGAATACGCTCGCCGCTGGAGTCTTCGCTGGGAAAGGCTCCGCTATACCCCATCAGATCCCGCGCGCTCTCGAAGCGGGAGGTGATGTTGCCCAGCTCGACAGCAATCGTGACTGCCGAGATATGCGCAATGCCGCGCAATGCCTGTAAACCGCGAACCACATCCTGCATGGGCACGGAAGTCAGCTGAATCACTTCCACAATCGACTGCTCCAACCGCTTGACTCGTTCTTCCATGTGCTGAACTTCGTTCAGACAATCGAGCAACGTGGCCTCCCGCGCCGGATGTGTGTAGCGCACCTGCTGGACCCACTCCACGTAACGTTCCGTCCACGCCTTCACTCCCAACGGAGGACGCTGGCCCGTACGGAGCAGGAACTTGGTCAGCCGATGCTTCGCGCGCAGCTGATCCTGCTTGGCTGCCTCCCGTTGCCGGACAAGATCGCGTAAGGCTTCCGATGCCTCATCCGGCACCCACACTGCGGTCAGATCGCCGGAGCGGTGACTCCGTGCCAGCTTCAAAGCGTCCCGCCGGTCGGTCTTTACCTTGTCCCCGGGCTTTTTCGGAACCAGCGACGGCGCCACCACATCGCACTTGACTCCCAACTGCGTCAGCTGCCAGTAAAGTACGAACCCCGTCGGGCCGGCTTCATAGCAGGCCCGCAGATGCTCGACCGGTCCAAGTTTCCTGATCAACTTGCGGATCGACTCTTCGCGGTTGGCAATCGTTCCCAGGCTGCGAACTTCTCCGTCCGCCTCTGCTACTGCCACGGTTATCGTTTCGGCATGGACATCCAAACCCAAAAATCGTAACTTCTCTATTATGACCGGCCTCACATACTGAAACTCCAACGTGTCGGTGGAGTGTGCTGCCAAGCATGCGATTTCCTCCTGGCACTGTGGCACGCGGACATGTCGGCGCCGGGACTCGTCATCTAGTTCGAATCGTCTCGCCGTTTCAAGGTCGGACGATCGTTATCACTCTGCGTCTTCCCGTTGTTGTCGTCCGTGTTCGCTGTCCGCCGTAAGCTCGGCTTGCTCGCGTCTTTTTGGTCGAGCACCTTATGTTTGTTTTCAATCGCCGCCAGGCGCGCCTTCACATCCTCAAACTCAGAGGTGGTCACGATGTACTCTTGTTTGGCCGGGAGGATCTTTCGAATCTCTTCCTGCGCTTTTTCGATGCGGTCTGGAGTCGGGGGATGAGTTTCGAACGCTTTCGATATGGTGCCGGGCTTTTTCTTTTCCATGGCCTGGATTTTTTCGAAGAAAGATACGAACGCCGTGGGATCATATCCTGCACGGTACATGTATTGAATACCCAGGTAGTCGGCTTGCGCTTCGAAAGTGCGCGAGAATTTCAGAAATGTCAGCGGAATGCCTAGACCCATACCCTCGTAAATGCCATATCCTATCGCGCCGCCCATGAAGATCGCAGGCAGCGAAGCCATCTGCAAGAGGTTGGCGCGGGTCATTTCGCGCCCATAGTGGCAGGCGGCAACGTGTCCAGTCTCATGTGCCATCACGCCGGCCAGCTCGGCCTCCTCATCGGCAGCCAAGATCAGTCCCGAGTTCACATAGAGAAACCCACCCGGCAGAGCCATCGCATTCACCACGTCGGAATCGATGACCTTGATGGTGAAAGGCACCTGCGCGTCTGAGTTGCGCACGATGTTTTGGCCGATCCGGTTGATGTATTCAGTGACCACTGGATCATTGATCAGCTTTATCTGGGACTCGATCATCTGCGAATATCTGCGACCATCGGCCACTTGGTGCTCGATCGAATACCAATTGCCAACGCCGCGGCCACAACCCACGTTGCGAGTTCCCACGGCATCCACATCGGTCTTACCACCATCGTGCTTGATCTGGCTGTCACTCTGAGTGGGCAGAGCCGCAGGTTTCTGGTCGGGCGCGCTCTGCACGTCACCCGACCTTGTCTGGTTTTGGTCCGGATCAGAAACCTGCGCCAACGCCCACGGCGATGCGCTGAACCCCGCCAATACAATTGAGATTGCAAACCATCGCAATTTCATGACAACCCCCTCGGACATACCGTCAATGTATGTTGGGGGTCCACCAACATCACGAACAACATATTTAAGACAGGCGGGCGCCTTTGAAGGATGAGCGGCTATCCTAGGGGGGTGGGCGGAAGCGAGAATCAGCGTACCATCCCCCGCAAAGTGACCTAAGCGCTGCGGCTAGTCTGGCGGATACGCCGAGAGAATCCGGGACGGAGGCGCTAAAGCGTATCACGTACGAACTGGTCGATGGCCTCTTGGATCTTCGGGGCAATGCCTGCCATGCGGCGTTGCGAGATTGCGATCGATCTCGCCGTCAGATCCCCAGCCTTGGCCAGCATAGCCCGCCCGGCTGGCGAACGATAGAACACCAGGATGCCATCGATCTCCTTTTCGGTATATGCATCGGAATAGAGTTTCACGAGATCCGGCTCCAAGGCTTTCCACGTGGTTGTCTCTCTCAGAAGATGAACGAGCTTCCGTTGAAGCTCCTCAAAGCTCTTCCTTTGGTCCGGATCTAGCGTTGCGCCAGCGAGTTCCTGCTCAGCCGTGGCCCGAAGGTGCGTTTCTTGCGCCTGCTCAAGTCGATTGGTCGTCTCCTCCATTCGCATCAGCGCCAACATTTCATGCACCTTACGATTTTTCGACGAGGGAGTGGCATAAGCGGACGAAACTAGGAGAAGCGCAAGAACCAACACGCTTCCGGCTGCCTTCGCGACGAACTTCAAGGCGGCTGAACTCATGTATGTCTCCGATGAAATTTTCATTGCTCTCCGGATGCACTTAGTGCAGGAGGCGGAACACTCGGTAGCTGCAACGTGGTTGCCTGATACGCGCAAAGGTGGGCACGAGAGCGTCGTGAGTACGAACGCTGCAACTATGCCCGACAGCGAACGTCGATCAAAATAAATGTAAGACGGGGAAGAATCGAGCATTTTGGCCATGTCTCTTTTGCTGTTCAATGTCATTGTGTCGCCAACGCATGTTCCAAATCGTCCGCCGCTTTGTCAATGCCCGCTGCCCCATTCTCGATCACCAGAGCAACCTGCGGAACCTGATCTTCCGCTTCTTTCCACTTCTTCGCGTCCATGTATTCGCGCACAGCCGCGATCGGCTTGGCCCGATTGCTCCCCTAGCAGGCTGCGGAAAAAGGGATAACGCGACTTGGATTCTCTGCAAGCTCCGCGATTGTGTGACTCAGAGAAGAACTTTCAGTGCATTCGCCGATAGCACGCGAGTCGTTTTTCGATCCCTGGAAAATACTGCGCTCGTAGCCTACGCTACTTGAATCGCCAGATTCCGCATACGGACTAAGTTGTATGCGGCAGCTGCAAAGGTGAAGATCCATCCCACCTTGAAGATTCCGCGGTGCCGGACTTTCCGCAACAGCGCGATGGTCTTGAGCCACCCGAAGCACTCTTCAATGCGCTTCCTCTTCCTCTGACTGATGGCATATCCGACGTGTTGCGTCGTGCGAGCGTCAATCGCGCTCCCACCGGGCCGCTCTGAGTTCTGGGCCACGTGTGGTGTGACCTTTAAGTTTCTGCACTCGGCCACGAAATCTGCGGTGTCATAGCCCTTGTCGCCGCCTACCGTCACTTGTTTCGTGCCCGGAATCTCTTCCAGCGTCACCAGCGCGGCATCGCGCTCCGCCGTTCCATTGGCCTCGAACTCCTCGGTGTTTACGATTAGCCCGTTGCGGTTCTCCACCAGGAGATTCCCGTTGTAACTCAGCTTCGCTTCCTTGCCCTTGCCTTTGCGTGCCATCTTCGCGTCCGGGTCCGTCTTCGATGCGTGCGTCTGGTTTGACCGCTTCTCCCCATGGAAGTCCACCGTCGCATTGCCAGGGTCGTCCGGTGGAACGGCGTTCTTGCCGTCCTTGCGCTGGTAACTCTTCACACTCGCCCACGCTTCCAGTAGCGTTCCATCCACCGTGAAATGTTCGTCCGAGAGCAGACTGCGCTCGCGTGCCTGCTGGAGCACGGCTTGGAAGAAGTTTTCGGCGATGTCCCCATCAAGCAGGCGCTCGCGGTTCTTGGTGAATACGGTTACGTCCCAGACGGAGTCATCCATGTTCAAGCCCACGAACCACCGGAACAGTAGGTTGTAGTTGAGCTGTTCCATCAGCATTCGTTCGCTTCGCACCGAGTACAGCGCTTGCAGCAGGAGCGCTCGCAACAATTTCTCCGGCGCAATCGATGGTCGCCCGGTTTTCGCGTACAGTTTGTCGAACCGTGGTTGCAGCTTCTTTAACGCCTCGTCGGTCATGCTCCGAAGAGGACGCAAGGGATGGTCTTGGGGCACTCGCTGCTCCGGGCTTATGTAGCTGGACGCATCCAGTTGCCGCTCGTCTTTTCCACGCATGCCTTCTTCTTATCAGTTCCCGCTGTGGACGCAAGATAGTTTTCTGGTGCGAGGCGTTTTTTCAAGGCGTAGGTATAGATAGTGCAAGGCCTGCTCTCGCCAGTTATCATTTCGCCATGGAGCCCGCTTCATTCACAATCGAGTTCCCCGAGCACTTGCCGCCTGAGAAACGAAAATACTGTCTGGACCAGCTCAGTAACGCAGGAGCGTCGGTCGAACGACATGCCGACCACGTATTTCGTGTTGTCTGCTCGAAGCCGAGCGAACTGGCTCATGTCGGCTGGCTGCTATTCCATACCCATTTGTCGGACCTGTGCCGAGTGACATCGACTTCCGGTGGCGCTGAATCGCGGGCGAGCGCATACCAAAGGCCACCGAAGCGGTAGAGGGGCAGCGTAGCTGGCGTGAATCCCTTACACCGCCTCTTCGAACCGAGTTTTTCCGCAGCCTGCTAGAAGAATACTCGGAGGTTAATGATTTAACTATAGTTGGTAGCTCGAGCGTCATGAAATCCGCTCATCGCTAGTTGCTCACCGCTCACAAGAAAAAAACACCCGTTGGTGAAACAGTCGCGATTTTAGAGGACCATGTTCGGATAGCATCTTAGCGATTACCTGTTGTGCGGCAGTGCGAGAGAGAATGGACGGCTCTCCAACACGGCGATGTTGACGAGACGAGAATTGGTCCAATCTGCGATGGCTTTTGGGGCATGGCCCTCGTTGGGCTCACTTGCGGCTGAAACGCTCCCGATGAACACTTCTGCGGCGCCCGATGATGAGGCGTTCTGGGCGCAAGTCCGCTCGCAATTCGAGTGGGAGCCCTATTCTTCCAATTTCGTTACAGCGGTCCGAGACATCAGCCCGAAACATGTCAGCGAGTTGGCAGTTGCTCGAGCAACCGAAATCAACTCGCTCGAAATCGCGAAAGTGTTCACACCCAATTGGAAGCAGGATCTACGAAGAAAGGTTGCGGACTTCATCGGCGCGCCCGTCGACAACGTGGCGCTACTACGAAACACAACTGAAGACGTCACGACGGTACTTTCCCACTGGCAGTTGCAGCAGGGCGATGAGATTCTGGCTTCATCGGCGGAGCATGGGCCGTTCTACGACACGTTTGGCGCAGCGTGCTGCACGCGATGGCGTGACGATCCGGCAGTTCCACCATCCCGCTCCCGTCGCTTCGATGCACTCTATCGTCGACGCCGTCGCACGCGCGATGACACCACGCACCCACCTCGTGATGATCGGCCATATTGTATTGTTCGGTGTGATCAATCCCGTGCGGGACATAGCCGATGCGGTGCATGCTAGAACGCGAAGTTACTGGTGGACGTGTTCTTGGCATTGGGCATATACCAACGGACGTGAGTGCGATGGATTGCGATTTCTACGCCGCGGGATTTCACAAGCTCGACCTTGTTGGCTACTGATCGGAGACTGCGCCTAAGGGCCGATTTTTTTGCGAAACACGCTAGACACGAAGCGACTTGGCGGAAAGGGCCGGTTTCCGGTAACGTAACGGTGAATGACCGATCAGTTGAGCATTCACGGGCCGATCTTGGCCAACACGCTGGGTCATTGTGGTGGCGCGCTCGTATTCGGAACCCTCCTGTACCTCTTCCTGCTCGATTGGTATCGCTCAAGGAGATCCCGCAGCCGTCTTTCGGCGGTTGCTTGCGGCTTGGCTTTTTCCTGGAACTTCGGCTCAGTCGTCGCGATTGGCTTCAGAGCGAGCGGGAACGGTTTTGCGCAAATCGTCTTCACGATTAGTCTCTCCGCTCTGACCCTGCTACCCGCCGTCTTGTTGCACATTTCATTAAGCGCCAGGCATCGGCTTTTATTGTTCAGCGGATACGCTCTATCCGCCGCCAGCATTATTCTGCATGTTCTAACCTCATTTTCCGCCTCCGACGGCCTTCACCATGACGCCATTCTATTAATTACGATTGGTTTCGCGGTCTTGTCGTGTGTGTCGATCGTGGTGGAAATGCGGCACGCGGGACGCGCCGCCGGATCGCGCTTGGCCGTGGCCATGTCGCTTCTGCTGTTCGCCATTTCGTTTGTTCACTTGGGGGAGGTCCATCCGGAATCGGCTTGGCCGTTTGAGATTCTGGTGCACCACGCCGGCGTTCCACTGGCAGTGTTCGTTCTGCTTTACGACTATCGGTTTCTCATGCTGGACGCGTTCCTGCGTCTCCTCGTGAACGTCTCCCTCGCCTCGGTGACGGTCGGGGGAGCTACATTCTTGGCCTGGCGACTGCACGCCTTCGGGCCCATTGCCTGGGATCCGTTTCTGGCCGCGATGACGTTTGTCGTGATGTGCCTCTTGCTAATGGGGTTCGAATATGCGCGAGGCCGCGTACAGCGGTGGGTGACTCGCATCGTATTCAGGCGCTCCGCCATCGAGAGTATTGAGGGACTGTTGCGCGGGGAATCAGGTTCCGCGGCAAGTGAATCGGGCTACATGGACTTCGCCTGCGCGCAAATTGCCCGCTACGTCGCGACCGATGATTTCTCGATCAAGGACTCCATTCCGTCCCAGTTTGCTGACCTGCATTCCCCTTTGCCATTGCTGGAGCGATCGCTGTGGCAATCATTTGAGTCGGATCCATGGGCCCAGGTGATAGTGCCATTTCGGTTTTCTCGTGGCGACACGTTGTTTCTTTTTCTTGGTGTCCGGCAAGGTGGAAGGCCGTATTTGAGCGAAGATCTGGCAGTCCTCTCGCGGCTCGCTTCGATCGTGACGGAGACCATCGAACAGCTGCGGAGTATGGAGTTGCAAAAGCTGGCTTCGCAGGCGGAGTTACGGGCCTTACAGGCTCAGATCAACCCGCACTTTCTGTTTAATGCATTGAATACGCTTTATGGCACGATCTCACGCGATGATCCTGTAGCACGCCGTTTGGTCCTGAACCTGTCGCAAGTGCTGCGTTATTTCCTACAATCGGAGCGGGTTTTTATTTCAGTCGAAGAAGAGATGAAGATCGTGCGCGCTTACTTGGAAATCGAGGCGTTGCGTCTGGGAGATAGGTTGCAGACACGCCTGGACGTTGATGTGGATGCTCTGCCAGTGGAAGTCCCCGTACTCTCAATCCAACCTTTGGTCGAGAACGCAGTGAAGCACGGAGTGGCCAAGAGTTCGCAGAAGGGTTTTGTCCATCTTAAGATCACGATCGTGGGATCAAACTTGTGTGTACAAATAGCCAACTCTGGGCAATTAAATGTGAAACAACTTCACCGCAATGGTGGAATCGGGCTTCCCAATGTGAAGAGACGGTTTGAACTATGTTATGGGGCGGAGGGCGAGGTAGTCCTGCACACTGACCGAACCCAGACCACAGTGAGTTTCCAGGTGCCGCTGCAGCGTCAATCTGACAAAAGTCAAGAGCTTGCGTTCATTCCCCGACCATTGAGCTAGAACGCCCGTTCACGCTAATTAAAAGGGCGTCCACGACTAAAGCGAGAGCCAAATACACGATTTGCACTATATAGGAATGGGGACATGCGCTTGAGGGCCCTGATTGTCGATGACGAATCCGTTGCTCGCGCTGTCTTGCGCGACGAACTTCAAGAACTTGGTTCGGTCGAGATTGTAGGCGAGGCAGAGAACGGCGCTATCGCTCTCGACCTGATTCACACTTGTCTCCCAGACGTAGTGTTCCTGGATTTGCAAATGCCCACGATGGGCGGGTTTGACGTGGTTCGGCGGCTAGGCGATGGGTCTCACTTGCCGATCGTTGTGATCGTCACCGCTTATAACCAATACGCAATTGAGGCATTCGAGGCTGGCGCGATTGATTATCTCCTGAAGCCGGTCGGTCAGGAGAGACTGGCTCAGTCGGTTGAACGCGTACAGAAGACGGTTTCAAGAAAGCCTGAGATCGCCGAAAATCTGGCAAGACTACAAGAGATTGCGGAACCAAACTCGGATCGGCGAACGCACAAAGTTGTCGGACGAGCGGGTGCAGAATACTTCTTGCTGAACGTGAATGAGGTTCATGCCTTCCAGGCAGAAGGTGAACTAGTTTGGGTCATCACCGCAAACCGGAAATATCTTGCGACGCAGACACTCCATAAACTGCAGGAGAGGTTGCAAGCATCGACATTCCGGCGCATTCATCGCAAGGCGCTCGTCAACATGGATCACGTCCGGAAGATGACACGTTTGAGCAGCCAGCGATGGCTGGTGACATTGAGTAACAGCATGGAATTTATTGTCAGCAAGAGACAGGCGAAAACCATTCGGGAGCTATTGAGCTAGCGGGAAGTGAACCACGCGCTTCCAATCTCGCAGGCCGACTAGCCGGGACCAATCGACGTGAAGTAATCGATCCTGCTTGGCAACTTCTCAAAACGACGACATCCAGTCAGTACTATTCTTGACCAACCGTATCCGATTGCTTCCTTGACGCCGGCATACTGTCAGTCAAAACAAAACCGCCGTCTCCTACAGAACTATCGTATTGGTAGAAGACGGGCGCTCCGTGTCGACGCCAATAGGACGAGCACCAACGTGACACTCGCAATCCGCCCCGCAGGGCGCTTAGGAAAGTTCTTCGTACGGGGTCGATGACAATACCGACGTGTCCGCGCCAAACGAGGACATCACCCTGTTGGGGAGTGGCAGTCTGCGTGAATGGTAGGACACCCTGATAGAGTTCACGCGAACTCGAGTATGGATAGTTGAGACCGACACTTCGATATACGTCATGGACAAAATGGGAGCAGTCAAAAGGGGACGGCACCGTACTCGCGTTAGCCTGTTGCAACGGGGGCAGCAGGGCATGAGCGGTCGAAGGCTGTGTTGTGTTGTAGAACCGATGCGTGAGGGATTGTAGGACCAAGGTCAAGGCAGCGGAAGCACTTTGATCTTTCACCGTCGAACTAGCCGATAGCGGAACGCGTGTCTTGAGGAGCACGCGCCTAGCCCAGAGCTTGCTTTCACGCATTTGGGTGGTCACATCGACGGAATTCCCGACCCTCATTTGGGAAAACGCGGAACGGAGACGGTTCCGATGGAAAATAGTTGCCTCCGACACGTGGATTTCTTTTTCTAGGCCGCCCCGTTCCTCCAGGACGAAGCTCCTCTTTCCAATGGAGATGACTGTTCCCGAATGACCTTCCGTATATGATTTTCGCTCGGCCTTGAGAGGATTCGCCGTGACCACACTCAGGGCAACAACCAGAGCGGAGGCGCGCCACAAGCTGCCGATGAGGTACCTGGTGTGCTGCGACGAAGCAGTCGAGGACGGACGCATCGCGATTTGCTTACCTCATAAGTACGACAAGAATGCGGTGCATCGTTATTCTTTTCACTCTGCAGGGCTATCAAACTTGGCGCGGAGTCCAGAGATGCTACGGTTCGACCAGCATCAATCCCAAGCTTTTGCTCATAAGCGGACTCCACGCGTCGACGAGCGGAGATGTAGACCTGACAAGCGGGTTGCAGAATATTGGGGGGTGGGAAGCCCTACCGGCAGAGCATCATGGCTCCCGCAATGAAAGTCAACGAGACTGCTCATTCAATCAGGTGAAAGTCCAAAACTACCGGGAGGCGGGCGTGCGTTATAAATACGAGCGGAGGAGTTGAATTTTTCCGTCACACTATCGGAAACGGAACCAGGTTGCCAGGGGAACCTTGCGCACCAATCGTCCAATATTCCCGCGAGGTCGACTATGATGAGTCCAAACCCGCCGCTGCCTATTCCTGGCAGGAATAGCTGGCGAGAATCGGAGTGATTGGGGACTGCCGCTCTCGCTTAGGCTCACGTAAATTCCTGTAGGCCGACGACCTACGAACTTGGATTGCTTCCAGATCACAGGAGCGTCAGCCGACAAAAGTATTCGTGAGGGCTCTTGTCGGACGCTCGTTAGGATTGCGTCCGAGAATCGCGGGGCCTGCACGAGGCGATCATCCCCGTCTCCGATGTCGACCGTACAAAGGAGTTCTGCACAAGGTCCGGGTGCATACACAGGAATTATTCTGCCGGGAAAAAATACAGGTTGCGCTTGCGTGGCTTCTTCACCGTTTACACTGGTGTTGATGAAACCGGCATCCATTCTCCTTTGTCTTCTGTTGATCGTAAGCTGGTGCGCGCCCGGCTCGACTCAGGCCGCCACTTTTAAGTCTGAGGCTCTCTCTCGTTCCACACAGATGATCGTGGTCACTACTTCGGGCTGGAATGCGGTTGATGGACGGTTGCAGCGATATGAGCGCGCCACTGTGCATGAAAAATGGCATCCCGTGGGCGACCCGATCTCGATCGTCGTCGGCAGGAATGGTTTAGGGTGGGGTATCGGCGTCATTGCGACCGATGATTCCAACGTCCGTGCCGCATCCGATCCAGTCAAGAGAGAGGGAGACGGCAAGTCTCCCGCTGGCGTCTTTGCGTTAGGCACCGCATTCGGCTACGCTTCTCAGCCACTGCAGGGATTAAAGATGCCCTACCTGAACCTGACCCCATTGATCGAGTGCGTCGACGATACTGGCTCGAAGTACTATAACCGCATCGTGGACCGCTCCGTCGTCGCTGCCGACTGGAACAGCTCAGAGCA
>Ga0335076_10002337_pt1 | contig 18817 bp, 12 predicted proteins | sample Lox_Sample_25_FD_206717 | JGI IMG/M metagenome (GOLD analysis project Ga0335076, IMG submission 206717) | Soil microbial communities from Loxahatchee National Wildlife Refuge, Florida, United States - Lox_Sample_2.5 | ecosystem: Environmental > Terrestrial > Soil > Wetlands | place: USA...
GCCTCGCCTCCAGTCTCATGAGCAAAGGTTTTCAACTGGTTTTCCGCCTGCAGGTAATTCATCCGCTGCAAGTTGCCCATGCCGCCTACCCGGTTTATGTCCACGAAATTCTGGTAAAGCTGGCCCAGCCCCACGCAAAAAAGAGTTACATCGCTCTGCCGAAGTTGTTTCATGGTTTGATCGAGGTTGTGTTTGGAGAAAGTGTCCACGCCGCTGGCCAGCAGCACGATGGACTTCTTGCCTTTCACGTCCTTGAGCGAATCCGTGGTTTCCAGGATGGCATCGAAAACGCTCGATTCGCTAAAGCCTGGAAAATGAAGGCGGCCAAGGCCTTGCAGCACTTCGTCCTTGTTCTGCGTGAAGTCCACTTCGAGATGGGTCTTGAGATCGAAGGTCTCCAACGCCACCCAATCCTGCTGCTTGAGCTGGGGGAAAAGGTAAACGGACCAATACTTTGAATAATGGGCGAAAAAGCCTCCCCACCGGTCGTTGCTGAATTCGATGAGCAGAACCATCGTAATCGGAGCTTCCGTAGGCCCGAAGTTCGTGATGGTTTGCGCGACGCCATCATCAACGATGCGGAAGTTCTCCTTCTTCAATCCAGTAAGAAGATCCCCGCGCTGAGTTGCGGCAATTACGTCCAGCGTCACCACGGGAACTTCCACGGAAATGCTGACCCCTGCCTGAGGAGCCTGCTCCTTGGGCGTTGCGGGAGCCTGCTTGGGCGCGGCTTCTTTCGGTGATGCCCCGGTTTGCTGACCGGCGGGCGCCTGCGCGCTTGCCGGCCCTTCCGCCAGGGGAACGAATATGGCGGCCGCGAGGAAAGTCAGTAGAATAAAAAAAACGAAAGTCTTCATGCTTCAGCCCCTTAAGTCGCTCGGATCATCGCCGCCGGCCGCCTGCGAGGCAGCCATTCCTCGGTCGGGATAGCTCGCGCGCCGTTTGAGTTTACGCAACGCGCCGCCACCGCCTCGGCCAAGCCCCCATATCTGCATGTTAGTATGAAGCACGTTAACTGCAAAACGTTAGCTGGGCCGACCACGCAAATGTCGGTGGCCAATGAGCCGGAGGACGTCTTCGTGAATCGCATCCGCAGAAGGAATATTCTTGTGTTTGCAATGGCAGGTTTGCCCCTGTTCGGGCTGGCCGCCCAGGGCCTGCCCCTTTTGGCGCAGGTCCCCAACAAGGCCATGCCGACGGTTTCAGCACCCCAGGTGGCCGCGCCAGCCAATGATTCGAATGCGCTTGCGAAAGAAGCGGAAGGCTGGCTTTCCGATCTCGTCAAGATTGACACCACGAATCCTCCGGGTAATGAACAAACCGCCGCAAAGTATCTCGCGGGAGTTTTGACCAAGGAAGGAATTGCATCGGAAATGCTGGACCTGGCCCCAGGCCGGAGTGCGCTCGTGGCGAGGCTGCGAAGCGCGGCTATGCCGGACCCATCGCGGGCGCTTCTGTTGGTTGCACACATGGATGTTGTGGGAGTGGACAAATCCAAGTGGACCGTTGACCCCTTTGGCGGCGTCATCAAGGACGGCTACCTCTACGGGCGCGGTTCCATTGACGACAAGGGAATGCTGGCGGCAAACCTCGCCGCCTTCATCGCGTTGAAGCGTTCGAACGCGCACCTCAATCGCGACGTCATCTTTTTGGCCACGGCCGACGAAGAGCAGGGCGGCGATGCCAGCATTCGAATGCTCATTTCGAAGTATTGGGACAAATTTGCGGCTGGCTATGCGTTGAATGAAGGCGGTCGCGTCATCCTCAAGAACGGCAAAGTGCAATACGTCGCCGTGCAAGCCAGCGAAAAGGTTCCTGTAAACGTGGCCGTTATTGCCCGCGGACCGTCGGGCCACGCTTCAGTCCCGACGAAAGAGAACGCTGTCGTTCACCTCGCAGCGGCCATCGCCAAAATCGGCGCTTACTCCGCCCCTGTTCATTTCACAACGATTGTCCGCCGCTACTTCGAGCAGTTGGCCAACATCGAAGACGATGAACTCGCGAAGTGGATTCGTTCGCTCGACACTCCCGATCGTGGCGAGCATGCGCAGCGTTTCATCTCCGAGGCAAACCCGCTTTGGAATTCCATGCTGCGCGACACGATTGCCCCCACGATGCTGACGGCTGGTGTCCGTTCGAACGTGATTCCCTCGGAAGCTCGCGCCATGCTGAATATCCGGCTCTTGCCCGGTGACACGATTGACATCCTCATGGCGGATCTGACCAAACTCGTGAACGACTCGCAAATCCGGTTCGAAGTCCAGCCTGACGCCGGTCTCGCCGCGCCGCCCTCTTCCCTCGAATCGGATTTGTACGCCACCATCACCAAGACCGCGTCGCAGGAATTTTCAGGCGTGCCCGTTCTGCCGTTTTTGTCCGCGGGCGCGACCGATTCCGCTCAATTGCGGCTGCACAACGTGCAGGCCTACGGCGTCTCCCCGTTCCCCCTGGCGGATGAGGACACTCGCCGCATGCACGCCGACGACGAGCGCATCCCGCTCGCGTCTTTCGAAAAGGGCGTGGATTTCTTTACGCATATCGTCGCGGATTTTGCCGCCGCGAAGTAAACTGTAAACCGCTAGGCGTCCCGCTTTTCTAGAGACGGCCGCTATCCGACATTCGCGAGACAACATGGTATTTCGCCACTCCAAAATTGTCTGCACCATCGGCCCTGCCAGCCAGTCGCCGCGCATGATTGACCGGTTGCTTCAGGCCGGCATGGACGTGGCGCGTCTTAATTTTTCACACGGCACGCACGCCGAGCACGCCCACAATATCGGCACATTGCGCGCGGCCGCCATTGAGCATGAAAAGCCCATCGCCATTCTGGCGGATTTGCAAGGCCCCAAGATTCGCACCGGTGCTCTCGCCGGCAGCCGCCCGGTGCATTTGCGCGCCGGCCAGCGCTTCGTCATTACGACGGCGAAAGTTCTGGGAGACACGACTCGGGTCAGCACCACCTTTCGGCCGCTCCCAAAGGAAGTCCACCGCGGAGACCGCATTCTTCTTTCCGATGGCCTGATTGAATTGCACGTCCTGCAGGTGCGCGGGCCGGAGGTCATTTGCGAGGTAGCCAACGGCGGAGCCCTTGGCGAGCACAAAGGCATCAATCTGCCCGGCGTCAAGCTGCGCGTTCCCGCGCTGACGCCGAAGGACCGCGCCGACATGGCCTTCGCGCTGAAGCACGAGGCGAACTACATTGCCGTCAGTTTTGTGCGTCGCCCTGAAGATGTGCTTCTCGCGAAGTCCATCCTTCGGCGGGCCGGGAAGAATATTCCGGTTATTGCCAAGCTGGAGAAACCCGAAGCCATCGAAAATCTGGACGCGATTCTGCGGGCATCGGACGGCGTCATGGTCGCGCGGGGAGATTTGGGTGTAGAGATGAGTCCGGAGCGCGTTCCAGTCGTGCAGAAGACCATCATCGCCCGGGCCCGCCATTTTCGCCGGCCGGTTATCACAGCTACTCAAATGCTCGAATCCATGACGGAGAATCCGCGCCCCACCCGCGCCGAAGCCTCAGACGTCGCCAACGCTATTTTCGATGGTTCCGACGCGGTTATGCTCTCCGCGGAAACTGCTTCCGGGAAATACCCTTTTGAAGCGGTGAGCATGATGGCGCGCATTATTGAGGAAGCGGAAGCCAGCGATTGGGGCTCTCCTCCGCGCGCGCCTGAGGAGAAACTAAAGGTTGCGGAGACCGTCGCGGAGCTCGTTTGTCATGCTTCGCGCGAACTGCACATGAAGCTCATCGCGGTATTCACACACAGCGGCTTCACGGCGCGCCTGGTTTCCTGCTACCGGCCTACGGTGCCTATCATCGCGTTTTCTCCCGAAGCCGAGACGCGCCGGCGCATGGCGCTGATCTGGGGAGTAATTCCGAGAAACATTCCGGATGTGCGAAAGATTGATGGTCTTGCGGCCATCGCGGAAAAACGGCTGCTCGAAGAACGCCTGGTGCGCAAGGGCGACGTCATCGGGATCGTTGCGGGGACTCCGATGGGGATCCGCGGCACGACAAACTTCATGAAATTCCATGTCATCGGCGGAGCCGCCTAGCTGGAAATCGTTCCAGGCTGTGGAGTTCACCGCGAAGACGCGAGTAGCGAGCCGATGCCCGGCTTATACCCGTAAAAATCAGCGATTTCGTGCAGATGTTCGATCACTCTCTCGTCGTAGTGTTTTTTCAGAGGGCCGGTAAGAATGTCGTGCTCGCCGTGAGGATCATTCACCAAATCGTATAGGTAACTTTGCGCCGGCGAATCGTAGGTCGCATAAAAGTATCGTCCATTGTCGGCCAGAATTCCGAACGCGGCCCGGACGTCCGAAGCTAGGAAAAGATCACCCCGGTGATAGCGATGCAATTCCTCAGGCGTTTCCATCAACAGGGGATGGCCGAACAGCGGATTCGAAGCAACCGGCCGGTGCCCGAGCAAATAGTACAAGGACGGCGTGATATCAATGAGCGCGGAAACGCGGTCGTCATCGTGGACAAAACGGCTTTGCATCATTTTTGGCAGATGAATGATAAGCGGGACGCGCATAATCTCCGGATAGATGTACAGGGAATGGCTGTTGCGGCCAAATTCTCCAGTGGCGTCGCCGTGGTCGGAAGTCACGACGATGATGCTGTTGTCATAAAGCGCGTGCGCTTTCAGCCAGCCGAGGAACCCGCCCATGCATTCGTCCACCTGATGCACTTCAAAGGAGACACGGTAGTTGAATCCCGGTTGCGCGGGCCAATTCGCGGCTTTCGCCTGAGGCAAGCCATTGCGCGCGAACTGGTGAACGTTTTTCGGCTGTGTATAGAAAAAAATTGGCCGAGCCGCGTCGTTTCTGTGTTCCAGCGCGTTTTCCGCCTGCTGCACGGTTGAACAAAACTCCAACTCGTTCCAGAGCTTTTTGTCGCCGTCCAGCTTAACGAGATCGTCCGCAGGCGAAAGTATCTGGCTGAGGATTTCGTCGTCGCTCACCATCATCTGATACCCGTCGGCCCTGACGAGTTTTTCCAGACTGTTCACGCGTTCGAATGGCTGCAAGAAGTGTGCGTGAAGCTGCATCGCGCCCGCCCAGATGGCTGGCTCGGAAAGGGAAGTCCCCGCGTAGGGCGTCCAGACGTTTCGAATCACGACGCTGTCGCGTGCGAGCGCGTCCATGTTCGGCGTGAAAGTTGCCCTTGGATTGTACGCGCCCAGATAATCCGGCCTCATCGAGTCGATAACAAACAGGAAAATATTAGGCCGTTCGCTTTGCGCGGGAACCAGCGGATCAACAAGTTTCAAATCAGTGAGCGCTTTTGCGCCGCGAATCTCGGTGTATTCGCGCAGAATCCGGCAGAGATCGCCGCATGGCTCGCTGCGCTCGTTTCCGAGCAGCCCGTAAGCCATATGGAAAGACACATCGTGCGCCGCATACTTTTCCAGAGATCGCTGGATGTCATCGTCAGTCTCGCCAAGTGGCTTGGCCCAGAAGATGTCCGTCGCCTGCAGACCCTTGTAGGCGAGCAGACTCAAAACCAGCGCCGCGAGAATTGTCTTCAAGGGATAATTCCGCGCGCGCGGTCGCAAGCGAAAGACGCAATAGCCCGCTACGCCCCAGAAAAGCAGGGTGAACGTTCCCTGATAGAGGCCGTTCCAGTCTCCGCCGCCCAGAAGCGTGGGCAATGCCAGTGCCACCAGAACAAGAAATCCGGAAACCGCAACAAAAACTGTGGCATTTCGCGGGCGCTCGACACGCGGGCCCGCGCTTCGCGTGGAGATAAATGGTTGCACCACCGAGTAACCCAGCAAAGTGAGAGCCACGGCGAGCGATGCTGCGTATAGGTGTGCCTGCCAGCCTTCAAAACTGAGCGCGTTCCCCAGGAATCGCACGGATAACGCCCAAATCCCTCCAGCAAGAAGTAATCCAACCAATTGCAAGCTCACAACGCGCGGGCGAGATGTCCGCAAAGCGGCAATCCGGACCAGATGCAAAATCGAAATCAGAAGAATAACCACAAGCAAATGGGAAGCTACGCTCCACAGAGTCAGGTAAATGTCGCTCGCTTCCACATGAAAAGTGCGGGTGTCGGCGTAGGTTCGAATCCGGGCTCCCGCCATGCTGACCAGCGCGATGCCCAGCGCCGCGAGTGCCCCGGCAGAGTAAGAAAGGTGACTACTCGACGGATTTCCGTTCTCCGCTCCCGCCACCGTGCCGCGCGGCGCGCACATCAAGACGACAAAAACGATGATCCACAGCGCGATGAGTCCGCTCCAGTATGCTTTTCGGTCGCTCTCGATCGCTTCAAGGAAGGGACGCAACGAAAGAAAAAGGCCGGCTCCTGCCAGGATTCCAAAGCACGCAAAATAAGCCGCCCGGCTTTTGCAATGGCGATATGCAATCGCCGCCGATGCCCATGCTGCCCAGAACAGCAACGAGTGATGCCGCGCGAACCACGGCATCCAGGCGTAGGCAGGCGCCTTAATCAAAGCGAAGTAGGTGTACGGCAGAAAAGCCAGCAGGCAATAGAGGGACGTGAGCGCCAGATAGCCACCCCAAAAGAGCTTCAAGAGCAATTCGAACCACTTGCGCAAGCAAAACCTCTCCGCCGAAACTCGGCGCTGCCAGGAAGGCCGGTCCGGAATGGCGCGGTGAGACCGTTTTCGTCTCTAACAATCATTGTAACGGCGCAGCCGCCTTGGCTCCGCTGAAGTTCCTCAGCGTGGACCCTATTGGGAAACATCTCGATGGGAGGAGTGCGAAAAAAATGCCCTCTGAGGGCTAGTTAATCCAGCGATCCGGGCGCGAGGGCGGCTCGTTCTTGTGCTTGTTGATGTACACATCGAAGCGTTTCCGGTTGCGCTTGTATTGCCAGTCGGAAACGCTGTTTCGAACGCTGTAAAGAAACGATCCGCGCCGTAGATAAAGATATCCCACCAGCATTCCGCCGAGGTGACAGATGTGCGCCACGCCATCCCCCCCCGAGCCAAGCGTCAGAAAAAACTCAATCGCGCCCATCACTGCGACGTACGGCCGCATCGGGATCGTTACCGGCAGCGGGAACAGCCAAATCCTTCGGTCCGGAAAGAGAATCGCGTTGGCGATGAGCACGCCGAAAATCGCGCCGGAAGCTCCAATCGTCGGCGTCACCGAAGGCTGTTTCCCAAAAAAAATCGGAATTGTTTTCACGAGCACTTCGATCAGCCCTGCTCCAACTCCGCACAGCACAAAATAGTTCACGAACTTGCGCTTTCCCCAAACCAATTCCAGCTCGCGGCCAAACATCCACAGAAACAGCATATTGAAAAGGAGATGCCAGATGTTGGCGTGCAGGAAAATGTACGTAAACGGCTGCCACATGCGCGGTGGGAAATAGCTGGTTATGGCCGCGGGGATAAGTGCGAACCATTTCAGGATCCAGAGCGTCACCCAGCTCGGCGCCAGGATCTCAAGCAGCGTCTGAACCAGAAACACGCCGGTACAGACCAACACGAGCAGCTTCACGCCGGGCGTGATAAAACCTCGCCAATCGAAGTTGTACCGGCGGGGCTGGAACGAAGTCGGCATCCTTAAAGTCTAAGGCGTCGGAACGCGTCCGTCAAAGCAGGCTTTCCATAAGTACTGATGATTTCGCCAGGCGGTTGGACGTTGTGAGCTTCTTTTCAGTTCAGCTTCTTGCGCGCGAAATAGAAAAGCGACGCGCCCAGCAGCGCAAACATAAAAATGCCGAACAGGTTGCTGGTCGCCAGCGGGCCCATGATTTTCGGTCCAAACGCGAAGAGGTCGGCGCGCCAGGGCAGACCCAGCGTCGCGGTCAGCCAGTGTGGGACGCGGTCGGAAATCTCCGGATCCTGCAGCAACGCAATGACGATACCCAGCAGCCCGAAAACGCCTCCGGCGGCAATCAGCCCGGAAGAGTACAGCGCGCCGGGACTGGCCTCGCTTTCATCCTTTTTCTTGGTGGTCGCTTCCACCAGCCATCGCAACAATCCGCCAATAAACATCGCTGCGGTAGTCCCCAGCGGAAGGTACGAGCCTGTGGCGAACGCCAGCGACCGCACGCCAAGAATTTCCACGGCCACGACCAGCGCGACGCCCATCAGCACAAGCCGCCACGGCAACCGTTGATTCAAGATTCCGCTGATGACCGTGGCCATCAGCCGCGCTTGGGGAGCCGGCGCCTTGTCGCTGCCGATGCCCTGCGCCCACTGATATTCGATCTCTTGCGAGCTGCGATCGAAAAGATATTCGCCGTCTGGCACTTCGTGCGACCCCAGCGAATTCAGCAGCACATAGGTTTTTCCTTTGTAAGTGAACGTCTCCCGCTCAATCTTCACACCCGCCGGCAAAGACTGGATGTTCACGGCAATTTGCGTGGGAATATATTTTTGCAGGCCCTGGTTCATCAGGTTTAGCGTGGTTCCGATGGCCAGCGTCGAAACCGTAACGCCAATCAGCAGCCCCATCTGCTGCCAATAGGGAGTGGCTCCGACTAGGTAGCCCGTCTTTAAGTCTTGTGAAGTCGCGCCCGCGATCGCCGCGGCGATGCACACGATGCCGCCAATCATCAACGCCAGCACCTGATAATTCGGCGCCGTCCACCCCGCAACGAAGAAAATCGCGCAAGTCGCCATCAGCGTGGCTATGCTCATTCCGCTGATAGGATTCGAAGAGTTCCCAAGCAAACCGCTGATTCGTCCCGCGACGGTCACAAACAAAAATCCAAACACGACAACGAATACTCCCGCGAACAAATTCTGGTACCAGCGCGTCTCTGCTCCCGGAATCGGGTGAAACGTCAGAAGCACCCAGATCATCGCCACAATCACGATCGAGCCAAGCACTACCGTGCGCATCGGGACTTCCCTGTCGATGCGGCTCGCAGCGCCCGCTCCACCTGCGGCCTCCGCACGCACATCTTTCAGTCCCGCGCGCAATGCCGCAATGATGGTCGGCAGTGTTCGAAGGAGCGTAATAAGCCCTGCCGCCGCGACGGCGCCCGCACCCATCGGACGGATATAACTTTTCCAGATGTCGTCCGGCCCCATCAGCGAGATCGGAATCGTGGAAGGATAAATTGGAGTATTCCCACCAAGCTGGCCATAAAACTTGATCGCCGGCATAATCACCAGCCACGAAATAATTCCTCCCGCGAACAAAATTCCCGAAACTCGCGAGCCGATGATGTAACCCACACCCAGATATTCCGACGTGATTGCCGCGCGGAACGACGCTCCCGGAAACCAGCTAGGCCTTGCTTCGGGCTGTGAAGTCCACGCCTGAACCGTGTTCATCAAAAACGTATAAACGCCCCCGAGTCCCAAGCCCCAGAACACGCGTCCAGCAAACGAACCCCCGCGTTCTCCCGCTACGAGCACGTCCGCGCACGCCGTGCCTTCCGGAAACGACAAATTCCCGTGCTCTTTCACAATGAGCTGCCGCCGCAACGGCACCATGAACAACACGCCCAGCCATCCGCCCAGCAACGCCAGCGGGAAAATTCGCCAGAACGTGAATTCCTTTCCGAATCCCAAAAATATCAGCGCCGGAATCGTGAACATGACGCCCGCGGCCAACGATTCGCCCGCCGACCCCGTCGTTTGCACGATGTTGTTTTCCAGAATGGTCGAGCGCCCGAACGCGCGCAAGATACTGATCGAAAGCACCGAGATGGGGATGGATGCCGACACCGTCAACCCCGCGCGCAACCCCACGTAAACCGTGACCGCTCCAAACAGCAATCCAAACAGCGCGCCAAGAATCACCGCGCGGATCGTAAATTCCTTCGGACTCTCGTCCGCCGAAATGAACGTGCGAAATTCTCCCGGAGGCGCCGTGGAACTCCATGGACGTTCGGTCACTGAATCCTCCCCGTATGCGAAATCGTTTGTGGAATCGTACGCGAGATACGTCCCTGTGCGGCCAGATTATGCCGCAAACAAGCCCGAAACGGTTAGAGGAGATGTGGAGCATTCCACGCCGTTGCGCGCGGATCTTCGAACGCACCCTGTTCTCTCCGCGCCTCTGTCCAAATTGTTTTTCTTTGTTATATTCAATGTCATGAGGAATACGCGATGAGTCTCTCCGAGAAAATCCAGAAAGATCTGACCGAAGCGATGCGTTCCAAGGATGAACTTCGCCTCAGCGTCTTGCGTGGCATCAAGTCCGCCATCAAGTACAAGGAAACGGAAAAGATTCGCGCGCTGGACGACGCCGAATCCATCCAAATTCTGCAAACACTCGTGAAACAGCGCAAAGAATCCATCGACCAGTTCGCCAAAGGCGGCCGCCAGGATTTGGTTGAAAAGGAGACGAAGGAACTCGCAATCATCGAAACTTATCTGCCGGCGGCTGCTTCAGAAACCGAAATGAACGCCGCTATAGCCAAGGCAATCGCCGAAACTGGCGCCAATTCCGTCAAGCAAATGGGCGCGGTCGTCAAAGCCGCCAAATCCGCCCTCGAAGGCAAAGTCGTGGACGGCAAAGCCTTGAGCGATCTCGTCCGCGCCCGCCTCTCCTGAAACTGTTCCTTTGATCCGCTGTGCTAGTGCCCCGCCGGCTGCAATACTGCCGTATTGCGCTCATCGCTCGCAATAATCCGGTAAAACTTCTTCAACGTTTCCATCTGCGTCGTAGGCACGGTCAGCTGTTTCACTTCCAGCCGCCGCGTGTACTTCAGCGTATTCCCGCTGGCTTCCGTTTTGCTGTGATAGCTCGCAAAGTCATAATCTACGTCCACCGGCGGAGGCAAATCGCTCACCTCGTATCCCGGGGGCAGCGTTATTTCAAATACATCTGAATCCAGCGACGGCCCCTGGAACTCCACGGGAAATTTCCGCGGCTCTTTTGTTTCCAGCAAACCGCTTGACCTCGTTCCCAGCACGCGCGGCCTCACGAGGAGCAGGTTCCCCGCCGTCTTTGCGTAGTTGTCAACCACCAGCGAATAGTCATACCCGAACGGCTGGTCGTTATGTTGCAAATTCGAAACCGTAGCGTGGGTGATCCGGTAGTTCGAAAGCGATTCCGCAAGCATGCTCTCGATGGGCTTGATTTTGTCCCTGTCGCTCGCCGCGGAGCGCAGCGCGTACCTCTGATAAGAGCCTCGGTCTCCCAGCCGCAACTCCGTGACGTCTCCCGTTAACAAGCCTGTCGGCGCCAGCGTCAACTTGGCCGTTCGCCGGATTCCGTTCAAAGCAGAGGGCAATTTGGGCAGTTCGATCAGTTCTCCGCCAGCGTCCGTCACCAGCAATCCAAAATTTGCTTGCAGCCGACCACGCAAATAACCGAATGGCGTCATGTCGTCCGTCGGATCGAAAATCAAAAGCCGCCCCAGCGTCTTATGCTCCAGAGTAGCCTTCAGATCGCCCTCGGTCCCCGGCGGAACCTTGATCGCTAGAATTACGTGGTTGAACCAGCGAACCGCGGGCGTTTTCGCGTTCACCGCTCCCCGTTCCGTGTTCACCGCCATGTAGTAGGACTCAACGCCGATCTCTTTCAGCATCGTGCTCAGAAGCGTCGCTTTGTCCTTGCAGTCCCCGAAGTGATGCGTATAGATGTCGGTCGCCGCATGGGGCTGCCATCCTCCAATTCCCAGTTCAATGGCCACGTAGCGGATGTCGTCCTGAACGAATTTCGCCAGCGCGGCCATCTTCGCCGCTGTGTCCGTCAATCCCCCTGTGAGCGCTGCCACCTTCTGTTTTATCTCCGGGGAGCTTTCCCGCCTTCCACGAACCAGTCCCGCTTGCCACAGCCCCATATCGTTCCAATTCTCAAATCCCTTGGTCTGTCCTCCTCCCGGCGGAAAAAACGAAACGATCATCGTTCCCGCGACCGCCGGCCACGGCGGCATATCGTCCTCTGGTCGGATGCCTTCCACATTGCTCACCGTCCACTGCCACTGGTTACCGCCAACGCTCGCCGGCTTTACTTCCGGATAGTTCAAAAACGTAGCTTTGTATTCCCATCCTGCCGGCAGTTGCAGCGTGTATTTCGCTTCTCGTACCGGATCCTCATGCTGGAAGCTCCATTCATCCTGCAAAATGTAAGGCCTCATTTCCCGTTCGATTTCATAACCGACAATATTTCCCGGATCGGCCGCGGGAATCTTCAGGATTTTTGTCCGTTCGTCCGATGCAAGCTCTCCGTTCAAAACGCCAAACAGCGCCGTCTCCAGCACGTCCTTGTCCTTTACCTCGTAATCCTTTCCTTGCGCTGGAATGCACCAGCCGTGTATGCCGGTAACGCGTGTCTCCGCATCAAACGACGCGTAAATGGTTCCGTGTTCGCGCCCTCCGGGTCGCAAAATCTTGTAGGCGCGCCGCTCGATATTCTTGATTTTCCCGTTGCCGTCCACGATCAGAAATTCTTCCGAATAAAGCAAGATGGCATCCGTCTTCTCGTCGTGCTGTGGCAACGGCACGCTCACCAGAGCGTGGATCCACTGCGGTGCATCCGCGGCTCGAGAGCCCGCCGCGTTCCACAAAAGGCACAGCAGCAGCGGTGTCGCGTACCACCCTGCTCTTCGCACCGCCCTAATTCCCAGCGCCCAGCCGTGCCGGTTGCAACACAATTTGTTCTTCATCTCCGGTCCTCACTGCTTCATAGAAATTGCGGACTGCCGGATAATATTTGGGGTCCAGCATCACCAGGTCGCTTCTCAAGCGCCGCTCGATATGCAGCGTCCCGTTGTTCTCATCCGCTTTCAGGGAATAGACCAGCAGCTTTGCGTCCTTTTCTCCTGGTTTCGGCAGGTTGCTGACCTTCCATCCCAGGGGCAACTCGATCTTGACGTCATCCACTTTTTGCGACATGAAATGGTAGTAGAGTGGGTGCACGCGCGTCGTGTGCTCGTACCTGTGCTTCTCCTGGGCTCCAAAAATTCCCACCGGCAGCAGCGCGTGGCTCCCCGCTCCGGAAACCCACCCCGGCACTTTCAAATCAAAGTCTGCCTCCAGTTTTGCATTTGATGCAGTCCAGTCCGGCTTATTCGTCAATTCCACCTCAATCGCCGCCGGAACCATGTACCGCACCAGGTCTTCTAGCAGTTTCTTCCGCGTCGTATCATCCTGGTTCCTCTCCTCCACCCGCAGGGAGGCCGCTTCCAGCCCCGAATACGTCACTTTCAACTTTCCCTCGAGGCTCCCTTCTTGCGTCAATTTCAACTCCGCTTTGCGCTCGATTTCCGATTCGCTGCTTTCCGGCAAGCTCGTGATGATCCACGTCCCGCCGTCTTTATCCAGTTTCAAGCCCTGACAATTCGTTTCGTACCACGGCAGCATCCCCGGCGGCGAATACAGCGACCCGGGATCAAAGTACACATCTTTCCCGCTCAATTTCACGATGACCACGTAGGTGTGCAAGTCCGACGCTTTCATCACACTCTTCGAGAAAAAGTGTTCGTCGCGCGTCGAAATCCACGCTGGTGTGGCCTCCAGCCCCGCCGCTCGCGCCAGTCCCAGAAACAGCAGCGTGATTTGCTCTCCAGTTCCATAGTCGCGCTTCAGTACGTCCTCCGCGCTCCCCGATTCTTTTTCTTTCGAGCGTTTTTGCTCCTGCTCCGTCTTCTCCACTTCGTATCCCACATTTCGTATTTTTTGAACTCGTTCGTAAATTTTCTGTACTTTCACGTCAGGAGTATCGCTGGCTGCCACGATACTCGCAACAGCTTGCTCCAGCCCCTTTTTCTTCCCCACAAACGATTCCGCAAAGTCGTAGCGTTTCTTCCCCACTGCTTTCCAGAATTTGTCCGGCTCTGTCTCACTCCGCCCTTCGCTGTAATTGAAGTCCACCCGGAATTTCATGCTTTCTTCCGGCGGCATGTCATCCTCGATTTGAAACGCCGGAATGTTGTTCACTTCCATATGAATGATCGGACTCACCGCTTTGGTTTCTGCCGGCGGCGTCGCGCCGGCGGGAAGGCCGTTCGGCCAGCTCCACCGCAAAGCGAAGTCATTCGAGGGCTTCAGCGTGAATTTCCCTGTCTTTGTGAAAAGGTCATCGCTCAGGATCCAGTGCGAATCGAACACGTAGTATTCCGCAAAATCAATCATGTAGTGGTACTCGATGATGCTTCCTGGCTGTACGTCCGAAAACGTAAACGTCTTCGCCAGGTACTTGATATTCCGCCCCTTCACGATTTCCTTCTCGTACACTTTCCCGTCGAAGTTCACGATCGAGCCGTCCGGATGAATCGTCCGCGCGCGGATGTTAACCACGTTGTACTGATCCTTCACGAACGGAATTTCCGCATCGCCGTATTTGCGCCCTTCTTCATTGAAAATCTTGATGCGCACGTAGTTGTATTCGTGGGGGATGTGAAAATTGCTGTCGTCTCGGTCCACTTGCCGGTACAAAATCACTGCTGGCGCTCCCGGCGCTTCCGGCAGGCTCGTCATCTTCAGTTCTTCCGGGGAGATCGGCTGCCATTCTTCCGCCGCGTGGATCGTGCCCAGGCGATACGCCGAAGCTCCCGCCACAATCGCCGCCCCAATCAACAAATATCGGCGCAGAGACACACATCACCTCCGGAGTGGTTTTTAAGGAACGAGCACCGGCGCGGCTCTGCGGGACGATGTCTGGATCTTTCACCGCCGCGCCAAGAGGGAAAGATGCGCATAGCAGTGTTGCCACCCCTATTGCTGGCCAACGTTAAGTGCTGACGCGGACAATACAGGCACACGTAAACTCTGTCAATACTCCTCCAATGTCAGCCCGTTTCGCCAATACCCGGGCCCAGCCAGCCCTGGCCTGTTTCGTCCTCGAAACCTTACACCTCTCAATGTCCGTAACATCCACGAACTAATCTCGCTCTGCATTCATTAAATCTTTTAGAATCAATAGTTTGTTAGACTATTGATGCAAAAGGACTTTAACTTCCCTTAAATCAACAGCTTGAGCCTTATATTTAACCGCTTGATTAAATATACCCCCCCGCTCCTGGCGGAAAAATAGCGAAAGATATTCACACTCTCCCTACCCTCCTCTCCTTCTCCCCATTTGACACTTCGCCCCCTCCCCGCTACCGTTGTTCTCTTACACTTGGTGCATTTTTCGCCCCGTGTACTGACTGCAGCGCAAACCAACCCGGATGAGGCTCGATGAAAGTCATTGTTGCGGACAAGATTAGTGATCGCGGTGTCCAACTCTTGCGGCAGGCCGGATGGAACATTGTCCTGACTACCAAAGACACGATCAACGCAGAGATTGCTGACGCGGACGCCCTGATCGTCCGCAGCGCCACCAAAGTCACCGCCGAACTCCTGGACAAAGCGCCGCGTCTTCGTGCCGTTGGCCGTGCCGGCGTCGGCGTGGACAACATTGATCTCGACGCGGCCACCGCGCGCGGCGTTCTCGTCATGAGCACCCCAGGCGGAAACGCCGTAAGCGTTGCGGAACACGCTTTTGCGCTGCTGCTCGCGCTGGCGCGCCAGGTTCCCCGCCTCGACAAAGCCATGCACGAAGGGCGCTGGGAAAAATCCTCCGCCGCTGGCACGGAAGTACGCGGCAAAACACTCGGCCTGATCGGACTCGGCCGCATCGGTAGCGAAGTGGCCCTCCGCGCGGACGCGTTTGACATGCGCGTATTGGGCTTCGATCCCTATATCAGCGAAACGGCGGCGCGCGAAGTGCAAGTCGAATTGGTGCCGCTCGAGAAACTGTTCGCAGAGAGCGATTTTATTTCCTTGCACACCGCACTCAGTCCTGCGACGCAAAATGTGATCAATGCTGCTTCCATCGCGCACATGAAAAAAGGCGCGCGCATCATTAACACTGCGCGTGGGGAGTTGATTGACGAAGCGGCGCTCGTGGATGCGCTGAAAAGCGGGCACCTCGCAGGCGCGGCGCTCGACGTGTTTGTACAGGAACCGCCGCCGAAAGACTCGGCGTTGCTCGCGCTGCCCAATGTGATTGCTACGCCGCACGTGGCCGGCTCCACGGTCGAAGCCCAGGAGGAAGTGGGCACGCAGGTCGCCGTGCAAATTAAGGATTACCTCGCGGACGGCCTCATTCGAAACGCCGTGAACCTGCCAGCTCTTTCCGCCGATCAGTACCGACGCGTGCGTCCGTACCTGGCGCTGGCGGAGAGGCTGGGTTCGCTGGTTTCGCAGGTGGTTTCGGCGAGACCTGCGCGCATCCGCATTCGGTACGCTGGCGAAGTCGCGGAAGTGGGCACACACCTTTTGCGCAGCGCGGTGCTGGCTGGCATGCTCAACGCCGTCCTCGACGAAAAGGTGAATGTCGTCAACGCTCCGGCACTCGCCGCTGCGCGAGGTCTTTCTGTCGAGGAAGAAACGCGGCGGCGCGAACGCGGCTTTCCGAACACGCTCGAAGTAGCCGCTTTGCCGGAGAAATCCGGCGCGGTGCGCGGATTTTCCGCCGAGGGCACCGTTTTGTACGACGGCTCCCCGCGCGTCCTCCAGATTGACGAAATTCCTCTCGAAGCCGAGCTTGCCGGAACGATGTTGTATCTGCGCAACCGCGACGAGCCCGGCGTCATCGGCCAGGTCGGTTCGACGCTTGGCGGTCTCGGCGTCAACATCGCGACCTTTGCTCTTGGCCGCCGCGATAACGCCCCGGGCGCTGAAGCCGTTTCGCTCGTGCGCCTCGATGGCGAAGTTTCCGACGCCATCCTCAACGCCATTCGCGGCATTCCCGCCATCACGGTAGCCCGCCTTCTCCGCCTCGCCTGACCCTCCATCATTGCAGCGAAGACGTGTAGGGGCAGGCTTCAGCTCGTCCCCCCGACAGGGTTAGCAGCGCACAGAAAAAACGGCAGTAGTCAATGCGCCCGGAAAAAGGCATGTGGACAAGTTCTAGGACAACCAGAAAGTTCCCTTGCATCTTCCCTTGCAACGAATAGGGCAATTACCGAGCGGTTGCGGCGGAATCGAATCCCGCGTAAACTGGTCTGAAGTAAGTAAGTTCGCCTTACGCGGCAACACGTTCGGGGCGTAGCGCAGCCTGGCTAGCGCGCCTGGTTCGGGACCAGGAGGTCGAAGGTTCAAATCCTTTCGCCCCGACCATTCTTTTCAAGCACTTCCACGCAATTTCTGGTTTTTTGGCTACAGCGGTGTGGGCGATTTTGTAGACGGCGCTGTCAGCGAGATCGGAATACAAAGGTTGGGACGACGCGAAATCCTAGATGAACTCACTTTTGACCGGGATTTCTTGGAGTAGGACCTTCTCCTGCCGGTTAACTCGCTTGATTAACCGTGCCGCCTTCCTGGCCCGCTTCTTCGTGATGTTGTCGAGCTCAATCGCGAGACTGTGCTCTTCTTGCCCTTTCCATGACCCATCGCCTCTGTACACTGTGTAGTTGAAGCCCAGTTCTGCGAGGCTCGCTTTCACGAGATCGAGATTCTTGGATTCAGTGAGAATGCGGTACATGGCCTACCTCACAGTCATCGAGGCCGCCTCGGGCAGCGACTCGTGGACGACAGGCAGGTCGACAAACTGATCGGCCGTGGCAAGCAAGGCGGCATGCACCGAGCCCCGGACCGCCAAGACCACCACTTTTCTACCGATTTGCCGAAGCAGAACTGCGACGTGAGTGTACTTCCCATCGCCACCGCCAATGACGACGACATCAGCGGTCTGGCAATTGCGTACGATCTCTGCGATAACGAGCTCGTCGCAATCGGGGGCATTGCTCGACCGTACGGTATATCCAGCATCCTCGAACTGGTTCCACAAAGCAGGGTTTGCCCCGTGGTTGACTACAGCAATAGCCGCAACGATGGTTGCGGCATCCTCCGCGTCGCGGAGGACACCGTACCAGTCGGGCTCTGCGTCCTGCCCGTGTGCGCTCTGCACGCTGTACATGTGATTCGGCGAATCGATCACGATCGCCACTCGCGGCCGCTCTGTCCCAAGTCCTGGCATTCCGCCGTGTTCCGTACTCATTCTTCCACCCATGCAAACTCTGGTCCGGGATGGTCCGAATGCACCCACTCGACGGGGCAACGCAAGCGATAACCAACTTCATTGGTCACGGTTTCCGTGGACACCAAGACATCGCGCGGTTCGATCTGCAGATTCGCCTCTCGAAATGAGAGAGCCAGTGCCCGGCGGATGCGCTCGATGTACACGCGGACGGATGACTTGCTCACTCGGCGAATTAAGGCTCCAGACTTCAGAGCGTTACAACCGTGCTCGCGATAAAACGGTTCCGCTTGGAAGGAAGCCGCAATCTGCGAGGCACCCAATGGCACGTGCCTGTGCCGCGCCAAGAAATCGAAGACGAGCCGAAGCGTGAGAGACAGTGGGAGATAGAACACAAGGGCGCTCAACAAGAGAAAGCAAGCTGCTACTTCCTCCCCTGCTGCGCAGTCCGTTCCAGGCACCCGAAAACGGTGCCAGATCCTGAAGTGCAAATCAGTCGTGAGAGTGGCAGCATGATTGTTTTGCGCAAGCCAGCGCCCCGGATGCGGTTGTTGACAAGATGTGACGCTGGATGTATGGTTCGAGCGAACCTTAATATCCTGTATGCCAATATTAGAGCTTTGGAATTTACTGACCGGAATCGCGGTCAGGGCGCGAAGAGTGCTTCTCATGGCTGCCTCCATGGGACGCACTTCCCGCGCGAGCGGGAAACCAGATCTGCACTGTATATGCAGGTCTGGTTTTTTTGTTCCTCGAACTATAGTGCGTCGTCATTGGTAAGCAGCCTAACTATCCGTAAATCGCCGCGCAGTCTGATTGAAAGTCACGCTTTGTCTATTTTTTTGTAATGGGCGGGTGGAGGCTTCGGATATGCACTCTGAGGGAAAAACGAGGCCCTCCTATCGAGTTGGACCATACGTGATCGATGGCCGAGCGAAAGAAGTCACCGTGGGTCCCACGC
>Ga0335076_10002338_pt1 | contig 18811 bp, 19 predicted proteins | sample Lox_Sample_25_FD_206717 | JGI IMG/M metagenome (GOLD analysis project Ga0335076, IMG submission 206717) | Soil microbial communities from Loxahatchee National Wildlife Refuge, Florida, United States - Lox_Sample_2.5 | ecosystem: Environmental > Terrestrial > Soil > Wetlands | place: USA...
ACCATGATGCACGATTTCGCGCTCACCGCAAAGCACGTGATCTTCATGGACCTGCCGATCGTGTTCAACCTCGACATCGCGAGAAACAGCAAGGGCGACATCCCCTTCCGGTGGGACGATAATTACGGTGCCCGGCTCGGCGTGCTGCGCCGCGACGACCCCTACGGTCCGATCCGCTGGTTCGACATCGACCCGTGCTACGTCTTTCACGTCGCCAACGCCTACGACAGAGGCAGTTCGATTGTGCTGCAAGCCGTCCGGTATCCGGAACTGTGGCGTTACAACGACAAGTGGGATACCAACCAGGGCTTCGGGACCGAGGGCGTGATGTGGCGCTGGACCATCGATCTGGACCGCGGCAGCGTCGACGAGCACCAAATCGACGATCAAGGAGTGGAGTTCCCCCGCATCGACGATCGCCTCGCCGGACTGCCTGCCCGGTATGCCATCACCGTCCGCAGCCAAGACGGCGTTGCGCCCGTTCTACGCAGCGGCAGCCTGGTCCGTTACGACCTGGAGCGGCGCACCACGGAGGAGCATCTCTTCGCCAATGACGGCACACCGGGCGCACCCGGCGAGGCGGTGTTCGTCCCGGCCGGGCCCGGGGCCGACGAGCTCGCCGGCTGGTACCTGTCCTACGTGTACGACCCGGTGCGTAACGGCAGCGACCTGGTCATCATCGACGCATCGAACTTCACCGGTAAACCCGTTGCCCGCGTGCACCTTCCACAACGCGTACCGCACGGGTTCCACGGTAACTGGATCACCGACTGACCAAGCCGGGGTGCAGCGGTAGGACACAGTTACGACAGTCGGCCCGGTCGACCGCCTCGCCCGCGAACAAGAAACCCGCCCTCGCTCAATGGTCAGGGCGGGTTCTGTCTGTAGAGCTAAGGGGACTCGAACCCCTGCTCCTACCTGCGGAAAAACCACTTGAGCTGCAGGTTCGCTACGTCTCGGTCCGGTTCAATACCGTTCGTTACCTGCGGTTTCGTTTTCGAGTCTTGACGGCGTCAAGAGCAGTCACAGAAACGGCCGAGTCCTGCCCGGACTCCATGCCGGAAGTTCTACGGCGGCTCGTGCGTCAGTGTCCTGCTGTCGGCAGCGCCGGTTTGATGGTGACTAGTTCGGTTAGGCCGCTGATGGTCGGGACGGGGTCGCTGCAGCAGTCGGCCCCTTCGCGTGGCGCGAAGATGATTTCGAGGGTATAGCCGTCCGGTGCATAACCAGCGCTTGCGCACTGTCAATCACCTCATGACGTAAGGGAATTGTGGGTGCGGGTGAACGCCGTGTAGGTCGCGGTACGAAGGTGGCTGGCGCTGTCCCTCGTCCTTGATCCCGTACTGGGCGGCTAGCTCCGCACCGATGAGCGTCTGTCCGCTCAGGTCCGCGAGTTCGGGGTCTTCGTAAAGCCTTGAGATGACATGGCCGGTGAGTTCTGGAGTCTCGGCTGTGTCGAGGATGTGGCCGAGTTTTCCCGGATTTTTTGCCACGATGTCGCGCACGCGCTGGGTTAGCAACGACCCCATCCAGATCGACACAGCAGCGATGCCGGTGTCTTTGAAGTCCACCGCCATGTCGGCGGCCATTTTGTCGGTTCCCGCCTTCGGGACACCGTATGCGGGACCGAATGCGTAATGCACCGCGCCCGAGGACGACGTGAAGACGACAAGGCCCTTGTGCTGCGGCAACATCAGGGGCGCGGCGAATACTGTGGCAACGTAGCTGCTGCGTAAACCGACGGCGAGTGTGTCGATGACGTTGACAGGCTCTTCCCAGAACTTCGTCCGTCCCATCATTTCGTCGCGGATGATCGCGGCGTTGTTGACCAGTACGTCGATCTTGCCGTGTTCGCTCGCTACCCGATCGAAGAAGTCCTTCACCTGCTCGTCGTCGGCGTGATCGACGCGGATTGCAATGCCCTGGCCGCCCAGAGCATTCACTTGGTCGGCGGTTTCCTGAATAGTGCCGGCAGATGCGGACTTCCCAGCGTTTTCGGTGCGGCCGGTGATGTACACGGTGTACCCGTGGCTACCTAGTGCACGTGCAATGCCTGCCCCGGCGCCCCTGCTAGCGCCGGTGACGACGGCGATCCGATTCGTGTTCGACATCAATTCTTCTCCCTGTTTCGCTGGGCCTTGCGAGTACGCCCTACCGTCGTAGGAGCGTTGGTGATCGGTATCCAGCGGAAGTTGCATGCGTCATTGGCCAAGGGACCTACAGAACGGCGCCGCCGTTAACGCCGATGACCTGGCCGGTGACGTAGCCGGCCAAATCTGAACACAGGAACGCACACAGCGCGGCGACGTCCTCTCCGGTTCCGAGACGTCCGGCCGGGATGGCCTTCGTCAGGACATCGGCAGGCGGCAATTTCTTGGCGAGTTGCTGCTCGCGCAGCATCGGTGAATCGATGACGAACGGCGGCACGGTATTGATGGTGATTCCCCGTGATCCGTACTCCTGCGCCACCGTCTTGGTGAGCGCGATGACGCCACCCTTGGTGGCGGAGTAGTGGCCCTGGCCGACCGCGCCCTGCTGCCCGGCTGCCGACGAGATGGTCACGATCCGACCCCACTTCGCCACCGCCATATCGGACAGTGCTGCTTGTAAGCAAAGGAATGTGCCGGTCAGGTTCACCGCCAGATAGCGGTTCCATTCGTCGAACGTGATCTTGTCGAACCGGGTGAAGCCGGCGATGGCGGCACTCGTCACAAGGATCTCCGTCGGGCCGAAGGTATCTCGGACTATCTTGAAGGCTCGAGCGACGGCGTCCGGATCGGAAACGTCGACCTGAACGGCGATGGCACTGGCACCATCAGCCTGTAGCTCGCCGGCTACCTTGTCCGCGGCTTCGCCATTGAGGTCAAGGACGGCGACCCGTCGACCGTTCCGAGCGAGGTGGGTCGCGATCGCCTGTCCAATGCCGGATCCGCCACCGGTGACCACCGCTACCCGATTCGTCGTACTCACCGAGCCCTCCTGCTGTACGTTCGTACTGCATCTTCCCTGTACGACTGTATAGCACAAGTTGCAGCGGCGGTCACACGTGAACGTGTCAACACCGATGTCACACAGGTCACCGACGCTTAGGCACCGGTCGGCTCCTCGCCGGCGAGCGTGGTGCGGTGCAGCAGGCGCACTGATGTCGGCTCGAAATGGGTTGCCCGGTGTAGCATTCCGGTGTTGTCCCAGATGACAAGGTCACCCTTGTGCCACTTCTGACGAAGCGTGAAGCGAGGTTGGGTCGACCAGTCCAAGAGTCTGTCGAGCAGCGCGCGACTTTCGGAGACCGACCAACCTACGATCTCCTGTGCCGTTGCTCCCAGCAGCATTGACTTACGGCCATTACGCCTTGTCCATATCAGTGGATGGATCCGGGCGGGCACCCGCTCCCAAGCTTTGCGTTCGGATTCAGTAGCGGTGGGATTGGCCAGCGATTGGGCGTGCGCGAAGGTATGGACCACCCGCAGCCCCTCGAGCTCTTGACGCTCATCGTTGCCGATTGCATCGAATGCGGCATAAGTGCTGGCGAACTCGGTGTCGCCACCTGCGGGATCGACCTCGCATGCGCTGAGCAGCGTCGCCTTCTGCGGGAGAACGTCTGTCGCGCCGTCGAAGTGCCAGTGAAAGTTCCCCTGACGGTAGGACGCAAGCAGCGAGTTGGTCTTCGTGGGATCCATTGTGATGGTTTGTATCTCGGGATGTTTGTGTTCGCCGGTCGGCTGGATGACCAGAGTGCCCAGCAGGCGACTGAAGGCCAGCAATTCGTCGTCGCTGATGTGGAGTTCGCGGTAGATGACCACGCCATGACGGTCCAGCGCGCTGCGGGTCTGCTCGGCTGCATCGCGGGTCAGCAGCTCTGCGGCGTGACAGCCGGTGATTTCCACGCCCACAGTCTCGGTAAGTAGGTGAGCCGTGCCGATCATGGCGCCTCCGATGCGATGACTTTGGTGATCTGTACAAAGAGGACTATACATCCGTACAGCACGCTCTGGTCAAATTTTCAACCTGCAACGTGTAGAGGTGGGTTATGTCTCCAGCGGCTCTACGTCGTCGAGGAAGCGCTCAACCAGGGCGAGTGTCTCCGCGTGGCCCGTCAGCGTTCCCACTATCTCCTCAAGCAGCACCATTCGCGGGATCCAAGCGAGCAGGAAGAGCGCCGCGGCCGCAGGTACTCCGCGGTGATCTCGACCATCGGATTCCCAGCGGGCCATCACGGCGGCGAGGAGCGCCTGGCGAACCCGTTCTCCCCCTTCCCCGAGAACGATCCGTACCTCGTGGCGGTGATTGGCGAGGGCGAGGAACTCCATCAGGAGGGTTGAGCCCCGTCGGTCGTTGGCATACGCCCACACCGCGCGCAGCGGGTGGTCCGACCGGGTGGCGGCACCGAGTTCGGCGACGATCCGATCGGTGGACTGACGAAGAACGGAGGTGAACAAGTCATCGACCGACGGGAAGTAGTACTGCACTAAGCCGGGTGCGACATCTGCTGCGTCCGCGACACGGCGAAAGGTAACGGCTGCATATCCCTCGTCGAGCATGACGCGCTCAGTCGCATGCAGGATCGCCTGCAGCTTCTGTGTGCGGCGAGCGCCGGCGCGACCAGGGGAAACCATCACATGTCACCGCCGCGACCGCGATGGCCTCCGCTTGCGGCGCACCGATCGGGTCTCGATGGAGTCGAGATGCCTTTCGATCGCCTTAACCACCTCGTCGTGCGCGCCATCGACTCCGACGCCCTCCTCGAGATTCAAGAACTTCGGGATGCCCGTCACCAGGAGGGCGACCGCGCCTAACGACAGCCCACCAACTAGGCGCGCCCCCTTGCCAAACTTCCTTCCAAGCGCCTCCATTTCGATCGCCCGCACTTGGTTCGTGACATCGGCGATTGCCGACTGAATCGACTTGCGATGGTTGCCCAGCGCCAAGAACTCGGTCATGAGGGCGCCGGTCGCTTCGTCCCAACTGAAGTCCCACAATGCGTGCAGCGGATCGTCGGACCGGGCTTCAAGCGCCTCGGCCAATAACGCGAGGTTACGTTCGGAGTAGCGCTGGATAGCGCCAAGGAAGATGTCGTCAAGGGATGGAAAGTAGTACTGCACGAGGCTTGGCGTGACGCCTGCCTTGGTGGCCAATGCCCGGTAGCTCACGCTGGCATAACCCTCCTCCAGCATCAGCTTTTCGACGGAATCGAGAAGCGCATCGCGCGTCTTGGATGTCTCCGCGCCGACGCGACGGGGTGCTGCTGCCATGGTCACCTCACTTCCAGTTGAAACCATTTTCTCATTCGCCATCCGCTGTACACTCGTATAGTCTCACAGCCGTGCGCTGTTGCCGTGTTTAGCGGGCATGGCGCCCCGACGATTAGGAGACGCATGACTGCGGATACCGACCTCAGCCTTCTGCGACGTGATGTCCAGTACTTACTTGATCGCACCGCGATTCACGACTGCATCGCACTCCACGCGCGTGGTTGTGATCGCCACGACGCAGACCTCATCAGCGCGGCCTACCACCAAGACGGCGTGGACGAGCATGGCTTTGCGATCAACTCGGGACCCGACTACGGACACTGGGCTAACAAGACCCACGCCGAAACCTCGATCGTGCATACCCACAACATCACAACCCACTCGTGCGAGATCGACGGCGACACAGCGCATGCCGAGAGCTACGTTATCGTCGTCCTCATCGGTACCGATCACGGCAGCGCGCAGTTCATCACGGGCCGCTACTTGGATCGGTTGGAACGCCGAGACGGCCAGTGGCGCATAGCTGTTCGCCGGTCAACGGTGGAAGGAATGTTCCTAGCCGATGCCCGCGTGTTGCAGTCGAAATTCTTCAAAGAGAAGGGCTACCTCGTCGGCACCCGCGATCGCCACGATCTGTCCTACGAACGGCCGCTGACAATCGAGAGACCGGCCCCGGCCCGCTGGTAGACGGCGGACAATCCCAAAAGGAACGAAGCGACGTCGATGGCAACGCGACGCGAAACGGCCACCGGCCGCCGGCCTTCAGCCAAACATTCCGCGATACCCGAAGGCAGGATGGCGCTCCGAGATGTGTGGGTTATCGGTATCGAAGAGCTTCTGGCGCAGCGTTCCTGGCCGGTAGTCGCGCTGCATGATGCCCTTTCCCTGCAGGACGGGGACGACATGCTCGAAGAACTCGTCATACGTCTCCGGAAGCAACGCGTTCATGATCTGAACGCCATCGACACCGGCGCTCTGCAACTCAAGAAGGCGACCAGCAATCCGCTCTGGCGAGCCCGCAAGCGTCTGCATCCGCGGTAATGCGGTAAGGAAGTCGCGGACGGTTGGCTTGCTCCCCGTGGGCCAACCGCTGATCAGCGCACCAAAAGCGCCCCTGATGCCGGGGATTTCGTCTACCAGGTCTTCGAGAAGCGTCTCCGGGTCGTAAAGCCCCAGGTCCAGACCGCTGAGACTGGAGAAGTAGGCGGTCTGGGCTTCCGTGCTCCGGTACTCCTCGAGATCGGCCCATTTGCGTTTGGCCTCTTCGTCCGTCGAGCCGACGATGACCATCATTCCGAGCAGGAACTTGATGTCCAAGTCGCGCCGGCCACGCTCACGCGCCTTTGACCGCACGATGCCCACCTGCGCCGCAATGGCCTCCGGCGTGGAGGCGGAAAGGAACATCAGTTCGGCATGGTTACTGGCGAAATCCAGACCTGCGGGCGAGCCACCCGCCTGCGCGAGGACAGGGGTGCGCTGCGGGGAAGGCTCCATCAAGTTAAATCCCTCGACGCGATACCGCTTCCCGACGTGCATGATGTCGTGGACTTTTCGCGGATCCGCGTAGACACCTTTACCCGAGTCGTTCTTGATGGCGTCGACGTCCCATGATCCCTCCCACAGTTTGTACATCACGTCGACATATTCGTCGGCCCACGCATAGCGATCTTCATGGGAGAAGTTGCCCGGCAACCCGAGGTTGCGAAATGCCTTCTCGTTGGCCGAGGTCACGATGTTCCAGCCGATACGCCCGTCGCTCAGGTGGTCGAGCGTGGACGCCATGCGCGCGAAGACGAACGGATGGTGCTGGATCACCGAACTTGTGTAGAGGAAGCCGATGTGTTCGGTCGCGCCAGCCAACGCAGACAACAACATGCTGCAATCCCCGATGGGCACGTTCATGGCCTGTTCGAATATCACGTCACGCGTTCCGTTGAACTCGCCTTGCACTCCAAGCACGTCGGTAAAGAAGAACGCATCAATCTTGGCTTGCTCCGCCTTCTTGGCCAGGTCGGTCCACAAGTCCAGAGTGTTGTACTCGCGGTTGCGAGCTCGTGGATGGCGCCAGATGCCATGGAAGTTGTGTCCGATTGCGTTCATGACAAGCAGGGTGAAGATCATGCGCTTCGCCTCGGGTCCGCTCATGCCACCCTTTCCGAGTTCCGTTGTGTCTTTGGACAAGCACTTGCTCGTCAGCTCAGAGCGTGGTTGTCGACCCCCGGCACGGGCAACGACGCAGTCGTTGGCGGTCATGCTTGCCTTCAGATGCCAGCCGGGCCGGGCGCACCGTGCATATACAGCGTCTGGCCCGAACAGAAACTCGACGCATCAGACGCGAAAAACAGAACCCCATATCCGATTTCATCTGGTTCGCCAAGGCGCCCCATACCGTTTGTCATGGCGATCGCCTCGGGGTCGAGTCCGTAGCGGGCCGCATCGTCCGTCAACGTGGCTGCACGCACCGCTCCGACCGCAATCGCATTTACGCGAATACCCTTGCGCGCCCAAGCACCAGCCATCGACCCAGTCAAGTTGTTCACCGCCGCCTTCGCCGCACCGTAGGGCGCAGCCTGCGGCATTGCCAGCAGGCTCGCCCCAGAAGAGATGTTCACGATGGCGCCCTTGCCCTGCTTGATCATCGGCTGGGCCGCCGCACGTGAGAGATGCCAGACAGCACCGAAGTTGAGCGCGAGTGTGCGCTCGAAGTCGTCGTCGGGCCACTTCAATATGGACTTGGTCTCCGCCCCACCCGCACAGTTCACAAGAATGTCGATCCGACCGAACTCCTCCAGTGTTGCGTCAATGAGTGCCTGGCATGCATCGGCAGTGGTCACGTCGGTGGACACCGCGAGTGCCCGTCGCCCCAGTGCCTGCGCCTCCTTGGCAGTCGATTCGAGCGGATCGGGACGACGACCAGCGAGCACAACATCGGCACCATGCTCGGCGAGCACCAATGCCGAGCCTCGCCCGATTCCCGTGCCACCACCGGTGATCACTGCAACCCGACCTTCGAGAGAGAACCGATCGCTCATCTGACTATTCCTCCCGCTACAACAACTGTACGACTGTACAGCAGATGCTATATGGTCGTACAGTAACGCACGAGGAGGGACATTGAGCGAACAGCTTTATTACGACCCGTGGGACGTCGAGATCGATCTCAATCCGTACCCGGTCTACCGACGACTACGGGACGAGGCTCCGCTCTATTACAACGAGCGCCATGACTTCTGGGGAGTGAGCCGTTACACCGATGTCGAGGTAGCTCTCAAAGATCCGGTCAGGCTCAGCTCGGCGAAGGGCGACATCCTGGAAGTGGTGAAAACCGATCCCGTAATGCCGCCTGGGGTTTTCATCAATGAAGACCCTCCTTTGCACACCATCCATCGTGCGTTGGTATCGCGGGCCTTCATGCCGAAGAAGATGCGGGCACTCGAGGATAAGGTGCGCGCCTTCTGCGCTGCCTGCCTCGATCCACTGACCGATAGGCAAAGCTTCGACTTCGTCATCGATTTAGGGCGCGAACTCCCGATGCGCACAATTGGCATGCTCGCCGGCATCCCCGACTCCGAACAACCATCGGTGCGCGCCGAGGCGCATCGTGTCCTGCGGAATGAGCCGGGCAAACCGCTGCCAGTGGATAAAGACCACTACTTCGACGGCGACATGTTCACCGAGTACGTCGCGTGGCGCGAGAGGAATCCATCAGACGATCTGATTACCGAGCTGCTCAATGTCGAGTTCCAGGATGAGACCGGGACTACGCGGCGGTTGACCAAGCAGGAACTGTTGATCTTCCTGGCGGTCGTCGCAGGTGCTGGCGTGGAAACCACGGGTCGATTGTTCGGATGGATGGGCAAAGTGTTGGCCGAGCACCCCGATCAGCGCAAGGAACTTGTCAACGATCACTCTCTGATCCCAGCCGCGATCGAAGAACTCCTCCGCTTCGAGCCGCCTGGTCCACATGTGGCCCGGTACGTTGCGACCGAGGATGTGTCGTTCCAAGACCAGACGGTACCGGCCGGGAGTGCACTGCTCATGATGCTGGCTTCTGCCAATCGCGACGAGCGCCACTTCGAGAATCCCGATCGCTTTGATATCCACCGAAAACCCGGCGGACACTTGACCTTTGGCCGTGGAGCCCACTTCTGCGTCGGTGCTCCTCTGGCCCGACTGGAAGGTCGGGTAGCGCTAGAAGAGGTACTCAAGCGATTCCCAGGATGGCAGGTCGACCTCGACAACGCCCGCCGGTCACGCACATCCACGGTGCGTGGCTGGGACTCCATGCCCGCGATCGTCGGCTGATGATGGACCAAGGCCCACAACAGAGTGTTGGGGCGATCCTCTAGTCGCTCACTGCCGGGCGGCCTCGTCGGCGAGGTCCAGAAGCCGGTGGGCCAGCTTGACGCCCTCGTCGGGGGTCAGCCAGATATCAACCGCTGCGGACCTCCGTCATCCGGATCGCAGCGGTCTGGTTCGTCGGTAATGCCGCTAACCAGGTGCTGCCGTACTTACGCGGACTGGTCCGAACCGCTGCGATGGCGGCACGTTAACACCGGATTTTGGTGAAAGATGTGGTAAAACGCTTCTGCGGTTCGTTGTTCTACCGTCTGACCTGCGGTTTTTGAGTGGAGCTAAGGGGACTCGAACCCCTACCTTGACCAGGCAAAACAGGGATCTAACTGCCGTTTCGTTACGTCTCGATCCCATTCAGCACCGCTCGTTACCTGCGGTTTCGTTTTCGAGCCTTGACGGCGTCAAGAGACCCTTCGCCTTAAAACTGCCCGATTCGGTGAGCAGGGCCGACCTTGACAACCTGCCGTCACTGGATTAACTTGTTGATCAACAAACAAATGTGCTGCGCGGTACTGGCAGAAGGGCGGACGGATGACCGACACGATGAGTGCGCTCGTCGGGGGGGCAGGGCCGGATTGGGTATTGCGCGAACTCGAGATCCCGACGCCGGGTCCAGGTCAGATCCTGATCAAGGTCCATGCAGCAGGGATGAATCGCGCGGACATCTACATGCTGGAGGGTTCTTACAGCCCGAACTCGAAGACGAGCAACGTGTTCACCGCGGGCCTGGAGATGGCCGGCGAAGTGGCCGCGGTCGGCGCTGGCGTTCCGTCCGTGGCGGTCGGAGACCGGGTGATGGGGGTAGGGCTCGGTGCCTTCGCACACTTCGCCCTGCTGGATCACCGTCACGCCATCGCCGTGCCCGACTCGTTGTCGTGGACGGAGGCGGCCGCGCTGCCCGTCGGCTTGGCCACCGAGCACGATGCTCTCGTCACCCAGGGCAAATTCACCGCCGGACAACGCGTGCTGATCGTCGGCGCCACGTCGGCAATTGGCCTTCTCGGCGTGCAACTCGCCAAAAGCCTTGGCGCTGAACTCGTCGCGGCCACGACGACCTCGGACGCCAAGAGTGCGATTCTGACCGAGGCCGGTGCCGACGTAGTGATCAACACCAAGACCGACACTCTGGGAGACGTCATCAACTCCGCCACCGGATGGGCCGGCGTCGACCTAGTCCTCGACCACGTCGGCGGCCAACTCTTCGCAGACACCCTTCCAGCGACGAAGCTGGGCGGCACGATCATCAACATCGGGCGCCTCGGCGGAAGCGAGGCGACCATCGATCTCGATCAATTGGCTTTCCGTCGACTGCGGCTGCAGGGCACCACGTTCAGCGTCCGCACCCCCGACGAACTCGCTGACGTATGTGCGGCGCTCGTCCCAGAGGTGCTCCCCGCCGTCGCCAGCGGTCGTATCCGCCCGGTCACCGACCGTGTCTTCGCCTTCGATGATGGACTGGCCGCGGCGAATTACTTACGCTCCTTTCAAGCCGTGGGCAAGATCATCCTCGAGGTCGAGCGATGAACGCGATCACAACGCCCGTGACCACCATCGATTGGTTGGCGAGCCTACGCGATCCGTCTCTGGATCCGGGCGCGGTGCTGGCTCGAATCCCTTCTGCCGCCCGGGACTTCCGAACTGAGTTCGCGGCTACAGGAACCCCCGACCTCGTTGATACCCGGAGCCTGATCACCCTGCCGTACCCGACGCGCTTCGGGCTGTGGCGCGCCAGCAGGAGTCTCGCTCCGTTCGTGTCGATCACCAACCGGATGCTCATCATCCGGTGGCGGGACGACGATGACCAACTTCGGACGCTGCTCTTCGAGCCCAGTGACACCGAACTCGGCGCGAACACCCCCTACTTCGCGACGCTGGCCGACCGGACCCCGAGCATCGTCACCAACGTGATGGTCCGCAGGCACGGCGACGTGCTCAACCACCTGCACGCCGCTGGCATCGACCCCTCCGAGGTCGACTTCCTGGCGTTTGATCACTTGCACACCCAAGACGTGCGCCGCTGGCTAGGCACCACCAGCCCGCAGCTGGATTTGGGTGCCGTCCAACCGATCGAGCCAGCCTTCCCCAACGCCCGATTGCTGGTGCAGCATTCGGAGCTCACGGCGTTGGATCACCTGCACCCCCAGCAGCGACCGTGGTATCAGCCCGACACCTACCAAGACCTGCGCCGTGACAGGATCGTGGCGATCAACGGCGACGTCCTGGTCGGGCCTGGCGTCGCACTCGTCGCAACCCCGGGCCACACGACCGGCAATCAGACCCTGTTCCTCAACACCACCACCGGGATCTGGGCCAGCAGCGAGAACGCCATTGCCGCGGAGTGTCTGGTTCCGCAGCACTCGAAGCTGCTCGGGGTGCAGCGCTGGGCCAGCGCGTGGAGCCAAGACGTCGTCGTCAATGCCAATACCATTGAATCGATTGCCGCCCAATATAACTCCTTGACCCTAGAGAAGGCGATCGTCGACCGCTCCAAGGGCGATGAGCGATTCCCGCAGTACTTCCCCTCCAGCGAACTCACCCGGCGTTGGACCAATCCGGGAACCGCACCGACGTTCGTCCACGAACGCATCACCCATCGGCGCACGCGGAAATCAACACCCCAGGGGAGTCGATGAACGCACGTCCATCCGCGCCACGTCGAACCCAGGAGGGACGACGCAACGAAGCCGAGCAGAAGCTGCTCGCCGCTGCCGCTGAACTGATTGGGGAAGTCGGACCAGCGGGCGTCACGCTCGCGAATATCGGCGAGCGCGCAGGCTACAGCCGCGGCCTGGCAACCCACTACTTCGGATCCAAAGGCGCCATGATGAAACGCCTCGTCGATGCGGTCACCGACCAGTTCCAGGTGTCGATTTTCGTCGAGCACGTGGCCGACTCAGCGATCCAACAATTACTTAACCTCGTCGACGTCTACTTCCAGACCGTGGCCGATTTGAAGCCCATCAACCGAGCCCGATTGGTCCTGTGGGCCGACGCGGTCGCGACGCCCTCCACCGACGTGCGGCCGGCGATGATCGCCGCCGATCGTGATTTCCGCACTGCGCTCATCGCTGGCATCAACACCGGGATCGAGTCAGGCGATTTCCCGCCCGATGTCAACCCGGCAGGTCTGGCGACGGTGATCATCGCCATGCTGCGCGGCACGGCCCTCGAAACGCTCCTCGACGACCACATCGACGTCGATGCCTGCCGAGGCGAGGTCGAAAAGATTCTCGCCGCCCGCGTGGGCGCTAATACCGCAGCCCCCCAACATCATCAGGGAACCGAGGAGATCGAGAGATGAGCACCAAGTTCGGCAAGATCGCTCAGATCGGCTACGTCGTCCGCGACATCGACGCCGTGATGGACAACTGGGTACGCCACGGCGTAGGCCCGTGGTTTTACGTCGACCGTGTACAGACCGACTACTTCCGCTACCGCGGTGCCGATTCAGCCATGGAAATGAGTGTTGCCCTTGCCAACTCCGGCGACATCCAAATCGAGCTGATCCAGCAACGCAACGATGCTCCGTCGATGTATAAGGACTTCCTCGACTCCGGGCGGGAAGGAATGCAGCACATCGCCTACTGGAGCACGGACTTCCAGAAGCTCTACGACAACGCCCTCGCCGACGGCTACGTCGTCGGCCAAGAAGGCAGCATCGGCGGCGAGCAAGGCCGCTTCGCCTACCTCGACACCGAGCAGGAACAAGGCACCGTCATCGAACTCTCCGACATCAGCGGGCCCAAAGGTCAGTTCTTCCAGTACATCCGCGACGTGGCAGCGGACTGGGATGGCACCGACCCGATCCGTGGGCGGGACTGACCATCGTGGAATACCCCGACATCGACGCGCTGCCACAGGCCCTGAAGGACATGCTGGCCACGCACGCGCCGGTCAATATCTATCGCATGGTCATGCACTCACCGGGACTCGCGCCGGGATTCTTCGTGATGGCCGATGCGATGTTCCAGGCCAACTCGTTGCCACCGCATCTACGCGAGTTGGCGATCCTGCGAGTCGGGTACCGGTACCAGGCGCCGTACGAGACCCACCAGCACGAAATCATCGCCGGATACGCAGGCCTGTCTGCCGACGCCATCACCGCGGCAGCCACCGGCAATACCGACGAACTGCCCGCGGACGAGGCAGCAATCATCACCTGGAGCGACCGCCTCTTGGACAACCACACGCTGAGTGGCAGCGAACGCGACGACGCGCTACAAATCCTGACCGTCACTCAGCTCGCCGACCTCGTCATCACCGTCGGTTTCTACCAACTGGTGTGCAACTTCCTCAACACGTTCGAAGTCACTACCGAGGGCGAAGCGAGCCACCAGTCATGAAGGTGCACCACCTTAACTGCGGCACGATGAGGATGCCGACAGCGCCGATGGTCTGCCACGTCCTGCTCATCGAAACCGACGACGGTCTCGTACTCGTGGACTCCGGATTCGGATCCCACGACTGCGACCACCCCGCCGGGCGGATCGGGGCGTTCCGGCACGTCATCCGGCCGCGGTTGCTCCACATCGAGACCGCCGCGCACCACGTCGAGGCTCTCGGCTTCCGCACGCAAGACGTGCGCCACATCATCGTCACCCATTTCGACCTTGATCACATCGGCGGAGTCTCGGACTTCCCGCACGCCCAGATCCACGTCACTGCCGCAGAAGCTTTCGGCGCCATCCACAATCCATCGGCACGCGAGAAACTGCGGTACCGCAAACCACAGTGGGCGCACGGGCCACACCTCGTCGAACACACCCCCAACGGCGAAGCATGGCGCGGCTTCGCCGCCGCGCAACCCCTCGACGACATCGGTCCCGGAATAGTCCTGGTCCCGATGCCAGGCCACACCCGAGGCCACACCGCCGTCGCCGTGGATGCCGGACACCGCTGGGTCTTTCACTGCGGCGACGCGTTCTACCACCGCGGCACGATCGACGGGCAATCCAACGTCCCATTCATCCTGCGCGCCCAAGAAGCCCTGCTTGCCTTCGATCGCAAGCAAGTACAAGCCAACCACCACCGCCTTGCCGAACTGCACCAGCGGCAGGAACCCGACCTCCTCGTCTTGTGCTCGCACGACCCCACCCTCTTCGCACACGCCTGCAACACCGCTTGATACCGCAACTCGTCATTGGAAAGGACAGCAGCCGTGCAGTTTTCACAGAATTACGCCCGTTGGAATCGCGCCGTGACCAATAAGGTCGTCCGCATCTGGGCGGGATGGGTTCCCGCGATGGGCCTGCTGACACACACTGGCCGACGGTCAGGTCGCCAATACCGAACGCCGTTAAACGTCTTCCCGACCAACGACGGCTACGCGGTCCTGCTCCCCTATGGCCTCGGCAAGACCGAATGGCTGAAGAACCTGCAGACCGCGGGCAGCGCCGAGTTGAAGCACTACGGCAAGAGCTACCGCATCACCAACCCGCGCGTCACCACCAAGCAAGAGGCAGCGGCATCGGTCCGCGCGCCCTGGCGCTTCGTCTGCGCCAAGGCGCCGTTCGCGGACGCGCTCTTGCTTGCCGCTCAGGCGGACAGCGGCGCGCCACCGCCTACCTGACGGTGCGCGGCATCCTAGGCAGGGTCGAACGACGATTTCACTCGGCCGCTAGGAACGTGATCCAAGAGCGTTAGAGCTTCTTGTGTTTCGGCCGTTTCGGGGTGTTCCCAGCGGCCGAGAAATGTCTCGTGGCGTGTGAGGAGGTCTTCGATGTCCCAGCCGCGGCGGATCAGAAGCTGGGTCTGTGCCAACCGTCAGCGACCCAGTCCCCGACGTCTCCGATGCCGAGACTGAGTTTCCTCTGACGCACTTAGACCTAGGTGCGTTCAATACTTGGTGAATCTTGACGCGGATCCTGCGACCGAGATGATTCATCGCCGTGAACTGCAGTTATTCGGTGGAGCTAAGGGGACTCGAACCCCTGACCCCCACACTGCCAGGAGCGCGCGGGTGGCCTGAACAGGCACAATAGCGGCGATTTTGGGCTGTAGATGTCGGTGCTCACGGAGTAATTGTCGTTACCGTTGTCGTCAGAATTGTCGTCGACGACCGACTACGCGAAAGCCGCGCAAAGTCCCCGGCCGCCGGGAACTCGTATCCGTTTGTATTACAATGACGAAGTGGCGGACGGCCGGTTCGGTCTCGATCTGCTCGACGACGAGGATCCGTTCGAGATCGACACCCAAGCCGCCCACCTGTTCAAGCACCCACGCCTGGGCATCGAGGACATCCGCGACGTCTGGGCATCCGACCCGATGTTTTACCCGGCCAAACCTCCCGCGCACTGGCTGATGGTCGCCGAAGTTGAGGGCACCGTCCTCATGGTGCCGCTCGCCCCCGCCCGCGATGGCAACCCAAAACGCTGCCGCCCTATCGGCTGCTACCCCGCCTCCAAACACCTCTCTGACCAATACCGGAGTGACAGATGAACCAGCCAATGACCCCCGACGAGGAATACGAGTTCTACACACGCCCCGAAAACCAGGAACCCCAAGGGCCCGGGCGACGCCGGCTAACCGCCACCGTTCCCGTGCGCTTCCCGCCCGAGCTGTTGGAGCAAGTACGCGCCGCGGCAGCCGCGGACGACCGGTCCGTCTCCTCGTGGATTCGCCGCGCGGTCGAACACGAACTTCGCCATCCGGCTTAAATCTCGTAACCAACGAAGTACCGAGAGACGGCTCTCGGCGGTACCGGTTTCGACGTCGTTGTCTGGTTATGCGGCAATGGATTTAGCCGAGATCATCCGGCAAGAACACAGCGTATCCGGCTGGTTCCCGATGAATTTCGGCGAAATAACCGCGACTCCAGACCGGGATACAACGTCACCTCCTTGCGGTCCGGGACTGCGTTTCATCAAGATGACTTCGTGACTGCCCTCGCGGACGCCGTCCTGCCGCTCATCAGGACACGCGCGGAAGTATGGCGGTGGAACGTCGCCGATGCGCACGGAGCCCGGATGCATGAGGCTGTTACGGCCCTACGCGAAGCCACCGAAACCGAAAACCCGACCGTTGTGTTTGCCGTAACTCAGAAGGCGATCGCGTCGGCACTCAAGGTAATCATGCGCGCCGATGACTCCAGCGGAATCATCGGTGACGCCTGCCGCGATCTGTTGGACCTTCACCCCCGAGTGGCGGAAATAGCCCGTCCGCCCACCGCCCAGTTGATCGACTGGATGATCAAATTCCAGTTCGAGAACGAATGCGACTACTTCACGATCGACCCGGTCGCGTACGCGCCCGCTCTTGGAGAGCTGGGCATCGCGAGGTATCGAGCGAGACTCGATGGGGTCGCGGCAAGTCTCAGCACCCGCCCACCGCGCGATCGACAATGGACAGCGTCGCGCGCCGGTGATTGGCACACCCTCGATTGGAACGCGCAGCGTCTGGCTGTCCTCGATAGAGACATTGAAGCGATCGTGCGCACCCATGCCCGAGACCGGCGAGTTGCGGTGTGGCATCAAGACACCGCGGAGGCCCTGGAGGAAATCGGCCATACCGACCTCGCGATCGACTGGGCCAAGCAGGCAACCGATTTCGACTCCGGCCACCAGTCGCGGCGGGCCGCAAACTACTGGTGCGAACTGCTCGCTAGGTATAGGCCCGACGACCTGCCGGCTGCTCGGGTGGAGGTATTCCGCCGCTGGCCATCGTCGACCACGGCCGCAGACCTCTATCAGGCCGCCGGCGCCGCGTGGCCTGACTACCGCGAAGACGTGTTCGCGCGTCTGGCACCAATGCCGCCGCGCGAAACCGTGGTCTTCGCGCTGGCGCATCTGAAGGACATCCCACTCGCCTGGAACCTCGCGCATACCCTTGGCCTCGATGACGACCGCACCTGGAGTGACCTCGCCAAGGCATACGAGAAATTCGACCCTCTCGCCGTACTGCCGGTGCACACCGAGCTAGTGGCGAACGAGCTGGCCGAAGCTAGCGCCCAGCACTACCGAAATGCCGCTCGACGGCTCAAGAAGATGCGCAAGCTCGCAGCTGGGTCGGATCAGGCTAACGAGGTCAACGAGTTGATCGCCGACCTCCGCCACCGATACCACCGTCGGCCTCGGCTCCAACTGGAGTTCGATCGAGCGGGGCTCCCCTAGCGCTCGCGCTACGGGCGGCTCGTAGCATCGTCCTGCCGACACTGGGCGCAAGCGACGGCCTAGCGAAGTGTCAGGGAGCCCACGACCGGGGAGCGCTCGCGGATGGCTCTGGATTGCCCCCGCAGTTCTCGGCTGAAACCACAGCAAACAAGTCCCGTGGCCTACTGCGGTCAGAATCGTCGTTACTGATGTCGTCAAAATGTCGTCAACCCAGCAGAGCCCGCCCCGATGCGGCTGCGTTGGCCACGCGTTGACGGCTACGGCCCTAGTGCCGAGATCGGCGCGACATGAACCCCGTCAGCTCGCTTCCCGCCACCGCCGGTCGCGGTTACCACAACAAGAGCGGACGGGTTGCCGTGCTTCGAGGCATCCACGTCGGCCGCGAAGTCGAGGAGGCTCTTCGCCGCCCTGTCGATGACGATTTGATCACCCGTCAGCTTCACCTCGAATGCGGCCCAACCGTCGGGTGTGTCGATGATCGCGTCGACTTCCTTACGACCGTGAGACTCGCGCCAGGAGTACACCGCCCCGCCGAGCGATTGCGCGTAGATGCGAAGGTCGCGTACGGCCATCGCCTCAAAGTGAAGTCCGGCAGCCTCGAGGTCGGCGATCAGGTCCTTCGATCCGACCCTCAGCGCGGCTGTGCCCAGCGACGGGTCAACGAAGTAACGGACCGGCGCCTCGCGTAGTTCAGTGCGCGAACGCATATGCGGCTTCCATGCCGGCGAGTTCTCGGTCAGCTTGAGCCGATCGAGCGCGTCGAGGTAAGAGTTCACCGTCTCCTTGGCCGGGGCACGGTCACCGTCACCGGCGATATCTGCGCCGAGTGCGGTGAGCTTGATTGCTGTCCCAACGGATCGCCCGAGCGATGCAAGTGTACGGCGCAGCCGGTCCGGAGTGCGCTTGCCGGTGCCAAGGTCCGGAATATCGATGTCGACGATCTGCGTAAGGTAGTCGGCAAGCCAGCCCCGGGCGGTCCGCTCCGATTGGTTGAGCAACGCCGGCCAGCCGCCGATAATGATCCGCTCCATGAGGCCCGGGACCGTCATCGCGGTTCGCTTCGCCTTCTGGTCTTCGCCGCGCAGCAGAGCAGCC
>Ga0335076_10002339_pt1 | contig 18807 bp, 14 predicted proteins | sample Lox_Sample_25_FD_206717 | JGI IMG/M metagenome (GOLD analysis project Ga0335076, IMG submission 206717) | Soil microbial communities from Loxahatchee National Wildlife Refuge, Florida, United States - Lox_Sample_2.5 | ecosystem: Environmental > Terrestrial > Soil > Wetlands | place: USA...
GTGTTGCCCGCCCAGCGCAGGTTGGCCTCCGAGGTTTCCTCGGCGATCACGACGCAGCCGGCCGACTTGGCCGCGGCCAGCGCGCGCTCGACGCTTTCCTGGGGTGACAGCTCGCCGGTCATGATGTCCCTTCCGCCGCGGTGTTGAGTATCCGGACGCCGCGCATCAGGACCGCGGGGCAGCCGTGGCTGACCGGGGCGACCTGGCCGGGCTGGCCCTTGCCGCAGTTGAACGCGCCGCCGAGCAGGTACGTCTGCGGGCCGCCGACGGCCTCCATCGAGCCCCAGAAATCGGTGGTGGTCGCCTGGTAGGCCACGTCGCGCAGCTGGCCGTCGAGACGCCCGTTCGTGATCCGGAAGAAGCGCTGGCCGGTGAACTGGAAGTTGTACCGCTGCATGTCGATCGACCAGCTCTTGTCGCCCAGGATGTAGATGCCGTCCGTCACACCGCCGATGAGGTCCGCGGTGGACGGGCCGGCGGCGGCTGGCTGCAGCGACACGTTCGCCATTCGCTGCAGCGGCATGTGGCCGGGCCCGTCGGAGAACGCGCACCCGTTCGACCGCCCGAACCCCTCGAGCTTCGCCATCCGCCGGTCGAGCTGGTAGCCGGCCAGTACGCCGTCGCGGATCAGGTCCCAGGACTGCCCGGCCACGCCCTCGTCGTCGTAGCCGATGGTGGCCAGGCCGTGCTCCACGGTGCGGTCGCCGGTGACGTGCATGCCGCCCGAGCCGTACTGCAGGCGGCCCAGCTGGTCCGGGGTGGCGAACGAGGTGCCGGCGTAGGCGGCCTCGTAGCCGAGCGCCCGGTCGAGCTCGGTGGCGTGGCCGATCGACTCGTGGATGGTGAGCCAGAGGTTGGACGGGTCGATGACCAGGTCGTAGCGGCCCGGTTCGACGGAGGGGGCCTGCAGCTTGGCCGCCAGCAGCTCGGGCAGCTCGGCCAGCTCGGCGGCGAAGTCCCAGCCCGTGCCGGTGAGGAACTCATAGCCCCGGCCGGCCGGCGGCGCCAGCGTCCGCATGGTGTCGAACCGGCCGTCACCGGAAACCGCGACCGCGGTCAGCTGCGGGTGCAGCCGGACCCGCTGCTGGATCGCCGTGGTCCCGCCGTCGGAGTAGAACTTGCACTCCCTGACCTGCCGCAGCGAGGCGTCCACATGGCTCACCGCGGGGTCCGCGAGCAGGTCGCGGCTCCACTGGGCGATCAGCGCCACCTTGTCCGCCGCGCTGATCGTGAACGGGTCGACGTCGTAGGCCGACACCCAGGTCACCTCGCCGTAGGCCGGCTCGGAGGCCAGCTCGATCGGCTCGGTGTTCAGCGCGGCGGCCACCCGGGCGACCTCCACGGCCTGCCGGGCCGCCTGCGCGGCGGCGTCTGCGGTCAGGTCGACGGCGGAGGCGAAACCCCAGGTCCCGTCCACGACCACCCGGACGGCGAGGCCGCTGTCGTCGGCGTCGTACAGGGTCTGCAGGTTCCCGTCGGACAGGCCGATCTGCTGGCCCCTGATGCGTTCGGCGCGGAAGTCGGCGTGCTGGGCGCCGAGGCGGCCGGCTTGTGCGAGCGCCGCGTCCGCCAGGTCCCGCAGTGGCAACGCGGCGAACTCCTGGTCGATCTTCGATTCGTGGTCATCCACGACACCACAACCTATCTCACCGGGAGCGGGCCGCCGCCCCCCTGGGAGCGGGCCGCTGCGGTACGCTGCTAGGCCGGGGGCCATCCCCCGAACCCCCCTGCTTCTGGGGTCCATCCCCCCAGACCCCCCTTGGGGCGACACGTTCCCCAAGGGGACACGTCCCCCCGATCCACCCGGGAGACTGACATGGGACGTTCCGTGCTGGTGACAGGCGGGAACCGCGGTATCGGGCTGGCCATCGCGCGGCGGTTCGCGGCCGACGGCGACAGCGTCACGGTGACCTCCCGCTCGGGCGACCCGGTGGACGGGCTGGCCGTGGTGAGGTGCGACGTGCGCGACCCGGCGTCGGTCGATGCCGCCTTCTCGGCGGTGGAAGCCGACCAGGGGCCGGTGGAGGTGCTGGTCGCCAACGCGGGCGTGACCCGGGACACGCTGCTCGCGCTGATGAGCGAGGACGATTTCGCCGAGGTGCTCGAGGTGAACCTGGTCGGCGCGTTCCGGGTGGCCAAGCGGGCGGTGCGCGGCATGATGAGGTTGCGCCGCGGACGCCTCATCTTCATCTCCTCCGTGGTAGGCATGTACGGCTCGGCCGGCCAGGCCAACTACGCCTCGTCCAAGGCCGGCCTGGTCGGCCTGGCCAGGTCGCTGGCGCGCGAGCTCGGGTCGCGCGGCATCACCTCCAACGTGGTCGCGCCCGGGTTCGTGGACAGCGACATGACGGCGAACCTCTCCGAGGAGAGAAAGGCGAGCATCAAGGCGGCGGTGCCGCTCGGCCGGTACGCCGTCGCGGCGGAGGTGGCCGCGACGGTCGCGTTCCTGGCCGGCCCGGACGCCGGCTACATCACCGGCGCTGTCATCCCCGTCGACGGCGGCCTCGGGATGGGTCACTGATGGGAATCCTGGCAGGCAAGCGGATCCTGGTCACCGGGGTCATCACGGATGCCTCGATCGCGTTCCACGTCGCCCGGGTCGCGCAGCAGGAGGGCGCGACCGTGGTGCTGACCGGGTTCGGCCGGCTGAGCCTGGTGGAGCGGATTGCCCGGCGGCTGCCCTCGCGGCCACCGGTACTCGAGCTGGACGTGACCAGCGACGACCATCTCGAGTCGCTGGCCAGCCGGGTGTCCGAGCACGTCGGCGGGCTGGACGGCGTGCTGCACGCGATCGCGTACGCCAACCCGGAAGAAGCGCTCGGCGGGAACTTCCTGCACACCAGGTGGCCGGACGTGGCGACGGCGGTACAGGTCTCCGCGTACTCGCTGAAGGCGGTCGCGATGGCGGCACTGCCGCTGATGGACGGCGGGTCCGTGGTCGGCCTGGACTTCGACGCCAGCGTGGCCTGGCCGGGCTACGACTGGATGGGGGTGGCCAAGGCGGGGCTCGAGTCCTGCGCCCGGTACCTGGCCCGCGACCTGGGGCAGAGGGGGGTGCGGGTCAACCTCGTGGCGGCCGGGCCGCTGCGCACCATGGCCGCCAAGTCCATCCCCGGGTTCGACCGGTTCGAGGACGTGTGGGGCACCCGGGCGCCGCTCGGCTGGAACATCACCGACCCGGAGCCGACCGCGCGGGCCTGCGTGGCGCTGCTTTCCGACTGGTTCCCCGCGACCACCGGCGAGATCGTCCACGTCGACGGCGGCGTGCACGCGATGGGGGCCTGATGCCCGACGCCGCAGGCGGCAAAGCCAGCACCGAGTACGTCCTCACCCTTTCCTGCCCGGACCGGGTCGGGATCGTGCACGCCGTCGCGGCCTACCTGCACCAGGCCGGCTGCAACGTGCTGGACAGCCAGCAGTTCGGCGACCGGATCGGCGGGCGCTTCTTCATGCGGGTGCACGTCGAGACGGTGCCTGGCGTGGCGGTGGACTACGACTTCCTGTACGGCGGCTTCATACCGGTGGCGGCCGACTTCGGCATGGAGTGGGAACTGCACGACACCGCCGTCCAGCCGCGGGCGCTGATCATGGTGTCCAAGGCCGGGCACTGCCTGAACGACCTGCTGTACCGGCGCTCGGCTGAGTCGCTGCGTATCGACGTCCCGCTGGTGGTCGGCAATCACCCCGACCTGGCCCCGCTGGCGGCGGCGCACGGCGTGCCGTTCGAGCACGTGCCGGCCGGCGCCCCCGGCGACATGACGGCCGCGCAGCGGTCCGAGGGCCGTCTGCTCGACCTGGTCAGCGAACTCGGCATCGACTTCGTCGTACTGGCCCGGTACATGCGCATCCTGTCGTCCGAACTGTGCGCCAGAATGCCCGGCCGCATCATCAACATCCACCACTCGTTCCTGCCCAGCTTCAAGGGGGCACGGCCCTATCATCAGGCCCACGCCCGCGGTGTAAAGCTGATCGGCGCGACCGCCCACTACGTGACGGCCAACCTGGACGAGGGCCCCATCATCGAGCAGGAGGTCGCCCGGGTCGACCACTCGAGCACGCCGGAGGATCTCGCCGCCATCGGCCGCGACGCCGAGCGGGTGGCGCTCGCCCGCGCCGTCCGCTGGCACTGCGAGCACCGCGTCCTGCTGCACGGCCGCCGCACCGTCATCTTCCGATGAGCGTATTCGATGCGTTATGCATTGATGGCCGATTTGTTATTTGCAGCCATTGATTGCCGCCGGGGGATTGATGGCAACTTGTGACGTTTTCGGCGGGAGATCGATGCAATACGGAATCTACGCTTCCGCTAACTCATGACACCGGTAGCTCACCGGCCGGCTCGGCATGCGCCGATGCGGATACGACGGGGGGCGGGCCGTAATCGGGTTGGGCACTGCGACCCAGTGCCCCGCGACGGTGCAGAGCGGATCACCGGCAACCAGCGAGAGAAGGGCGACAAGCTGATGACCCTAGGACGGACCACGGGCGCGGACAGCGCGAGGAGGGAGGGCCGATGACGAAGCTCCGCAGCAGAAAGGTGATCGGGGGCCTGGCCCTCGCGGTAGCGAGCGTCACCGCGCTTGCCGCCTGCAGCAGCAGCAGCACCACCAGCGGGGGCAGCAACGCCGGCGGGAACATCACGGAGGCCGGCGGGATCGGTGCAGTACCGGCGTCGTCGGTCGGCGGCACCGTTCATGCCGGGACGATCACCTACGGGCTTCAGCCCGGGGCCACCCCCAACGCGATCTTCCCGCTGCCGAACTCCGGGAACAACACGGTCTACAACGTCGAGGCGTTCCAGTGGGCGATGTGGCGCCCGCTGTACTGGCCGGTGAACGGCACCGTGCCTGAGATCGACCAGAGCCAGAGCATCGCGAACCCGCCGCAGTTCTCCAACGGCGACAAGACCGTGTCGATCACGATGAAGAGCAGCTACAAGTGGTCGGACGGCCAGCCGATCACCGCCAACGACCTGCTGTTCGCCATCGACCTGATCAAGGCGGCAGTCAAGGCGTCCCCGGCGAACTGGGCGATCTACACGCCCGGCCAGTTCCCCGACACGCTGCTGAGCACCTCGGAGCCCAGCGCCTCGACGCTGGTGCTGCACCTGTCCAGCCCGGTCAACCCGTCCTGGTTCACCCAGAACGAGCTCGGCGCCGGACCGCCGCCGCTGCCGATGCCCAGCCACGCGTGGGCCAAGGAGTCCGCGAGCGGTCCGGTCATCCCGCCGTCCCAGTGGACGCCGGCCACCATGACGAAGATCTTCAACTTCCTCACCGCGCAGAACAAGTCGCTCAGCACGTACGCGACCAACCCGCTGTGGCAGGTGGTGGACGGGCCGTACAAGCTCAGCTCCTACAACGCGACCAGCGGCGGGTTCACGATGGTGCCCAACCCCACCTACGGCGGCCCGCACGCGTCGCCGCAGTCCAGCCTCCAGGGCGTGCCGTTCACCTCCACGACCGCGGAGTTCAACGCGATCAAGGCAGGCAGCATCGACGTCGCGTTCGTCGATTACTCTAACGTGCCGCAGCTACCCAGCCTGGCGCGGGCCGGCTACGCCTACTTCGGCATGCCGGACTTCGGCATGCAATTCGCCAACTACAACTTCAAGGACACCACCGGCGACTTCGACAAGATCATCGCCCAGTCCTACATCCGCGAGGCACTCGCCCACCTGGTCGATGAACAGGGCTGGATTCACGCCTTCATGTTCGGCGCGGGCGACCCCGCCTACGGGCCGATCCCGACGTACCCGCGCAGCCCGTACATACCGTCCAACGCGACGACCAACCCCTACCCGTTCAGCGTGCAGGACGCCGTCAACATCCTGAAGAGCCACGGCTGGACCGTGACCCCAGGCGGCACGGACACCTGCGCGAGCGCGGGTAGCGGCGCAAATCAGTGCGGACCCGGTATCCCGGCCGGCACCAAGCTGGCGTGGAACTACATCTACGCCACCGCGCCAACGGTGCTGATCGGCCAGCAGGCCACCGACTTCGTCTCCAAGGCGAAGCAGGCCGGCATCAACATCACGCTGTCCGGCAGCAACTTCAACTACATGGTCACCAACTACATCGACCCGGCCGCCCCGGCGAACGAGAACAAGTGGGCGATGATGGACTTCGGCGGCGAGACGCAGGACCCGTATCCCACCACGTTCGGCGTGTTCAACACCAACGGGGCCGCCCAGATCGGCGACTACAGCAACTCCCGCGCCGACGCGCTGATCAACACCTCGGTCAGCGGCGGCGACCCGGCGGCGGTGAAGAACGAGGCCGAGTTCCTGACCACCGACCAGCCGGTCCAGTTCCAGCCCGTCCCCGACGTCATCTGGGCCTGGAAGAACACCCTGGCGGCCACGAGGCCGCAGGCGTGGCAGAGCCTGACTCAGTACTACGCCGAGGCACAGTTCTGGTACCTGAAGCAGTAACGCTCTCGCTGCTGGACTGCCCTGGCCTCACGGTGATACACCGGAGGCCAGGGCAGTGCCCGCTAGCGTGCGGCTGTTACCAGGAGCCGTGCGGACCTGGGCGCATAGCCCGCGGCTGACGCCGCGGAGGGAAGGCACAAGCCATGATCTCGTACCTGATACGCCGACTCGTCACATCGGTCATCGTGGTCATCGGCGTGTCTCTCGTCATCTACCTCCTGCTGCACATCATCTACCCCTCACCAGCCCGGGACGTCCTCGGCCTGGGGGCCAGGCCGTACCAGATCGCCGCGTGGAACAAGGCCAACGGCTACGACGACCCGGTCATCGTGCAGTACCTGCGGTACATGAACCAGCTGCTGCACGGCAACCTGGGCTACTCATACGCGGAGAACCAGTCCGTGGCCGCGCTGTTCGGCGAGCGGCTGGCGCGCAGCGTCTACCTGTCCGGGATATCGCTGCTGATAGCGATCGTCATCGCGCTGCCGCTGGGCATCTTCCAAGCCGTCAAGCGCAACAGCATCGGGGACAACGTGGCCACCAGCGCGGCGTTCATCCTGTACTCGATGCCGTCGTTCTTCCTCGGGCTGATCCTCATCCAGGTGTTCGCGCTCTCGTTCCCGATCTTCAACTTCGAGGCCAGCCAGGCCACCAGCGTCTGGGCGGTCATGGGCGACTGGTACTCGATGACGCTGCCGATCATGACGCTGGCCCTGATCACCGTGGCCAGCTTCTCCCGGTACATGCGGTCCTCGTCGATGGACGTGCTGGCCCAGGACTATATCAAGGTGGCGCGGGCCAAGGGGCTGCCCGAGCGGCTGGTGCTGTGGCGGCACCTGTTCCGCAACGCCAGCCTGCCGATGATCACGCTGATCGGCCTGTCGCTGCCGTTGCTGCTGGCCGGCAACCTGGTCACCGAGACCTTGTTCAACTTCCAGGGCCTGGGATACCTGTTCTACCAGAGCCTGCAGAAGGTCGACTATCCGGTCCTGCTCGCCTACACGCTGGCGGGCGCCGTCCTGGTCGTCATCGGGAACCTGCTCGCGGACATCGCGCTGACCATAGCGGACCCGCGGATCCGGCTGAGCTGAGGGAAGGAGGCAACCGTGGCCACGAACCCTGCGGCACCCCTGCCCCCGCTGGACGTGCGGCGGGCCCCCGAGGGCGGCGAGATCGGCCCGGTGCAGAGCGGCTGGCGGCTCGCGCTGCGCGAGTTCACCAGCAACCGGCTGGCCGTGCTCGGCTTTGCCATCCTCGTGTTCTTCGTGCTGTTCTGCTTCGTCGGCCCGCTGCTCTACCACACCAACCAGGTCAACACCAACGACCTCACGACCAACCTGCCGCCGTCCGCGCAGTACCCGCTCGGCACCGACGGCCAGGGGTTCGACGAACTCGGCCGGATCATGAAGGGCGGCCAGTCCTCGCTGGAGATCGGCTTCTTCGCCGCCTTCGTCGCGATCGTCATCGGCACGCTGTTCGGCGCCGTCTCCGGCCTGCTCGGCGGGCTGGCGGACTCGGCCCTGATGCGCGTGGTGGACGTCTTCCTGTCCATACCGTTCCTGTTCGTGGTCCTGATCCTGGCGGTCAGGTTCGGTGCCACGGTGGCGTCGCTGAGCCTGGTCATCGGCTTCTTCGCCTGGCAGGTCCCGGCCCGGCTGGTCCGCGGCGAGGTGCTCTCGCTGCGAGAGCGCGACTTCGTCCACGCCGCCCGGGTGGCCGGTTCCGGCCGCTGGCGGCTGATCAGCAGGCACCTGATCCCGAACGCGCTCGGGGTGGTCATCGTCAACGTCACGTTCCAGGTCGCGGACGCGATCCTGGCCGTCGCCTATATCGGCTTCCTCGGCTTCGGCCTGCACTACCCGAACGTGGACTGGGGCGACATGCTGTCCAACGGCAGTAACTACCTGCAGGACGGCTACTGGTGGCTGATCTATCCGGTCGGAGCCTGCATCGTGTTGACCGTGATGGCGCTCAACTTCATCGGCGACGCCCTGCGCGACTCGCTTGACGTGCGCCTGCGGCGCCGTTAGCGCCGCCCGGCCATGGGCAGGATGACCGGCGAAGTCAGCAGAGACGAAAGGTAGTGGCCTGATGGCCCCAGTCCTTGACATCCAGGACCTGTCGACGCATATCAAGCTCACCCGCTCCGTCGTCCAGGCCGTCGGCAACATCGACCTGCAGGTCGACGCCGGAGAGACCCTGGGCATCGTCGGGGAGTCCGGCTGCGGCAAGTCCATGACCGGCTTGTCGATCATCGGGCTGCTGCCGCCCGGCGGCTCGATCGTCAGCGGCTCGATCAAGCTCAATGACCGCGAGCTCGTCGGCCTGAAGGACGAGGAACTGCGCCGGGTCCGGGGCAACGAGATCGCGATGATCTTCCAGGACCCGCTGACCTCCCTCGATCCGACCAAGACCATCGGCTATCAGGTGGCCGAGCCGGTACGGCTGCACAGGAAGACCTCGAAGGCGGAGGCGCTGGACCGCGCGGTCGAGGTGCTCTCGCTGGTGGGACTGCCCCGGCCGAAGGAGCGCCTGTCCGACTATCCGCATCAGCTGTCCGGCGGCCTGCGCCAGCGCGTGATGATCGCCATGGCCCTGGCCTGCGAGCCCAAGCTGCTGATCGCCGACGAGCCCACGACGGCCCTGGACGTCACCATCCAGGCGCAGATCCTCGCTCTGCTCAGGGACCTGAAGGAGCGGCTGGGCATGGCCATGCTGCTGATCACGCACGACATGGGCGTGATCGCCGGGCACGCCGACCGGGTCAACGTGATGTACGCGGGCCGGGTGGTGGAGACCGCCGAGGCCGGCGATCTGTTCACCGAGATGCACCACCCCTACACCCAGGCCCTGCTCGCCTCGATTCCGCAGCTCAAGCAGGACGCCACCAAGGCGCTGCACGCGATCCCCGGCCTGCCGCCCGACCTGACGCATCCGCCCCAGGGCTGCCGGTTCGCGGCCAGGTGCCCGCGGACCACGGACAAGTGCCGGGCCGAGGAGCCGCCGCTGTCCGGGAAGACGTTCGAGCACAGGTTCTCCTGCTGGCATCCGGTGGACGGGCCGCTGGCCCTGGCCGTGATCGGCGAGGGCGGCCCCGACGCCGCCAGCACCGGCCTGGTCGCGCCGGGCGCCGAGAGCTTGCGCCAGGCAGCGGCCGGCGACCAGGTCGGATACGTCGCCGACGCCGCGCTGCCCGGCGCCGGAGCCGCCGAAGGGGACACCGGCGCGGCCGAGCCTGCGGCGTCCGATGCTCCGGTCGTGGCGGCCGGGCTGGAGGTGACGGCCGACGGCCGCCTGGAGGTGTCGGAGCGGACGGTCGGTGCCGCCAACGGCGGTGGCGACGGCGTCTCAGGGTCCGCGCCGCTGCTCGACATCAAGAACCTGGTGAAGGAGTACCCGATCACCTCGGGCGCGGTCTTGCAGCGCAAGGTGGCCAGTGTCAAGGCCGTATCCGACGTCTCCTTCTCGGTGCCGGCCGGCACCACGTTCGGGCTGGTCGGCGAGTCGGGCTGCGGCAAGACCACGATCGGCAAGATGATCGTGGCGCTGGAGCAGCCCAACTCAGGCACGGTCACGCTCGGCGGCGTCGACGTCTCCAAGCTGCGCGGCGGCGAGCTCCGGCGCAAGCGCCGCGACCTGCAGCTCATGTTCCAGGATCCGCACTCCTCCCTCGACCCGAGGATGCGCGTCGGCACGATCATCGGCGAGCCGCTCGCCGTGCAGCGCCTCGGCAGCAGGCGGGCGCAGCGGGACCGCGTCTTCGAGCTGCTCAGCGAGGTCGGGCTGCCCAGGAACGCGGTCGAGCGTTACCCGCACGAGTTCTCCGGCGGCCAGCGGCAGCGCATCGGCCTGGCCCGGGCGCTCACCCTGAACCCGAGGCTGATCGTGGCCGACGAGCCGGTCAGCGCGCTCGACGTGTCGATCAGGGCGCAGGTGCTCAACCTGATGAAGCGGCTGCAGGCGTCGCACGGCCTGACCTACGTGGTGATCTCCCACGACCTCGCGGTGGTCAAGTACATGGCCGAGCGGATCGGCGTCATGTACCTCGGTAAGCTCGTGGAGGCCGGATCCGGCCAGGACATCTACGAGCGGGCCGCGCACCCCTACACCGCCGGGCTCATCGCCACCATCCCGCTGCCCGACCCGTCGGCCGAACGGGCCAAGCAGGGCGCGGCCATCAAGGGCGAGCTGCCCAGCCCGGTGAACCCGCCCTCCGGGTGCCGGTTCCGCACCAGGTGCCAGTTCGCCCAGGAGCGCTGTGCCGCCGAAGAGCCCAAGCTGCGCTCCTTCGGCCCGGGACACATGGCGGCCTGCCACTTCCCGCTGCAGACACCGTCCGGCGCGGAAGCGGACACCCCGGCGATGACCAGCACCGGCGAGGCCGCGCGCTAGCCCCGTTTCCCGCACATCACCATGTTTTGGCCGGTCAACGGCACGCCCCGAGATGCCGCCCCGATCATCACCGCAGGTCAGCGGGCCATGTGCGGAATATAGGGCTGGCCTGCGCAGGCCTTCCCTTGCCCTTGGACCGGTTGATGCCGATACTCCAACCATGGGAGGGTCGACGGCGGACACGCCCATCACACCCGGATCCCTCCGCGCCTCCGACGCGGAGCGCGATCACGCGGTCAGTGAGCTGAGGAACGAGTTCGCCGAGGGCCGTCTGTCACACGAGACCTTCATGTACCGGATGCAGGGCGCTCTGGACGCGCGCAACCGCGGCCAGCTGGCGGGCTTGTTCACCGACCTGCCGCCGCCCCGGTCCGGTGCCGGGAACCCGCGGAAGCTGCTGGCCCGGATCCGGGCCGCGCTGCGGGGCGAGCCGGCCCCGTACGGCCGGCCAGCCGGCCGCGATCCGGACTTCCCGGGAACCCAGCGGATCGCCGGCTCGGCGTCCGGGCCAGGCCCGGCGGGAACCGACGGGGGCAGCCGGCATGACCGGGATGACCAGGAGAACCTCGCGGCTCAGCGGCGCGCCGCCGAGCCGGCCCCGCTGGTGTTCCCGCCGGGCAGCGGGATCCGGTTCACCATCGGGCGGAACCGCGACTGTGACCTGTGCCTGACCGACCTGTCGGTCTCGCGCACGCACGCCATGCTGGTCCGCCGCGAGGACGGCTGGATCCTCAGTGACCTGGGATCGCACAACGGCACCAGGCTCAACGGCTGGCTGATCCGCGAGCCCGTCCCGGTGCAACCGGGCGACCGGGTGGAGTTCGGCTCGATGGCCTTCATCATCCAGGGCGATCCGCCGGCCGGCCGGCCCGCCCCGCCTTCGGGGTAAAGGGCGCAGAACCGACCGACTAGAGTCGGAAAGCGTGACGACGGTTCTACTGGTGCGGCACGGGCTTACCGCAACGACCGGTCACGTGCTGACCGGGTGGATGCCGGGCATCCCGCTCGATGAGAGGGGCCGGGCCCAGGCGGCGGCACTGGCGGCGAGGCTGGCCCCGCTGCCACTCGACGCCATCGTCAGCAGCCCGCTGGAGCGCTGCCGGCAGACCGCGGCGGCCATCGCGGCGACCAGGGATGGGCAGCAGGTCATCACCGACGACCGGGTCGGGGAGTGCCGCTACGGGGACTGGACCGGCCAGCGGCTGAAGAAGCTGGCCCGGGAGCAGCTCTGGCGCGTGGTGCAGGCTCACCCGAGCGCGGTCAGGTTCCCGGGTCCCGAGGGCGAGTCCATGCCGGACATGCAGCACCGGGCGGTCACCGCGGTCCGCGACTGGAATGCCAGGCTCGGCCAGGACGCTACCTATCTGGTCTGCTCGCACGGAGATGTCATCAAGGCCATCGTCGCCGATAGCCTGGGACTGCATCTTGATCAGTGCCAGCGGATCCAGGCCGATCCCTGCTCGCTGACCGTGATCAGGTATACGCCGCTGCGGCCGTTCCTGGTCCGGATGAACGACAGAGGGGGTGGGGTCGATGACCTCATGCCACGCCCGGACAGTCACGGCCGTGCCCGGGGCCGCGACTCGGCCCAGAGCGAAGCGCCGATCGGGGGTGGTTCCGGCAGCGCGACCCCGGAGAACCCCGGCGACAGGCAGGCGGACATGGTGAACGGTGCGAGCGCTATCCCGGCGGGCGTGGCTGCGTCAAGTGGCCAGCCGCCGGCGGACAAGCGAGGATAGGATAATGCCGGTCTTTTTCTATGACCCCCCGGATAGGTTCGTAGCCGGCGCGGTGGGGCAGCCAGGCGAGCGGACTTTCTATCTGCAGGCGACTTCCGGCGGTCGCATGACCAGCGTCGTCCTGGAGAAGTTCCAGATGAGCCTGCTGGCCGAGCGTATCGACGAGCTTCTCGACGAGATACTCAGGCGCACCGGCGGGTCCGGAGAGGTGCCTGCGGCCGCCCCGGCGGGGCTGCAGGACGACGCTCCGCTCGACCTTCCGCTGCTCGAGGACTTCCGGGTGGGCGCCATCGCCCTGGCCTGGGACGGCGATGGCGGCATGGTCGTCATCGAGGCACAGGAGGAATCCGACGAGCCGGTGGAGCCGCTGGCCGAGGACCTTCCCGCGGACGGGCCTGGGGTGCTGCGGGTCCGGATCACGCCGGGCGCGGCCCGCGCATTCGCCCAGCGCGCCGCCAGGATCGTGGCGGCGGGCCGGCCGCCGTGCCCGCTGTGCGGCCTGCCGCTGGAAACCGACGGGCATATCTGCCCGCGGCAGAACGGTCACCGCGCCGCCCATGCTTGAGCACAAGCGATCCGTGCCGGACGATGACGACGGCGAGCAGGCCACCCTCGACCTGCTCGCCAGTGGCAAGCTCGAGATCGAGGGACGGCTGGTGGACGCGTCCAACGCGACGCTGTACTGCACGATCGGACCAGGGCCAGGGGGGCACGGGGGGGCGGGTAGCCGCTCCAGGCGGGGGGTTACCGGGGGGTCGCCCTCCGAGGCCAGCAGGGTCGCCTGCGTCTACAAGCCGATCGCGGGGGAGCGGCCGCTGTGGGACTTCCCGATGGGCACGCTGGCCGGCCGGGAAGTGGCGGCCTACGTCGTTTCCCGCGCGGCCGGCTGGGACGTGGTACCGCCGACGGTCATGCGGGACGGGCCTTTCGGTCCCGGCATGTGCCAGCTGTGGATCGACCACGACATGGAGATGGATCTCATCGCCTTGTCCCGCCGCAGCGACCACGCGGGCCTGCGTGACATGGCCGTGTTCGACGCCGTGGTGAACAACGCCGACCGGAAGATCGGCCACCTGCTGCCGGTCGCCGGCGGGCAGCTGTACGGCTGCGACCACGGGGTCTGCTTCGCCGAGGACTACAAGCTGCGCACCGTCTTGTGGCAGTGGCGCGGCAAGACCTTGCCGCGGCGCTCGCTGGAGGCACTGCGCCGCCTGCACACCCAGATCAACGAGGGCGGCCTGGAGGCCGAGCTTTCCTCGCTGCTGACCGCGGCCGAGATCGCCGCCACCAAGATCAGGATCGAGACGCTGCTCAAGCACCGGGTCCACCCCTACCCGCCGGCCGACTGGCCCGCCGTCCCCTGGCCCCCGGTCTAGGCCGTCCGGTCAGATACCGCCCGGCCCCAGCGACCCTCCGGCGCCGCCCTGCCGCCTGAAGTAGCGCTCGAACTCGCGGGCGATCGCGTCGCCGCTCGCCTCGGGCAGTTCCATCGCGTCCTTGGCCTCTTCCAGGGTGCGCACGTAGTCGGCGACCTCGGAATCCTGCTGGGCCAGCTCGTCCACGCCGCGCTCCCAGGCGCGCGCCTCCTCGGGCAGGTCGGCCAGCGGCAGCGGCACGTCCAGGACGTCCTCGACGCCGCGCAGCAGGGCCAGCGTGGCCTTCGGGCTCGGCGGCTGCGCCACGTAGTGGGGTACCTGCGCCCACAGCGAGACGGTCGGGATGCCGGCCGCCGTGCAGGCGTGCTGCAGCACCCCGACGATCCCGGTCGGGCCCTTATAGTCCACCAGGCCCACGCCGACCTCGGTGGCCAGCTCGGGGTTGGACGAGCCGATGGACACCGGCACCGGGCGGGTATGCGGTGCATCCGCGAGCAGCGCGCCGAGCAGGATGACCAGCTCCACGCCGAGGCTTTCCAGGCCCTGCACCAGCTCATCGCTGAACTCCCGCCAGCGCATGTTCGGCTCGATGCCGTGCACCAGGATCACGTCGCGGGTCAGCCCGGTCGCCGGCGCCGGGCTCAGATCCGGCTCGTCGGGCTCTGAGATCCGGGCGCGGGCCAGGGAGAGCCTGGTCGTCGGCCAGATCAGCCGCTGAGTCCGGCCGCCCTTGATCTCGACCACCGGGCGGTTGACCTGGAAGTCGTAGAAGTCTTCCGGGTCGATGGCGCCGATGGGCGTGGCCTGCCAGGCAATGCCCAGGTGGTTGACCACCCCGCTGGCCGCCTCGCCGGCGTCGTTCCAGCCCTCGAACCCGGCGATGGCGACCGCAGACGTGAGTTCGCCGATGTCGTTGAACTCGATGATTCGCCACCTCCCGCCGTAAGCGAACTCCGTACCGCGCAGGCCGTCCCCGCCAAGCCTACGTGGTCAGTCAGGCCCGTTGGGTGACCGGCGGGCGGGTCAGGCCTGTCTTAGAAAAGTTTGCGGTGAGTGCCTACAATGGTGGGCTGCGGCGGATGCCTACATTGGGGGGCCAATGAGTACACTGCGGATCGCCATGGCCGAGCGGGTCGTGGTGGCGGACGGGGCCATGGGCACCATGCTCCAGGCGAGCGACGCCTCCATCGACGACTTCGACGGCTTCGAGGGCTGCAACGAGATCCTGAACGTGACCCGGCCCGACATCATCGCCGGGATCCACGATGCCTACCTGGCGGCGGGTGCGGACTGCGTCACCACCAACTCGTTCGGCGCCAACCTCGGCAACCTGGGCGAGTACGGGATCGCGGAGCGGATCGCCGAGCTGTCCGAGGCGTCCGCCCGGATCGCCCGCGCCGCCGCCGATCGGTGGGCCACGCCGGAGCGCCCGCGCTGGGTGCTCGGCTCGGTCGGCCCGGGCACCAAGCTGCCCACCCTCGGCCACGTCACGTTCCGCGAGCTGCGCGACACGTACCGGGCCAACGCCGAGGGCCTGCTGCGCGGCGGCGCCGACGCGCTGATCATCGAGACCTGCCAGGACCTGCTGCAGGCCAAGGCGGCCATCATCGGCGCCAAGCGGGCCGCCCGGGACCTGGCTCCCGGTGCCCTGGTCATCGTCCAGGTCACCATCGAGACCACCGGCACGATGCTGCTCGGCAGCGAGATCGCCGCCGCGCTGACCGCCCTCGAGCCGCTCGGCGTCGACATGATCGGCCTGAACTGCGCCACCGGCCCCGGCGAGATGAGCGAGCACCTGCGCTACCTGGCCGCGCACTCCCCGGTCCCGATCTCCTGCGAGCCGAACGCCGGGCTGCCCGTGCTCGCCGCGGACGGCGCGCGCTACCCGCTGACGCCGGAGCAGCTCGCCGCGGCCCACGACAGGTTCGCCAGGGAGTTCGGCCTGTCGCTGGTGGGCGGCTGCTGCGGCACCACGCCCGAGCACATCGCGGCGCTGGCGGACCGGGTGGGCGGCCGGCCGGCCGCGGGCCGCAAGCCGCGCTCCGAACCCGGGGTGGCCTCGCTCTACCAGCACGTTCCGTTCCGCCAGGACACCGCCTTCCTGTCCATCGGCGAGCGGACCAACGCCAACGGGTCCAAGGCGTTCCGCGAGGCGATGCTCGAGGGGCGGTACGAGGACTGCGTCCAGATCGCCCGGTCGCAGACCAGGGACGGCGCCCACCTGCTCGACGTCTGCGTGGACTACGTGGGCCGGGACGGCGCCGCCGACATGCGCGAGGTCGTCGGCCGCCTGGCGACCGCGGCCACGCTGCCGCTGGTGCTCGACTCGACCGAGCCCGGCGTGATCGAGGCGGGCCTGGAGCTGACCGGGGGCCGCGCGGTCATCAACTCGGTGAACTACGAGGACGGGGACGGGCCCGGCTCGCGCATCGCGCGGGTCATGCCGCTGGTGCGCGAGCACGGCGCCGCCGTGATCGCCCTGTGCATCGACGAGCGGGGGCAGGCGCGCACCGCCGAGTGGAAGGTCGCGGTCGCCGAGCGGCTGATCGCGGACCTGACCGGGAACTGGGGGATGCGGGAAGAGGACATCATCGTCGACTGCCTGACGTTCCCCATCGCCACCGGGCAGGAGGAAACCAGGCGGGACGCGATCGAAACCATCGAGGCGATCGCCGAGCTCAAGCGCCGCCACCCGGCCGTGCAGACCACGCTGGGCGTTTCCAACGTGTCCTTCGGCCTCAAGCCCGCCGCCCGCGCCGCGCTGAACTCCGTCTTCCTGGCCGAGTGCGTGCGGGCGGGCCTGGACTCCGCGATCGTGCACGCGGCCCGGATCCTGCCGATCGCGCGGATCCCAGACGAGCAGCGGCAGGCCGCGCTCGACCTGGTGTACGACCGGCGCCGGGCGGACTACGACCCGCTGGCCCGGCTGCTCGAGCTGTTCGAGGGCGTGGACGCGGCCGAGCTCAAGGCGAGCCGGGCCGCCGAACTGGCCGCGCTGCCGCTGTGGGAGCGCCTGAAGCGCCGCATCATCGACGGCGAGCGGACCGGGCTCGAAGCCGACCTGGACGCCGCGCTGGCCGCGCGGCCCGCCCTGGAGATCGTCAACGACGTGCTGCTCGACGGCATGAAGACGGTCGGCGAGCTGTTCGGCTCGGGGCAGATGCAGCTTCCGTTCGTGCTGACTTCCGCCGAGGTGATGAAGGCGTCGGTGGCCTACCTCGAGCCGCACATGGCGCGCATAGAAGCAGAAGGCAAGGGCAGGATCGTGCTGGCCACGGTCAAGGGTGACGTGCACGACATCGGCAAGAACCTGGTGGACATCATCTTGTCCAACAACGGCTACGACGTCGTGAACATCGGCATCAAGCAGCCGATCTCGGCGATCGTGGCGGCGGCCGAGGAGAACGACGCCGACGTCATCGGGATGTCCGGGCTGCTGGTCAAGTCGACCGTGGTGATGCGGGACAACCTGGCCGAGCTGAACTCGCGCGGCCTGGCCGGCCGCTGGCCGGTGCTGCTCGGCGGGGCCGCGCTCACCCGGGCCTACGTGGAGCAGGACCTGGCCGCGCTGTTCGGCGGCCAGGTCAGGTACGCCAGGGACGCGTTCGAGGGGCTGCGGCTGATGGACGCCGCGATGGCGGTCAAGCGCGGCGAGTCGGGCGCCAGGCTGCCCGAGCCGCGCACCCGTAAGGTCCGGCCGAAGCCGGGAAACAGCACTGCCGCGGCCGGGGCGGAGTACCGGGGCGAGGCGGAAGACCATGCCCGTTCGGACATCAGCACCGACGGGCCGGTTCCCGAAGCGCCTTTCCTCGGTACCGAAGTGATCAAGGGCATTCCGCTCGCCGATTACGCCGCCTACCTCGACGAGCGCGCGCTGTTCATGGGCCAGTGGGGGCTCAAGCCCACCCGGGGCAGTGCTGGCGACGGGGGGGCGAACCCTTCATCCCCCCTGGCACCCCTCGCTCGCGGGGCGAGCTACCAGGAACTGTTGGAGACCGAGGGCCGCCCGAGGCTGCGCATGTGGCTGGAGCGGATGCAAACCGAGGGCCTGCTCGAGGCGGCCGTGGTCTACGGGTACTTCCGGTGCGTGAGTTCGGGCAATGACCTGATCGTGCTCGATCGGGACGGGCGGACCGAGCTCGAGCGGTTCAGCTTCCCGCGGCAGCGCCGCGACCGGCGGCTGTGCCTGGCCGACTTCTTCAAGCCCCGGGGGGGCTCGGGCCCGCCGCCGTCGGCGGTGAGGCCAGCAGGGTCGTCTTTCCCCACCGGGGGTCCGGGGGGATGGGTCCCCCCGGGAGAGAAGGAGTCAGCAGAGCCGCAGGGGGACCAGACCGACGTGGTCGCGTTCCAGCTCGCCACCATGGGCCCGCGGATCAGCCTGGCCACCGCCGAACTGTTCGCCAAGAACGCCTACCGCGACTACCTCGAGCTGCACGGCCTGTCCGTCCAGCTCACCGAGGCGCTGGCCGAATACTGGCACGCGCGGGTCAGGCAGGAGCTCGGCCTCGCCGGCTCCGATCCCGGCGACCTCGACGGGTTCTTCCGGGTTGACTACCGCGGCGCGCGGTACTCGTTCGGCTATCCCGCCTGCCCGGACCTGGCCGACCGGGCCAAGGTGGTCCGCCTGCTCGAGCCGTCCCGGATCGGCGTCGAGCTATCGGAGGAGATGCAGCTGCACCCCGAGCAGTCCACGGACGCGATCGTCGTCCATCACCCCGAGGCGAAGTACTTCAGCGTTTGATGAGCAGTGTCAGCCCAGGGGGGCGACCCCCCGGAACCTCCCGCCATCCCTCTTCCTTCTGGGGGGACCCATCCCCCCAGACCCCCCTTGGGGGGGACCCATCCCCCCAGACCCCCCTTGGGGGGG
>Ga0335076_10002341_pt1 | contig 18795 bp, 19 predicted proteins | sample Lox_Sample_25_FD_206717 | JGI IMG/M metagenome (GOLD analysis project Ga0335076, IMG submission 206717) | Soil microbial communities from Loxahatchee National Wildlife Refuge, Florida, United States - Lox_Sample_2.5 | ecosystem: Environmental > Terrestrial > Soil > Wetlands | place: USA...
CGCAACTACGCGCCGGGGTGATGCGCCATCATCTCCGGCACGGTCACAAATCCGTATCCTTCCGCTTTGTATTGGGCAATCAACCGGTCCGTCGCAACGACCGTGTGCGAGCGGTCTGCGCCCAGCTGCAAGTGCCCGCCATCATGCAGCAGAATTACATCTCCGCCGCGCATCTGCCTGGCGACCTTTCTTTCAATTTGCTCTGCTGGAGGAGCATTCCAGTCATACCCGGTAACGTTCCACATGACTGGCTCCAACCCCAGGGAGCGGGCTATACGGAAGACGGCCGGCCGACGGCCACCGAAGGGAGGACGAAAAAGGTTGGAATGCTGCGGCGCGACATCATCCAGAGCCTTCTGGCAATTCTGCAGCTCAGCGCGAATTTCCCGCCCCGACTTAAGGATCAGCAGAGGGTGACTGAAGGTGTGATTGCCAACCGCATGTCCAGCTTTCACCAGTTGACGCGCGATGTCTGGGCGCTGTTGCACATAGCGTCCGATGAGGAAGAAGGTCGCCTGCACTTCATGCTTGGCCAGAACCTCGAGCAGACGCAAAGTGTGGGGATCGTTGGGGCCGTCGTCATACGTCAGCGCCAGCTTCTTCGAACCGCGCCCCAGGCCGGTGAAGGCCCGGCCGTACCACTGGCCGGTCGGGGCCATAGACTGGTAACCCGCGGCAGAAGCAGCTACGGCAGCGACAGCGGCGCTGAGTGCAAAACCCAACATGGCGTTAATTCTAATGGTTGATTGGTGATTTCTGATGGTTGAAAGAAAAACCTCGCCTTCCTGAATCACCAATCACAAATCAACAATTTCCTTTCTGCTGTTAACTTTTCCCGCAATTGCCTCGGGACTCGAAGCGAGATATGCTGCCAACGTTCGTCCGCGAGCCCATGGCCAATCTTTTCGAGCTACCCCGTTACATCGCAATCGAGGGTCCGATACGAGTCGGCAAAAGCACTCTGGCGCGGATTCTGGCCGAGCGCCTGAATGCGCAGCGGGTAACCGAACCGGAGGACAATCCTTTTCTCGGCGCCTTTTACGAAGGCGAGCGGGGAGCGGCTTTTCAGGCGCAGTTCGCTTTTCTTATTCGCCGCTTCGAGCAACTCCGCGCCCTGGATCTGGGTGCCCGGTCCCAGAAAACCGTGGTCGCCGATTTCATCTTCGAAAAAGACAAGTTGTTCGCGTGCCTGAACCTCGCGGACCAGGAACTGGAAACCTACAACCGCTACTACAATCACTTTCGCGAGCAGTTGCCGACGCCCGACCTGGTGATCTATCTGCAGGCCACGCCCGAGGTGCTGAAGAAGCGGCTGAAGAAAAAGAATGCTCCCGGCGAAAAAGCGATCAGCGAGGATTATCTCGAAGAAGTCATCAAGGCCTACGAGCACTTCTTTTTTCACTACACCTCCTCAGACCTGTTGATCGTGAACACCTCGCAGATCGACTTCGTGGACCGCAACGAAGACCTGCAGGAACTGCTGCGCAAGGTAGCGGCGCCGATCAAGGGCACACAGTATTTCCTGCCGCTGGGAAGCCAGGAAGCGGCCAGCGCCTAGAACGTGTGGTCAGGTGATCGGGTTAATCATGCAACAGACTTCTGTCTAACTCATTGATTAGTAAACAGTTATAGGCCGCCTCTCTAGTGCGGTTATTACTAGCTTCTGACCACTGGCCACTATCCTTTTCTGCAGCTACAATGACTTCGGCAATATCCAAGATGGGTACAGGCTCTATCCGCCACGGCGGAGGGGCACTGGAGGACATCATGAGTCTTACGCCGATTGGCGAACCTCGCTCGAAAATCACAGTCGCTTCCCTTAAAGAAAAGAAACTCCGGCATGAGCCCATCACCTGCCTGACGGCATACGACTACGTCAGCGCGCGCCTGGTGGACGAGGCCGGCATCGATATCGTGCTGGTCGGCGACTCGCTTGCCATGACCATGCTCGGCTACGACAACACCCTCTCGGTCACGGTGGACGAGATGCTCCATCACACCCGGGCCGCGCGCCGGGGAGTAAAGAACGCGCTGCTGGTCGCGGACATGCCCTACGGCTCGTATCACACTACCGCGGAGGAGGCGGTGCGCAATGCGGCTCGCTTCGTGAAAGAAGCGGGTGCGGAGGCGGTGAAGATCGAAGGCGGCGACAAGCGCGCTGATCTCATCCGCCGCATCATTGACGCCGAAATTCCTGTCACCGGACACATCGGCCTCACCCCGCAGTCGGTCAACGTGATGGGCGGGTACAAGGTGCAGGGCAAGAACCTCTCCGCCATCGAACAACTTATGCGTGATGCCGTGGCCCTCGACCGCGCCGGGGTGGCCTGCATTTACCTGGAAGGCATCCCGCGCGAGGTGGCGGCAATGATCACCGCCGAGATACACACTCCGACCATCGGGATCGGCGCTGGTCCTGATTGTGACGGCCAGGTGCTGGTCTTCCACGACATTCTGAACCTGACCTTCGGGCCGCCGGCAAAGTTCGTCCGCCGCTACGGCGACGCGGCCGCGCTCATCACAGACGCCGTGCAGGCGTTTCGGGCCGACGTAGTCTCGCATCAGTATCCCTCGGATGCGGAGTCTTATCATCTACCGAAGGAAACGCAGGCCGCGCTGGAAACGGTGCTGGAGCGGAAGCACGGGATGCGGCGGTGAGAATTTGTTGATTTCGCGAGATTGCGAATTTACGAATTGAAGCACGACGAGCGTCATCCCGAAGCGCGGCGCTTTCTCCAGCCGCGCGAGGGATCTGGCGGGTGCTACCGTTGCTCTTGACCCCTGGAGTCTTGCCGCTGCACGCCAGATGCTTCGCCCGGCTGAACTACGCCGGCGCTCAGGATGGCTCTCGTACGTTGCCTGTAGATTAGTAGATTGCAATCCACAAATTCATTCATGGACATCCTCGATACGATAGAGAAAATGCGAAGGGCGTGCCGCCTCGCGCGCCGGGCCGGCAAACGCCTGGGCTTTGTCCCCACTATGGGAGCGCTGCATGAGGGCCACCTGTCTCTCATTCGTGCGGCCAAGGCGCAGTGCGGCGCGGTCGCAGCATCGATTTTCGTCAACCCGCTGCAATTTGCCCCCACGGAAGACCTGGCCAAGTATCCCCGCAGATTCGAGCGAGATTGCGAGTTACTGAGAAACGAAGGCGTGGACCTGCTGTTCGCGCCCACGGTCGAGGAAATGTATCCCGAGAAGATGATCACCTATGTGACCGTCGAAGGGCTGAGCGACAAGCTGTGCGGGAAGTCGCGCCCCGGACATTTTCGTGGCGTCACCACGGTGGTGGCGAAGCTGTTTCACATCGTCGAGCCGGAGGCCGCCTTCTTCGGCCAGAAAGACGCGGTGCAGGCGGTGCTGATCCGCCGCATGGTGAAGGATCTCAGCCTGCCAGTGGAGATTGTTGTCTGCCCGATTGTGCGCGAGCCGGAGGGCCTGGCAATGAGTTCGCGCAACGCGTATCTCGACGCGCAGCAACGGCAGCAGGCGCTGGTGCTGTCAAGATCGCTGCAAGAGGTGGAAAGGCTGTTCCGCGCAGGCGAGCGCGATGCTGGCCGTCTCGTGGCGGCAGGCAAACGAGTGTTTGCCCAGGAACCATCCGTCCGCCTCGATTACCTTGAAATTGTCGATTCAGAAACTCTCAATCCGCTAACGCAGATCACTCGACCGGCCTTGGCGGCCGTGGCGGCGTTTGTGGGCAGCGCAAGGTTGATTGATAACCTAGCGCTGCAAAAACAGAGTTGATCTGACGGCCTTGCCTGATTATTAGGTTGGGTGGTGAGTGTAATCGCCTGGTTACATCAACCATGATGGAGGCCTTTTTTGCTAGTCAACGGTGAGGGCATGCTGGCAGGAGTCACGCTATTGACAGCGGCTGCGTGCTGCGGCAGACTGGCTTGCCTCGACTGCTTCCCTTACCACATCCCAGCCGAGCACTATTGGGAGGTCCTGCCGTGACCGAGATTCGCAAAATTCTGCCGCTCTTTGTTCTTCTTCTTATCGGTTTATCAGCGCACGCTGTCACGTGGACCACGCTAGATGTCCCCGGATCAACCAGTACCGAGCCTCTCGGCATGAATGATGCTGGAGATGTCGTCGGTTCGTACAGTAATGGTCACCGTTCAATCGGCTTCTTGTATAGCGAAGGAATTTTCACCAAGATTCGGGTACCCGGTGCTGTGGAGACGACTCCATACGGCATTAACGACAATGGGCAGATAGCCGGAGTGTATAAGAGCGACGACAGCAAAGTTCATGGTTTCTTCTTCGATGGACAGACTTTCACGACATTGGATTTCCCGGGTGCCGCGTTCACAGATGCTCGTGGCATAAATAACGCCGTGACCATTGCCGGGACCTATGTCGATGCAAGCGGGCAGAACCACGGCTTCAGTTGGAACAACGGCACGTTCACCACACTAGACAAGATTCCTCCTTCCTCACAGACGGTAATCGACAGCATCAACAACAGGGGCGACATCGTGGGGGTGTATCTGGATGCCGGCCTTGACTTTCGGGGTTTTATCTTGTCGGCAGATGGCGCCTTGCGAACGTTGAAGTTTCTAGGCGTGCAAAACATGGCTATTAATGATCGCAGCACAGTCGTCGGCACCTTTTTTGACTCATCGAACGGATTCAAATACCGCCTAAAGACGAAGGCGCTAGAGGAAATTCACTTTCCGCACTCAGCAGGAACCTACTGTTTCGGAATCAATAACACTCGGCAGATTGTGGGCTTTTATCAGACAGGCAGGTACCATCTTCACGGGTACATCCGAACACCGTAACGGTAGATTCGACATAGCACCCCCACAGGAGATTTTAGTGCGGTAGACAATCTTCACAAGTGGTCGGCAGCATTGTACAAATTCCCTCTGAATTGGGGTTGTTGGCGTAATATCCCGATTACACTCATTGACCCCGGCATGAGGGTTTTGCGTGAAATCCCTTGGTTGCGACAGTTTACGAGCCGTGGGCCTAGCAACTTCAGGCTGGCGTAGTAGTTAACGTTTAGCCGCGCTTTGGAGTCTCGTGGCGGAGGCTCCGAAAGCCAACCGCCCCAGGCCGACGGGTTTAGCATCGGGGCCTTGTCCAGTCGTGCTCCCTCGATTACCGGCGATGATTGGCTTGTCGGGAATTGTTTCGTAAGCGTAGCCGGTGAGTGTGCCGGTGATATTTCGACCGTTCACGTCAACGTTTAGCCGCGCCCAACCGTAATGCGTTTGGCCATTTATCTCGAACTTTAGTCCGAGATAACGCTTCTTCACGTTGACCCAAAAGCCGAATGGATGTGTCCCATTGTTGGTGTCAGCTACACCTGCCATCGTGGCGTAGTAGGTAAACGCTAGTTGTGAGTCGATGCGTACTCCGCGGCGCAAAGCCAATGCGAGAAACGATTGATGCGCCACGCTGTCCGATATGTTTACTCCATTTGCTTCAAGCATGTTGTAGCAATACGAAAAGCAGGTTGCCGTCTGGGTCAAGATGAACTCTGGTTTCCCATTGTTGTCCATGTCAAGCGGGTAGGCGGTACGGCGGTCAATGACCTGGTGTGTTTTAGTGTAGACGACCTTTGCGGCAGATGGCTCTGCCGAGGCCAAGATGCCAACCCCTGCAGCAGTAGCTGCCGCAACGTAAGCAAAAAGGTCCCGTTCCAACTTGGCTGGTAGACTCGTAGTCGCACGCATCACGCCCTCACTCGCAGACAAGTACAAACGCTCGCATTATCTGTTCGCTGGAAAAGGGAGTCAAGACATCAGTTGGTTGACGTTAAATCCCGACTTCACTCATTTGACCGGGATTTTGGCGAAAAAACGGCGCAAGGTGGTGAGAGTGCTGCTGACAACAATTGCCCTTCAGTATCGCACAGCCGATCTGTCGTATCAGGACAGACGCCGAGAGGTTTACGGCTGAAACACGTCAACTCTCATCGTGCTTTGGTGAGATGCTGTTTTGCAGCCCCCTTGCTTGTTCGCGTCATGACATCCAATGTTGACTAAAGATTGTTTGGGTATTTGAATCGGAATTCATCACTGTCGTCAATACCGAAGCTGTGTAGTTTGCGCCACTTGGCAGTGTGTGGCTGCCCGTCACAACGTTCTTTTCGAGAAGGTAGTCCCCGCTTTCTTGGGTGGGGCCTATCGTCGGGGGGGGCCATCCACCAGGAACTGCAAGAAGCCCAGTCCCCCGGTCAACGGGGTTCGGTTTCCCCAGAATTCGGTTCAGCCGCGCATCCGACCGGCAAGCCGTACTCGCGGTCCAGAAACGAACGCATTGTCCGCCATAACGTACCGCAAGGGCATCTCCGCCGCCTTGGTGATCCCAATTCGCTTCGTGGTCAGTATTCGCGGCGGCGCACTCCCATCCTCTCCCAGCCACAGGTCGGATCGTGAATCGGTCAGATCTTTGCCGTTATCCCGTTCCCGCGTGATGCCAAAAGCCTCGGCCAATCGTCCCGGCCCGCTGGTCAGATTTCGCAGGTCGCGCGTGCTCTGCAGTTCCATTCCTCGCCGCCGGGCCATTTCTTCGATCCCCTCCATTGGCTCGGCAGCGCGAAACAGCACTGCGCCAGCTTCACCGTCTGGCAGGCAGGAGACGTTCAGGCAATAGTGGTTCCCGTAAATGAAATATACATAGGCGATACCGGGCGGGCCGAACATTACCGCGTTACGCGCCGTGCGGCCTGCGGCGGAGTGGGCCGCCGGATCTCCCTCGCCGAGGTAGGCCTCCACCTCCACGATCCGCGCCGTGAGCCGCTTTCTCCCCTCGCGGCGCACCAGCACTTTCCCCAGCAGTTCGCGGCTCACGGCACGCGGATCGCGGTTGAAAAAGCTGGTTTTCAGCGGCTTGAGTGGCTTGGATTTAGTCACGGCGCGAAGGACGTTGGGCACAACTCATTTTAAGCGGAGCACCTAAGGTCAGTCCTCGCCCGCGAAACCGGACAAGCCCCGCACTCCACCTCCGACAGACTGTAAATCTCAGACACTCAGTCTAAGCTGGACTCTCCCCGATCACCCTGACGCGTACAAGGAGAATTCATGTTTAGCAGAACACTTAAGATGACCGCTGTCGTCCTGGCGCTGGCGCTGGTCGCCGCGGCGGCGGAGACCATCCCCGCCGGCACCAGAATGACGGTTCGAACCAGCTCGCAGATCAATTCTGGCACGGCCCATGTGGGCGACCGGTTCGACGCTAATCTGACCAGCGACCTCACCGTCAACGGCAAGACTCTCGCCAAGACGGGAGCGCCCGTGAAGGGCAAAGTGACTTACGTGAAGCCCAGCGGGCGGCTGCATGCTCCCGGAGAGCTCTCGGTTCGCCTGACGTCGGTGGAAGTGGAAGGCAAGATGGTGCCGATTTCCACCAGCGCTTGCCGCGCCAAGGGTAAGAGCCACACCAAGAGCAACGCCACCAAGATTGGTGGCGGCGCTGCTGCCGGCGCCGTCCTCGGCGGAATCTTCGGTGGGGGTAAAGGAGCCCTCATCGGAGCCGCTGCAGGCGGCGCGGCCGGTACCGGTCTGGCTGCTGCGACGGGCAAGGAAGAAGCCGTATTCCACGCCGAGACCGCAATGACGTTCACGACCACGACCGCTACAAGCGTGAAGTAGCACAGTCCGTGTGGGGGCGGGTCGAGTGACCCGCCCAACGGGCTCAGCTTCCCTTTCTCACCTAAGCCGCGCCTTTCGCTTCTGTCTTCAGATAATTCAGCACTTCCTCGGCGTGGCCCTCGGGCTTCACCTTGTGGAAGACGTGCTTGATTTTGCCATCGCCTCCGATAATGAACGTCGCGCGGGCCACGCCCATCACTTTCTTCCCGTACATGTTCTTCTCGACGATGACGCCGAAGGCGTTGCAGACCTTCTTGTCAGCGTCGCCCAGCAGAGTGAACGGCAGGCTGAATTTTTCTTCAAATTTCTTCTGGGCTTTGGGCTGGTCGGGCGAAATTCCCAGGATCACCGCCAGTTTCTGGAGTTTCTTGTAGGTATCGCGGAATTCGCAGGCTTCAATAGTGCAGCCCGGCGTGTCGGCTTTCGGATAGAAGAACAGCACCACAGTTTGGCCGCGAAAATCCTTCAGCGACACCGCTTTGTCGTTCTGATCGGGCAAAGTAAACTCAGGAGCTTTATCATTGACATCCATGGAAGTTTCTCCGTTTCGTAGATGGTTATATCGCACCGCGGGCACGGCCGTCATCTGCCTACTAGCAGCCGGCGCCGCAAATCCGCAAGGCCTCAAGCAGGACGTCAGCAAGGGTCCCCGGGCGGTGGGATTGCTTGCTCTGAGCGCCAATGGCAAGGCTCACCTGATACCCATCGTCATCCTGAACGAAGGCCAGTATTACGATGCCAGCGCCTACAAGGCCGCCCCCGTACCCATGGCGCTGGAGTCGGGCACGGTCTACGAGGCGGTAAAGACCGGCGTGTCGCAAGGCCTTTTCACCGTAAGCGCGGCCAGTCCTCGAAAGGATATGTGGATCGGCCTGGGAAGCTGGGAGGCCGCCGGGTCAAAGCCCGCGGCGAGACCCGCGGCTGATGCCAAGCCGAAAGAGGAAGTCGACGAACCTCCGCGGCTGCGGCGGCCCGGCGCGGAGCCGCCGAAGCCTCCTGAGCCGAAGCCCGAGGAGACAAAGCCGCAAGCGCCGGCAGTTGCCCCGCCCGTGGCCGCCAATCCCACGCCGCCGCCTCCGCCCCCGGAGGACAAAGACAGGCCCAAGCTGCGAAGGGGCAAGCCAACGTCTCAGCCGGAGGAACCGGAGTCCGCTACGGACGACGCGGTTGCGAAACCCGCGTTTCAAACCTCGCCCAGCGGCAGCAAGACGAACGTAGACATTCAACTGATACCCGCCATTTCGGATGCGGATGGTCCGGAGCCGCGGTCGTATGCCTACAATATGAAGCCGGACGAGGAGTCGCAGTTTCGAAACAAAATGCTCGCCATGGCCGCAGACGAACTTCGCGCCCAGATCAAGCAGCTTTCGCCGTCGCTGCCGGAAGCCACGGCGCCAAAGGCTCCCGCGGCCGGCCATAAGAAAACCCTGCCGGCAAAGGTTCCGCCGCCCGCTTTCGACAATGTCCAGCTAAGAGTCCTGGATCTTTCCAGCAGCAACGAGCCCGTCCTGGTGCTGACGGCGGAGGCGCGCCCCTCCTCGTCCGCGCCGACGACAGCAGCGCCCTACTTCATCGCCTTCGTCGCCCGCCAAAACATCTACGGGGAGTTGCACAAGGTTTTTGCCCAGGTGACCGATGCCCAGCATATGGACGCTCTTCCGCGGATGGAATTCGTCGACGCGGTCGATGCCGATGGCGACGGCCGCGGCGAACTGCTTTTTCGACGATCCTACGATGACGGCAGCGCCTTCGGAATTTACCGCGTGATCGGCGACCAGTTGTGGCCGCTGTTCGAGGGAACCCCCTCGAAGGGAATGGTTAATTGATGATTCTTGATTGTTGACTCCCGCGGCTGTCCCGACGTGAGTTCTTATTTCTGGGTCATTACCAGCTCGCCGTTTTCGACCTTGATGCCGCCCACATTGTCGGGCAGTTTCAGCCGGTCGCGCTGCTCGTTCAGCCGCTTCTGCAGCGCGTCGTTCACCAGCGAGACCGGCACATTGAGATCACCTACTTTGAACTCCGTCGGATCAAATGTGGCGTATCCGTCTTTCGATCCAAGATGGCCGGAGAGCGTGACCCAAACATCTTTCCCGCCGATCTGGGTAAGGAATTGTCCGTGCGCCACGTCGCCGTCGAAATTGACTTGATAATCCTTCACCTCGGGCTGTCCCGGCGCAACCGACGAATCCGGAGAAGACGGATTGAGGTTGACTCCTTCGGCGGCGGGAATCGCTCCGGCGGCTTGGGCAATGGCTGCGCTCACTTCGTCGGAGGTCAGGTGCACCTCAGCGGGAGGCTGCCCGGGATCAGCGGGCTGGTCCATCTGCTGCAGCTTCGTCTGGAAGGACTGGGCATTCGCCGCGGCAACGGCCGGAGCCTGCGGTGACGCCACCGGAGCTGGCTTCTTTAGGACCAAAACCAGAGCAATGACCGATGTGAGCAGCGTGGCCACGCTGATAATCCGGTCCAGTTTCCACTTCTTCATCGTCCCCCCCCCTTCGCCTGCAAATAGGTTAATTGCGCGAGGTGAACCCCTCCACGTGACGGAAGGCATAGGCCGTGTGGTTACTCCGAGAAAGGGGTCAAGACTCTGGATCTGCCTGTAACCCCGCAAGAAACATGTGGGACCGGGTCTTTGACCCGGTCAGGCGGCCGATAGGCCGCAGGGTTAGATTGTCGGAACTCCGCCCCGCCAGAGCCAGCGATGCTCACTCTCATGATTGACCAATCCCGCCCGAACCGGATCCTGACAGACATACTCCGCACGACCGGGTCGGCAACCCGGTCCCACACACGAACTAGCCCCACAGAATTCTTATCCCAGTTTCTTGCTCACCAGCTCATTCACCAGCTGCGGATTGGCCTGGCCCTTGGAGGCCTTCATCACCTGGCCAACAAAGAAGCCTGCGACCGTCTTCTTGCCGGCGCGGTACTGTTCGACCTGTTTGGGATTGGCAGCGATCAGCTCGTCGATGATCTTCTCCAGTGCCGAGGTGTCGCGGGACTGTTCCGGCCTGCCTTCCTCCTCGTACACCACAGGAAAATCCTTGCCGAGCTCGAAGCACAAATCGTACAAATCCTTCAGCATCTTTCCAGAAATCGTGCCCGTTTCCACCAGATCGGCCGACGCCGCCACGCCTTTCATTGAGATCGGCGACTGCTCGATCTCCAGGCCTTTCGCCTTTAGCCTGCCCATCAACTCGCTCTGCACCAGGTTGGCGACGCGCTTGGGATTCCGGGCGGCGCGGGCAGCTTCCTCAAACTGGTCGGCGAGGGCCTTGCTGAAGGTGAGCACCTGCGCGTCGTATTCAGTAATGCCGTAGTCGCTCACCATGCGCTTGCGGCGGGCTTCGGGCAGTTCCGGCAGCTGTTTGGCGATTTCAGTCTTCCACTTCTCATCCACCACCAGCGGCAAAAGGTCGGGCTCAGGAAAATAGCGGTAATCATGCGCCTGCTCTTTCGAGCGCATACTGTAGGTCTTGCCTTCACCGGCGTTGTAGAGGCGCGTTTCCTGCGAAATCTTACCGCCGGATTCCATCAGCGCGATGTGGCGGCCGATTTCGTACTCCAGCGCCTGTTTGATAAAACGAAATGAATTGACGTTCTTGATTTCGGTCTTGGTGCCGAATTCCTTCTGTCCGCGCGGGCGTACGCTGACGTTGGCATCGCAGCGCAGCGAGCCTTCCTCCATATTGCAGTCGCTCACGCCGGTATAAAGGATGATCTCCTTTAGCCTGGTCAGATATTCGTGCGCCTCGTCGGGCGAACTGAGGTCAGGCTCACTGACAATTTCAATCAGTGGCACCCCGCTGCGGTTCAGATCGATGGCCGTCTTCTCATCCGAACCAGAAAACCCTTCATGCAGGCTCTTGCCCGCGTCTTCCTCCATGTGGATACGCGTAATGCCAATCTTCTTCCTTTTGCCGTTGATCGTGATCTCAATCGCCCCGAACTCCGCCAGAGGCCGGTCATACTGCGAGATCTGATAGCCCTTCGGCAAGTCGGGATAGAAATAGTTCTTGCGGGCAAAAATTGAGGTCTCATTGATGCGGCATCCCAGCGCCAGCGCCGCCAGCACCGCAAATTCCACCGCCTTCCGGTTGAGCACCGGCAGTGCTCCCGGCAATCCCAGACAGACCGGACAAACATTGCTGTTTGGTAGTGCGCCAAAGCGGGTGGAACAGGAACAGAAGATCTTGGTCACCGTCAGCAGCTGGACATGAACCTCCAGGCCGATCACCGGCTCGTAGTCGGTGCGGGCTGCGGTCGAGATATCCGGCGTACTCGCCATGATTCCGGATTATAGAGTCTTTAGCGGAGCCGCGTTGCGGCTGAAGCGACCTACTTCGGCGGTGCCGGAGCGCTCAGGTATTTCTCCATCGGAATCTCGAAGTACATCAACTCGTTGCCTTTTGCGTCCTGCACGCCTGTCAGATAGAAGCGCGCCCCAGCTAAAGGATTCGAAATGCCGGAAACGTCGAAGAACAGGAACCCCGACTGCGTGCTGTGCGGCTCGACGGCCCGCGCCGCGAACTGGGCTCGCTGGATTTCCTCCATGGTCTGCGGGCTGACGGTCCCCTTCACCTTCTTGGTGGGAAACGGCAGCGGGGATGGGCGGCCCGTGGCCGAGGGACGCGATAGCCGCCGGTAGATGTCGTCCTCGGTCGCCGGATCAATCTTGGTTCGATCCACCGTGACCAACTGAACTTTCATATCGGCGAGGGATATTGCCTGGTCGCGGTCGTTGGTGATGACCAGGAAAATCGGCAGGAATCCGACATCGCCGTAGCGCACCGAGAAAATCGAGGCCTTGTCCGGCATGTCGTAGGGATCCGCCGCAACCGCCAGCTTATCGTTGGATTGATCGTCGCGGGCGGGATAATTCTTGGCCGGTTGCGCCGCAGGCAGGACGAATTCCTTTTTCGCCAGGCACAACACTGACACCAAAATCACGCAGAATAATGCCGCCAAATTACGCGCGAACCGAGCGTTATTCCTCATGGCTAGATTATAGGATGCAAACGAACGCGACGGCGGCGGTGCCCTGCCTGAACCCCAGCGGTTAGAATGTCCCTTCCGCATGCACTTTCTTTACAGCGCGATGCTGGCAGCCTGGCTGCTGCTGAGCCTGCCCTATTGGCTGTTGCAAATGACCCGGCACGGGAAGTATCGCGCCGGTCTGGGCGAAAGGCTGGGCAAGGTGCCGGCCCGGCTTCGCCAGCGGGACCCGTCCCGGCCCCTGATCTGGATTCACGCAGTTTCGGTGGGCGAAGTGCTGGCGGTCAGCGGCCTGGTCGCGGAATTGCGAGCCCGTCATCCAGAATATTGTGTGGTCGTTTCCACCACCACGGCGACTGGGCAGAAGCTCGCCGCTTCACGCTTCCGCGAAGAAAATGTCTTCTACTTCCCATTGGATTTTGCCTTTGCGATCCGGCCTTACTTAACCGCGTTGCGCCCCCGGCTTGTCGTGATCGCCGAAACCGAATTCTGGCCCAACTTCTTCCGCTTGACGCGTGCCAGTGGCGCACAACTGGCAGTGGTCAATGCCCGCATCTCCGACCGTTCCTGGCCCGGATACCGGCGCGTGCGGCCCTGGCTGCGACGAATCTTGCAGAATGCTCAACTCTTTCTGGCCCAGACTGACGAGGACCGCAAGCGATTGCTGGACATCGGCGCGCCCGCCGACCGGGTTTATGTCACTGGCAACTTGAAGTTCGATGTTCCACTTCCCGCCTCTCCCCCCATCGTCGCGAGCCTCCGGTCGGCGATCGCGCAAGCTGGAGCGGGACCCGTGCTGATTTGCGGCAGCACCGTGGACGACGAGGAACGGATGCTTATCCGAGCCTTCGAAAACGTGCTGGCCAGCTATCCCCAAGCGCTAATGATCCTGGCGCCGCGCCATCCCGAACGCTTTGCCGAGGTGGCTACTCTGCTGGAGCAGTTAGGAGTTCGGTTCTGGCGGCGCTCGCTGTGGAACGGCGACCCGGTCGCTGGCGGCGTGTTCCTGGTCGATACCATCGGCGAGCTGGCCTCGCTTTATGCCCTGGCTGACATTGCATTCGTAGGCGGAAGCCTGGTCCCGCGCGGCGGCCACAACATCATTGAGCCCGCACAGCAGGGGGTTCCGATCGTCCTCGGCACTCATACCGACAATTTTCGCGACATCGTTGCCTTGTTCCAGTCCCGGAATGCGTTGCGCATTGTGGGCCCGGCGGAACTTCCTCTTGTATTTATGGAATTGATCGCGGACCAGCCTCAACGCCGGGAATTGGGTCAAAAGGCGGCCGAGACATTGAAGTCGCAGACAGGAGCTACCCAGCGAACCGCAGCTGCACTGGACAGATTGCTGGACACCTAAACTTTCCCAAGCCATTTGGCCCCAATTTCCGGGAGATTATGAATCTTCTCAAAACCCCTTGACCTGTCTATAACTGTAGGGTTCATCCTGAGGTTGTTCGATGCTGAGCGTATCGCAAATCGCGCGCCGCTGCGGGCTGAGCCGCACCACGGTTCTGTATTACGAATCCTGTGGACTGCTCACGCCAGCGCTGCGCAGTGGGGCGAATTACCGTTACTACGGCGACAAAGAAGTGCGAATCCTGGAGCAGGTTCGCCTGTACCGGTCAGTCGGACTCAGCGTGCGGGATATTCGGCGCCTGCTGGACGGCGCCGGATCCGATGCTGCCTCGCTGCTGCAACGGCGACTGCGTCAGTTGGATGACGAGGTCAACCAGCTCCGCAGCCATCAGCGCGTGATTCTGCAATTACTGCGCAGCAAAACTATTCTGAGGAGAGACAAGAAAATGACCAAAGATAAGTGGGTAGCCATCATGAAGGCCGCAGGCTTCAAAGACGACGACATGCATCGCTGGCACCGTGAGTTCGAGAAGTCGGCTCCCGAGGATCACCAGGAATTTCTCAACTACCTGCACATCCCCGAGAACGAAATCCGCTCCATCCGCGAATGGAGCCGCAAGCCGGCCAAAGCCTGATCATCTTCACTGGGTCCGGCGCCTCGATGGGGCGCCGAACCTCGTTTTTCATCCTTTCACTGCCAGACGGTGCAATCCCCGGCGACCCGCCTGCCTGACCGGTTTGCCCTGGCCCATCGAGGTCTTTCGCCCGAATCGCCGCCAGACACGTAAAATCAACCGCTGTATGAATCCCCTGGCCTCACTGTTCGGATTGGGTGTGCGGGCGCGGAACGCGCTCTACGACCGGGGTGTGCTTCGTCCGCTCAAGCTTGAGGGGCCGGTAGTCAGCGTGGGCAATCTCTCCGTAGGCGGTGCGGGCAAGACTCCCTTTGTGATGTTGTTAGGCGAGTTGCTGAAAGCCCGTGGGATAAAGTTCGATATTCTTTCCCGCGGCTATGGCCGTCAAACCCAGGGAGTGCTGCGGGTAGACCCCGCAGGCTCGGCTCGCGACTTCGGCGACGAGCCACTCCTGATTGCGCGCCGGCTGGAAGTGCCGGTGATTCTGGGCGAAGAGCGATACCAGGCCGGCCTGTTCGCAGAAAAACAGTTCGGCCCACAACTTCATCTGCTGGACGACGGCTTCCAGCATCGCGAACTCGCTCGCGACTTCGACATCGTGCTGATCACGCCAGAAGATGCTCGCGACCGGATGCTGCCTGCTGGGCGCTTGCGGGAGCCGCTGTCGTCCCTGCGGCGCGCGGACGCAGTCGTACTTATCAGTGGCGCCTCGCACGAAAGCATTCCCTCCAGCGGTAAGCTGATTTGGCGCGTCCGCCGGGGAATTACACCGAAGAACATTCCTCCGCGTCCCGTAGCGTTCTGCGGCATTGCCCGCCCGCAGAGTTTCTTCCTGCAACTTCGCTCCGCCGGGGTCGAGCCGGTAGCGGAGGCCGTCTACCGAGACCATCACGCCTATACCGGGCAGGACATCCACGAATTACTGAAAGCCGCGCACGAGAGCGAAGCTGGGGGCTTCGTCACCACCGAAAAAGATGCCATCAATCTGGGCGCTTACCTCTCCGCCCTGCAGCCCCTGGCGGTGGTTCCCGTAAGAATGGAACTGGTCGACGCAGCTAACGCCGTGGATACCATGCTGCGGGTCCTTGAAGAACGGAAGCGCGGAGCATGAGAGAATCGCTGTTACACCAATGAACAAGTACCCGAAAGAGACCGAGCGCCTGGCGAAGATTGTCTCTTCATTCCCCAAGGTGACCATTACCGTGGTGGGCGATCTGGTGGCCGACGAATTCGTGTTCGGCGAAATCTCGCGGGTCTCGCGCGAAGCTCCCGTACTCATTCTCCGACATCGCGGACGGAGCGTGGTTCCGGGTGGGGGCGCCAATGCGATCAACAATCTCGCTGACTTGGGCGTCAATGTTCTTCCGGTGGGCGTCGTCGGCGACGATGAACCAGGCCGGTTGCTCCTCAAATACTTCCGCCGTAAACACATTGCGCTCAGCGGCGTGCTCAAAGACAAAAGCTACACCACGGTGACCAAGACCCGCATCCTCGCCGGGATGACCCACACCGCTCGCCAGCAGGTGGTACGAGTGGATCGCGAGCCGGAGGAAGGTCCGAATGCCCACCTGCGCCGTGAGCTGGTCCTGGCGGCACGGGGATATGCCCGTGCCTCCGATGCGCTGCTAATTTCCGACTACGGTTACGGCGCGGCCACTCCGGCCATCTTGAATGCTATCCGCGAAAGGGACGGAATAGAGGACGTCCCGATCGTGCTCGATTCACGCTATCGCATGCTCGACTACTCAGGAGTCACGGCAGCTACCCCCAATGAACCCGAGGTCGAAGCCTTGATGGGAGTCAAGATCGGCGAGGACTGGGCGCGATTGCGGTTGGCCGGCGACCAGATCATCCATCGCATGAAACTCAAGGCGCTGTTAATCACTCGCGGCCGGGATGGCATGGTGGCGTTCGAACGGCGGCATCGGCCCGTCGATATTCCGATCTTTGGTTCCGACGAGGTCGCCGACGTAACCGGCGCCGGCGATACCGTCATCGCCACCTTCACCGCAGGCTTGGCCGCGGGTGCCAGCATCGAAGAGGCCGCTCATCTGGCCAACTATGCCGGCGGAATCGTGGTGATGAAGCGTGGTACCGCAACCGTTTCGCAGCAGGAATTACTGCAGGCGCTGGAAAAAGCTCCGCCTGTCACACGACCGCATTGAACCCGCACCGACACAAGATTCTCGGCAGAGAGGAACTGCGCAAGCAGGCCGCGCAATGGCGCAACGCTGGCCAGAAGGTGACGCTTGCCAACGGCTGCTTCGATCTGCTGCATGTCGGCCATGTTCGTTATCTGCATGCCGCGAAACAATTGGGCGGACATCTGGTCGTGGCCATCAACTCCGATGAGTCCGTCCGCGCCCTCAAGGGAGAAGGCCGGCCCCTCATGCCCGCGGAGGAGAGGGCTGAGATTCTCGCTGCCCTCGCCGAGGTCGACGCGGTCGTCATCTTTCCGGAGAGAGACGTGCGCGCGCTGATCCGCGAAATCCGCCCCGACGTGCACGCCAAGGGCACCGACTACACCACTGAAACCGTCCCCGAGCGCGACGTAGTGCTGGAGTACGGAGGACGCGTGGAAATTGTCGGTGATCCCAAAGATCACTCTGCCAGCGAAATCATCCGCTCGCGGCTCGGGCCGCGGCGTGCCTAAGCATGGAACCAGCGTCCACCGCGGCTCGCGAATCAGCCCAGCAGGCCGGTTTTCGGCGTTTGCTGATCGTGCGCCTGAGCGCCATGGGCGACATCATACATGCCCTCCCTGCCGCAACCGCTCTGCGCCAGGCTTTTCCCGACGCCACTCTCGGATGGGTAATCGAGGAACGCTGGGCCGAGTTGCTATGTACTCTATCGAATCCGCGTTCCGGTCCACGCTCGCCGCAGCGCCCGCTGGTCGACCGGATCCATACCGTGAAGACCGCCGCCTGGCGTTCCGCGTTGCTCTCTACTCAGACCTGGGAGCAAATCGCCGCCGGCCTGAGCGAACTGCGCGCCGTCAAGTATGAGGTCGCGGTCGACTTCCAGAGCGCTGTGCGCTCGGCGCTGGTGGCTCGCTGGTCGGGCGCTCCGGTCATTTACGGCGTCGCTCAAGCGCGTGAGAATGCCGCCAGCATGTTCTATACGCGCCAAGTGATCGCCCAAGGCGCGCACATCATTCAGCAAAATCTTTCGCTCGCGGAAGCCATGGTCCGCCAACCCTTGCCGACACCGAAGGTGGAATTTCCGCGCGACCAAGCCGCCGAGCGGGAAATCGCATGCGGTCTGGAAAGACGGGGCCTGGACAGATTCGCGATTCTCAATCCCGGAGCCGGCTGGGGAGCCAAGCAGTGGCCTGCGGAGCGCTATGGCTCGGTGGCCAGGCACCTGGCAGAATCGGGGATAAGATCGTTGATCAACTTCGGGCCGGGAGAGGAGGATCTGGTGCGATCCGTAGAGGCCGGCAGTTCCGGCGCCGCAGAGGGCATAGCCTGCTCCCTCAGCGAATTGATCGCGCTTACGCGGCGGGCTAGTTTGTTCATTGGCGGCGACACAGGGCCCATGCATCTCGCGGCAGCGCTCGATATTCCCGTGATCGCGATTTTTGGTCCGACCAGCCCCGCTCGCAACGGTCCTTTCGGCACCCACAGCATCGTTCTTCGCAGTTCGTCGAGCACTACCACGCATGCCCGCCGCCGGCAGCCAGACGAAGGCTTGCTGGAAATCAGCGCTGAGCAGGTTGTCGCAGCGGCGCGGCGGCTACTGGGGCAGCCACATGGTTAGCTGGTCTGCGGTTGCGCGCAGAATCCGGGTTCCGTTGGGGTTCGCGTTCGCCATCTTGTATGTCGTCCTGGCGAAGCCGACCTGGAGATCTATTATTCTGGGTAGCCTGATCGCCTTCCCCGGACTCATTTTGCGTACGCTCGCTTCCGGACACCTGGAGAAGAACGAGCGCCTCGCGACCCACGGCCCCTACGCTTATACCCGCAATCCGCTCTATTTGGGATCGTTGATTCTGGCGGCCGGGTTCGCGGTTGCCGCGCGCAGTTGGTGGATTGCCATGCTTATGACGTTAATGTTCATGGCGATCTATCTGCCGGTCATTCGCGGTGAGGAAAAATATCTTCGCGAGCATTTTCCGGAATTCGACGCTTACGCCCGCCGGGTGCCTCGCCTGCTGCCGCGCTGGAGTGCCTCCGGGAGCACAGGCACAT
>Ga0335076_10002342_pt1 | contig 18791 bp, 14 predicted proteins | sample Lox_Sample_25_FD_206717 | JGI IMG/M metagenome (GOLD analysis project Ga0335076, IMG submission 206717) | Soil microbial communities from Loxahatchee National Wildlife Refuge, Florida, United States - Lox_Sample_2.5 | ecosystem: Environmental > Terrestrial > Soil > Wetlands | place: USA...
CCTGGTCCATGACCGCCGCGGCAACCGGAACCGGTAGCCGCGCGGCCTGCACTTCCGGGACCAGGTCGATAATCGCAGTGGCGGCCGTCAGTGCGAGGACCGCGTCGACGCCCGGGTCCGCACCCACGAGTTCCAGGCATCGGCGGAACACACCCGGCGCGACCACCGCGGTGGTATCGACCGGCCCGGCCACGGCCGCGCCGACGGGCAGCATGTCCCGGAGCGCCCGCTGGGTATCCTCGGTCAGGCTGGCGACCTGCAGGCCCGCGTCGCCGCACGCGTCGGCGGCGAGCACTCCCGCACCGCGCGCGTTTGATAGCACGGCGACCCTGGTTCCCTCTGGCACTGGCTGCGAGGCCAGCAGGGCGGCGGTGTCGATTAGTTCGCCGAGGTTAGCCGTCGCGATCACGCCGGCCTGTTCGAACAGAGCCTGCCTGGTGAGCTGCGGGATGGCCGCCACCGCGCCCTGAGCAGTGGCCAGGCGCCCGGCTGTCAGATGGCGAGCAGCGGCTAGCCGCTGGCCCGCGGCGGACCGGCCCGCGTTCACAGTCAGGACCGGCATGGTACGGCCGACGGCGCGGGCCGTCCGGACGAACTTCCGCGGGTTCCCGAACGACGTCAGGTACAACACGGCCAACTTCGTCGTCGCATCGGACTCCCACCACAGCAGCATGTCGTTGCCCGACACGTCGTCCTTGTCGCCGAGGGAAACGGAGGAGGAGATCCCGACACCCAGCCGGGACAGGTGTTCGAACAGTACGATGCCGACGCCGCCGGACTGCAGCGCAAGGCCGGCTGTTCCCGGCCGGGGATGGCGGGCCGCGATCGTCGCGTCTAGGGAAATTGCCGTGTTGACTATGCCGAAGCCGGTCGGACCGACCAGCCGCATGTCGTGGCGCCGGCAGATGCCCAGCAGCTCGGCCCGGGCGTGTGCCTGCAGCCCTGCCGTGGTTACGACCAGGGTCTTGACACCCCGCCTCCCGCACTCTTCGGCGATGCCGGGGACGGTGGCCGCCGGGGTGGCAATGATGGCCAGGTCGACCGGTTCGGGCAGCGCGGCCGCCGACGGCACGCAGGGCACGCCATCCAGCTTGTCCACGCTGGGGTTGACCGCATACACCGGGCCGGGGAAGCCGCCGTCGATGATGTTCTGCAGGATGGCCCGGCCGACCGACCGAGGGCGTCGGCTCGCTCCGATGACCGCGACCGAGGCCGGGGTCAGCAGGTGCCGCAGGCTGGCCACGTCGGCCGACCGCTCCCGTTCGGCGACCGCGTCGCGGTAGGTGCCCAGGGCGGCATCGCTCTCGTCGGCGGGCAGCGGGAAGGTGAAGTCGTAGATGCCGTCCGCGAGGGCGCGGTGCGTCGGCAGCCCGGCATCGGTGATCACCTGGAGCATAAGCGCGTTCTCGGCCATCGTCTCGGCAATGAAGGCGCGGAACCCCCGGCCGCGCGCCAAGGAGATCAGGTGCTCAAGCAGCAGCGTGCCGACACCCCGGTTCTGCACGTCATCGGCGACTGCGAGGGCGATCTCCGCGGACGTGGAACCCTTGCCGGCCCGCTCATAGCTGCCGCAGCCCACCACCTCGCCATCCAGGACGGTGAGCAGCGCCGCGTGGTCCGGGGAGGGCTCGCGGCAGACCCGGCGCGCCTCCCGATCGGCTGCCAGCGGGCTCATGCTGAAGAAACGCAGGTAGAAGTTGTCTGGGGACATCTTGGTGTGCATGTCCCGCACCGCGTCGAAATCGCTGGGCCGCGCGGTCCGGATCTCGACCGTGGTGCCGTCGGCCAGCAAGGCATAGGCGGAGGCCCCGGTCTGTGTGCGCATGTGACCCTCCCGAGGATCTTGCCTCGTCGACGAGCACGTTTCCGGAACCGCCCGTTATCAGGGGTCCGCTATGCGGCATATCAGTCTTTTCCCCTGACTGGTGGGCATTACAGGGGCTTTGATTCATGGTGGCGTGCTCCGCCTCCGGCTTTTTAGGGCCGAAGGTCCTCTCTCAGAGGGAGCAGCGCTGGCGCCCTCGCCCTGCTCTCGCACCAGGCGGCACGCCGCCGCATCAGGTGCCTCGGAAGATCGGCTGGCGCCTCTCGGTGAAAGCGTTCAGGCCCTCGAGGTAGTCGGCGCTGTCATAGGCCTGCCGGCGCATCCCCTGGACGCGTTCGTACACCTGCGCCGCGATGGGCTGGTAATCCGAAAGGACACGAAGCTGTTCCTTGATGACCGCGATCGCCAGCGGCGACTTCGTCGCCATCGTCGCGGCCAGTTCCAGGGTGAACGACTCGAGCTGGTCCGGCGCGACCAGGTGGTTGACGAGCAGCCAGTCCCTGGCCTTGCGGGCGTCCAGCGGCGCCGCGGTGAAGAACATCTCCTTGATGAGATTGACCGGCAGCCGACCGAGGAAATGCAGCAGCCCGGTGACGTTGTACGGCAATCCGAGGTTCGCGGGCGTGATGGCGAACGACGCGGTCTCGTCGGCGACGACCAGATCGCAGCTGAGCACCAGGTCCAGCGCCCCGCCCCATACCGTGCCGTGGATCATGGCGATGACGGGCGCGGGATAGGCGCGCACGGCGCGCAGTAGCTCCTCCAGCGGGTCGTTGTAGCCCAGCGGGTCCCGCTGGCCGCGGGGAAGCTCATTGATGTCATGGCCGGCGGACCAGACGTCCATTCCCTCTGCGGCGCGGAGCACGATCGCGCGCACATCCTGGGCGCGCAGGCTCTCGAGCGCGGCGATGATGCCCCTCGCCATCCGGGCGCCGATGGCGTTGCGCACATGCCGGGCATCAAGGGTGATGACGCCGACTCGCCCGACCACCTCAGTCCGGACGGCGGCGGCCGCGACGCTGTCCGGACTGGCGGCTGCGCTGTCCGGCCCGCCGTCTTCCGCGGGCACGGCTGGCTGTCCGCCCGGCCGGCTCCCTCCCCGGGCGGCCAGGGCCACGTAGGTTCGGGCCTGCGCGTCCTTTCCCGCCCCAACGGCGGCGTTGACGAGCCGAAGCGCCTCAATTCGCTTTTCGTCGGCGAGGGCGCTCGCCAGATGAAGCCAGAGCGCCTCGGCCAGGACGTCGAACGATCCCTGCAGTTGCGTCAGGTCGACGCCTGCGGCGAAACAGTGCGCCGCAATCCGCTCGGATGGCGTGATGATCGACTCGGCGCGGTCCTCGCGCACGCAGCGCAGGACGAGATTGAACAGCTGCCGCATGTCACGGCGGCGCTCCTGCGCGGTGGGTGAGTGGTGGTCCGTCTGATCACGTAGCGCCAGGACGGCGACCGCTTCGTCGACCACTCCGTCCTCCGCGCTAGCGAGAACTGCTGATACTTCCATGGCGCCACCACCCTCCGTTCCGTGGCCGTGTTCATCCGGTGATCTGGTATTCCTCCAGCAGTCGGCGCCCCACGATCATCTTCTGTATTTCCGCGGTACCTTCACCGATCAGTAGCATCGGCGCTTCCCGGTACAGGCGCTCGATCTCGTATTCCTTGGTGTAGCCGTAGCCGCCGTGGATACGGAAGGAGTCTTCGACGACCTCCTTGCCGTATTCGGAGGCGAGGTACTTGGCCATGCCGGCTTCCAGGTCGTTGCGGTGGCCGGCGTCTTTCCTGCGGGCGGCCATCACCATCATCTCGTGGGCCGCCTCGACCTTGGTCGCCATTTCCGCCAGCTTGAACTGGATCGCCTGATGCTGGGCGATCGGCTTGCCGAAGGCGTGCCGCCGCTGTGCGTAGTCGATGGCCAGCTCGAAGGCGCGCAGCGCCACCCCGCAGCCGCGGGCGGCGACGTTGACCCGGCCGACCTCGACGCCGTCCATCATCTGGTAGAAGCCCTGGCCGGTGCTTTCGCCGAGCACCCGGCTGGCGGGAACGCGCACATCGGCGAGGATCAGCTCGGTGGTGTCGACGCCCTTGTACCCCATCTTCTCGATCTTCCCCGGTACCGTCAGGCCCGGCACCGCCGGGTTGGGCCCGAAGCCCGGCTCCTTCTCGATCAGGAACGTGGTCATGTTCCGGTGCGGCGCCTCATGCCCCTCGTCGGTCCGGCAGAGCACCGCCACCAGGTTGGACGTCCCGCCGTTGGTCAGCCACATCTTCTGGCCGTTGATCACGTAGTCATCGCCGTCGCGCACCGCCTTGGTGCGGATCGCCGACACATCCGAGCCCAGGTCCGGTTCGGACATGGAGAAGGCGCCGCGGATCTCGCCGGCCGCCATCTTGGGCAGGAAGTAGTCCTTCTGCTCGCCGGTGCCGTGCCGGGCGATCATGTGAGCGACGATGAAGTGGGTGTTTATGATGCCCGACACGGACATCCAGCCACGGGCGATCTCCTCCACCGCCAGGGCGTAGATGAGCAGCGACGCCCCCAGCCCGCCGTAGGCCTCCGGGATCGTCAGCCCGAACAGGCCGAGCTTCTTCAGCCCCTCCACGATCTTGCCGGGATACTCGTCGCGGTGCTCGAGCTCGGTCGCGACCGGGATGATCTCCCTGACGGTAAAGTCTCGCACCGTGGCGAGAATGTCCTGCTCGAACTCGGTCAGGCCCTCGGTCTGTGCGAGGCGTCCCATGGCGGGCTCCTTGGAATCAGCTGGCGGGCTCGGGGCGGCCGGGCTGCTCCCCGCCGCGCTCCTTGATGTAGGCCTCGGTCGGTACCATTACCTTGCGCCGGAACACGCACACCAGGGTGCCGTCCTGCTTGTAGCCCCGGGTCTCGACCTGGACGATGCCCCGGTCGTTCTTTGATGTGGACGGCCACTTGCCGAGCACGGTGGTCTCGCCGTAGATGGTGTCGCCGTGGAAGGTCGGTGCCACGTGCTTGAGCGACTCGACTTCCAGGTTCGCGATGGCCCTGCCCGAGACGTCTGGTACCGACATGCCGAGCAGCAGCGAATAGATGTAGTTGCCCACCACCACGTTCCGGCCGAAGTCGGTGGCCTGCCCGGCGTAGTTCGCGTCCAGGTGGAGCGGGTGGTGGTTCATGGTGAGGAGGCAGAACAAGTGGTCGTCGTACTCGGTGACCGTCTTCCCGGGCCAGTGCTTGTAGACCGCCCCGACCTCGAACTCCTCGTAGCTCCGTCCGAATTGCATCGTGCTCACTCCTGCGGGGGCTCGAACTTAGAGGTGCGCTGCATGCCCGCGGCCCGGCCCTTGCCCGCGATCACCAGGGCCATCTTGCGGGAGGCCTCGTCGATCATCTCGTCGCCGAGCATGGCGGACCCCTTGGCCCCGCCGGCCTCCGAGGTGCACCAGTCGTAGGCGTCCAGGATCAGCTCCGCATGGTCGTAATCCTCCTGCGACGGAGAGAAGATCTCGTTGGCGGCGGCGATCTGGTCGGGGTGCAGTACCCACTTGCCGTCGAAGCCCAGGGCAGCGGCCCGCCGGGCCACCGCGCGGTAGCCGTCCGCGTTGCGGATCTGCAGGTAGGGGCCGTCGATTGCCTGCAGGTCGTGGGCGCGGGCGGCGATCAGGATGCGCATCAGGATGTAGTGGTACGCGTCCGCCGGGTAGCCGGGGGGCTGCTCGCCAACCACGAGCGACTTCATGTTGATCGAGGCCATGAAGTCCGCGGGGCCGAAGATGATGGTCTCCAGCCGCGGCGAGGAGGCGGCGATCGCGTCGACGTTCATCAGGCCCATGGCGTTCTCGATCTGGGCTTCTATGCCGATCCGGCCGACCTCGAAGCCCATCGTCTTCTCGATCTGGGTGAGCAGCAGGTCCAGCGCCTTGACCTGCTCGGCGTCTTGCACCTTCGGCAGCATGAGGCAGTCCAGATTAGGGCCCGCACCCTCGACCACCGTGATCACGTCCCGGTAGGTCCAGTGGGTGGTCCAGTCGTTGACCCGGACGACGCGAATCTTGCGGCCCCAGTCGCCGTTGTTCAGCGCGTCGACGATTGCCTGCCGGGCGCTCTCCTTGACCAGCGGCGCGCAGGCGTCCTCGAGATCCAGGAATACCTGGTCCGCGGGCAGGCCCTGGGCCTTCTCCAGGAAGCGGGAGCTGCTGCCGGGGACGGCCAGGCAGGAACGGCGCGGGCGCAGGCGGTCCGCAGCGGTGATGGGTGAAGTCGTTGCGGTAGTCATGTCAGGTCCTGTCACCCTTCGATTGTCGTGGCGCTGGCCGGCTCGGTCGCCGCGGCCTGGCTGGCCGGCCACGGCTGGAGCTCGTGGGCGAGCCGTATCTCGTCGACGATGCGGCCGACGATAGCGGTAATGCCGAAGTCTCTGGGCGTGAAGACGGCGGCCACCCCCTGGGCGAGCAGGCTCTGCGCGTCGGCCGGCGGGATGATCCCGCCGACCACCACCGGGACGTCCCCGGCGCCGCCCTGGCGCAGTCGGCGCAGCACGTCAGGCACCAGCTCGCCGTGCCCGCCGGACAGAATCGACAGCCCCACGCAGTCCACGTCCTCGGCGATCGCGGCGGCCGCGATCTGCTCGGGGGTGAGCCGGATGCCCTGGTAGATCACCTCAAACCCGGCGTCACGGGCCCGGACGGCGATCTGCTCGATGCCGTTTGAGTGCCCGTCCAGGCCCGGCTTGCCCAGCAGCAGGCGCAGCCTGCCCGCCCCGATCTCCGCGGCCGTAGCGCGCGCCGCCTCGTGGACGGCGGCCAGCTCATCGCCTGATCCGACCACGGTCCCCGGAGCGCTGCCGACTCCGGTTGGTGCCCGGTACTCGCCGAACACCTCCCGCAGCGTGAAGGACCACTCGCCGGTGGTCACGCCAGCCCGGGCGCAGGCCAGGGTCGCGTCCATCAGATTGACGTCCTGGCGCGCCGCGTCCGCCCTGAGCCGGCCGAGGGCAGCCAGCACCTCTGCCTTGTCGCGCCGCTGGCGCCATTCCGCCAGATCGGCCAGCACCGCGCGCTCGTAGGCCGGGTCCACGTGGTGGACTGCTGTGTCGGCATCCGCGGTAAGGGGACTGGGCTCAGTGGACTGGAAGCAGTTGACGCCCACGACCTTTTCCTCGCCCGACTCGATGCGCGCGCGCCGGGCCGCGTGCGAGGCGACAAGCTGGGCTTTGACGTAACCGGATTCCACCGCCGGTACCATCCCGCCCATCTCCGCTACCGCGGCGATCTCCGCCTCGGCACCGGCCATCAGTTCCGCGGTTTTGGCCTCCACCACCCGGGAGCCGTCGAACAGGTCGCCGTAGTCCAGCAGGTCCGACTCGTACGCGAGCACCTGCTGGATGCGCAGGCTCCACTGCTGGTCCCAAGGCCGCGGCAGGCCCAGCGCCTCGTTCCAGGCCGGGAGCTGGATGGCGCGGGCCCGGGCATCCTTCGACAAGGTGACGGCCAGCATCTCCAGGACGATCCGCTGAACGTTGTTCTCCGGTTGCGCCTCGGTCAGACCCAGCGAGTTGACCTGCACGCCGTAGCGGAAGCGGCGGCGCGCGGGGTCGGTGATCCCGTACCGCTCCCGGGTGACCTTGTCCCAGAGCCGGACGAAGGCCCGCATCTTGCACATCTCCTCGACGAAGCGGATGCCCGCGTTGACGAAGAAGGAGATCCGCCCGACCACCTCACCCATCCGGTCCCGGGAAACCTGCCCGGAGTCGCGGACGGCGTCCAAGATGGCGATCGCGGTGCAGATCGCGTACGCGATCTCCTGCACCGGGGTTGCCCCTGCCTCCTGGAGGTGGTAGCTGCACACGTTGATCGGATTCCACCTGGGCATACGGGCCACCGTGTAGGCGATCACGTCGGTGGACAGACGCACCGAGGGGGCGGGCGGGAACACGTACGTGCCGCGGGAGAGGTACTCCTTGATGATGTCGTTCTGAGTGGTGCCTGCCAGCGTGGCGACGTCGGCGCCCTGCTCCTCGGCAACCACTTGGTACAGCGCCAGCAGCCACATGGCCGTGGCGTTGATGGTCATTGAGGTGTTCGTCTGCTCCAGCGGGATGCCCTCGAACAGGGCCCGCATATCGCCCAGGTGCCCGACCGGGACGCCGACCCGGCCGACCTCGCCGCGGGCGAGGACATGGTCGGCGTCGTACCCGGTCTGGGTCGGCAGGTCGAACGCCACCGACAGGCCGGTCTGGCCCTTGGCCAGGTTCCGGCGGTAGAGCGCGTTGGACTCCCTGGCGGTTGAGTGCCCGGCATAGGTCCGCATCAGCCAGGGATGCTCCCGGGCCGGCCGAGGCGGTCGCCCCGGCCCGTTTGGCTCGCTCATGTTGTGCTCTATCCTCACACGTCGCGGAACCTGTTGATCTCCGTCAGGTGCTTCTCGCGCAACTGGTGATCACGGACGCCGAGACCCTCCTGCGGGGCCAGGCACAGGATGCCGACCTTGCCATGGTGCAGGTTCCGGTGGACATCCAGGGCGGCCTGGCCGGCGTCCTCCATCGGGTAGACCACCGACATGGTCGGGTGAATCATGCCCTTGGAGATCAGGCGGTTGGCCTGCCACGCCTCGCGGTAGTTGGCGAAATGCGAGCCGATGATGCGCTTGAGGCTCATCCACAGGTAGCGGTTGTCGTACTCGTGCATGTACCCCGAGGTCGAGGCGCACGTCACGATGGTGCCGCCGCGGCGGGCCACGTACACCGAGGCGCCGAACGTCTCCCGGCCCGGGTGCTCGAAGACGATGTCCACGTCCTCGCCGCCGGTGAGCTCGCGGATCCTGGCGCCGAAACGCTTCCACTCCTTGGGGTCCTGGGTGTGCTCGTCCTTCCAGAACTTGTACCCCTCGGCGCTGCGGTTGATGATCAGCTCGGCGCCCATCGACCGGCAGAGGTCTGCCTTGCGCTCGCTGGACACGACGCAGATCGGGATCGCCCCGCCTGCCAGGGCGTACTGGGTGGCGTAAGCGCCCAGGCCACCGCTGGCGCCCCAGATCAGGACGTTGTGGCCTTGCTTCATCGACGCGCCGTTGTCGGAGACCAGCTGCCGGAAGGCGGTCGAGTTCACCAGGCCCGGCGTCGCGGCCTCCTCCCAGGTGAGGTGCTTCGGCTTGGGCATCAGCTGGTTGGTCTTGACCAGCGCCAGCTGGGCCAGGCCGCCGAAGTTGGTCTCGAAGCCCCAGATGCGCTGCTCCGGGTCGAGCATGGTGTCGTTGTGCCCGTCGGAGCTTTCCAGCTCGACGGCCAGGCAGTGGGCGACGACCTCCTCGCCCGGCTGCCAGATGTTCACCCCGGGGCCGGTGCGCAGCACCACCCCGGCCAGGTCCGACCCGACCACGTGATACGGCAGGTCGTGCCGCGCGGTGAGCTCCGACAGCTTCCCGTAGCGGCGCAGGAAGGCGAAGGTGGAGACCGGCGAGAAGATGGAGCTCCACACGGTGTTGTAATTGACCGCGCTGGCCATCACGGCGATCAGGGCCTCGCCCCAGGCGAGCTCGGGGACGGGCACCTCTTCCACGTGCAGGGACTTGCGGGGGTCCCGGTCGCGCAGGTCGACGCCGTCGAACATGTGCTCCTCGTCCCGGTGCAGGGTGACGGCCCGATAGGACTCCGGCACCGGCAGCGCGGCGAGGTCGCCGGGCCGGCTGTCCGGGCTGAGGATTACGTCAAGGATCTCTTTCATGACAGCCTCCTAATAGACATGCCCTCAGCACAGGGGGCCGCCCGCCACGTAGATGACCTGGCCGGAGATAAAGCTCGCGCCCTCGCTGACCAGGAACGAGACGGCGTGGGCCACGTCGGCCGGTTGGCCGACCCGGTTGGCCGGTATCTGCTTCCTGTAGGTCTCCACGAGCTCCTCGAACGACATCTTCAGCTTGTCGGCCATCGCCGCGGTCATGTCGGTGGCGATGAAGTGCGGCGCGACCGCGTTCGCGGTGATCCCGAACTTGCCCAGTTCCTTGGCGAGCGTCTTGGTGAAGCCCTCCAGGCCGGCCTTCGTGGCGGAGTAGTTGGCCTGGCCGCGGTTGCCGAGCGCCGACGATGACGAGATGTTGACGATCCGACCCCATTTCTGCTCGGTCATGTACTTCTGCACCGCCCTGGTCATCAGGAACGCACCGCGCAGGTTGACGTTGATCACCGCGTCCCAGTCCTCGTCGGTCATCTTGAACAGCAGAGCGTCGCGCGTTATCCCGGCGTTGTTCACCAGCACCGTCGGCTCGCCTAGCTCGGCGGCCACCCGCTCGACCGCGGCGTTCACCTGATCGGTCTTGCTGACGTCGGCGCCGACCGCGAGCGCGCGCCCGCCGGCGTTCTCGATCTCCTTTACCGTCCTCGCGCAATCGGGCTCGTTGAGGTCGAGGACCGCTACGGCCATGCCGTCGGAGGCCAGCCTTATGGCCGTCCCGGCACCGATGCCGCGGGCTGCGCCTGTCACGATCGCGATTTTCTGAGTCACTGGATTTCTCCTTCGTCCGGAACAGTGCCGTGGTCTCGGGTGGGTAATGCTTCCTGAGCTCGCGGCTTTGTTTCAGTTCACTGACTTCTTCGTACGTCTGCGGGTTTCCGCCGGCTAGTGGCCTTGGTCCCGCTGCCTCAGTCCTAGGTCCCTTAGCATATTTTTAACCTAAATTCGGGTCATTTCGGCGCATAGCGGAGCGGCTCGCGCATAAGTTCCATGAAGGTTAAGATCGAAGCTGAGGGCAGGCCGGATTGCCGGGTTCCCAGCAGGCGACCGGGCATGATCACACTGGCGACAAGAACTGCCGCCAGCTTGGCGGAAAGGATTACGCCGATGGCCGATGATAAGCAGGGCACGCCAGGCATGGTCTCAGGCCTGACCCAGATGTTCGTGGCCCAGCTCCGTGCGGTAACTGAGGGGCTTGAGAACCTGGCCGGAGGCGGTGAGCGCCTCCCGGCGGCTCGCAGCGCGCTGCTACTGCCTGGCGCCCTTTCAGCGGCCCAGGTGACCTCGATCGCGGATAGCGTCGCCGCTCAGCGACGCAGCATCGAGGCGCTCAAAGCCCAGCTGTCCGCGTTTGACGAGCAGCTTGCGCTGCTCGAGCGGATCCTGGACCCGTTCGCCGAGTGGATCCGGACGTGGGCGGACGTTGAGGAGCAGCTGGTGACCATGCAGCGCAGGCCCGAGGCCGAGGGCTCTTGATTCCTCTGCCCTTCCAAGCGTGAGCTCGCCTTTGGCAGGGGCATACTAGCCCGAAATGCGGGTATACCCAACGGTATACACGGTTTTGGTTCTGTCAGCGCTCCGCAAGTCCCGCGCATGGCCCGGTTAGGGGTCGATCATTGACCGCCCCCGGTCCCGGCTCTCGCTGACTGGCATCTCAGGAGAGTGAATAGTGCGGCAGGTGCTTGGGGAGGCGGCGACTCCGCATACACGCCTGATAGAACTGCCCGGCCGTGGGGTCACGCGGGTGTGGGAGTGCGCCGGTCCGCCCGGCGCCGAGCCGCTCATGCTCATCCATGGGCTGGCGTGCACGGCCGAGCTGAACTGGGGGAAAGTCTTCGCGCCGCTGGCGCGTCATTTCCATGTCGTCGCTGCCGACCTGCGTGGCCACGGCGACGGGATCAGGACAGGTTCGCGGTTCCGGCTCGAGGATTGCGCTGACGATGTCGCAGCGCTGGCGAGGGCCCTTGGTATCGGCAGGTTCGTCGCCGTGGGTTATTCCATGGGCGGCATGGTCGCCCAGCTGCTGTACCACCGGCACGCCCCGCGGTTGTCCGGTCTGGTGTTGTGCGCCACCGCGGGCAACGTCCAGGGGTCACCGGCGGAGAAACTGGCCGCCCTTTCGCTGCCGACGGTGGCCACCGCCATGCGATGGAATCCGATTATGCAACTGCTGGGCGCCGAGGCTCTCGGAATGACGCTTCTGGGCTCCGTTGACGACCCGGCAACAGCCAGGTGGGCCCGCGCCCAGCTGAGCCGGACCACACTCGCCGCCGCCGTCTCAGCCATGGCAGCCGTCAGCGAGTTCACGTCGCACCGCTGGATCGGCCAGGTCAATGTCCCGACCGCGGTGGTTGTCACGACCCGGGACCGTCTCGTTCCTGTGAGCCGCCAGCTTCAGCTGGCCCGGGCGATCCCGGGCGCATCGGTCCACAAAGTGGACGGTGATCACGCGGTGTGCATCACAGAGCCGCAGCTATTTGTCCCAGCGCTGCTCAAGGCATGCTGGTCGGTAGGCCCGGCCGCGGGCAGCGCGCGCCACGCCAGACGGACGCCCTCAGGCCTCCTTAGCTCCGCCCCCTGAGTCGCCCGCCGGGCCGAGGCTACCGCTCGATGGTCCCGCGGTGCCGGAAAAGACGGCCAGACAATGCTGTCAGCCGCGGAGATTCCCATTTTTGGCAGATGCCCTGAAGCGCCGCTTTTGCCGGGAATCCCTTTTATGGAAAATTCAATGGGGCCATGGGCCGGATGTGTGGCGCGTCCCGTAGCGGTAACGACTTTGGTCCCAGGACACGGGACCTTCGCCCCTGCCGATCATTTGCCGTGCGGGCTAGCCTACGAGGACATCAGATCGGCGATAAGGGATGCTCGTGGCGGGGGCCGATTTCCGCGGTGCTGGCGCAACCCGGCTTACAGGGCCGAATTATATTACCTAAGATCGGCGACACCACCGAGGTGACGGTCACCGTGACGGAGAAACGGCATGACAGAGGATCATAAAGCTGCGGACGACCGCGCCGAGTCGGCGTGGCGAGATGGTCATAGACGGCACCGCAGTGGTGAAGAAGGTGCCTCTAGGGAAGTGATGGGAATGTCCGGCCCAGACCCTATCCAAAACCAGATAGAGAAGAGTCTCCTCGAGGTGTCCGAATGGGTCCGCGAGATCGCGGAGCTGACCAAGCCCCGCGACGTCGTCTGGTGTGACGGCTCGCAGGCCGAATGGGACCGGCTGACCGCCCTGCTCGTCGAGAACGGCACCTTCACGCGGCTGAACCCGAAGCTGCGCCCGAACAGCTTCTGGTGCGCCTCGGATCCCAGTGACGTGGCACGCGTCGAGGACCGCACGTTCATCTGCTCGGAGCGGGAAGAGGACGCGGGCCCGACCAACAACTGGATCGCGCCCGACGAGATGCGCAAGACCTTCGCGGAGATCTTCGACGGCTGCATGCGCGGCCGCACCATGTACGTGATCCCGTTCTGCATGGGCCCGCTCGGCAGCGATATCTCCCAGCTCGGCGTGCAGGTTACCGACTCGCCCTACGTCGTCGTATCGATGCGGATCATGACCAGGATGGGAACGCCCGCGCTGCGCTCAATCGAGCAGACCGGGTCGTTCGTCCGTGCCGTCCACTCGGTCGGTGCCCCGCTGGCGCCCGGCGAGGCCGACGTGCCCTGGCCCTGCAACCCGACCAAGTACATCTCCCACTTCCCCGAGACCAGGGAAATCTGGTCCTACGGCTCCGGGTACGGCGGGAACGCGCTGCTCGGCAAGAAGTGCTACGCGCTGCGGATCGCGTCGGTGATGGCGCGGGACGAGGGCTGGCTGGCCGAGCACATGCTCATCCTCAAGATCACCCCGCCCGGCCAGCAGCCGATGTACATCGCGGCGGCGTTCCCGTCCGCCTGCGGCAAGACCAACCTGGCCATGATGGCGCCCGCCATCCCTGGCTGGAAAGTGGAGACCATCGGCGACGACATCGCATGGATGCGCTTTGGCGAGGACGGCCGGCTGTACGCGATCAACCCGGAGGCCGGATTCTTCGGCGTCGCGCCGGGCACCGGCGCGAAGACCAACGCTAACGCGGTCGCGACGTTCACGGCCAACAGCATCTTTACGAACGTCGCGCTGACGAGAGACGGCGACGTGTGGTGGGAGGGCCTGACCGAGGAGCCGCCGCCGGACCTGACCGACTGGAAGGGCCGGGATTGGACGCCGGACTCGCCAGGGCCGGCCGCGCACCCGAATGCCCGGTTCACCACCCCCGCCAGCCAGTGCCCGATCATCGCGCCGGAGTGGGACGATCCGGCGGGCGTGCCGATCTCGGCGATCTTGTTCGGCGGCAGGCGCGCGAGCACCGTACCGCTGGTGATCGAGTCCTTCGACTGGGATCATGGCGTGTTCCTCGGCGCCAATATCGCGTCGGAGAAGACCGCTGCGGCCGAGGGCAGGGTCGGCGAACTGCGGCACGACCCGTTCGCGATGCTGCCGTTCTGCGGCTACAACATGGGCGACTACTTCGGGTACTGGCTGAAGATCGGGCAGACCGCTCCCGACCCGGCCAAGCTGCCGCGGCTGTTCTACGTCAACTGGTTCCGCAAGGACGCCACGGGCCGGTTCGTCTGGCCCGGCTTCGGCGAGAACATCCGCGTGCTGAAGTGGATCATCCAGCGGCTTTCCGGCGACGCCAGAGCCACACGGACGCCGATCGGCTACCTTCCCGCGCCGGGCTCGCTGGACCTCGACGGCCTGGACATCAGCTGGGCTGACCTGGACCTGCTGCTCACGGTGGACACGCAGGCATGGAAGCTGGAGGCGGAGCACATCCCCGAGTTCTTCCGCACCTTTCACGGCCACCTGCCCGCCCGGCTGTTGGAGCTACACCAGGAGCTGGTGGAACGGCTCGGCTAGGCGGCACCGGGCCCGCACAACTGACTACCAGGCGAAAGGCTTAAACCCATGACAAGCAGCGTGATCAAGCCAGCCGACATCCGCGAGGTGGCGGTGATCGGGCTCGGCCTCATGGGCTCGGGCATCGTCGAGCTGGTCGGCCGTAGCGGTCGCCGCGTCGTCGCGATCGAGATCGACCGGGATTTTCTGGACCAGGGAATGGCCCGGCTCAGCGCATCCCTGGACAAGGCCGTCAGCAAGGGCAAGCTTGCTGACACGGCACGCGCGGAGATACTCGCCCGGATTCGGCCCACAGACGACGTCGCGGCCGGGGTGGCGGACGCCGACCTGGTGATCGAGGCCATACCAGAGCGCATGGAACTCAAGAAGGCCCTGTTCGCCCAGCTTGACCAGGCCTGCCGGCCCGACGCGATACTGGCAACCAACACCTCTTCGCTTTCGATCACAGAGATCGCCGGCGGCACGCGGTATCCCGCCCGCGTCGCGGGGCTGCACTTCTTCAACCCCGCTCCGGTCATGAAGCTGGTCGAGGTGATTTCCACGGTGCTCACCTCAGCGGACACCAGCGAGTCGCTGGCCCTGCTGGCCCATGACCTGGGAAAGACTCCCGTGCGGATCGGCGACCGAGCAGGATTCGTCGTGAACGCGCTGCTGTTGCCCTACCTCAACCACGCGGTGCACCTGCTGGAAACAGGACAGGCCTCGAGGGACGACATTGACAAGGCAGCCACTGTGGGGCTCGGCCTGCCCATGGGGCCACTGACCCTGCTTGACCTGATCGGCCTAGACACGTCGTTGGCTGTCCTGGAGACGCTTCAAGCCGAGTTCGGCGGCACCCGTTACCTCCCCGCGCCCCTGCTGCGCAAGCTATGCGACGCCAGGCTGTTCGGCCGCAAGAGCGGACGCGGGTTCTATGACTATCAGCGGCAGAGCACCTCTGCGGCAGATGCCGAGGACCACGACCTGGCACACCGCGCTCTTCCTGCCTCGGTCGCCCTGCTCAGGGACTCCGGCGGACTGCTGGACGAACTGGCCGGTGCGATCACTGAGGCTGGCATCGACGTCCAGCCACAGCCATCACCCAAGACGGACCTGGTCATCGTGACGGCGGACCCGCGGCACCGGGTCCTGGACGCGGCCATGGCCGCGGGCCACCCGGCCGATGTGGTCGGCATCCACCTCTTCGAAACGCTCACAGGCAAGCAGAAGCTCGCTGAGCTGGTCCTGCCCGATGTGACCGCGTCGGACACGGCCGCCAAGGCGGCCGCCCTCGCGGCCAGGCTTGGCCTGAACGCGGTCACTGTCAGAGACCGGCCGGGATTCCTCGCCGCGGCCCTCGCCTACGCACAGTTCAACGACGCGGTCCGGATGTTCCAGGACGGTTATGCCAGCCCAGCCGACATCGATGTCGCGATGATGCTCGGCTGCGGTTACCCCCGCGGGCCGTTCCAGATGCTCGACGACGCTGGCCCGGCTTATGTCGTCAGCGTCCTGGAGGCGATGCACGCTGCTACCGGTGACCCGGCTTTCACCCCGGTACCCCTGCTCGACGAGTACGCCACCGCCGGAACCCGGTTCCGCGGCTTACCAATGACTGGCAATACCAGAACACAGTTTTAAACCGAACCTGATGGCCGACATCAGAGAGAGGGGTCCAGTGATGGACTTCGAGCTGACCGATGAGCAAGACCTGGTCCGCAGCACGGTACGGGAGTTCGCCGCAGCCGAGCTGGCGCCCATAGCCGGCGAGATCGACCGTGACCACCGCTTTCCGCATGAGACCCTGCCGAAGCTGGCGGAGCTGAATCTCATGGGCATGCCCTACCCCGACAAGTTGGGCGGCGCGGGGATGGACTACGTGAGCTACGTTATCGCGGTTGAGGAAATATCTCGGGCGTGCGCGAGCACCGGCATCATTCTGTCGGCTCACACCTCGCTTGCCACCTGGCCGGTATACAAGTTCGGAACCCAGGCCCAGCACGACAAGTACCTCACCGACATGGCATCCGGGCACCGCTTGGGGGCTTTCGCGCTGACCGAGCCGGCGGCGGGAACCGATGCCGGCGCGGGCACCGCGACGGCTGTGCCGAGCGGCGACGAGTACATTCTCAACGGATCGAAGATCTTCATCACCAACGCCCCGTACGCCGACGTTTATATCGTCTTCGCGAAGACCGATCAGGAGCGGGGAGCGCGCGGGATGAGTGCGTTCATCGTCGAGAAGGGCACGCCAGGGTTTACCGTCGGCGAGGCAGAGCATAAGCTCGGGATTCGCGGTTCCAGCACGCCGCCCATTTACTTCGCTGACTGCCGTATTCCCCAGAGTGCGCTGCTGGGTGAAGAGGGCAGCGGCTTCAAGATCGCCATGCAGACGCTCGATGGCGGGCGGATCGGCGTCGCCGCGCAGGCGCTGGGCATCGCCCAGGCGGCGCTCGACGCTTCGATCGCCTACGCAAAGGAGCGCGTCCAGTTCGGCAAGCCGATCGCGACCCTTCAGGCTATTCAGTGGATGATAGCCGATATGGCTACCGAGGTCGACGCGGCCCGGCTGCTGGTCTATCGGGCCGCATCGTGCGTGGACAAGAACGTCCCCTATTCCACGGAAGGGGCCATGGCCAAGCTGTTCGCATCGGAAACTGCCACCAGGGTGGCAGGCAAGGCAATCCAGATCCACGGCGGATACGGTTATACCGAAAGCTATCCGGTGGAGCGGAATTACCGTGATGCTAAGATAACCGAACTTTACGAGGGGACTTCTGAGGTGCAGCGCATGGTAATAGCGAGAAGCAGTCTGCGGTGACAATAGGCGGCTATCGTACCCGCCCATCGCGGTGGCTACCGTCAGGAGGATCGTGATGAGAATTGTGGTCACCTATAAGTGGACCTGCGACCCGGAGGAGTCCACCGTGCGTGCCGACGGCACGGTGGACTGGAGCCGGGCGAAGCCGGGTTTGAGCACTTACGACCCGGTCGCCATCGAGCTGGCCCGCCGTCTCGCCGACGAAGCGGACGCTGAGCTGATCGGTTTGACGGCCGGGGGGAAGGGCGTCGGTGCGCCCATCGCGACCAAAACCGCCCTCTCGCGTGGCCTGGACCGGGTGGTGGTCATCGAGGACGACTCGCTGAGGGAAGCCGGGAGATCCGAGCTGGCCGCGGTGCTCGCCGCGGCGGTCCGGCAGATCGGCGACGTGACCCTTGTCATCACCGGCGACTCGTCGGTGGACGTAGCGGCCAAGATGGTGCCGACCGTGCTGGCCGGCGAGCTCGGCTGGCCAGCGGTGGCAGAGGTCACTGCGGTGGCCGGCCAGGCTGGCGCGCTGCGCGTGGAGCGGGCGATTCCAGGCGGCGCGCAGGTGCTCGAGATCTCCGGTCCCGTCGTGCTGGCCGCATCGGCGGATGCCGCGGTACCGCACGTGCCCGGCATGAAGGAACTCCTCGCGGCGGGCAAGAAGCCGGTGGATCTGCTTGCACTCAGCGCCCTCAAGGTGACCCCGCGGAACGCGGCCATGACGGTTACCGGCAGATCCCGCCCGGAGCGCAAGGCACGCAAGGGTCAGCTCATCGACACCGCCGACCCGGCCGCGGCGGCCGCCGAGCTCGTCGCCGCGCTCAGAGAGGTTGGCGCGCTATGAGAACCTCCAGCACAGAAAGGACCTGACAGTGAGCATGAACGCCTGGATCGTCGTCGCGGAGCAGCCGACGGTCGGCAACCTGATCGAGGTCGCTCGCTCTCTGGGCGGGCCGGTTGGGGCTGTGGTCGCCGGACCCCGGTCGGTCGCCGAGACGGTGGCGGCAGGCGGCGTGGACAGGGTGGTCTGGTGCAGCACGCCGGATGACGTGCCCGCCGAGGCCAGCGCCCAGGCGGTGGCTGATACCGTCGCGGCCGACCCGCCACGCGTGGTTCTGGCCGGCCGCAATCCTGCCGAGCGGGTCCTGCTGGGCGCCGTCGCGGCCCGGCTCGGGGCGGCGGTGCTGACCGGGGCGCGGTCGGTCTCGATCGACGGCGAGAAGACCATCGTGGTCAACGCCGTCTACGGCGACATCGCCGAGGAGACCGTCGCCGTCTCCGGCCCGGCGGCGCTGCTGCTCGATGGCGGTTCGGTACCGCCATCCGCGGACGGCAGCGCGCCCATCGAGGAGGTCTCCGGCACGCCGCTGGCCCTGAAGGTGATCGAGACCAGTACGCACGGCTTCGAGGAGGTCGACCTCAACTCGGCCCACCGGGTGATCGGCGTCGGCCGCGGCCTCAAGGCCAAGGAGGACCTCGCCGCGATCGAGGAGCTCGCCGATGCCGTCCAGGCCGAGATCGCCTGCTCCCGCCCGGTGGCCGAGGGCCTTAACTGGATGGGGAAGGATCGCTAA
>Ga0335076_10002344_pt1 | contig 18785 bp, 18 predicted proteins | sample Lox_Sample_25_FD_206717 | JGI IMG/M metagenome (GOLD analysis project Ga0335076, IMG submission 206717) | Soil microbial communities from Loxahatchee National Wildlife Refuge, Florida, United States - Lox_Sample_2.5 | ecosystem: Environmental > Terrestrial > Soil > Wetlands | place: USA...
CCCGCCCGGGCTTCTCCCGCGGCCGGTACAGTGTCCACGCGGGGGCCGCGCTTGCCGAAGGAGACCGACATGAACCAGCCCGTCGCGGTGCCCGAAGTGATGTCCGCGGACCTGCCGGCCGGGGCGTTCCTGCTCGACGTGCGCGAGGACGACGAGTGGACCGCGGGCCACGTCCCCGACGCGGTGCATGTTCGGCTCGGCGAGCTCGGCGCGCGGGCCGGTGAGCTGCCCCGCGACCGCGAGGTGTACGTGATCTGCCGCAGCGGCGCCCGGTCCGCCTACGCCGCCCAGGCGCTGGCCGTCGGCGGCCTGAACACCGTCAACGTCGCCGACGGCATGACCGGCTGGGCTGTCGCCGGGCGTCCCATGGTCAGCGAGGACGGCTCCGAGCCGCAGGTGGCCTAGCCCGCCCCGGCCGGCGTGGCCCGGCCGGCGTGGCCCGGCCGGCGTGGCCTGGCCGGCCTGGCCCGGCCGGTCAGCCAGCACTGACGGCCAGTGCCAGCGGCAGGACGGCGTCGGCGCCCGCCTCGCGGAGCAGCCGGGCCGCGACCGTCATCGTCCATCCGGTCTCGATGCGGTCGTCGACCACGAGCACCGGGCCATCCAGGCCGGCGGCGGCGGCGCGGACCTCGCCGGGCACCTCGAGCGCGTGCCACAGCGAGGCCAGCCGCTGCGCGCTGTTGAGCCGGCGCGGGCCCGCCCCCTCATCGCCGGTGTAGCCGAGCGCGCCCAGGTAGGGCAGCCGGCCGACGTCGGCGAGCCGCCGGCCGAGGCTGGCGATCAGCCGGGGCCGGGTGCGGGACGGCAGGGTCAGCACCCCGGCCGGGCGCCGCGCCCAGTCCCAGGCGGCGACGACCGTGATCGCGGCGGTCACCACCGGCTCGGTCACCGGCTCGTCGGGCGCGCCCTCGGCCAGCAGATCCCGGAGCGTCCCGCCCCAGCCGATGTCGGTGAGCCGGCCCAGCGCCCGGCCCGGCTCGGCGGTCAGGCCGGCCGGGATCTTGCCGGACACGTCCAGGCCGAGGGCGCTCATCCCGGTCGGCCACATCCGCCGCGGCTCGACCGTCACGCCCGGGCGGAGCAGCCGCCGGCCCGCCGCGGTGACGCTCGTCTCCGGGACTTCGCCCCGGACATGCTGCCCGGTGCAGTTGTCGCAGCGCCCGCATGGCGCGGCGGCCGGGTCGTCGAGCTGGCGGCGCAGGTACTCCATCCGGCACCCGCCGGTGGCCTGGTAGGCCAGCATGGCCTGCTGCTCGCGGGCGCGCTCGGCGGCGACCCGCTGGTAGCGCCCGGCGTCGTAGTGCCACGGCGCGCCGGTCGCCGTCCAGCCGCCGCCGACGCGGCGCACGGCGCCGTCCACGTCGAGCACCTTGAGCATGGACTCGAGGCGGCCGCGGGACAGGTCGACGCGGGTCTCGAGCAGGGCGGCGGACAGCGGCCTGCCCGCCTCGGCCAGGGCCGCCAGGGTGGCGCGGACCTGCGGCTCGGCCGGGAAGGCGAGCGAGGCGAAGTAGGCCCAGATGTCCCGGTCCTCGCGGCCGGGCAGCAGGATCACCTCGGCCCGTTCCACGCCTCGCCCGGCCCGGCCGATCTGCTGGTAGTAGGCGACCGGCGACTGCGGCGCGCCCAGGTGCACCACGAAGCCGAGGTCCGGCTTGTCGAAGCCCATACCGAGCGCGCTGGTGGCGACCAGCGCCTTGACCCGGTTGGCGAGCAGGTCGTCCTCCGCCCGCGCCCGCTCCTCCGGCTCGTCCCGGCCGGTGTAGGACGCCACCGCCAGGCCCTGCTCGCGCAGGAAGGCCGCGGTCTCCTGCGCCGCCGCGACCGTCAGCGCGTAGACGATGCCGGACCCGGGCAGCGCGCCGAGCCGGGCCGCCAGCCAGCCGAGCCGCTGGTGCGCGGTGGGCAGCGGCACCACCGCCAGCCGCAGCGACTCGCGGTCCAGGGAGCCGCGGAGCACCAGCGCCTCACCCCGGCCGCCGGAGCCGAGCTGCTCGGCCACGTCGCGGGTCACCCGCGCGTTCGCGGTCGCGGTGGTGGCCAGCACCGGGATCCCGGGCGGCAGGCCGTCGAGCAGCGTGCGCAGCCGCCGGTAGTCGGGCCGGAAGTCGTGCCCCCAGTCCGAGATGCAGTGCGCCTCGTCGATCACCACCAGGCCGGCCGACCGGCTCAGCCGGGGCAGCACCTGGTCGCGGAACGACGGGTTGTTCAGCCGCTCCGGGCTGACCAGCAGCACGTCCGCCTGGCCCGCGGCCACCTCGGCGTACAGCGCCTCCCATTCCGCGGTGTTGGCCGAGTTGATGGTCCGCGCCCGGATGCCGGCCCGCCCGGCCGCCTCGACCTGGTTGCGCATGAGCGCGAGCAGCGGGGACACGATCACGGTCGGGCCGGCGCCGCGGGCCCGCAGCAGCGCGGTGGCGACGAAGTAGACCGCGGACTTGCCCCAGCCGGTCCGCTGCACCACCAGCGCCCGGCGCCGGTCCGCGACCAGGGCGCTGATCGCGGTCCACTGGTCCTCGCGCAGCCGGGCGCGCTCGCCCGCCAGCGCACGCAGGCACCGTTCGGCCTCGTCCCGCAGCCCCGGCTCGTCCCGCAGCCCCGGCTCGCCCGGCGGGCCCGTCTCATCATCGGCCATGCGTCATTGGTACCAGCCCCCGCCGTCAATCAGCCCGGATCGGCGGTATGTCATGCTCGGGGCAAACATCGGATCTCTCCGGGGCGGGGGAACGGCTTGGCGGTCACCGACGAGGCCATCGAGAAGATCAACGCCACGATCACCTCCGGCGCGCCGCGCGCGGGCGGCCGGCTGCCGCGCGAGGCGGACGAGCCGGACGAGGCGGCCGGGTCCTGGGCGACGGCGCACGACGCCGGCGCCGGGCGGTGGCTGGCCCCGGTCCGGTGACCGACTACGTCTCGGTCCGGGACCTGCGCGTCGCCGCGATCATCGGCGTGCACGACTGGGAGCGCGAGGCCGAGCAGACCCTGATCGTCAGCGTGGACATGGTCCCGGAAACGGCCGGCCTGCGCCGCGCCGTCGCGACCGACGACCTGGCCGACGCGCTCGACTACTCCGCCGTGGCGGAGACGATCACGGCGGTCTTGCGCGAGGGCAGGTTCCGCCTCATCGAGACCGCCGCCGAGCGGGTCGCCGAACGCCTGCTCGCCGGGCATCCCGTCGCCCGGCTCCGCCTCGAGCTGCGCAAGCCCATCACCAGTGGCCCCGCCGCCTACACCGCCGCCGTCACCATCGAGCGCACCCGGGGCATTTCGTGACGGCGTCGCAGGAGACACCGGCGCGGTGGCGTGATGGGCGGCCGGCGGGCTCGTCCGTCAGGGGCGGCCGGCGGGCTCGTCCGTCAGGGGCGGCGCAGCCGATCAGGTTTAGCGGCAGCGACCCTAGCGACCTGGGCTGATCTGCCGCGCCTGGCGGCGCGGGCGTGGCGCTTCCTGTCCCGCTCCTCGGTCAGCACGTCGTCGGCATCCGTCTCGATGAACAGTTTCACGAACATGGGGTGCATGATGTCTCTCCTCGAGTTCTCCGATTCGCCGTGCCGCATGTGAAAGCGCGGCAGGCGCACGGGCGTCGGTGGCTCGATGACCGGCGGGACGATCCGCCGCCAGGATCAGGCAAGGCCGCGTTCATGGCTTCAGCCTGCCCGGGCGCGGGGAGGGCCGGTAGAGACGTAGATCACAGGCTCAGGTGCCTAAGGTCCCTTACCTTGGGCCCGGGACGCCTGCGACACCCGCGTGCCTTCGGGCCACGGCAGGCCGCGGCTCTCATCTGGCCCCGAGCGAGCCGACCGGCGCCGCGGCGATCTGGTCTCCCCCGAAAGGGCGCCTTTCCCCCGAAACGGCGTCCCCCGCATCGGACCAATGACCGGCGCGGGCGAGCGCCCGCCGGCGGCGGCGGTTAGGCTGGCGGCGTGGCTGAACAGGCGGATCTGGCCCTGCCCCCGGACGGGACCGCCGACGTCTGGTGGGCGCGACGGCAGGACGCTTCGGCCCGGCACGCCGCGCTGCTCGACGGGACCGAACGGCGGCGCTGGGCGGTCAGCCGCCTCGAGGCGGACCGCGAGCGTTTCCTGGCCGGGTGCGCGCTGGCGAAGACCGTGCTCGCCCAGTACACCGGCGGGCACCCGGCGGACGTGCGCTTCGACCGCACCTGCGGCCAGTGCGGCGAGCCGCACGGCAAGCCGGTCCTGGCCGGCGGCGACGTGGAGCATTCGGTCGCGCACTCGGGTGAGCTGGTCGCGGTCGCCGTCGCCCGGGCGCCGGTCGGCGTGGACGTCGAGCAGCTCGACGGGCGCGCGCGTCCGCTGGGCGGTGACGGCGACCCGGAGGCGCTCGCGCGCCTGGTGCTGTCGGCGGCCGAGCGCAGGGCGCTGGCCGGGGTGCCGCCTGACGGCCGGGCCCACGCCTTCCTGATCGCCTGGACCAGGAAGGAAGCCGTGACCAAGGCGACCGGGGACGGCCTGCGCGCCGCGTTCAGCGACGTGGTCGTGGCCGCGGACGCCGGGCCGCCCCGGCTGGTCTCCTGGCCCTACCCGCGGTCCCCGCGGGACGTGTCGCTGCTCGACCTGGACGCTGACACCGGGTACGTGGCCGCGCTCGCGGTCATCGGCCGCTGCGAGACGGTTCGGGCCAGGGACGGCTCGGCCCTGCTCGCGGGGCCGGCCTGAACCGGGGGCCGGCGAAGACCGGATCTCCTCGTGCCATCGCGCGGGCCGTCTTGTAGCGTGGCGGGCGGAGGCGGCTTGATGCGTATCGGGTTGTTCGTGACGTGCCTGACCGACACGCTGTTCCCGGGCACCGGCCGGGCGGCGGTCGAGGTGCTCGAGCGGCTGGGCCACCAGGTGGAGTTCCCGGTGGCGCAGGCGTGCTGCGGGCAGATGCACTTCAACACCGGCTACCGGCGCGAGGTGGTACCGATGGCGCGCGGGTTCGCCGCCGCGTTCGGTGGCTACGAGGCGGTGGTGACCCCGTCGGCCTCCTGCGCCTCGATGGTGCGCGAGTACTATCCGCTGCTGGCGGCCGAAGCGGGGGACGCGGGCCTGGCCCGGGCGGTGGCCGAGGTGGTGCCGCGGACCCACGAGCTCTCGGTGTTCCTGGCCGGGGTGCTCGGGGTCACCGACGTGGGCGCGTACTTCCCGCACCGGGTGACGTACCACCCCAGCTGTCATTCGCTGCGGATGCTCCGGGTGGGCGACGCCCCGCTGCGGCTGCTGCGCGCGGTGCGCGGCATCGACCTGGCCGACCTGCCCGACGCCGAGGCCTGCTGCGGATTCGGCGGCACGTTCGCGGTGAAGAATCCCGACGTGTCGGCGGCGATCTGCGCGGATAAGGTGGCGGCGGTGCGGCGGAGCGGAGCCGAGGTGCTGTGCGCGGCGGACAACTCGTGCCTGATGCACATCGGCGGCGCGCTCAGCCGGCAGCGGTCGGGAGTGGCGGTCATGCACCTGGCGGAGATCCTGGCCCGGACCGAGGCGGCCCGGTGACCGCCTCCCGGCCGGGCGCAGGGCCGGCGGGCGCAGAGCCGGCAGGCGCCGGGCCGCCGGGCGCAGAGCCGCCGGGCGCGGCCCCGCCGCATCCGGCCGCCGGGCACCCGGGCATGCCGACCTACCTGGGCATGCCGTCGTTCCCGGCCGCGGCGAAGACGGCGGTGGCCGATTCCCAGCTGCGGGCCAACCTGGCGCACGCCACGCACACGATCCGGGCCAAACGAGCCGCCGCGGTGGCCGAACTATCCGACTGGGAGCAGCTCCGCGCCGCCGCCAAGGCGATCAAGGACCATACCCTGGCCCACCTGGACACCTACCTGCTCCGGCTGGAGGCCAACGTCACCGGGGCGGGCGGGCACGTGCACTGGGCGGCCGACGCGGACGAGGCGAACGCCATCGTGGCCGGGCTGGTCCGCGCGGCCGGGGCCGACGGGATCGTGAAGGTCAAGAGCATGGCCACCCAGGAGACCGGGCTGAACGAGGCGCTGGCCGCCGGCGGCATCGGCGCGCTGGAGACCGACCTGGCCGAGCTCATCGTCCAGCTCGGCCACGACCGGCCCAGTCACATCCTGGTGCCGGCCATCCACAAGAACCGGGCCGAGATCAGGGAGATCTTCCGGCGCGAGATGCCGGGCGCGCCGGCCCAGCTGACCGACGACCCGGCGGCGCTCGCCGCCGCCGCGCGGGCCCACCTGCGCCAGGCGTTCCTGTCCGCGCAGGTGGGCGTGTCCGGCGCGAACTTCGCGATCGCCGAGACCGGGTCGCTGGTGGTGGTCGAGTCCGAGGGCAACGGCCGGATGTGCGTGACGCTGCCGCGGACGCTCATCTCGGTGGTGGGGATCGAGAAGGTCCTGCCGTCCTGGCGGGACCTGGAGGTGTTCCTCGCGCTGCTGCCCCGGTCCTCCACCGCCGAGCGGATGAACCCCTACACCTCGACCTGGACCGGGATCACGCCGGGGGACGGGCCGGAGGACTTCCACCTGGTGCTGCTGGACAACGGCCGCACGGCGGCGCTCGCCGACCGGACCGGCCGCCAGGCGCTGCGCTGCATCAGGTGCTCGGCCTGCCTGAACGTGTGCCCGGTGTACGAGCGGACCGGCGGCCATGCCTACGGCTCGCCGTACCCGGGCCCGATCGGCGCGATCATCTCCCCGCAACTGCGCGGCCTCGGCTCGCCAGCCGACAGTTCCTTGCCCTACGCCTCGACCCTGTGCGGTGCCTGCTACGACGTGTGCCCGGTGGCGATCAACATCCCCGAGGCGCTGGTGCACCTGCGCGCCAAGGTCGTCGAGGCCAAGCGGGACAAGCCATTTTCTCCCGAACGGGCGGTGTTCGGGCTCTCCGGACGGGTGCTCCGATCGCCCCGGCTGCTCGCCGCGGCGCAGCGTGCCGCGGCCAGGAGCGGCCGCCTGGTGGCCAGGTCCGGCCGGATCAGGCGGCTGCCGCCGCCGCTGAGCGGCTGGACGGAAACCCGGGATGTCCCGGCGCCGCCCGCCGAGTCGTTCCGGGCCTGGTGGGCCCGGACCCGGGGAACGCGATCATGACCAGCTCGAAAGACCAGATCCTGGCCCGGATCCGGGCCGCCGCGACGGCCGGCGCCGACGGCCCGGCGGGCGGGCGCGCCCCGGGCGGCGCCGAGGCCGACGTGGACGCGGCGTACGCGGCGCTGCCCCGGGCGTACCTGCACGCGCACCACGACGCCGCGGCGCACGACATCACGGACCTGTTCGCCGAACGGGCCGCCGACTACCGCGCCGTGGTCGAGCGCGTCCCCGGGTCCGGCCTGGCCGCGGCCGTCGCCCGGGTGCTGGCCGGGCGCGTCGCCGCCGTGTCTGCTACCGGGCCCGGCGCCATCCTGGTCCCGGCCGGGCTGCCGGAGCCGTGGCTGGCCGCGCTGCCCGCCGCGATCGCGCTGGCCGGCGACGAGCCCCCGCTCTCCGCGGCCGGACTCGACCAGGCCGCCGGGGTCGTCACCGGCTGCGCGGTGGCCATCGCCGAGACCGGCACGATCATCCTGGACCACGGCCCCGGCCAGGGCCGCCGCGCGCTCACCCTGGTCCCCGACTTCCACCTGGTCATCGTCCGCGCCGCCCAGGTCGCCGCCGACCTGGCCGGCGCGTTCGCCCGGCTCGACCCGGCCCGCCCGCACACCCTGATCTCCGGCCCGTCGGCCACCAGCGACATCGAGCTCATCCGGGTCGAGGGGGTGCACGGCCCGCGTCACCTGCACGTCCTGCTCGTGCACCCCGATCGCGGCGATGCCTATTAATTCGCGAAGGGGCAGGGAAATGAGCGCGGAAATGGAATCGGGCCTCGTCGTCGGCGTCGATATCGGGGGGACCGGGATCAAGGCTGCGCCGGTCCGCATCGCCACCGGGGAGCTCGCCGCCGAGCGGATCCGGCTGCCCACCCCGTCGCCGGCCACGCCGCAGGCAGTCGCCAGCGTCGTCGGCGAGGTCCTCGAGCACATCGGCGTGGCCGGCCCGGTCGGCCTGGCCATCCCGGCGGTGGTGCGGGGCGAGATCGTCGAGACCGCCTCGCACATCGATCCCGCCTGGATCGGCGTCAACGCCGTGGACTTCTTCTCCAAGGTGACCGGGCGGCAGGTCGCGGTGCTGAACGACGCCGACGCGGCGGGCGTCGCCGAGATCCGTTTCGGGGCCGGGCGGGGCATCGCCGGCGTCGTCACGGTGATAACCCTCGGGACCGGAATCGGCAGCGCCATGTTCACCGACGGGACGCTGGTGCCGAACTCCGAGCTCGGGCACCTGCCGCTGTTCGGCCGCCGGGCAGAGGACTGGGCGGCCGAGTCGGTACGCCAGCGCGACCAGGTGACCTGGGAGGAGTACGCCCGGCGGCTTCAGGCGTATCTGGACCTGGTCCAGCGCGTGCTCTGGCCGCAGCTGATCATCATCGGCGGCGGCATCAGCAACGTTGCCGACAAGTTCCTGCCCTTGATCGAGCTGCGGACGCCGATCGTCCCGGCCATCCTGCGGAACCACGCCGGAATCATCGGCGCCGCCCTGCACGCCCCGGAGGGGTAGCGATTGCCTCCCCGCCCGGACTCATCCCGGCAGACGACGCGGACGCCGTGGCCGGCCACACCGTCCGGGCGCTGTGCATGGACGCGATCCAGAAGGAGGACGGCCCGGTCCGGAAGGAGGGCAGAATCGTGCCTGCCGGGTGCCGCGAATCCCCGGCCACGCAGAGAAGAACCGGCCACGCAGAGAAGAAGCAGTAAGGAGCAGCGACATGCACCACGAGCTCGAAACCCTGCCCGGCCCCGACGCCGTGGCCAGGGCGGGCGCCGCATTCGTGGCCGCCCGTGCCCGTGCCGCGGTAGCGGCCAGCGGCAGCTTCCACTTCGCCGTCAGCGGCGGGCACACGCCGTGGGCGATGTTCGCCGAGCTCGCCTCGGAGACGGTTCCCTGGGACGCGGTCGTCATCTACCAGGTGGACGAGCGGGTGGCCCCGCCCGATGACCCGGACCGGAACCTGGCCCACCTCACCAAGGCGCTGGGCTCGGCTCCGGCGCAGGTGCGGGCCATGCCGGTCAACGAGGAGGATCTGGCGACCGCGGCCGGCGGCTACGCGGCCTCGCTGCCCGAGCGCTTCGACCTCGTCCACCTGGGTCTCGGCCCCGACGGGCACACCGCATCGCTGGTACCCGGAGATCCGGTCCTGTCGGTCACCGATCGCCTGGTCGCCCTCACCCGGCCCTATCAGGGGCGGGTGCGGATGACGCTGACCTATCCGGCGCTGGCGCGAGCCCGCCAGATCCTCTGGCTGGTCACCGGCGGCGACAAGAAGGATCCGCTGGCCAGGCTCCTGGCCGGCGATAGGTCGATCCCCGCGGGCCGTGTCGAGGCCGCGGCGTCACTGGTGATGGCCGACGATGCCGCCGCCTGACGACCAGATGCCGCCACGGTCAGACGGCGCGCGGGCCATCGAGCGGGAGAAGCAGGCCGCCGCGGAGGCGGCCGCGGATCTGGTCGAAAACGGCATGACGGTGGGGCTCGGCACCGGATCGACGGTGGCGTACCTGCTCCCGGCCCTGGCCCGCCGGTCGCTCACGATCGTCTGCGCCGCCACGTCGCCGCGCACCGAGCACGCCGCGCGCCAGCTGGGGCTGAAGGTCGAAGACCTGGCGAGCATCGATTGTTTCGATATCACCATCGACGGTGCGGACCAGATCGCCCCCGACGGCTGGCTGGTGAAGGGCGGCGGCGGCGCGCACACCCGGGAAAAGATCATCGCCGCGGCCGCGGAGCGGTTCGTCGTCATCGCCGACTCCTCCAAGCCGGTCCGGGCCCTGCACAGTCCGGTCCCCCTCGAGCTGCTCTTCTTCGGGCTCCGCGCCACCATGCGCCGGGTCGTCCCGCTCTCGCTGCGCGACGTCCCGCTCAGCCCAGACGGCGGCGTGATCGCGGACTACCACGGGCCGGTGGATGATCCGGCGGCGCTGGCCGCCTGGCTGTCCTCGACGCCCGGTGTCGTCGGGCACGGCCTGTTCCCCCCCGAGATGGTGGCGACGGCTCTCGTGGGGCGGGGCGAGTCCGTGGACCGGATCGACTTCGAGCACGCCGGCTAGCTCTCTGACCCATCGGACCAACCTGGAGGCACCATGGCCCCGCCCATTCGACTGTTCCTCGCCGATGTCGACGGCACGCTGGTCACCAACGACAAGGTCCTCACCGATCGCGCCATTGCCGCGGTCGCGAAGCTGAAGGAGGCCGGGATACTGTTCGCCATCACCAGCGGCCGCCCGCCGCGCGGCATGTCGATGCTCATCGAGCCGCTCCAGCTCACCACGCCGATCGCGGCGTTCAACGGCGGGGTGTTCGCCCGTCCGGACATGTCGGTGATCGAGCAGCAGGTCATACCCGACGACGTGACGCCGGCGGTGATCGAGTTGCTCGGCACGCACGCGCTGGACGTGTGGGTCTACCGGGGCGCGGACTGGTTTGTCCGGAACCCGAAGGCACCACACGTGGCCCGTGAGGCCTGGACGGTCGAGTTCGAGCCGACGGTGATCGACAGCTTCGCCTCGGTCTCGGGCGGCGTAGCCAAGGTCGTCGGGGTGAGCGATGACCACGACACGGTCCAGAAGGGTGTGGACGCGGTACGCGAGCACTTGGGCGATCACGTGTCGGCGGCTAGGTCTCAGCCGTACTACGGCGATGTCACCAACCCCAACGCCAACAAGGGCGGCGTGGTCAAGTACCTCTCGCAGGCCTACGAGATCCCCGCCGAGCAGATCGCCACGATCGGCGACCAGCCCAACGACGTGCTCATGTTCGCCCACTCCGGACTCAGCATCGCCATGGGCAACGCGAGCCACGAGGTCCAGGAGGCCGCGCGCCGCGTCACCACTTCCAACGAGAACGAGGGCTTCGCCAACGCGGTGGACCGGTTCATCCTGGGCTGACCCGGCGGCCGGGGACCCGCACCCGGCACGTCCCGCCGGGGGATGAGGGACTGTCATGAGCGATCGCTGCAGGCGAACGCGGGCCGGAACAAAATCGGGCTCTTCTTTCTTGAGTGTGTATGACTCAAGCTTTGGAGGCCATCAATGGGTGAAACCCTCACGCTGCCGGTGCTACCCCTCGACGACGAGGTGGTGCTGCCGGGGATGGTGGTGCCGCTGGAGACGTCACAGCCGGAAGTTGGCGCCGCCATCGACGCGGCCCGGATGCCGTCCCGGCAGGTGCCCGGCATGCGTTCGGAAATAAAGGCCCGGGTGCTGCTGGTGCCGCGACTGGCCGACCGCGGCCTGTCCGGCGTGGGCACGCTCGCCGTCGTCGAGCAGGTCGGGCGGCTGCCCGGCGGGCAGCCCGGCGCGGTGGTGCGCGGCACGGCCCGGGTCAGGATCGGCTCGGGGACCACGGGTCCCGGCGCGGCGCTGTGGGTGGAAGGCACCGTGATCGAGGACACCGGCCGCGGGCCGCGGGCCGACGAACTGGCCCAGCAGTACAAGTCCCTGGTCACCGGGATCCTGCAGCAGCGCGGCGCGTGGCAGGTCATCGACTCGATCCAGCAGCTCGACGACGCCTCGGCGATCGCCGACCGGGCCGGCTACGCCAGCTACCTGAGCACGGCGCAGAAGCTGCAGCTGCTGGAGACCTCGGACCTGGTCCGGCGTCTCGAGCTCGTCATCGGCTGGACCAAGGAGCACCTGGCCGAACTGGACGTGGCCGAGTCCATCCGCAAGGACGTCGCCGAGGGCATGGAGAAGCAGCAGAAGGAATTCCTGCTCCGCCAGCAGCTCACGGCGATTCGCAAGGAACTCGCCGACCTGAACGGCGACGCGGCCACCGAGGAGGACGACTACCGGGCCCGGGCGGAGGCCGCCGACCTGCCGGAGGCGGTCCGGGAGGCCGCGCTGAAGGAAGTCGGCAAGCTGGAGCGGACCCCGGACGCGTCGCCCGAGACCGGCTGGATCCGCACCTGGCTGGACACGGTCCTCGACATCCCGTGGAACGAGCGGACCGAGGACGCCTACGACATCGCCGACGCCCGGCGCATTCTCGACGAGGACCACACCGGCCTGGACGACGTCAAGGAACGGATCATCGAGTACCTGGCGGTGCGCAAGCGCCGCGCGGACCGGGGCCTGGGCATCATCGGCGGGCGGCGTTCCGGCGCCGTGCTCGCACTGGTCGGCCCGCCCGGCGTCGGCAAGACGTCGCTGGGTGAGTCGGTCGCCCGCGCCATGGGCCGGAAGTTCGTCCGGGTCGCCCTGGGCGGCGTCCGGGACGAGGCCGAGATCCGCGGGCACCGGCGGACCTACGTCGGCGCGCTGCCCGGCCGGATCGTCCGGGCCATCCGCGAAGCGGGCTCGATGAACCCGGTCGTGCTGCTCGACGAGGTGGACAAGCTCGGCTCGGACTACCGCGGCGACCCCACGGCGGCGCTGCTCGAGGTGCTTGACCCGGCGCAGAACCACACGTTCCGCGACCACTACCTCGAGGTCGAGCTCGACCTGTCCGACGTCGTGTTCCTGACCACGGCGAACATGCTCGAGGGGATCCCCGGCCCGCTGCTGGACCGGATGGAGCTGGTGCAGCTGGACGGGTACACCGAGGACGAGAAGGTCCTCATCGCCCGGGATCACCTGCTGCCCAGGCAGCTGTCCAAGGCCGGACTGCAGAACGACGAGGTGGCCATCAGCGAGGACGCCCTGCGGATGCTCGCGACGGAGTACACGCGCGAGGCCGGGGTCCGGTCGCTCGAGCGGTCCATCGCGCGCATCCTGCGCAAGGTGGCGGCGCAGGTCGCCCTCGGCGACGCGACCCTGCCGGCCGACGTCGGCGTGGGCCAGCTCCGGGACTACCTGGGGCGGCCGAGGTTCACGCCGGAGACCAGCCTGGCCGAGCCGGAGCGGCGGACCGCCGTCCCCGGCGTGGCGACGGGCCTGGCGGTCACCGGCACGGGCGGGGACGTCCTGTTCATCGAGGCGTCCCTGGCCGACAGGGAAACCGGGGAGACCGGGGTCACGCTCACCGGCCAGCTCGGTGACGTGATGAAGGAATCGGCCCGGATCGCGCTGTCCTACCTGCGCTCGCACGGCGCCGAGCTCGACCTTCCGGTCGGTGAGCTCAAGGACCGCGGGGTGCACGTGCACGTGCCGGCCGGCGCGGTGCCCAAGGACGGGCCGAGCGCCGGCGTCACGATGACCACCGCGCTGGCGTCGCTGCTGTCCGGCCGGCCGGTCCGCTCGGACGTGGCGATGACCGGCGAGGTGTCGCTGACCGGGCGGGTGCTGCCCATCGGCGGCGTGAAGCAGAAGCTGCTCGCCGCGCACCGGGCCGGGATCACCACCGTGCTGATCCCGCAGCGGAACGAACCCGACCTGGACGACGTCCCGGCCGAGGTGCTGGCGAAGCTGGACGTGCACACGCTCGGCGACGTCCGCGACGTGCTCGCGCTGGCGCTCGAGCCCGCGCAGGCCCCGTCGGCCGCCGGGATGGCCGCCTAGCCTGGCCTGGCCCGGGCTGGGCTGGGCTTCCCCTGCTGATGCGCCGGGATGGCCGCCTGGCCCGGCCTAGCGTGGGCTGGGCTGGGCTGGCCCCGCTGAGGCGCCGGGGTCGTCGTCCGGCTGGACGGCGCCCGGCGCCTCTGGCGTGGCCGCGGGATGGACCGCGGCCGGGAAGACGTCGGTGGCCGCCAGGTCCCAGATGTAGCTGGGATCGGCCTTTCCCGGCGCGGGCTCCGGACCGGGCCCGGCGGCCGCCGGGCCGGCCGGGGCGCCGGCCTGCGGGCCGTCCCCGGCCCGGCTGTTGTCGGCACTGAGCACGACGCCGCCGGCCCGCGACGGCACGGTGAAGTCGGGGGCCTGCCGCGGCGCGTAGTCGACCGGCACCGGGGCCGCGGCGAGGCCGAGGCTCTGCCTGGCCGGCCGGTTCGGGCGGCCGGGGAAGGCGGGGAAGCCGTCCGGGCCGTCACCGGCCGCGGGCCGCGGCGGGAAGTCCGGGTCGGGCGACGCGGCCACGTCGAACGGCACCGGCAGCACGGCGCCCGGCGGCACCGCGGGCAGCGCCGTCATGTCCCCGGGCACCCGGATGCCGGGACCGGGATCCGGCGGGAGGGCGCTGTTCGCCACCATCGGGAGCGGCCCGTACGTGCGCTCCGGTTCCGGCGCCGGCTCCCACGGCGGTCCCGCGGAGCTCGCCCGGGCCCGGGCCGCCAGCCTGGCCGTCCTCGGCGCGGGCCGCGGCGGCGGCGCCACGACCGGGCGGAACGACGCGGCCGGCCCGGCCGGGGCAGGCTGCATCTCGCCCAGGCTGCCGCCATGCCAGCCCCCGGACGCGGTCCAGTCGGCCGGCCCGTGCGGGCCCGGCTGAGCCGGCGCCGGGCCGCCTCGCCGCGCGGCGGCGTGGCCGGGACCGGGCCCTGGCTCCGGCCTGTGCTGCCCCGGGGCTCCGCGGACCCTGGGCCGGGCGGCCCCGGTCGCGGCGGTCCTGGCCGCGGCGGTCCTGGCCCGCGCCCGGCGGGACCGCATGATCAGGAGCAGCACCACCAGCAGCACGATCAGCCCGCACAACCCGGCCACGACGTAGCGCACCAGGGATCCGGCCAGCGTGCCGGCGCTCGCCCGGTGCGCCGCCGTGCTGGCGGTCCGCACCGGCTGCGCGCGGGCCGGCCGGGTCGCCGCCGGGCGGGGCTGGCTGGCCGCGCTGATCGCCGCCGCCAGGCTGACCGCCCGGGCCGCGTCGACGATGCCGTGCCCGGTGCCGGGCGCCCGGTCCGCGGTCGCGCCGCCGACGAGCGCCCGGGTGACCTGGGCCACGGTGAGGTGCGGGTACCTGGACAGGATGAGGGCGGCCACGCCGGCCACGATGCCGCTGGCCGTGCTGGTGGAGCTCAGCCGCTCGTAATCGTCCGGCGGGACCGCCGACGGCAGGGCCACGCCCGGCGCCGCCAGCGACACGTACGAGCGCCTGCTGCTGAACGAGGCGGCCTGCCCGTCCCGGCCGACCGCGCCCACCGCGATCACGCCCCGGTACGCGGCCGGGTAGTTGACCAGGCCGGGCCCCTCGCCGTCGTCGCCCGCCGGGGCCACCAGCACCACGTTCTTGCGCAGCGCGTACGACACCGCGGACCGCTCGGCCCGGCTGCCGCCGGCCGCGGCCAGGTCGGCCTGGCCGGTCACGCCGGTGGTGCCGGGGTCCAGCGGCAGGTCGATGACCCGGGCACCGTGGTCGGCCGCGTACACGATGCCCCGGGCGATGGCCCCGGGCAGCCGGCTGGTGATGGCCGGGTCGGCGTTCAGCGGGTCGTTATACTCCAGGCTGACCCGGACGGACAGGATCCTCGCCGCGGGCGCGATGCCGAGCAGGCCCGCCTCGCCGCCGGTGCCGTGCCCGTGCCCGGCGACGACGCCGGCTACCGCGGTGCCGTCGATGCCCCAGAAGGGCCCGCCCGCCGTCCGGCCCGAACCGGTGAAGTCCGGTCCGGTCGTCACCGACCCGGCCAGGTCGGGGTGCCCGGCGGCGACACCGGTGCCGAGCACGGCCACGGTGATCCCCGCGCCCTCGGTGACCGGCCAGGTCTGCGTCACGTGCAGGCCGCCCAGCCACCACTCCCCGGCCTGGCCGCCGGCATCATAGCCGCCGGCGGCCAGCGCGGGAACGGACCCGGCGGCCCAGCACACGACCATGGAGGCAGCTGCTATTCCTGAGGCGACCGGGACAAGGATGGTGCGGAGCGATCGGTGTGACACTTGGTCAGATATCTCCTCCGGCGCTGGCCGAGCCGGCCCGCGGTAGCGACGTTCCGACCCGCCCTGTGAGCGTTATGCACAACCGGCTGCGAGTGCAGGCCTTCTGGGCCTGCGCGAGCGGCCGGTGCAGGTCGCACGGACAGCAGCCGCAGCGGGTCCTTGCGTGACGCGAACATTCGCATCAGACACCATGTAATCGTGCCATGCGGCCGCCCGCCGTGGAATGCGTCATCTATTAATAATTTGCGGTATAGCCGTGACCGATACCCGCGCGCCCGGCGGCATCCCGAGCCGCTGCGCGGCATTCCCGCCGTTCACCGCGAGACAGACCAGCCCCGCGCTGTCGGTATAAGCGACGAGTTCACCGGTCGCGACCGCGCCGAACATCTCCCGGAACGGCAGCGTCACCTGCCGGTGGCCGAAGTGCACGAGCACGGCGCCGCCCGGCTCGACGCCGATTTCCGCCGCGTCCGCCGCGGTAATCGTGAGCTGGACATTGCCGAACCGGTCCACGGTCAGCACTTCGCCCTCGGCGACGAAATCGTGCACCAGCCGTTCCGGGGCCGGCAGCGTCACCAGGTCGCCGACCGCGATCTCCGCCCCCGCCGCGGTGAGCTCGGCGCCGGCCGCCAGGTGCGCCGCCACCGGCATGAAGATGTCCCGGCCGTGAAAGGTCGGGGTGACCCGGCCGAGCCACAGCTGCCGGTTGGTCAGGCTGAACGCGCGGGTCGCGCCGCCCGCCGCGGTCACCGCCCAGGACAGCAGGCCGTTGTCGGGCCCGATGAACACCGAGTCCCCGGCCGCCACCGCCACCCCGCGCCTGGCCGTGCCGACGCCGGGGTCGACCACCGCCAGGTGCACCGCCGGCGGCAGGTACGGCACGGTCTGCGCGAGCACCGCCGCGCCGCGCCGGACGTCGCCCGGCGGCACCAGGTGGGTCACGTCGATGATGGCCGCGTGCGGCGCGATCCGGGCGCCGACCCCGTGGCACGCGGCCACGAAACCGTCTTCGAGCCCGTAGTCGGTGAGGAAGCTGAGGTAGCGGAAACGGGTCACGTCCCGTGAGCGTACGTCGCCCGTCCCCGGAGGTACAGCCGGCCGCGGCACGGCCCCGGGCGTCGGGTACGGTCATGAGCGAGCCAAAGGGCCGCGGCGGCGACTGGACTGGGGAGCGAGGGACGAGCGACGAGGGAAGGAGCTGCCCCGAGGCGGCCCGGCGGCGAGCGTATGCAGACGGAGCACTAGCGTGGCCGGGAGGAGGTCGGATGCCCGAGTTGTCCGAACGTGACATGCGGATCCTGGCGTTCGAGCGCCGCGGCTGGCGCTCGCCGGGCGCGAAGGAGCAGGCCATCGCCGAGGTGCTGGACATGCCGGCCACCCGGTACTACCAGCTGCTGAACGAGCTCATCGACCGGCCCGAGGCGCTCGCCTTCGATCCGGTGCTGGTCAAGCGGCTGCGCGTGCAGCGAGCCCGGCGGCAGCGGATGCGCTCGCCGCGGGGGGGACGGACCGCGTGACCCCGGATCGCGTGACCCCGGATCGCGTGACCCCGGATCGCGTGACCCCGGATCGCGTGACACTGCCCCGCCCGGCCACCGCCGGCGGGCAGGCCGGCCTTGACGCGCTGCTCGCCGACCCGCGGCACGCGCTGATCGCCGCGGACTTCGACGGCACGCTGGCGCCCATCGTGGCCCGGCCCGGCGACGCCCGGGCCCACCCGGGCGCGGTGCCCGCGCTGACGGCCCTGGCCGGGGGGGTGGGCACGGTCGCGGTCATCACCGGCCGGCCCGCGGCGGACGCGGTCGCCCTGGGCGGCCTGGCGGCCGTCCCCGGGCTGGTGGTGATCGGCCACTACGGCTGGCAGCGGTGGCAGGACGGCCAGCTGACCGCGGCCGATACCCCGCCGGCCGTGGAGGCCGCCAGGAACGCGCTGCCCGGCGTGCTGCGGACGGCGGGCGCGCCCGACGGCACCTGGGTCGAGGACAAGGCGCACGCGGTTGCCGTGCACACCCGCGGCACCGCCGATCCGGAGGCGGCGCTTGGCCGGCTCCGCGACCCGCTCGGCGCGCTCGCGGACCGTCTCGGGCTGGCCGCCGAACCCGGACGCTACGTCATCGAGCTGCGCCCGCCGGGGGCGGACAAGGGCGCCGCGCTGACCGGGCTGGCCCGCGAGCGGGCGGCGCGCTCGGTCCTTTTCTGCGGCGACGACCTCGGTGACCTGCCGGCCTTCGCCGCCGTCCGCGCGCTGCGCGCAGACGGCATCCCCGGCTGCACCGTGGCCAGCGCCAGCGCCGAGTCGCCGCAGGTCGCCGACGCGGCTGACCTGGTGGTGCCGGGACCGGACGGGATCGTGGCGCTGCTCGAGGCCATCGCCGGCCGGCTCACGCCCAGCCGGTGAGGCCTTTTGCATAAAACACTCTGGTGTCACGCCCCGGTCAGGACCCGAGCCCGGCGAGCTGGTCGCCCAGCCAGCGGGCGGGCGGGTCCGCGGCGGCGGTGGCGGCCAGCGCCGCGCCGCGGCGCCGCCGCTCGGCGTCGGGCATGACGAGCGCCTGGTGCAGCGCCCCGGCCGTCTCGGTGACGTCGTAGGGGTTGACAAGCAGCGCGTCGGCGCCGAGCGTCGCGGCCGCGCCGGCCTCGCGGGACAGAACCAGCGCGCAGCCGCGTTCGGAGACCACCGCGCCCTCCTGGGCGACCAGGTTCATGCCGTCCCTGATCGGGTTCACCAGCAGCACGTCGGCTAGCGCGTAGGCGGCCAGCGACCGCGGGTAGTCGTCCCTCACCTCCAGGATCAGCGGGTTCCAGTCCGCGGTGCCGAACTCCCCGGTGATCTCCCGCGCGAGCTGGCGCACCCGGTCGGTGTAGGCGCGGTACTCCGGCAGGGCCGACCGGGACGGGTAGGCGAAGGCCAGGTGCACCACGCGGCCGCGCCACTGCGGGCGGGTCCCGAGTAGCTCGCGGTACGCCTCGAGGCCGCGCACGATGTTCTTGGACAACTCGGTCCTGTCGACCCGGACGATGAGCTTGCGGCCGGCCGCCACCCGGCGCAACGTGCTCACGTTGGC
>Ga0335076_10002345_pt1 | contig 18785 bp, 21 predicted proteins | sample Lox_Sample_25_FD_206717 | JGI IMG/M metagenome (GOLD analysis project Ga0335076, IMG submission 206717) | Soil microbial communities from Loxahatchee National Wildlife Refuge, Florida, United States - Lox_Sample_2.5 | ecosystem: Environmental > Terrestrial > Soil > Wetlands | place: USA...
GCGACCACCAGCTCCACCGGCACACGGTAGACGGCTGCGTAGTACTCAGCCCACTGCGCTGACACGTCTCGTGGTGCGCGCGCGTCAGGCACTTGCGCTCTTGCGGTTCCCACTAGCAGTACGAGGAAACACGCCCTTGCCCACTTCATGCCGCAGCCTCCACCGGCGAACCCTTTTCCGCTACGGCCATCAACTCGTCGCGATAGCGCTTCGAATCGGCGACCAGACCTTCAAACCCAGCGCGCAACATCAGGCGTTTACGATCGGCTTCAGTCTTGGCCAGCAACGGCAGAAGCAAGTCCCGTTGCTCGTGTGATATCTCTTCGACACCCAGGATCTCCAGTGCCTGCGCAAGGTCCAACATCTCCGCAATCGAGGGCGGCTTTTCCATGTTCCAGCCGCGTAGCGCGTGCGCCAACCCAGCCAGTTGCCCGCGCAACTGCTGGCTCTCGCTACTGCTTCGGATCGCCAGAATTTCTCTCTCACGCTCAACCGATGGATATTCAAAGCGCAGATAGAAACACCGTCGCCGCAGAGGATCGCCCAGACGTCGTTCTTCGTTCGAGCTCAGTACGACGAACGGAATAGTTGTGGCCTGAATCGTACCCAGCTTCGGGACCGTCACTTGCCACGCGCTCAGGACTTCTAAAAATAGTGCTTCCAAATCCTGGTCAACCTTATCGACCTCGTCGACCAGCAGCACACATGGCTGGGTGTCATAGCGCAACGCCCGTAACAGCGGTCCTTCCGCAAAGAAGTCGAGGGTGTGCAGGCGGTTCCGCATGCCACCCCAACCCTGGACAAGGTCGGCGGCTTGTGCTTCCAGATAGAGTTTTTGCAGCGCCTCGTCGAATTTCCCGATCACCTTCTCTTCGTTGATCCCCACGTAACACTGAAGGCGCTCGACTACCGTATTAGCCGCTGCAGCCACCGCGTAGGCCAACTCTGTCTTGCCACATCCTGGCGGACCTTCAATTAAGAGTGGCTTGCGCATGCGCGCCGCCAGATAAACCACCTCCAGCGTGACGGGATCGATGATGTAGCGTGCTGCGCGCAGCTTTGTGGCGAGTTCGCTTGCAGACGAGAACACGTCGGTTTCCTTCCGCCGTGAAAATTACCCCGGAAGCGTTCCTTCTGCATCTGCTAGTAATCGGATTTTGCGGCAGTCCGACAGCCTTCTACGGTGGTTCGGTTTCATCTCGGGAGCACGGATTCGAACCGCCGAGTAATCTTCTTTGAGGCTAATCTCAATGATTCCGTTTGCTTGGCATCACCTGCCAGCTGCGGTGCATCCTCACTGGATCGCACGACTTGGGAATCGAAATTCTTATTTCACCAATTGCACTTTGTCTAGGCGCTAGCCGCTTTCGCTATTGACGCCGGAAAGCCACCGAGCGAGGTCGATTTTCCCTTGCATCTCCGTCACCAAACTTTTTCACCAATTGCACTTTGTCTAGGCGCCGGCTTCTTTCGCTTTCGATGCCGGAAGCCGCCACGCGGGTACCATTTCTCCCGACAGTTCCGTCGCCAGACTTTTTTCACCAATTACACTTTGTCTAGGCGCCGGCTTCTTTCGCTTTCAATGCCGGAAGCCGCCCATCGGAGCCGATTCCCCTTTGCACCTGCGTCGCAACACATTTTTCACCAATTGCATTTTGTCTAGCCGCAGAATTCTCCACTCCTCAAGCCGCACAATCCTTGGACTTGCAGATCACAAATCCACGATCTCAACGTGTGTTTTGACAGCAAACAGGTCTCGCATTACAAAGTGCCCACCATGACGACCGATCGAGTTGTCCTGAGTGGACTGATCGCGGAGCTTATCCTTCGACAGCTTCCGTGTGGAGGATGGGCTGCACTGGCCTCGTCTTCGCAGCCGGCACTTGAGCCAACCTGTTTCGCTGCGCTTGCACTTGGCTTATTTCCTGGAGGCGCTCTGGGGCGTGCGCAGGAGTTTCTTCTGCATACGCAAAACCCAAATGGAAGCTGGCCCGCCTTCGCCGGGGATGATACGGATGGCGCCTGGGTCACTTCCCTAGCTGTTATGGCTCTGCATGATGTGATCCCGGCGATTCCGGCTAAGTTGCGAGGCGTTCATTGGCTCATGAGCTTTGCCGGTAAGGAATCGAATTGGTTTTGGAAATGGAAGTTTCGTACCACAGACCGCCACGTCCGTTTCGACCCCGACAAGTTCGGCTGGCCGTGGTTCCCAGACACCGTGAGTTGGGTTGTTCCCACCACATTCGCAATTCTGGCCTTGAACCAACTGCCTTCCTCCTGCGGCGGTTTGGAACAAGTCCCCTTCCGCGTTGAGCGGGGCGTCGAGATGTTGCTGGATCGCGTCTGCCCTGACGGTGGCTGGAATGCCGGCAATGGCGTCGTCTACGGAGTACCGGTTGCGCCTCATCCGGACGATACTGCAATTGCGCTCCTAGCGCTAAGGGAGCATGAACGGCACCCGGTGGTCCAAAGCAGCATTCACTACTTGGAACGTATCGCCCCCAGCCTTACAGCGCCTTGGAGTCTCGCTTGGGCAATCCTTGCGCTCGCCGCCTATGGTCGGCCTATTGATTCGCTTTACAGCTCGCTCGTCGCACTTCCTAAGCTCCCAAATGTCGATGACACGAACACGTTGGCGCTGATCTGTCTTGCGCTTGATTATCAGCGCGCCTTGTCGGCTCTCGGAGTCACATCGTGAGGCTGACTCGCCGGGACTTTCTGGTTGGAAGCGCGGCCTTGGTTGCTGGCTCTTCTGTTTCCGTCCCGTTTCTATTGCCCAAATACCACATAGATTGTCGCCCGAGACGTTCAAGAGTAGCAATCCTGCAGGCAGCGCGATATTCCCAGGAACTTGATCAGACCCTCGCGGCCGGTCTACGACTGTTTTCGATTGATGTTCGCGGAAAGAGAGTAGTCCTCAAACCCAACCTGGTGGACTACGCTGCCGGCGATGCAATCAACACGCACCCATTATTGGTACTCGCTGCAGCCGAATCATTTCGGCGCATGGGTGCTAAGTCAGTGGTCGTGGCCGAGGGGCCAGGACATCAGCGGGACACGGAACTGGTGCTTTCCCAAAGCGGTTATCAAGAGTCTCTGCGAGATGAGAAGGTCCGATTCGTCGACCTCAATCGAGATGAACTGGTTCGCACACCCCTGCGCGCGGCCTACATGGGGATGAGAGACCTCTGGCTCCCTCGCACTGTGCTGGAGGCGGATTTCCTGGTTTCCATGCCCAAGATCAAAACGCACCATTGGGCGGGCGTCACCCTCAGCATGAAGAACATGTTCGGCGTGGTGCCGGGGTCAAGATACGGATGGCCGAAAAACATCCTCCATTGGAAGGGTATCCAGGAGAGCATTCTCGATGTGTGCGCCACCGCTCCGGTTCGCTTTGTGATTGCGGACGGAATTCTCGCCATGGAAGGCAACGGACCGCTCAATGGAACTCCTCGTCCTCTGGGAAAGATCGTACTTGCGGATGACCCGATCGCGGCGGATGCAACTTGCGCACGGTTGATGGGATTCGAACCAGAGCGAATCGTGCACATTCGCGAAGGCTCGAGATTTCTTGGCAATTCTGCGCCTGAGCTCCTCGATCAGGTTGGAGAAACCGTCAATGCTCCTGCGACTCCCTTCGAGGTGGTTCCCGAGTTTCAAGATCTTCGCTTCGCGTGACGAACGTTCTCGGCTCGAGGATGCCGATCGACCTTGGCTTTACTCTGTCACGGCAGAGGTCGCTGTGCTGAATGCTCGCAAATCAATGCTCCGGGGGAGAGGTAAGGAGTTCGAGTCTCCTCTTGCCTACCATTCTTTTGATCACTGGCGGATCTTCCTCTCTTCCGACAACCTCAATCACTTACGACTGATCTCGGCTGTAGTTCCGCAGATCGCTGTTGCCACACTTGTGTCAGAGAGCTGCTTTTCGATGTTGGCTACAAGCTGATCTATACCAGACTGCGCGGCGTGACCCATGGCAACAACAACCGAGTTCACGTTCCGGGCGCTCGCGGTTGACGTCTCACTTACGGTTCCTGCCCAAATCGACTCACCCGTCCGCACATTCACCAGTTCGGCGGATAACCTTACCTCCACCAGCACGCTGCCGTTGGAGTCCACTTCGTCGAGCCGCTCCAAACGCCCGCTGAGTAGATAGTCTGGATGTTCCTGCCCAGCATAGGGCTCGACCACCGAGAACAAGCTCGCGGAGCGGAGGGCATCGATTACCCCCGTGGTGACTACAGCGCCCGGATCGGAGGCCCAGCGGTGATAGTCGTAGAAACCAACTTCTTCCGGAGTTTCCCGGTAGACGATTCGTCCCTGGCGTAAGTAAGCAGGAGTGTCGAAACGTCGGACGGCCACAGTCGCCGACTGATGGGCTTCGTTGAGCACGGGCTTCTTAGTCGGCGCCACGGCCAGAGTGTAGTAGTTCGGATAGCGGACTTTGCCGGCGCAGCCGCTCATGAGCAGCGCGGTTAAGGTCGTATATACCGTCACGAGAAGCTTCGTTGTCATTGTGTACCTCGTCATTTCTGCGGCACTTTCCGGTCTTCCGGTTGTTTGATCCGTATGAGGCTCCAGGGCCGCTCGTTCACCGATTCGGTCAGGTCGTTCAGGTGATCGGTAGCCATGCGAATGTTTTCCATCGTGTACTCGATGTTCTGTTGGTTGGTCCGAACCACCACCTGCAGGTTGTCGATTAAGCTGCGTGCTTCAACAAGCGTCTTCTGCAACTCGATGAGGTCCGTTTGTGTCCGGTCACGCAGGACGGTGATGGTTCCGTTTGCGTTGGAAACGGTAGCGTTCACGTTGTCCACTGCCGGCCCTAGCTTCCGGGTTACCTGGTTGGCATTTTCGGTGAGAGTCTGAACGTTGGCAGTAATCTGGTCGATTCTCGGAGATGCTCGCGCAATGATGGCGTCTGTGTTTGCGAGAATGGCGGCCACGTGTTTCCGATTCGGCTCTCCGGTGAGATCATTCGCATTCGCGAGGACTTGCCGCGCGTCGGTCGTGATGTTATTAATGTCCGTCTGCACCGACGCAATCAAGGTCTGCGCCGATTGGGCGAGCGCGGACACTTGCCGCTCCATATCGTCCATGCTGATCGTTTCCTGCGACGGGATTGCGGCGCCTGCTTGTAGCCGCGGTGCGTCGTTTGCTCCTGTAGTGATGGACACGACCGGGGCGCTCATTAGACTCACTGACCCTAGTTTTGCCAATGACTTCGCATTTACCGGCGTGCCTTGCTTGACTTCGAGCCTGATCTCAATTCGCGTGGGGTCGGCCGCATCCGGCCGTACCGAGGTCACCTTGCCGACGTTGATTCCGCCGAACAGGACGTCAGTCCCTGCAGCCAAACCGCCCGCATATCGCAAATATGTTCTGTAAGGGGTTCGGTCGCGGCCAAACTGGACGCTGCCGACAAAATAGATGGTCGCGCACAAGATCACCGCAGAAAACACAACCAATGCGCCAACTTTTGCTTCGGTATTTTTCAACGTGCTCCTCCTGTTATGCCGGCCAGTTCGCGCAGGTGGTCTTGAACGGCAGCGCTTTCGGTGATCGGATCGGGGACCCGATCGAGAAATTGCCGGATGCGAGGATCCCTGCTTGTTTTGAAGGCGTCTTTACTGTCGACGGATATCAGCGAACCCTTGTACAGCATAGCCACGCGATCAGCGATGCGGAACGCGCTCGCAATTTCGTGGGTCACAACCAGGATCGTCATCTGGAAGGCGCGCTTCAGAAACAGAATCAATTCATCCAGCTCTGCCGACACGATGGGATCCAGACCAGCGGAAGGCTCGTCGAACACCAGTATGTTTGGGTCAAGCGCGATCGCTCGCGCGACTGCTGCCCGTTTTTTCATTCCTCCCGACAACTCATAGGGAAGAAGTTTGCCAGCCGCGCCTAGACCAACTACCGCAAGCTTCATGTAAATCATGATCTCGATCACAGGCTCGGCGAGTGTCGTCAACTCGCGCATAGGCAGGCCGACATTCTCCTCGGTGGAGAGAGAGTTGAATAGTGCGGCATCTTGAAAGGCCACTCCGACTGAACGTCGAATGTCTCTCAGGGTTTTCGCGGAGCAACGATTAATATCTACGCCCCGAACCAGGACCGTACCCGAGTCCGGTCGCTCGAGTCCAATAATGTGCCGTAACATTGTGCTCTTCCCGGATCCACTGCCCCCAAGCAGGACCATGATTTCGCCCGGCTGAATATCGAGGGTCACGCGATTGAGCACTTGCTGTCCATCGTAGGCGACGCACAGATCGCGGACGGAGATGATCGGCTCTGTCATCAGCTGTTCCAACCCGTCAGGTAGAAGATGGCGGTGAAGAACAAGTCCGCCAGGATCACGAGGAAGGTGGATTTTACGACCGCCGAAGTGGTGGCGCGGCCCACTGCCTCAGGTCCGCCTCGCACTTTAAAACCCTCCATGCATCCGACTTGTACGATGATGGCGGCGAAGGCGACGCTCTTCACCAGCCCGCTAAAGACATCGCGAAGCACGATGGAATCGAAGACGTACCGCACGTAGACTCCGAGTGTCATCTTCGTGCTGAGATACATGAATCCAGCGCCGGCCAGGATGCCAAAGACGTTGCACATGATGGTCAAGCAAGGAACCATGATCAAGGCGGCGAGAAACTTCGGCGCCAGCACAAACTCGATTGGATCCAGCGCCATGGTCCGCAGTGCGTCAATTTCGTTCGTCACCATCATGGTCCCGATTTCGGCGGAAAACGCCGACCCCGATCGGCCGCTCACCACAATGGCGGTCAACAGGGGGCCGAGTTCGCGGGTGAACCCGATCGCCACCAGGTCAATCACGTAGCGCAGTGCTCCGAACCTTCGAAGTTCCGCGGCCCCCTGCAACGCAAGGATGAATCCAGCGCACAGAGCCATAATTCCGATCATGGGCAAGGCTGCTACGCCAATCGCAGCCATCTGCCGAATGGCACTTTGCCAGCGACCGCGTTTGCCTGTGATCGGAAGCATGCTTGGCAGCGCGAGCAGGCCCGACCAGAATTGCCCGCTCAGCCCGCCAACATAGGCAAACTGCTGGATGAAAACATCGCCGATATCTTCGAATACGTTCACGTGGTCGGCTGCTCCCCTGCAGTGTCGAACAGTTGATCCAAATGGGAGACCTCAAAGAGGTAACGTGTTTGGCCTTGCATGCCTGTTAGCACCAGGCGTGTCCCTTGCTGGTGAGCGCCTCTCGATGCCTCCACCAGCGTAGCCAGTCCTGAAGTGTCCATGTATGCAACTTGCGACAGGTCGACGACTAGCTCAGCCGGCTTGGACTCTAATGCGAGGGCAAGCCTCCTGCGCATGTCCGGAGAGTTATCGACTGTGACGCGGCCTTCAATGGCCACCGTGTCATGCATTGGTGCCCCCAAGCCGGCGGAGTGGCGGCGAACGTGAATGTCGTCGTTTGCACGCATTTCGTTGTGGTACCCGTGAGGTGCCACTACTCTCGGCAACTATTCATTTGCAACTCTATTGCCAGACTGGGAGATTGCTTCCGTCTTGCTAATTATTTGCATTGCAAGCTCATGGATCATCCCGATCATCGCTGTCCCCTAGTCAGCTGCCGCGGCCCTTAGGCTCGACGCGCCTTGCGGCTCGTCGTCCCGATCCTGAAGTCGGGAGTCTTCAGGCGTAGCGCTGCCCCGCAGAATCGCCACAAGCAGGGCAATAATGGGCACAGCCAAGTAAATGCCGATGATGCCGCCGACCTCGGCGCCCACCAGCACGGCGAAGATCGCAGCCAACGGATGGATTTCCAACTGGTGCCCCAGAATTCGCGGAGTGATGACGTAATCCTGAGTCAGCCGCCATAACGCCAACAACGCTGCCATCCAGCCCCAGTGGGAGTGGCTGGCGATGCCAACCCCGAGAATGACGGCGGCCGTGCTAGCCCATCCGACCGTTGGTATGAACTCCAACAATCCTCCCAAAGCCGCCAATCCAATCGCGTGCGGGAACCTGAGAAGCAGCAGTGCCGCTGAATAGAACACCAACGACAAACCACACAGCAGGGGCTGTGCTCTCATGTAGCTGCTCAGAACGAGATGCAGCTGCTGTGCGATGGCATATACTCTTGGCCGGCTGTCCGCCGGAAAAACCAGTCGAATGAGGCTGTCTGCGATGTGTTCGCCGTCGCGCAGAAAGAAGATGGCCAGAATTGGGATCAGGATCATGCAGAACAGCACTCCTGCGGCATGGGGAATGTGGCGGTCTGCGGTTCGTACAAGGCTGTCGATGTCCTGCCTATGCCGCGTCAGGAATGATCGGAAACGGGCTTCTTGTTTGTCACTCCAGCCATACTTATCTCCGAGTTCCGTCGCAATTTCTCCAGTGGAGAGCCCATCGAGCAAGATTGGGATCCCGTCGATCAGTTTCACCGTGTTCCTGGCGACCTCAGGGGCAAATGCATAACCCACGAGCGCGATCATGAACACAAATGCGAGATACGCCTCTACTACAGCGGGCCGCCGCAAGTTCCTGAAGAACAAGGAATGCCGCTGCTGAAACTTGACGAATGGGTTCAACAGATAGGCGAACAGGACTGCAAAAATGAAGATCGCAATGACGCTTCGGGCGCTGTAAACACCCGCGCATATCGCCGCCACCAGTAGAATCGTCAGCAGGACATTCAAGGTTCGGCGATCTGGGAATGCGCTCTTCAGCCTTGCCCCCTTCACATGACGGCTCTCGGGTGTAATAAGCAAGTCGTGTGCCATCGCGCACCCCTTCGAGCGTCCCTCTAACTGATTCATTGAGAGATCGCGTATCCCCCGCACTGTGCCAGCACTGTCGGCGGTTTGACAGATAACGGAATCTTGTGACGATGTGTCGTCTGGCCCGTGGCTCACAAGAATGCCTATCAGCCTGGCCACTCCTAGAAACGCCACAGGACACGACGCTAGACTAAGCTGGTAGCTCGTTGACCTCAGCCTTTGACTTATTCCGGAATTCGGCCCATGGCATGGACGATCTCGTCGTTGGCCTGGGTGTAATCGAGCTGTGACTGCAGAAGCAACGTCCGGGCATCAAGTTCCTGGGCTGTTCCCATATCGGCTTGGGAACTGAGAGCCTCTCCCCGCACCAGTTCGTCATGCAGAACTCGATTCGATTCGGTCCGCAAGGCCAATAGTTCCTCGGATACCTTCCGCATTTGCTGGGTCCTTTCCAGCTTGTTGTATGCGGTCTGCACTGCCAGTTCGACCTCATCGGTGAGGCGGGCAAGATTTTCTTTAGCCTGAGACAGCTGAGCCTGGCGTTCGCGAACGACAGCACGCTTGCGACCCGAGTCAAAGAGGTCATAGCCGAAGTGAACACCGAAAGTGCCGAAGTTACGGGCTAGAAATGGGACGTTGTTCTGATAGCTGTAACGAGCAAAGGCGTCCACATCGGGTACGTAGATGTCCGTTTTTGCCAGGTGAACCGCGGCATTCGCTTTCTCCACTTCGTTGCGTGCCTCGATGATCTCAGGATGCGATGCCAGTGCCTGAGTGACACAGGCTTCGCGCGCGCAGGCCGGCTGCACATCCGCAGTGTTGGGATCGAGATCCAGCGCCGTTGCAAGTGGCAATCCCATTGCATCGTTTAGCTGCAGCTTAAGGTCGGAGAGCTGTAGGTCGGTGGTGAGCAGCTCCTGTTTTGCCTGCAGGAGTTGCGCCCGGCTTTCGATCAGGTTCTCTTCCAATGTGCTGCCGTATTTCACCTGCTGAACGCGTTCAATTTGCAGGTCTTGCGACGCTTTGATTCTGGCTTCGGTGGCATCGCGGTGAACCTGGGCGATCAAAATCCTGTAATAGAGTTGGTGGACTTTCAGGGCAACATCGTTTTCCGTTTGTTGCGCTTTCTGTTGCGAGCCATTCAATTCCGCCCGCGCCATATCGTTTACCGACCGAATCTTCAACAATGTGGTCAAAGGCTGGGTCAGTTGGGTCCCACTAGTTGTCAAGTTGCGCCCACCCTGGTTAATTATCGAATTGGCAGTAGGAACCGGGCTGCCTGCGACCGTACCAAGCGTCCCTTGGTAGATTTCGATCAGCTGAGTGTCGGTGAGATGCACGAAGCTGCTGTCATTGCGTATGCTGGGAAAATAGGCGCTCTTCGCAACTTCTTTGGCGTGCTGTTTCTCTTCGACTTTGTATCCCGCGATGCGGACGACGTGGTTGTGCTGAAGCGCAACCTGGACAGCCTGTTGCAAGGTAATGTGGCGAGCTGGAGCACCATCTCCAGGCTCCGCGGCAAGGGCAAGAGAACCGGAAAGACCCAATACTATGAGCAGGGTTTTTGTTCTTCGTGTCATCCTTTCGACTCCTTGGCGTGTTTAGAACTTTGCTGCATCATGCTCAGGTCGCGGTAGTTGAAAGGCGACTTGCGGAGCATGGCGACGATAAGAAGCGCGATGGCACAGGTCCAAGCGACCAACAAGAATCCGTCAATGAGGCTCAACGAATACGCCTGAAGGCGCAGCCGGGCTGCAATGAGATCGACTGCACGCGCCCCAGCTGATGGCAGTCCAGAGGATCTTCCGAAGACTCCAGCGGTCATCGCGTGAATGTTCCAGTCAGTAATCCAGCTTCCCTGGGTCACGTGCAGCCCCAAAAGATTGGAGTGCAGCTTCTCGCGCTCGGCGAGAAAATGGCCCATGTATATGGCCCCGGCGGTTCCACCAAACAAGCGAATGGTGTGGAAAAAAGCGGAAAAGGTCAGGATCCACTGAGGTTTCGCCAAGCCCCCCGTGAAGACTCCCTGCAGGATGATGCATCCCACCAGCCCTATCAGCGAAAACGATTGCCCGACGCCTATGAGCACCTCGGTGCGATAGTAGTTTTCCGCCGCCCACGCACTGGTGTACTGGGCGCTCAAGACAGCCGCGATGGCGGTGCATGTCAGCCCGGCAGCGAGCAGAAGCCGAGGATCCAGCCCGCGAAGCAGCAGAAGCCCCGCCGTCAACGCTACCGGCACGAGCGGGATAGCGCTCCAGATGATGGCCGGCCCAATCTGATCAGCTTCGAAACCATGGATGGCCAGCGACTGCGGAATCAGGATGATGGTTAAGGTGAGAGTAAACCGAAACCAGAACAGCAAACTTCCCAGCAGAACTGTGTTCCACTGCCAGAGATAAGGAAGCGCCACCAGCCAGTTGGGGCCTCGCATTCGTCGTATGAGCGCGCATAGCGTGAAGAACGTGCCGGACCAGAACAACGCGTTGAATACCCCGGAGCGCCACCAGTCAAGCCTCTCACCTTGCTGGATAGCGGCAAACATCAAGGCCAGTCCGGCACTCAGGTAGAGGAATCCGACGAAGCTGGGCGGCGCAGGGCCGTCCTTCTTTCGGGGGAGGGCCGCCGGTACCCCGAAATAGATACACGCCAGCATCACCGGAGCGATGACGGCCGAATTCCAGAACATCCAATGCCAGGAAAGATGCTCGCGGTACCAGCCATAGAGTGATGGCGCCACGTTGACAGCCCCATCGATAAAGGTCGCATAGAACGCCATCGTGATGGGTAGGTATCGCAGGGGACTGATGCGAAGGGCAAAAGTCAGGGTGAGTGGATAAAAGGTGCCTGACGTCAGCCCGGCGACAATCAATGCCGCAACCAGCAGACTGTAGCTGTGTATAAGCGGCAGGAAGGCGCAGGTCACGGTGAATACTCCTGCCGCGAACAGAAGGATGCGCCGTGGTCCGAGCAAACCTCCGAGGTAGACACTGAAGGGCCCGATAAACATGATGGCCGCGTTATAGGCACTGTCGAGCCATGCACCCTGGTCGTAGCTGATGCCTACGTGACCTTTGAGGTCCGCCATCCCCAGTGAAAGCATTCGACCAGTAAGGGTGACGAGTCCGGCCCCGACGAGGACGCCGATTATTCCAAGCACCGGCCGGGTGGAAATCTCGGAGGGAATCGCCAGAGCCGTGGCACGAGCGATCTCGGTGGGTGTCGGTGGGCGAGCTGTGATGGTTGCGGCAGCCATGATATACCGGTCACCCTCTGGTGCGAACAGTAGCGGTAACGGAAAGCCCTGGCCGCAACTTGTTAGCCAGGTCGGCATCATCCAGCGCAATCTTGACCGGGATTCGTTGTACAACCTTGGTATAGTTGCCGGTGGCGTTGTCCGGCGGCAACAGGGCAAACTGGGATCCGCTGGCGGGCGCAATCTCAATGACCCTGCCATGGATGACCTGTCCTGGATATTCGTCGATGCGAAGCTCTGCGGGATCGCCGACTTTGACATGGGTTAACTGGGTCTCGCGGTAATTCGCCTGTATCCATTTCGTCTTGTCAACGAAAGCAATCACCTGCGTTCCCGGAGAAACCAATTGTCCGGGGCGAACCTGCCGTTCCCCGACAGTACCGTCGCCGGGCGCATAAATTTTCGTGTACCCAAGATTCACTTCCGCCACAACCAAGGATGCTTCCTTAGCACGCAGATCGGCGACAAGTTGCATTTCCTGTGACTCGAGAACAGTCTTCATACGCCTTTCGGCTTCAACTGCCAGTTCATTGCTGCGCAGCATGGTCCTCGCCTGTTCCAGGTCGGCATCGCGACTGGCATACTGAGCAGAGAATCGCTCCTCGTCCGCTACCGCGACTTCAACCTTTTGCTGAGTGGTTGAATGAGTCTGGTACAGTCCCTCCTGGCGCTTGCGTTCGGAACCGGCGCGAACTAAGTCGGCTTGCGTAGCTTCCTTTCCTGCCTGTGCCGCAGCTATCTGGGCTTTGGCCTGGTCGATCCCGGCCATCGCCCTCAGAATGCGAGCATCCTGAAGCTGGCGCTGGCGAACGTTGTCCTCGATGACGGCGTTGGCTGCATCCACCGCCGCTCTGGCCTGAGCTACTTGCGCCTGAAAATCACTATCTTGCAGTTCGACCAGCAGGTCCCCTTTGTGCACCTGCTGATAGTCGGAGACGTGTACCTCGCTAACAATGCCGGCAACTTTGGTGCTAAGCGGGGTGAGGTCGCCGCGAACGTAAGCGTCGTCGGTAACCTGTTCTGCCTTGCCGCCCTCCCAGGAATTCCAGTCGCGGGTGATGGTAATCAAGACGGCGAGAGCGAGTACCACAACCAGAACTGGAGTTAAGTATTTCTGCCACTTGGGCGTACTCTTCGTAGCGGCGTTCCCATCGTCTTTCGGTGTCTCCGCAGGCTGCGCAGGTACAGGGGCCGGAACTCGAGTTGGCGCGGGTACAGGAGAGGCGGACATGTCAGGCTCCTATGGTGTCTGGTACACCGATTCCAAAAAGTAAGTGGCCGAATCGTTCTTGTTGGGAGGTGGTCTCGCCTTTCAAAAGATCGATGAAAGCTAAGACACTATTGCAATGCATGGCGGCTTCTAGACTCCCCATCTGTTGTCCTGATGACGATGTGAGAAGGCCAACGCCGACTACGCAATCGCCCGAGAACACTTGTCACAAAGGTCGCCCGTGGTACTGCAGAAGTATTCGCACTCCCAAATGACAACCGGCGAACCACACGAGCAACGCAATGTGGCCGGCGGGTCACTTTCCGCTACCGGGAATAAACTGGCTACGCACCCCGAGTCCGATAGGAGACCCACTTGCTCTCGCTCCGATTGCCAGGCGTGGCTTGTTAGCTTCTGCACAGCGACTCCGTCTAAACGAGTTCCTCGTACGCATTGGGGTTCTGCAAGCGACATGCCACATCAAGAATGAGGGTGGCCTGCTCGCAAGTGCAGCACTTGGAGCCATATGCACGATGGCGGGAGATACGATGGTTTCGGCGCCTGCTGGACTTCCCAAGGCAGTGTCAACCCGCTGACACGCAATGACGCACACTGACAGACACCGCGAGCAGCCGGAATAAATTCACATTGCAGGAGTGATCGATAGCAGCGGGGTCTGCATTGATAAAACCGGACAGCACGCCTGGGTGACTACGGCGTACGCTGTTCGCCACATGGGTTGACTATCGGGTGCCCATGCGCGTCGTCCCATCACAATCAAATCCATCCGGTGTTCTTTAGCAAACGCCACGATAGCGTCAGCAGGTCGACCTGCCTGTACGATGATTGGAGTGATGGCCTGCGCAGCCGGATGCAGTTGGAGAAATTCTCGAAGGCGGGCTTTCGCTGCAGCAACTGACTCAGCCGCATCAGCGTCGTTAGAACCCACCCGGTCGTCTCGAACGTGGAGAAGGGTGAGGTCCCCACCTGTCGCTTCTGCCAGCGAGGTGCCATAAGGGAGGGCGTTTTGGGATTCCAAAGAAAGATCAGTGGGGACGAGAAAATGTTTAGCCTCACTCCCGGAACTCTTCGCTCGCAACACCCGAGGTCCTACGGTGAGCACAGGGCACGGCGCTTCCCTGAAAGCACTCTCCGCCACTGAGCCCAGTGCGAACTTACGGAAACCAGTTCGGCCGTGGGTCCCGAGCACGAGCAAGGCAGTGTGCTTCTCCTCCACTGTATCCGCGATGGTCCTCCAAACGGGCCCTACTTCGACGATTGATTCGTGGCGTACGCCTGCGAGGCAACCTTCACTTCTGAGACCAGCCTCGATATCTTCGGCCTGTCGCAGCGCGGCATCAGCATCAGCCGATATCCCGTCCGGGCCTGCCAACCCGTAAATGGAGGGATCAATGACATGAAGCACTGACACGGTCGCGTGGTAGCGACGTGCAATGCCCAGAGCATGCCGAAGCGCCAGGAGGGAGATGGGGCAGAGATCGGTCGCGACGAGGATGTGCTTCAACGATAGCATCGGATTGCCGTTAGTCATTCACTGGCTGACAGTCTTAAATATCTTCGCGGCTTTCGTCTTGAACGCGTTTCCATTAGATTACGTTCTCGCATCCAGATATCCTAGAGCTGGAGGAAGGTGACTCAGAAGCAAGGACTTCCTGAGCAAGGCTGGCAGCCTTCTTCGCGAAGACAACATTTGCTACGCCCGTAACCTCTTCCATTCGCCGCAGGACAGTTGAGAAGTCCTCTTCACCACTGCGCGCCAGCTCAACCGAATTGACGCGAAACGCCGCTTCCGTCGCAGGCATGATGAGCTCTTCTTGCGCCGCCGTACTTAGAATCAGCTGAAAGTCTTTGTGCATGAGTCGCAATGGAAACTGTGGACTGTAGTCGTTAGTCGCCACTCTCGCCAGCTTTCCCACATGAGCCGGAGCGATCACTGCCGTCTTTGCCAATACTTCCAGCAACCGCTCGCGGTCAAGGCCAGCTTTCTCCCCCAAGACCACTGCCTCAGCGATCGCCTGCATGCCAACACCTAGCAGCGTATTGACGACCAACTTCATGGTTGTTCCAGAGCCGGAACCGCCCATAAGATGGGATTGCTTTGCAATCGCCTGGAATATTGGCTTGGCAGCGCGGAAGAGTTCCCGGTTGCCTCCTGCCAGCAGCGTCAGGGTGCCTTCCTCAGCGGCAGGAGTGCTTCCGGAGATGGCAACATCCATTACTTCGATGCCAACTCTGGCGCCGAGTTTGTGCACCTCGCGTGAGCCGTCGGGAGAGATCGTGCTCATCTCAAGCACTACGGTTCCTGGCCGCGCCACGGCGAAAACTCCCTCAGAGCCCATATAGACTCTCTGAACTGCTTCATCGTCGGTCAGGCAGGAGAGAAGCACATCGCAAGTCTGTGCCAGTTCAAGAATGCTCTTCGCAACGACACCGCCCTTCGCAACAATGGCTTGCCCCTTAGCAGGGTCCCGGTCGTACACGGCGAGCTGGTATCCATGATCAAGCAGCCGGTATGCGATCCGGCTCCCCATGTTGCCCAAGCCAATGAATCCCAGCTTTGCCAGATCCGCAGTGAGTTGCTTCATAGTGTTTCCTTCCATTTACCTCAGGATCCCGCTGTCGCTATCGGAGTCATTACGATCAGGAGTAAAGCGTTCTCTGGTAATTTTCGCAGCTTTCTTGGCGAAGTCGGCGGTCGCTTTCAGGTTGTCGCCGAAGAACCGAACCTTACCGTCGATATCGCGCTCCAGCAGTGTTTTTCCCTCTTTATCCGTGAACTCACAATGAACAGTAATGGAGGTGGCCCCGCCAACGGTGGTGACGTTTCGCTCCATTTCACTGCCTTTCTTAAAGCCCGTAACCGTAGTATGAAGAATGACGAGATCGGGGGCTTTGGCGGCATTCTGGTCGCCATCACGATAGACTTGGGAGAAACCGCCTTCGTTCTTCAGTTGCTGGACCAGGTTCTCATAAAGTGCGACCTGGAATTCGGCAGGCAGGTTGATTTCCCCGGGCTGGATCATTTCCACTTCGATCGCCGATGCCGGTGACTTGGCGATTGAATGCGATTGCGCATGCAAGGACGCCGCATTCAATCCGGCTATGAGTGCACAAACAATAGTGGCAACTTTGATGGACTTCAACGTAGTTGCTCCTTTGCGTCAGATTGCAAACTTGGGTCCGTAGTGGGCTCCGGCTTCGACGGAATGCTGGTACGGGCACCCTGAGCAAGGAGTTGTTCTTTAATAGCATCGGCGTGCCCGACCGGCAGGGTGAAGATGGCTCCGTGAAGGCCGCCGCTTGAGTCCCGGTATTGAATCGTGAGGGTGTCGATCTTATCGCGCAGTAAACTGATTGCTCGCCCCGCTCCGTAGGGCGCAAGCATCGTGAGCGTACCGATGGTGCCGCCGATGGCGCGTTTACTGTCGTTTCCAGTCACAACATCCTTTATGGAAGCCACGGGGACGTCATAAGTACCCTTTGGGCAAACGAAGCTGAAGGATCCGTTCTCTACCTTCAGGCTTCCTTTGGTATTTTGTTTGACCCCAGTCAGGCCGGTAACTTGCAGCGCTTCTGTTTCGGCCGGCGCCGGTTGGGTTTGGCCTAGTGAAGCGACGGACCCGAGAAATAACAAAAGAGGCAGTAATGTTGCCTGTTCAAGTTTCACGACTGGAAGTCCTCCTAAACCTCTAATGCGACCGGCCTGAGCGGCTCGGACTCGTTGAGTTCTGTATCAGTCGACTCCATCAATCTCAGCTTCTCGGGTGCGACCGAGGCGACGTTTCTAATGCCAAAATCGAAACACGTACAAACGCCACGAGTGATTCGTCATGCATCCAGCACACCGGGAAGAAAAGTAGCGGCAGTGAAAAAGCACACAACCAGCGACCATCGGCGCCAACAACCGCCGGGAACTCGCCCATAAAAACGGCCAATCGTTCTGTTCCATCGCCCTGCTCCTTGCCTGACATCGGCGCTCCCTGCTAAAAGCGTCAGACTTGCAATCAAGGGGAGAACCGTCCTAAGAGACTGAAACAAGCTCTCCCCAAACGCCCGGCCATCGCTTCGGCTGCCAAGGTGCCATGGGGGTATGGACAACTGGGCGCCTTAGTACGAAGGACCACGCTTATGAATTCCCGGCGCCCAGGAGTGCGTGGGATGAACCGGGCGAACCTGCCCGCTTGCCCTTCCTCATACCGAGGGCGAATTACGGGCGTTGGGCAGTATCTGGATCACGGCCGAGCACTCGCGACCTGCGAATCTTGCTGCAGGCCCTTGCTGACCATGATCCTGACCTCTACTCGACGATTCAGTGCGCGGTCCTTGGAGTCATCGTTGCTGGCTGCAGCATGTGTCTCTCCATAACCCGCAGGTACGACGATTCGCCACATAGGAACACCGGCATTTTCGCGCAGGTATTGGGCGACGGCCGCGGCTCGTTGTTCGCTGAGCCTTTGATTGTATTTCGCACCCCCGGTATTGGAGGTGTAGCCTGCAATCTCGACCCTGTATCCATTGACGTTCGAATTGGACGAAATAAGCTCGTTAAGAGCTGCCTTACCGTTGTCGTTCAACTTATAGCTGTTGTTCGCAAAGTAGACTCCTGCTGAGGCCACGTTCGTGTAGTCTCCCAAATCAGACACCCGCTTGTTGACCGCCTGCACGGCAACAGCATTCGCGGCAGCTGCACTATTCGCGATCTGTGCTGACGCCACTCCCTGGTCCGCCGTGGACTGAGCCTGGTTGGCAGAAGACTGAGCTGTGGCCGCATTCGCCACTCCCTGATCTGCTGTAGTTTGGGCATGGCCGGCCGCTCCCTTGTTGGCGATAATCTGTTGTTCTTGGGCCACCGTGATCGCAAAGGCATCGGGACGGAAGCTGACATTCTTGGCGTCAATCTGGCCTTGCTCGTTCGTGACGCCTTTTGCGGTGACGGTTAAGCCCGGAACCAATGCCGTGGCATTCATGGTTTTGTCACTCCAGAATCCGTCGCGATGGATCTGAGTGCTGTCAGTGATATTGACGATTTTGGTTAAGCCATCCTTCTTATCGGCGATGTTAACCGTGTTACCGTCGCGTGACGTGATCGTGCCTGTGACCTTCGCCTTGCGCGCCTTTGCAACGTGGCTTGTCTCAGCCACTGCAATCGGCGCCATTGCCGCAAGCAGATAGAGGCAAACCGCAGGTAAGATTGCGAAACGAATGTGTCTTCCACTGCCGAGCTTCATTGAATCCTCCAGTAGGGTAGTAATAACTATGACAAAGGGGTTGCTCGGGCAATAGGCATATAAATGCAGGTTCCCTCACCTATTCGCCAAAGCCCCCCGCCATAGACAACAGCAACTAGAGTGCCACAACTTGCGCCCGGATCATCTAGACGCATTCCACTGCAAGAGTGGTACTTAGGTGAATACGCGCGGGGGGTGAGGCTCGAATCGTGTCAGCCTGGGACTGTCAACCTGTCAATTTAAGAGCACTCTGTCGCCAAAGCACAGGGCAGGCAGTCGTATTGCGAACGTGCAATAGCCGGGGCTAGTTCTTGGGT
>Ga0335076_10002346_pt1 | contig 18783 bp, 16 predicted proteins | sample Lox_Sample_25_FD_206717 | JGI IMG/M metagenome (GOLD analysis project Ga0335076, IMG submission 206717) | Soil microbial communities from Loxahatchee National Wildlife Refuge, Florida, United States - Lox_Sample_2.5 | ecosystem: Environmental > Terrestrial > Soil > Wetlands | place: USA...
CGAGGGCGACGACCTCGCCGCTCATCTCGCGCGGCGGAAGCTCTCCGTCGATGAGGCGCTCGACGTCGCCCGCCAGGTGGCCCAGGCCCTCGAGGAGGCGCACGAGCGCGGCATCGTTCACCGCGACCTGAAGCCCGCCAACGTCAAGCTGACCCCCGACGGCAAGGTCAAGGTGCTCGACTTCGGCCTGGCGAAGGCCTGGGCCGCCGACTCCTCGAGCCCCGCTTCGACGGCCGACAGCTCGGCGCCCACACTCACGCACACCACCACGCAGGCAGGAGCGATCCTGGGGACCGCGGCTTACATGTCGCCCGAGCAGGCACGCGGCAAGACCGCCGACCGTCGCGCCGACATCTGGGCATTCGGTGTCGTGCTGTTCGAGGCGCTCAGCGGGCGACGGCTCTTCGAGGGCGATTCCTTCAGCGAGACGCTAGCTGCCGTGCTCGGACAGGAGATCCCGTGGTCATTGCTGCCGGCCGGGACACCGCCTGCAACGCGTCGCCTGCTCTGCCGCTGTCTCGATCGCGATCCGAGACAGCGGCTGCAGGCCATCGGCGAAGCTCGTATCGCCCTCTGCAATGCAACGACGGGCGGCAAGAGCGGCGCCGACCGCTCCGAGACGGCGCGCACGCCGATCGCTCGCCTGTTGCCTTGGCTGGTGGCCATGGCAGCAGTGGCTGCGGCCGCGAGAACGCTTTGGGTTCCACAGATCGCCGCCTCACCGTCCGTGCAGCAGTTCGACCTGACGCTGCCGGCCGACATCAAGGCCACTCCTTCCCTGGCGAGCGGCATCGCGCAGTCGCCAGACGGCCGAATGGTGGCCTTGCTCGGAGTGAAGGGCGGCACTCGGCGCCTGTTCGTGCGTCGTCTCGACAGTGCCGAGACCACGGAGGTCTCGGACAGCGTCGGCGTGAGTGGTGCCGCATTCTCTCCCGACAGCACGAAGATCGCCTTTTGCTGCCAAGGTGGCCTCTCCTGGTTCTCATTCTCCGACCGACAGCGGGCGCGGGTGGCGCTCGGCGGTGACATCGGCAGTGGGCTCGCCTGGGGCGAGTCGGGCATCGTGTTCGGCCGAGATGGCACGCTGTGGATCGCACTCGTCGGAGGCGGAGAGCCACGCCGCCTCACTGCGCTCGACACGTCGCGACACGAGGTCCTCCACGCTGGACCGATCTTTCTCCCGGGCGGCCGCACGGTCGTCTTCACGAGCTTCGCGCCGGGAGCGCCACGGATCGAGGCGGTCGACGTGGACGCCGGCGCTCGGCGCGTGGTCGTCGAGGGAGCCACGTCTGCCCAGTGGTCTCCCACCGGGCATCTCCTTTTCGAGCGCGAGGGCGCGATACTGGCGGTTCCGCTCGACGCAGCGAACGTCCGCGTGACGGGCGCGGCGACGCCCGTTCTTCCGTCCGGCCGTGTCGGTCGGACGACCTCCGGCCTCCTGGCCTTCACGGTCGGGGCGAACGGCAGCCTTCTCTTCGTGCCTCCGGACTTCGACGTCGAACGACTGGTTCTCGTGGCGCGCGACGGTTCAGTCCGACCGTTCGGTCTGCCGCACGGAGCGTACTCGAGCCCGCAGATCTCACCGGACGGACGACGCGTCCTGATCTCGAACGGATGGAGCTCGCTCGAGGTCTTGACTCTCGCGCGGGGCACGAGAGAGCTGTTGACGGAGAACGCGCCGGGCACGTTTCTCGGCGTGTGGAACCGAGACGGAACGCGCGTGGCTTTCCGCAGGCACGCGATCTTCTGGAGAGCCACCGACGGCAGCGACCGGCAGGGTGAGGTGAAAGGTTCCGCAGGCACGGACTACCCGACGGGGGCCGGACCCGATCCGGATTCCATCCTTGTCGTCCGCACTCGAACCGAGACGTCGGGCGATGTGTACCTCCTGTCGCTGAGCGGGTCCTTCGCGCCCCGTCCCCTCATCGCGAGCAGGGCCTACGAGGGCGGAGCACAACTGTCGCCGGATGGCCGCTGGCTCGCGTACTCGTCGAACGAGACGGGCTCGTTCGGAATCCGGCTGCGGCGGTTTCCGGAACTCGATCGCCGCTGGGACGTCTCCGAGGGCTCTGGAACCCAGCCGCGCTGGAGCCCTTCCGGACAGGAGCTCTACTATCGCGACGGATTCAACCTCATGGCCGTGTCGTTCGACGGGCGGTTGCCGGACCCGCTCCTCGGCAAGCCACAAGCCCTCTTCCCTGACGAGTACGACGTCGGTTTGAGCACCACGATCCCAATGTACGACGTCACGCGGGACGGGCGCTTCCTGATGATGCGCCGCGAACCAGGCAGCGGCCATCTGCGCATCGTTCTCAACTGGACGACCGAGCTGAAGCGAATCTTGGCCGAACCCATTCCATAATCGCGACCAGGAGCGGCGGCGCGGCGGCACCTTCAACCGCCTCAGCGGCGCGCTGGGCCTGTGCTCCGGGTATGAAGCAAGGCGCTCGCTACGTTTCGGCGCCTTGACGGCCAACTACACCCGCGGAGGTCCCCAAGTCGAGCCACGTCAGCAACCCGCATCAGCTCGGGAGTGGCAGCAGTCGGCGGCGAAAACTGGAGCCGGCGCTCGGGATTGAACCGAGGACCTGCTGATTACGAATCAGCTGCTCTACCGCTGAGCTACGCCGGCCTTGGCAGGAGCCGGTTTCGTGCGAACCGGCGACCCTGCATGCTACCAGAAGGGCGGCGCACCGTCATCCGGTTGAGGCGCGGGCGCGACACCGGTCAGCGCGAGCGCTGCGGACCTGACAACAACGACCGGCGAGCCGGATTCCTCTGGTACATGCCCGCCGTTCCGGTTCGTTCGACGCCTTTACTCCTCCCGCTCCCTTCTGATATGGTCCGGCCCGGCTCCGGGATCGCGCGTGCGCGGTGTCCGCGCTATGCTGGTGATCTCGCAGGAGTTTTCCGACGTGGCCACCGTCCCTCCGACCGCCGACTTCCTGACCGCGTACGCGAGCATCCTCGTCTTCCTGGCCACGATCGTCGGCCTCCTCGTCTTCACGCTCGTGCTCTGGAAGGTGCTCCGCCCGGCGCGCAGGAACGAGGAGAAGTCGACGACCTACGAGTGCGGCGAGGAGCCGGTGGGGAGCGCCTGGATCCAGTTCAACATCCGCTTCTACGTCTTCGCCCTGATCTTCATCGTGTTCGACGTGGAGGCGGTGTTCCTGCTGCCGTGGGCGGCGGTCTTCCGGGAGCTGGGGGTGCTCGCCTACGTCGAGGGGCTCGTCTTCATCGCCATCCTGGCCGTGGCCCTCGCCTACGTGTGGCGCAAGGGCGACCTCGCCTGGGTGCGGCCCGAGGACAGGACCTGAGGGGAGGCATGCCGGAAGAAGTCCAGGGCCTCATCCACAACCGCTTCGGCGACGGGCTCGTGTTCACGAGCGCCGACCAGATCATCAACTGGAGCCGCAAGAACAGCATCTGGTTCATGACCTTCGGCCTCGCCTGCTGCGCCATCGAGATGATGGCGACGGGCGGCAGCCGCTACGACCTCGACCGCTTCGGCATCATGCCCCGCGGCACGCCGCGCCAGAGCGACCTCATGATCGTGGCCGGCACGGTGACCCTGAAGATGGCGACGCGCATCAAGCGGCTCTACGCGCAGATGCCCGAGCCCAAGTACGTGCTGTCGATGGGCTCCTGCGCCAACAACGGCGGCCCCTACTGGCGGCACGGCTACCACGTGCTGAAGGGCGTCGACGAGGTGATCCCGGTGGACGTCTACGTCCCCGGCTGCCCGCCCCGGCCGGAGGCCCTCCTCTACGGCCTGCTGAAGCTGCAGGAGAAGATCCAGGAGGACCGGGTCACCCGCAAGAGGGGCTACACGGTGGGCAGCCTGGCCGGCGCCCGGCTCGACGGCGCGGCCGATGGGACGGCCAAGTAGCGATGGACCCGAAGGCCATCCACGAGACGCTGGTCGCGAAGTTCGGAGAGAAGATCCAGGGCGCCTCGCTCGAGGCCGCCTCGCCCTTCTCGGTGGTGGCGGCGGAAGCCATCGCCGAGGTCGCCGCCTTCTGCAAGGCCGACCCCGACCTCGCCTTCGACAACCTCATGTGCCTGGCCGGGGTCGACTACCCGAAGGAGACGCCGCCCCGCATGGAGGTCGTCTACCAGCTCCTCTCGTACACGCACCTCCACACGTTCGCCCTCAAGGTGCAGCTGCCTCGGGAGAACCCGGCGGTGCCGACGGTCGAGAGGACGTGGGGCGTCGCCAACTGGCACGAGCGCGAGGCCTGGGACCTCCTCGGAATCACGTTCCTCGGCCACAGCGACCCCCGACGGATCCTGCTCCCCGACGACTGGGAGGGGCACCCGCTCCGCAAGGACTGGCAGGACCCCGAGTACTACAACGGCATGCACGTGAAGCCGACGCAGCAGATGGCCGAGCGCGCCCTGGCCGGCGAGACGATCGGCGTCGGCCCCTTCGACTTCACGCCGCCCAACCGCCACGTCAAGGAGGAATAGCCGAATGCCCTCCGAGACGACAGCGCGCGAGGCGGGACGAGGAGAGGGAGGGCCGGTGGACCCGGCCTGGCCCGGCCAGCCGGAGGCCGTCGGAACGTCGGACTGGGACCAGGACGGCCTCGACACCGACGAGATGATCGTCAACATGGGGCCGCAGCACCCCGCGACGCACGGGGTGCTCCGGGTGGAGCTGCGGACCGACGGTGAGGTCGTGCGGGCCGCGCGTCCCCACATCGGCTACCTCCACCGCTGCTTCGAGAAGCACTGCGAGAACGTCGACTACCCCGGCGTGATGCCCTACACCGACCGGATGGACTACGTGGCGGCGATGGGCAACACGCTCGGCTTCGCCCTCACCGTCGAGAAGCTCAGCGGCATCGAGGTGAGCCCGTACGTCCAGACGATCCGCGTCGTCATGGCCGAGCTGCAGCGGATCGCCTCCCACGCGGTGGCGGTCGGGACGTACACGATGGACATCGGGGCGTTCACGCCGTTCCTGCACCTGCTGCGGGACCGGGAGAAGATCCTCGACCTCTTCGAGTGGACGTGCGGGGCGCGGCTCCTCTACAACTACAACTGGGTGGGCGGGGTGAGCCACGACCTGCCCGACGGCTTCGTCCGCGCGACCCGCGACCTGCTGCGCGAGTTCGACTCCGTCACCTTCCCCGAGCTCCTCGACCTCATCATCCACAACCGCATCTTCGTGCGGCGGCTCTCCCACGTGGGGGTGTGCCGGCCCGAGCTCGCGATCTCCTACGACCTCACCGGCCCCAACCTGCGCGGGAGCGGGCCGGCCCGCGACCTGCGGAAGGACGCGCCCTACAGCGGCTACGAGACCTACGACTTCGACGTCTGCGTGGGCAAGGGGCAGTACGGGCCGCTCGGCTCCTGCTTCGACCGGAACTGGGTGCGCACGGTCGAGATGCGGGAGAGCTCGAAGATCCTCCACCAGGCCCTCGACCGCCTGGAGAAGATGGAGAGGACGGACGTCCACGAGAAGGTGCCGAAGCGGGTGAAGCCCCCGAAGGGCGAGATCTACTTCCGCACGGAAGCGCCGCGCGGCCAGCTCGGCTACTACCTGGTGTCGGACGGGAACGTGAACCCCTACCGGGTCAAGGTCAAGAGCCCCTGCTTCACCGCCATGAGCGTCTTCCACCACCTGGCCAAGGGCATGATGATCGCCGACGTCATCGCCCTCATCGGCAGCCTCGACATCGTGCTCGGCGAGATCGACCGTTGAGGGGCTGATGGACGCCACCTACGCCTACCTCGTCCAGCTCCTCCCCGCCGCCGCGGGCTGGCCCCCCTGGCTGGTCGTGGCCCTGATCGCCGCCCTCCCCGCCCTCGCCTGCTTCACGTTCATGTCGCTCGGCCCTCTCGTCTACGTCTACGCCGAGCGGAAGATCTCGGCCTTCATGCAGGACCGGCTCGGCCCGATGCGGGTCGGGCCGTACGGGCTCCTGCAGACGGCCGCCGACACGGTGAAGCTCCTCTTCAAGGAGGCGATCTTCCCGAAGGGCGTCGACCGCCGGCTGTTCGTGATCGCCCCCGTGCTCGTCAACGTGGGGGCCTTCATGCCCTTCGTGGTGATCCCGTGGGGGGCGCGGCTCCAGCCCGCGGACCTGAACGTGGGCGTCTTCTACGTGGTCGCGATCGCGAGCCTCTCGACGGTGGGGCTCATCATGGCCGGCTGGGCCTCCAACAACAAGTACTCGCTCTTCGGCGCGATGCGCTCGGCGGCCCAGATCGTCTCCTACGAGATCCCGGCCGTGATGATCCTGCTCGTGCCGGTCATGATCGTGGGCAGCCTGTCGCTCCACGACATCACCGAGGCCCAGGCGGGCGGACTCCAGAGCTGGTTCCTCTTCCGCTACTTCCCCCTCATGCCCGTCGCCTTCGTGGTCTTCTTCGTGGCCGGCCTCGCGGAGACGAACCGGGCCCCCTTCGACATCCCGGAGGCGGAGAGCGAGCTCGTGGCCGGCTTCCACACCGAGTACAGCGGGTTCTTCTTCGCCATGTTCTTCATGGCCGAGTACACCGAGATGTTCGTCCTCTCGGCGGTGGCGAGCGTGCTCTTCCTGGGCGGCTACCTCGCGCCCGTCCCCGCCCTCCAGCAGATCGGGCCGGTCACGATCGGCTCTCTCTCGATCGGCCCGGTGGCGACGGGCTGGCTCTGGCTCTGGCTCAAGGCGTGGTCGCTCGTCTTCGTGATGATGTGGCTGCGGTGGACGCTCCCCCGCTCGCGGGTCGACCAGCTCATGTACATCGCCTGGAAGGTGCTCCTGCCGATCGCCCTCGTGCTGGTGGCGGTGGTGGGCTTCTTCGTGCTGCAGCCGGCCACCGCGGGCGGCTTCCCCTGGGACCGGTGGGTCGGGTGGCCGCTCGCGGCTCTCCTCGTCGCCTTCCTCTTCTTCGTGATGGTGCGCGCCCTCCAGTGGAACCGGAGGCGCGCCCAGGAGCTCGCGGCCCAGGTGACGCCATGAGGCAGTGGCTCGCGGACGTCTGGGAGGGCTTCTTCACGGTGCTGGTGGGGATGCGGATCACCTGGCGGCACCTCTTCACCTCCCCGGTGACGCTGCAGTACCCGAGCGTGAAGTGGCCGCTCCCCCCCCGGAGCCGGATGCGCCTCTTCATGAAGTACGAGGACTGCATCGGCTGCGGCCAGTGCGTGCGCGCCTGCCCGGTCAACTGCATCTCGCTCAAGGCCGAGAAGCGGCCCGCCGACGCCCCGCCCATCTGGGCGGCGAACGGCCAGCCGATCAAGCTCCACGTGGCGGTCTTCGACATCGACATGTCGCTCTGCTGCTACTGCAACCTCTGCACCTACCCCTGCCCCACGGACTGCATCTACATGACGCCCGAGTACGAGTTCGCGACGTCCGACATCACTCAGCATCTCTACCGCTTCGCGAAGAAGGACGCCGTCTTCCTCACCGAGGACCCGAAGAAGAAGGCGGCCGCACCGGGGGCCGCGGCGCCGCCCCCCGCTCCCCAGACCCCGCCGGCGAAGCCGGCCGGAGCGTGACGCGATGACCGCCGAGGCCCTCGTCTTCTGGGTGCTCGCCGTGGTGACCGTGGGCTCGGCCGCGGTGGTGGTGCTCTCCCGGACGCTCATCTACTCCGCGTTCGCCCTCCTCTTCACGTTCTTCGGGGTGGCCGGCCTCTACGTGCTCCTGGGCGCCGACTTCCTGGCCGCGACGCAGCTCCTCATCTACGTCGGCGGCATCCTCGTGCTGCTCCTCTTCGGCGTGATGCTCACCCACAAGATCTACAGCCTGGACCTGCGCTCCGAGCTCGGGAGCCCCTGGGACTGGGTGGCCCCGGCGTCCGTGGCGGCCGGCCTCTTCGTCATCCTCTCCGCCACCGCGCTGAAGACGCAGTGGGCGGGCGCCCAGCGGCCGCCGGCGCCGACCACGGGCGACATCGGGCGGCTCTTCCTCGGGAAGTTCCTGCTCCCCTTCGAGGCGGCCTCGATCCTCCTCCTCGTCGCGCTCGTCGGAGCGGCCATGATCGTCCGCCGCCGGAGGGACGCATGATCTCCCTCTCCCACTACCTCGTGGTCTCGGCCGCGCTCTTCGCGCTCGGCGTGCTCGGCCTCCTCACCAGGCGGAACGCGGTGAACGTGCTGATGAGCATCGAGCTCATCCTGAACTCCGCCAACGTCAACCTCGTCGCCTTCTCCCGCTTCGCGGCGGGGAACCTGGGCGGGCAGGTCTTCGCCGTCTTCGTGATCGTGGTCGCGGCGGCGGAGGTGGCGGTGGGCCTCGCCATCGTCCTCACCTTGTACCGCCTCCGCCACACGCCGAACCTCGACGAGGCGGACATCCTGAAGGGCTAGGGGAAGAGAAGCGAATGGAAGCGCTCGAGAGAAGCCTCGCCCTCTTCCGGCCCGAGACGACCGTCGCGGCCGGGCTGCTGCTCGTGGTCGCGGTCGACTCGATCGGGGCCGCCTGGCGCAACGCGGCGATGCGCGTCCTGACCCTGGCCTCGCTCGCGGTCGCCCTCGTCCTCGCCTTCGAGCTGCAGGCCTCGGGGGCGAAGGGCGCCCTCTTCTCGGGCATGGTGGCCGTCGACCCGCTGGGGGCGGCGTTCAAGGTCATCCTGATCGCGGCCGGGCTCCTGACCGTCCTCGCCTTCACCTTCCGCAACTCGCGCGAGCTCCACGGGCTCGGGCAGGGAGAGCTCTTCGCCCTCGTCCTCGCCCTCGTGCTCTCCTCGATGCTGCTCGCGGCGGCCAACGACCTCGTGATGCTGTACCTCGCCCTCGAGATGGTCTCGATCACGTCCTACGTGATGGTGGCCTACCTGAAGGGCGACCGGATGTCGAACGAGGCCTCCCTCAAGTACGTGCTCTTCGGCGCCGCCTCCACGGGGTCGATGCTCTACGGCCTGTCCCTCCTCTACGGGATGGCGGGCACCACGGCCCTGCCCGGCATCCAGGAGTTCCTGGCCGGCGGCGTCCCCGAGGCGAACCGCTTCGCGGTCTACGCCGCCACCCTGCTCGTCCTGGCCGGGTTCGGCTTCAAGATCGCCGCGGTGCCCTTCCACTTCTGGTGCCCCGACGTCTACCAGGGCGCGGCGACGCCCGTGACCGCGCTCCTCTCCGTGCTGCCGAAGGCGGCCGGCCTCGCGATCGCGCTCCGCTTCTTCTACGGCGCGTTCTCCACTTCCGGGGCCTCGCCCTGGGACCTGGCCGGCTCGATCGACTGGGGCCAGATCGTGATGGTCGTCTCCGTGGTCACGATGACGGTGGGCAACGTGGCCGCCCTCACCCAGACAAACATGAAGCGGCTGCTCGCCTACTCCTCGATCGCCCACGCCGGGTACCTGCTCATGGGGGTGGTGGCGCTCTCGGAGAACGGGGCCCGGGGCCTGCTCGTCTACCTCGCCGCCTACGTCTTCATGAACCTCGGGGCCTTCCTCGTGGTGACCCTCGTCCACCTGCACGAAGGGACCTTCGACCTGCGGGACTACCCCGGGCTCTACCGGCGGGCGCCGCTCCTGACGATCGCGATGGCCTTCTTCCTGCTCTCGCTCGTCGGCATCCCGCCGTTCGTCGGCTTCCTCGGGAAGCTCTACGTCTTCGGCGCGGTGATCGAGAAGGGGATGGGGCTCTACGCCGTGATCGCCGCCGCCAACGCCGCGGTCGCCGCCTACTACTACTTCCGCGTCCTCAAGGTGATGACGATCGACGCCGGCAACGAGGACCGCCCGGCGTTGAAGCTCGCCTTCGCCGACCGGGCCTGGCTCGTGGCCTTCGCCCTCGCCAACGTGGTGCCCCTCTTCTTCTGGAGCGGCGTCGACCAGTGGGCCAGGGGCGCCCTCGTCCTCTACGCGGGGGGCCGCTAGGCCCGTCGGCCGCCTGTACCCTGGGACCCGGCCGGCCCCGGCGGGGGCCTGGCTCACTTCGGGCCGGGCGGGCCCTCGACGAGGGACTGCGCCGAGACGCCCTTCGGCAGGCCGGCCGGGAAGCGGGCGTACGGCCGAAGGGCCTTGTCCCATGGCGCGACGGGGAGGTTCGCGGACGAGCTGAAGCTCGCCGCGGCGATCCCGCCCATCCCGAGCCAGATGGCGGCCGTGACGGCTCCGATCCTCGCGCAGCCCCCCGTGCCGTTGCCATCGACCGACGAGCAGGCCGCGGTGAGGCCGATGCCCGACGCCAGGCCCCCGATCGTCGCCCAGATCATGGCCTTTCCCGGCGTCGAGCCGTGGCGCTGGACGAGCGCCTCCCGCAGCGACCCGAGCTCGACCTCGCGGACGCCGTCCTTCGTGCGCACGTAGGCCACGCGGTCGTCGGCGGCCAGAAGCTCGCCCCGCACCCTCGGCTCCGTCTCGCTCCGGGGGACGAGGGTGACCGGCCGGCCGAAGACCTGGGGCGGCGACTTGGCCGCGCAGCCGGCGGCCGCGACGGCGGCGACGACCAGGGAGACGATCCCGACCTCGGTCGAACCCACGCGACACCTCACTTTCGGAAGCGGCTCGCCCAGAACGCCTGCTCCATCTCGGGCTCGCGGGCCTTGTAGACGGGGGCGAGCCGGCGCAGCGCCTCCGCCGGATCGGCGAGGACGAGGGCCGCCATCCGCGGATCCTCGTCGGCCAGCCACTCGTGCCTCATCCACTCGTAGTAGTAGCCTTCGCTCTCCAGGAACAGCTCGAGCGGCGCCGCGGACGGCGGCAGCCGGAAGACGAGCCGGTACGCGTCGCCGGGGTGCGTGACGAGGTGGCCGCCGCCGGTCGCGAGCTGACGGCGGGCCGGCTCGTCGGGCCGGCCGTCGCGCTCGACCCTCTCCGCCGCGAGGCGAGAGGGGGTGACAGGGTCGCCGAGACGCGCGAGGGCGATGCTCCCGAGGCGCCAGTGCCCCTTCGCGAGGCGCAGGCGGACGCGGAGGGGCTCCCCGCCCGTCGCCTCGAAGGGCAGGACCCGCGTGTCGCCCGCGATGGGGCCCGGCTCGTCGAAGCTCCCGATCGCACGCCACGGCGAGCCGCCCTCGGCCACCTCCACGTCGATCCCGCCGAGGAGACGCGCCATCCCCATGGCGCGGCGGCCGGCCTCGGGGCCGCCGCGCTCGAGCGAAGCGAGGAACTCGCCGGCGCCCCGGCCGACGTAGGCCATAGACTGGTAGAAGAGGAACGTCGAGAGGAGGGTCTGCCGCGCCGCGATCACCACGCCGCTCCGGCCGCGGGCAGCCGGGAAGGCGAGCTCGATCTCCTCGCGCGTCGCGAGGTCGGACGGATCGGCGGACGACGAGCGGCCGTGCTCGCCGGCGCGCAGGGCGGCGAGGCAGTCGCCCTCTGGCGCCCGGCAGGAGAGCGGCGGCACGAGGGCCGGCGTCGGGTAGAAGCGGTCGTCGGCGCCGGCGAGGACGCGTCCGCCGGGCGGCCGCGGCGCGGCCAGCAAGAGGACCCGCCGGACGGCGTGCGTCTCGAGCGCCTCGTTGCGCATCGTGATGCCGACCTGCGCCCCTCCGGGGCGGGCCAGCCCCAGCGCATCCACGTCCCGCGCCTCGAGGACGCGCGCGATCGAGGCCGAGAAGCCCTCGGCCTGCGGGCGCTCGGGCTCACCCGGACGGCCTCCCGCTCCGTCGACGTAGAACGTCGGGCACGAGCCGAAACAGCTCTTCGGGCTCGCCACGCAGGCGACGGTGGCGGCTCCGAGGAGGACGGTGGTCGTGGCCATGACGCCCATGCCGGCGGAGAACATCGACTTGCTCGACGTCGTCTCGAGCACCGCTACGTCGGCGGTGGAGACGTCCTGGCGTCCCGGGCCGCCCTTCGGCTCGCGGGCGACGGTGTAGACCTGCCCCGTCCCGCTCAGGCGGCTCCCGTCCGGTGAGAGCTTCCAGTCGTCGAGGACGATCAGCTCGCCCGAGCTCAGGTGGACCTTGAGCTGCCCACGGTCCTTGGTCTGGGCCACCGGAACCGTCGGCTCGTGCAGCTCGGGCGTGTAGACGGTGATCGTGCAGCCGGCCTGCCCGGCCCACAGCCCCAGCAGGATCGCGGCCGGCAGGCGACCGGGCCTCTCGCGCATCCCCACCCTCCCTCGTCGGTAAGAGAAGCGCCCGTCGCCAGGTGTTGCAGGCCGTCTGCTCCTGTCACGCGCCTTTGGCTTCGCTTCCAGGGAGGTGGACGGACGCAGCCTCCGCCTTTCAGGCGGATCCCAGGTGCGGGCTCGGCGAAGGCTACTTCTCCCGCGCCCAGCCGGGGGGCAGCCCCGTCCGGCGGAACTCCTCCTCGAGGTCGGCGAGGGCCTTCCGGGCGCGCTTGAGCTCTTCCGTCTCCACCTGCTCCTTGACCCTCATCTGCACCGGGATGCCCTGGTAGAAGTCCGTGCGGACGACCTCCCGCCAGGAGTTCGCTTCCGCGTTCGCGAGCTCCTCGCGCGCGTTCGCGAAGCGGACGCGCCACTCCGCCTCGAGGAGCTTGCGCTGCTGGCGCTCCTTCTCGACGGGGTCCGTGGGCTCGGCCGTCTTCGAGCCGGCTGCGACCTTGGCTCCCGGCGCGGACGGATTGTCCCCGGGCGGCGAGGCCTCGGCGGACCCGTCCTCACCGGGCGAGCCAGAGCCTTTCGCATGGCCGGGCAGGTCCTGGTCGGTGAACACCTTCGCGGGAGGCGCCTTCTTCTCCTCGCGCTTCTGGCGCTCGCGGGCGGCGGCGTCTCCGAGGCCCTGGGCGAAGGCGGGGACGGGGGCCAGGACGAGGAGCAGCAGGGCCGCCTTCACGGCTCGATCTCCAGGCTGTCGACCCAGAACCTTCGGGCGCGGGCGACGGTCAGGATCGCCTTCTCGGTGAACGCCCGCGAGTCGGCGAACTCGGCGAGGGCCTCGTCCTGCCGGTGGATGTAGGCGCCGAGGTCGGCGAGCACCAGCCAGGGGTCGCTCTGGTCGAGCAGCTCCTGCCGCACCCAGTCGAAGGCTCCCGGCGCCGGCGCGTAGCGGGTCGAGACGAGCGCGTCCAGGGAGAGGCGGACGAGGGGATCGATCGCGTAGACGTCCTGCGGACGGTAGACGCGGCCCTCCCGCCACGAGTACGTCTCGGTGGGGCCGAGGCCGAAGACGAAGAGGGTCTCCGGCCCCGCCGCCTCCTCGAGCTCGCGCACCGCCCCGTCCCGTGTGCCGAGGGTGACCGCGCCGTTCGCCGCGAGGGCGAGGGCCCGGGCGCCCGCCGCCCCGGAGCCGGCGGTGCCGGGCTGGCTCGACAGATCGGCGGCGGCAGCCAGGAGGCGCATCGTCTCGTCGTCGCAGGACGGCAGGACGGCCACCCGCAGCGCCGGCCGCGCCTTCTCGTCGCGGTTGACGGCGTCGGCAACCGAACGCATCAGGCGAAGGAGCCGCTCGCCGCCCGGGTCCGCCGATTCGGCCGCCCGGGCGAGGACGACCGTCCGGGGCGCGGGCGGCGTCCAGCCTCCCGCGGCGACCCGCAGGTGCTCGCGCACGAGGCCGAGGATGCTCAGCAGGGGCCGCTCGTGGGGCGTCATCGCGCCCAGACGGACGTCCACCAGGGAGTCGGGGAGGACCTCGACGCCGGCCGACTCGCGGAGGCGGGCGGAGAGGCGCTCCCGGTTGGCCCGGCGCACCCCGCGGAAGGCCTCCCGGAAGGCGGGATCGAAGGCCAGCGTCTCCAGCCGTCCGAGCGCGGCAGGGTCTTTGGCCCAGTCCTTCCCGAGGGTCCGCTCGAGCAGCTCGGCGAGGGCGGGGTTGCCTTCGGCGAGCCAGCGCCGGGCGAAGACGGGCGTCGGACGGGCCCGCAAGGCCTTGCCTCGAAGCACCGCCAGATCGGCGAGCGTCTCCGCGGCCGGGCCGTCCCACGGCGTCGCGACGTCCGCGTGGGCGGAGCCGATCACCGCCAGCGGGCCCGGCCGCAGGCGCCGGCCCTCCCCCTCGCGGAAGAGGGAAAGCCGCCGCCGCCGCTCGCCGTCTCCGGGCCATCTCGCCTCGACCTCGTCGAGGTGCCGGCGGTTGATCTCGAAGAGGAGCTCGAGGAGGCGCGGCTCGGCCGTCTCGAGGAAGGACACGAGCCAGAACGGCCGGCGGGGCTCGCTCTTGGGGCATCCGAACCGCGACCGGGTGAGGGACCGCGTGCGCTCCCAGGCCTCATCCCAGCCGAGGCCCCGCCCGTCGACGAGCGCGCGCATCGTCTCGGGCACGGCGAGGGCGGCCCGCTCGTCGGCGAGGAACAGCGTGCCGCCGTCGTCCTGGGCGGCCCGCACGCCCTCGGCGACGAGGGCGTGCTCCCGCCGGAGTCGCTCCGCGTGGTCGGACCCGGACGCGGGAGGGAGGACGTGCTCGTGCACGGCGTGCCCGCCGGCGCGGAGGGCGGGGGCGATCTCGGCCGTGCGCTCGCTCCCCGCTTCGGCGGCCAGGAGGTGGACGGGGCGGAGGGTCGCCATGCCTCTCCATTCTGCCCCACCGGCCGCGGCGAGGGGAGACCGAGCGTCCTGAGCTATAGTCGGCCGACGAGGGCATGACCGTGGAGACGATGGTCGTCACCGGCGGGGCCGGCTTCATCGGGAGCAACTTCGTCCACCACGCCCTGGCCCGGACCGAGGCCCGCGTGGTGGTGGTCGACAAGCTGACCTACGCCGGGAACCTCGAGAGCCTGGCCGACGTGTCGTCCCACCCCCGCTACGCCTTCGTCCAGGCCGACGTCGCCGACCGCGAGGCCGTGCGCGCCATCTTCCGCGAGCACCGGCCGGCCGCGGTCGTGAACTTCGCGGCCGAGACCCACGTGGACCGCTCGATCGACGACCCCGCCGCGTTCGTGCGCACGAACGTGGGCGGCACCTTCGAGCTGCTCGAGGCGTCGCGCCTCTTCGTCCGCGAGCGGCCCGCCGCCGGCTTCCGCTTCCTCCACGTTTCGACCGACGAGGTCTACGGCACGCTGGGCGCGGAGGGCGCCTTCTCGGAAGAGACGCCCTACGCCCCCAACTCGCCCTACGCGGCCTCGAAGGCGGGCGCCGACCACCTCGTGCGCGCCTGGTACGAGACCTACCGCTTGAGCGTCCTCCTGACCAACTGCTCGAACAACTACGGCCCCGGCCAGTTCCCCGAGAAGCTCATCCCCCTGATGATCCTCAACGCGATCGAGGGGAAGGGCCTGCCCATCTACGGCGACGGCGGCAACGTCCGCGACTGGCTCTACGTCCTCGACCACTGCGAGGGCCTCCTCCTCGTGCTGCGGAAGGGCGTGCCCGGACAGAAGTACAACATCGGCGGGGGCAACGAGCGCACGAACCTCCAGGTGGTGGACGCGCTCTGCGCGGCGCTCGAAGCGGAGCGGCCGGCGGCCTCGAACCCGGCCCTCGCCGCCCGGGGCCTGCGGTCGTACGCCGAGCTCAGGACGTTCGTCCCCGACCGCCCCGGCCACGATCGGCGATACGCGATCGACTCCTCGAAGCTCCGCCGGGAGCTGGGCTGGGCGCCCGCGCACGCCTTCGAGGATGGCCTGCGGGAGACGGTGCGCTGGTACCTCGCGAACCGGCCGTGGTGCGAGGCGGTGCAGTCGGGCAAGTACCGCCGCGAGCGGCTCGGGCTGCCGGGGCGATGAGGTTCCTGCCGACCGACCTTCCCGGGGTCGTCCTGATCGAGCCCGACGTGTTCAAGGACGCTCGCGGCTTCTTCCTCGAGACCTACCACGAGAGGAAGTACGCCGAGGGCGGGATCGAGGGCCCCTTCGTCCAGGACAACCACTCCTACTCGGCCCGTGGCACCCTGCGCGGGCTCCACGCGCAGCTGACGCGGCCCCAGGGCAAGCTCGTCCGGGCGGCCGAGGGCGAGATGTTCGACGTGGCGGTGGACGTCCGCCGTGGGTCGCCGACCTTCGGGAGGTGGGTGGGCGTCGTCCTCTCGGGGGAGAACTTCCGCCAGCTCTGGATCCCGCCCGGGTTCGCCCACGGCTTCTGCGTGCTGAGCGCGAGCGTGCACGTCGAGTACAAGTGCACGGAGTTCTACGACCGCGAGGACGAGGTCGCGGTGGCGTGGAACGACCCCGCCATCGGCGTCGAGTGGCCGATCCGGGAGCCGAACCTCTCTCCGAAGGACGCGAAGGCGCCTCGTCTCGCGCAGATCCTCGACCGCCTGCCCGCAGTCGGCTGAGCCGACTCCCATCACGCCGGCGAGTGAGACCGCCGCCATGCCCTCCAGTCCGCGCCGAATGGGTGATTCGGGCGACTCTGCGGCTCGTTTCGTCAACAAATGTAGCGCCGGATCGGCAACTACACCATCTTCGTCCACAACCTCGGGCCGGGCGACGAGACGCTCTCGTTCCAGGTCGTCCTCACTCCCGGCGCGGTCTCGGTGGGCGCGGCTGCACGAGGAGTCCCCGTCCAGCTCCGGACGCGGTCTCGCGGCTTCGTCGAGCTGAGATAGCGCGCGACGGCGCGTTCGGACGCCGGGACACCGCCGCGTCGGCGGCTCGCCGGCTCTTCGCCCCGGGGTCCGTGGAAGACCCCCGGGGGGGTGGGGTATCATCGCTTCCGGGCGTCTGCGAGGGGCCCCGGCGCGAGCCGATCGGGCCCCGAGAGGGCGCGGAACCTCCCGTCAAGATCGGAAAGGGTGATTCCTGCCATGGGACTCATCGACCTCTTCAAGGGCAAGTTCGTGGACCCGACCTACCCCGGGGTCCACGCGGGAGGCGACATCGTCACCACCACCCTCGACGCGATGATCAAGTGGGGGCGCAAGTCCTCGATCTGGCCCATGCCCTTCGGCACCGCCTGCTGCGCGATCGAGTTCATGGCGGTCTCGTTCTCGCACTACGACATCGCCCGGTTCGGGGCCGAGGTGCTCCGCTTCTCGCCCCGCCAGTCGGACCTCCTCTTCGTGGCGGGCACGATCGTGGACAAGCAGGGCCCCGTCTTGAAGACGATCTACGACCAGATGCCGGACCCCAAGTGGGTCATCTCGATGGGGGTCTGCGCCTCGTCGGGCGGCTTCTACCGCTCGTACCACACGATGCAGGGCATCGACGAGGTCGTGCCGGTGGACGTCTACGTGCCCGGGTGCCCGCCCTCGCCCGAGGGCCTCCTCGCCGCGCTCATGAAGATCCAGGAGAGGATCCAGAAGGGCGAGCAGGCCCGGGAGCCGCAGGGGGCGCACCGCCTGGGCGCGCCGGGGGCCGGGGCCATCGACCGCCGGGCGCGCCGGCAGGCCTGGGCGGAGGACGACGCCGCGCGCCGCGCCGAGGGGAAGCCCCCGCGGGGCCTCCTCTCCCTCCGCGTGCTGCCCGAGGCCGCTCGCGAAGAGCACCATGGCTAGCGCCACGGCCGTCGCGCCCGACCTGCTCGCTAAGCCCGCCGCCCGCATCCTCTCCGAGGCCCTCGGCGACCGCGTCCTCTCGATCACCGACTTCCGCGGCGACCTCGCGATCACCGTCCGCCGGCAGGCCTGGGTCGAGGCCGCGCGCCTCCTGCGCGACCGGCCGGAGCTCGACTACAGGCTCTTCCTCGACCTCTGCGGGGCCGACTACCTCGACCGGGACGACCACGCCGAGCGCTTCGAGGTGGTCCTGCACCTCTACTCGGTCTCCCAGCGGCACCACGTGAGGCTCAAGACGCCCGTGCCGGAGGGCGAGCCAAAGCTCCCCACGCTGACCGGCGTCTTCAAGGGCGCGGGCTGGTTCGAGCGCGAGGCATGGGACCTCTACGGCGTCGTCTTCGAGGGCCACCCGAACCTCGTCCGCATCCTCACCCACGACTCGTTCGTGGGCCACCCGATGCGGAAGGACTACCCCACGGCGAAGCGGCACGTCCTCAAGTCGCCCAAGGAGCGGCTGCTCGAGGTCCCGCCGGGGTCGGAGAACCTGCTCATCAACATCGGCCCCTCGCACCCGTCGATGCACGGGGCGTTCCGCGTGCAGGCCTTGCTCGACGGGGAGACGATCACCGCCGCCGAGACCGAGATCGGCTACATGCACCGCAACTTCGAGAAGATGGCGGAGGAGCGGACCTACTGGCAGATCATCCCCTACACGGACCGCCTCAACTACTGCTCGTCGTTCATGAACGGGCACGGCTGGGCGCTCGCCGTCGAGAAGCTCCTCGGCGTGCCCGCTCCGCCGAGGGCGGAGGCCGTGCGGGTGATCCTCTCCGAGCTGTCGAGGATCATGGACCACCTCGTCTGCATCGGCGCGAACGTCGTGGACCTCGGCGCGATCACGCCCTTCTTCGTGATGTTCCGCGCTCGGGAGGACATCTACGACGTCCTCGACGCCTGCTGCGGAGCCCGTCTCACCGTCTCCTACGTGCGGATCGGCGGCCTCGCCCAGGACGTGCCCGAGAACTTCGAGGCCCTCTGCCGCCGGGCCGTGGCCTCGGTCCGCGAAGTGGTGCGGCAGGCGGACGAGCTCCTCACCCGGAACATCGTCTTCCAGAAGCGCTTCCGGGGCATCGGCATCATGCCGAAGGAGGACGCGCTCGGCTGGGGCTGGGTGGGTCCCTGCCTGCGCGGCTCCGGCGTCGCCTACGACGTCCGCAAGGACCACCCCTACTCGGGCTACGAGCAGTACGACTTCGACGTGCCGGTGGGCACGGTCGGGGACTGCTTCGACCGGTACCTCGTGCGCATGGAGGAGATGCGGCAGAGCCTCCGCATCGTCGAGCAGGCGCTCGCGAAGCTGCCCCACGGGCCGGTGATCACCGACGACCGCAAGGTGGCCCTGCCGCCGAAGTCGGAGGTGTACGAGACGATCGAGTCCCTGATGAACCACTTCAAGCTCGTCTACGACGGCATCCTGCCTCCGGCGGGCGAGGTGTACGGGTACACCGAGGCCGCGAACGGCGAGCTCGGCTTCTACGTGGTGAGCGACGGGCGGAAGCAC
>Ga0335076_10002347_pt1 | contig 18780 bp, 11 predicted proteins | sample Lox_Sample_25_FD_206717 | JGI IMG/M metagenome (GOLD analysis project Ga0335076, IMG submission 206717) | Soil microbial communities from Loxahatchee National Wildlife Refuge, Florida, United States - Lox_Sample_2.5 | ecosystem: Environmental > Terrestrial > Soil > Wetlands | place: USA...
TGAGGTTTGGATTGTTGAAGGCGCGGGGTGACGCCCTGCAGATGCTGCCTAAGAAATTCCCACATCGCAGCATACGCCTGGATGTCCCGTTCCGGTCCGAACGCCCCGTGTCTGCCGCCCTTTATTGTGTACAGAACATTCGCCACGTGAGCCTCGTCTAGTTTTTCGTGAAGTCGAAGCGACTGAGAGTATGGGACCGTCGAGTCCTGATCGCCATGAACAATGAAGATCGGAGGCAAGCCGGCACGAACGTAAGTCAGTGGCGAAACGCGGCGTGCCTCGCTGTCCTTGGCTGGCAAACTACCAAACCATGCTATCGCGTATGTCTGTCGATCGGCTCCGGACAGCAGATCAAGAACGTCGGTGGGACCGTACCAGTCCACGATGGCGGCGACTTTGATTGGCTTATCACCCGCGCTGTAGTCAGCCGGACAGTTGTTGTCGAGCCCATCGGAATCCTGCAAGATTCCCGCCATCAGCGCCAGATGGCCTCCGGCGGAATGACCGGTAACGATGATGCGATCTGTGTCGAAATGGAAATGGTCGGCGTTCCGATAGACCCAACGGAGTGCACACCGCACATCTTCGACAGCGGCCGGCGCAAGAGCGGTTCCGGACATTCGATAGTCCACGTTAATGACGTTCCAGCCACGAGTCAACCATGGGATGAGATACGGCAGGGCTCCCGTGCGATCACCGAAAAACCAACCACCCCCGTGAAAGTAGACAACTGTCGGTACCGGTTCTTTCGTCTGCACTTGCCAAACATCGAGCTTGACCTGTGCTCCGGAGAAATACCCATAAACCTGGTCTGGATAGACGAGGTAGCTATCACTTACTGACGCAGCCCAATCGTCCAGTGTCTGCTGGGCGCGACCGTAGTTCGTCGCTTTGAGAGCGATCATCGCCGCCAGCAACAAGTGAAGAATTCTGCGCCTTGCGCGGCCTTTCGTGCTCTCAGCCATTTCGCGGCGAATTCCAGCGACGGGCTGTGTCAACGCACATTTCATTGCGTCGTTCCCTTTCCATTCTGGATGGATCCGCGTCTCAGTCGACAATAGAGAGATCAATCGGATCCCCAGATCGCTCATTTCGGGGCGCACAAGCTGCTCGGTGCGGCTGTTGAGCATAGGCTGCGCGCGAAAATTACTTGGTTGCGAAGTCAACACTCGATAGACTTCAACTCTACCACTAAGGTGGGCGAAATATCTTGTTTCGAACATTTCGATGTTCTTTTTATAATAAAAAGAACAAATCTGTTATGATGAGTGAGCAGTACCCCTTGCCTACCTTATGAAGGTTCTCGCAAGATTCGTTGTCCAGCAGAACTCGTCTTGCACAGCCGATCAGGCCTTGCCATCTACTTCCAACGCTTCAGGATCTGCATCGGCAAGCGCGCAGGAGAGTTCCTTGCTATGAGAGTACTTGCCGTGGACTTAGGCGGAAGCCATGCCTCCTGCGCATTAGTCGAAGACATGACCATTCTTTCGAGGGACTTGGTCCCGATTCGGGACCTGTCTTTACTTCATCCGACTCTGCCAGCGATTCATGCGTCACTCGAACGGCTCAATCGAGATGGTTCGGCCGAGGGAATCGGATTCGGCTTCCCCGGGTTGGTGGATGCGCACAGCTCGCGAGTGACATCGACGAACGGGAAGTTCGAGGATGCCCCCGATACCGATTTGCAGGAATGGGCACGAGAGGCATTGGGGCTTTCTTTGCGGCTGGAAAACGACGCTCGGCTCGCACTGCTCGGTGAGTGTCATGCCGGAGCCGGGAAGTCGGAAACCGACGTTGTGATGTTCACCTTGGGGACTGGGATCGGTGGAGTGGCGATGATCAACGGAACGCTGCTCCACGGCAGACATGCCCAGGCGGGAGTATTGGGAGGGCATGCGCCGGTTAAGCTCGGCGGGCGCAAATGCACTTGCGGCGGAATCGGTTGCGCCGAGTCGGAGGCTTCAGGATGGGCATTGCCGCTGGTTTGCGCGGAATGGCCTGGTTTTGCGGAAAGCGCGCTGGCACAACAGGTGATCAATTTCGAAAACCTGTTCGCGTGTGCCGCGAAGAAAGATCAAGTGGCGATTGAAATTCAACGGCACTGTTTGACAGTGTGGGCCGCAGCAGCCGTAGCCGCGATTCATGCATTCGATCCGGAATTGCTGTTGTACGGAGGCGGAGTGATGAAGAGCGCTGAGACTATCATTCCGTTCATCGAAGAGTATGTCGCACGATATGCGTGGACGCCGTGGGGCAAAGTTCGTGTGCGCGCAGCGGAGCTGGGGAATGATGCAGCACTGCTTGGAGTGATTCCACTTTTTCGCCAGGAGGATAGTTGTGTACGATAGGTTTCCCTGCGTCGAGTCGGGCAGTGCGGATGAATGTCTGACGGGATGGGCTGCGATTGGTGGCGAGTTAAGTCACCGAATCGGAGCTTCCGGCATCATTGCGGTGGAGTGCTATCCCGGCGTTGACCTCAACGAGATCCGGAGGGGCTTGCAACCGTCCGTACCGCGCGCGGACATTTTATGTACTGACGGCCTATTGCGCACTCCGCAAGAGATCGACGCAATGCTTGGTCCGATTCTGGGCGACGACCCTGTATTCGGGCAGATGAACTCCATCGATATTGACGATTTCTTCGACTCGCGGAAATTGGCTGCCGCGCAAGAGCGCTGCTCGGCGATGAATTCTGGCGTGTTGATTCTAATAGGAACGGGAGCCTCTCTGGTTTACCCGAACCCGACCCTGCTGGTGTACGCGGACCTTGCGCGGTGGGAGATTCAAATGCGCCAACGTCGGAACGAGATCGCCAACCTTGGCGCGGATAATTGGGAAGATCCGCCATCACTGAAGTACAAGCGCGCGTTTTTTGTTGATTGGCGATCTGCGGATCGCCTTAAGATTCGGTTGTACGATCGCATCGACGTATTGCTCGATACGAACACGCCAAAGAAACCAAAGGCGATCGACGGCCGGATCTTCCGCCGCAGTTTGGGCAAAGCCGTGAAGCGTCCGTTTCGGGTGGTTCCATTCTTCGATCCCGGACCATGGGGAGGCCACTGGATGGAGCGTGTGTGCGGAGTACCCGCCGACGGCGCTCCTAATCACGCCTGGTGTTTTGACTGTGTTCCGGAGGAAAACAGCCTGCTTCTCGGCTTTGGCCGTGAGCGCGTAGAGATCCCCGCCCTCGATCTTGTACTCGCGCACCCGAGAGAACTGCTTGGCGATGGAGTGTACACGCGATTCGGCGCTGAGTTTCCTATCCGGTTCGACTTCCTCGACACGGTCGGTGGGGGAAATCTCTCGCTGCAAGTGCATCCACTGACTTCGTACATTCGCGACGAGTTTGGAATGGACTACACGCAGGACGAGAGTTATTACATGCTGGATGCAGAAAAGGGAGCATGCGTTTATCTGGGGCTGAAAGAAGGAATCGATCCGGGTGAGATGCTGCGCGACTTGCATCGAGCGCAGGACGAAGATTTCCAATTCCCGGCAGATAAATACGTCAATCGTTTCCCAGCGCGTAAGCACGATCATTTTCTGATTCCAGCCGGAACGGTCCATTGCTCAGGAAAGGGCAGCATGGTGCTGGAAATCAGCGCAACTCCGTACATCTTTACATTCAAGTTGTGGGATTGGGGAAGACTGGGCCTAAATGGAAGTCCGCGCCCGATTCATCTTGATCACGGTGCCGCAAATATCCAGTGGAACCGGACCACGGATTGGGTACGCCGATCGTTGATCAATCGCGTCAAACCTATGCGATCCGGAGATGGATGGCGCGAGGAACGGACCGGACTGCACGAGCTTGAGTTTATTGAGACCAGACGTCACTGGTTTACCGGAACAGTACCACACGATACCGAAGGAACAGTCCATGTTTTGAATCTGGTTGAAGGGGAAGAGGCTATCGTAGAAAGCCCGGACGGAGCGTTTGTTCCCTTCCATGTTCACTACGCAGAGACATTCATCGTGCCGGCGATGGTCGGACGCTACACGATCAGGCCATGTGGCGCGAACGCATATCGAGAACATGGAACGATCCAGGCACATGTCCGCGTGTAGGCGGAGTCAGAGTTCCCAATATGCCGTCCACGCTTCCGCTGCCGGATCGATACTGACCGTTCCATGTTCGGTGGTGCGTGTGGCCGCTCCTTCGACGCGAGCCAAGACGGCGCTGGCACTCAATTCTTCAGGAATTTCCACAGCCTCTGGCGGTGTGGCGCTTTGTTCCCGCAAGAAGCGCATCTTCCACCCGCGGGCGCCTGATGGCTCAACATCCAAGGAAACGCGACCAAAACGCGTCGGCGAATGGACAAGCGAAAACGGAGCCCGCTCCCGAAGATCTGCAGGCATGATCCCGGCGAGGAGCCGAAGCTTCCTGTCATCCTCCAGCACGAGCATGTGGCGCAGGTAGCGAATACACTCAGCGCTGGCCCAATTGTGTGGCATATCGCCCCAATCGCCGCCAAGGAGTGCATGCTGCAGCGGTTGCTCTTCGCGCCAATCGTAGAGGGGCGATGCGTGGTTCAAAAACCCCGTAAACGTGCGATGTGCCCAGGCGCGTAGGCCAGCCCACAGATAGACTTCAGCTACAAACGCTGCGTTGTAGTTCCACACCCCTTCATGCCGTAACCAACCTGTTTCTGCCGGAATGTCCTCCTGCGTGCATGCCTGCATCAATGCGATGTGACCCCTGACAACCCAATCAGCCTTAGCAAAGACCCGCCCCGGAAAGATGGCATGCGAAAGCGCCCACTGCGCGCTCTGCGGCCGCGGGCGTTCCCAAGCATCGAGCTGCATCTGCGGGTCTTCGTGCATAAGCATGGGCAGGTAGTCGAATCCGCGTGGATCGTGCACCATCTGCGCGCGGGCCGCGCCGTCGAAGGCCGACCGCAGCTCACTGTAAAACCCTGCCGCGCGATCAAGGTCGGGCAGGCGCAATTTCTCGTTTGCTCTGGCAACAGCGTGCAAGCCAGCGAGCGTCCACAGAGTGTTAGTGAAGTCGAAACAGATTCCCGCGATCCCGCCGTCGGGGAATCCGGGGGCGATCAATCCATAGCGGCCGTTTTGGGAATCGCCCTTGCGGGCCTCATCCCGCAGTCCGATCAGAAACTCGATTGCATGGCCGACGTTGAGCGAGAGCTTGCGGAGCAACTCCCAGTCTTGCTTTAATTCGCAGGCACGCACCAGGGTAAACATGGCAATGGCCGTGTCTTTCCAATGCTCCTTGCCGCCGGAAGCAATGATCTGGCCGCTGGATACCTGCTGGTTCCACTCGGAGAGCAGTCCCTGATCGGCCTCTTCGTCAAAGCCGAGATAACGTGCCGCTTCGAGGATGAAATTTCCATCGACAATCCAGAGGCCGCGATAGACGGTGGGGCCGACCTGGAAGACAAGTCTTCCATCTTTGCGTTCGCGCGCCTGGAGGATGTTACGCGCACACGCTGTTAGGAAATCTCCTTGCGCGGAAGGAACCGACATTTGATTATCGGATCCGAACGGACGCCACTGCCGCCACCACGCGCGAGTTTCCGCGAGTAGCACATCGGGATCGACAGAGGTATTCGGGTCGATGGTGCTGCCGGGTTGAGGAATCCGAAAAAGATAGCGCAGCGGGCGACTCGGAGTGGCCGATCCGTGTTCGAGAGTGAGGCGATAGCCGCCCTCTTCGAGAAACCACGTGCTATCGTGCGCTTGATTATCAAGAGGAATGCAGATCATCCAGGGCCGCGTTTCTGAGCCTCGCAGAACTTCAGTGACGATCCCGCTCTTCGGTTTCAGGTGGTAATCTCGGCAACTGCGAATCCGCACCAGCGCGGCAGCAACCACCTCTTCATCCTTTGCACGGATTTCCATCAGCACGTTGTCGACGCGGCCCTCGTTTTGGCGCAGGCTCGCGAAAGTGATGATCTCGAGTGTGGCAGTGGGCCGCGCGATCACAGTGTGCAGGATGGGAATTCCGGGCCCCTCGATCTTTTGCTCGGCCCACTCGTCGTGGCGCATACCGGAAAGCGTGAACTCGACAATCGTGCCAAACTGTCCGATAGCGGCAAACCTATCGTCGGGAAAGTCGTAGCGAAGATCGCCGTACGTGCCAACCACTGTCTTCGCGGGATCGTCGGGAAAGCAGATGGTGGACTGAAAATCCTGAGGCGCAAACCGGAAATCGACGGTTGAATTGAAGACTCGCTGCTCATTGCCGCGTCGAGGCGTTTGCAGTGGTGCGCTCTCGCTGCCGCGCATCGCAGGCGGCTCAACACCCGCGAAGAATGCTGTTGCCGCTCCTGCTGCGAGGAACGAGCGTCGATCAATAGGCTTCATCTTGCCTTTCTCCACCATGATCACGGTTCGAACGTTGGCCAAATGTCTGCGATCCGGGCCGGTTCCGAAACCCATTGCATTCGGTCCGGATCGGTCTTGAACTGTTTGTAGATGGAAACGGTGGGATCAATGCTGAGTTCGGGATACATACGGCGGCCACGGACCTGCAGCGATGATGCGGAGTAGCGAGGATTAGGTTGCCACTCAATGCGATCCTCGCGCAGCAAAGGAAACCATGCCAGGCCGCCGTGGGCCCGGACCCCGTCATAGACGAACCCGTACTGGCGTTCACAGAGCGCAGCAAACACCATCGGCTCGGTGGTGCTTGCATTCACAACGCAGTGAGCCCATGAAGGAGGAACGACCACTTGATCTCCCGGGTCGACTTCGACGGCAACACAACGACCAGGGTTGTCGCTCACGGTTTCTTGTGCGTAGATGATGGCGCGACCTTGCCAGATCTCGAACAACTCGGGTGTCGATGATCCGCAATGCGGCGCGACTGCATGGATGTGTCCCTGGCTGCGCACCGGCTCTTCGCCGAGCCGGCCACTCGCGTAGGCAACCACGCCGAAGAGAAGGAAGCGCCTGCGGAGTTCCGACGCGTCTGCTGCGTTGCCCACATCCATCGCAATTCCATACACAGGATCAGGCCCTGAGCAGTCTGGATCGCGCAGACTCTTGCGGATATCGTCGAGTCTGCGCATCTCCACGGCCGGGCCAAAGATACCTTCTCCGTAATCGAAGGCAAGACTTCCGGGACGCAGTCGAATGTCCAGACCCGAATCGAATGGCTCAGAATGCAAGCGTCACGCTCCTTCGACCAGGACCGGCAGGCCATCCCGCTCCAACAGGCGGGAGCTAAATCCGAGCTCGGTAATGGATCCGTAGTCGTATCCGGCGTCGCTCGGCCAACATGCCCACACAACAAGAGGGGAACTTCCAGTGTTCGCGATGCGGTGTGCGTTCTCACCGCGAACATAGTGCAGGCTCCCCTGCTTCATCACTTCGCCCCAGGTGTGGCGCTCCGTATTCATTTGGATGAGCATCCCATTGCCGCTAACGGTCCCGTAATACTCTGCACGCGTGCGATTGGAGTGTAGGTGGCCGTGGGTCATGAAGAACTCGTCACCTACTTTTCCTGGTTGTAATACAGTTACCCCCCACAGCAAGCCACCTTCCGTTCCTGGTTTGACCGGAGCCCACCACCGAACCCGGTACACCTCACGACTCGATTCCATACTGTCGAGAGCCGCATGATCGCGGAATACCTGCCGCAAGTCGCCGAGAGTCTTGAGACTTTCGTGGACAGGTTCGCCATGCATCGCACCGCTGCGCCACTCAACCGACACGGGTGAAGTCAAATAATCATCCGGCGGCAAATGCTCCGCCGCATCGAGGAAAAGCTCCATAGTTGATATATACTAGCAGGTAATAGTTTCGTTTTCAAGCATATCAATCATTATAATGGTGTTTTTATGCTAAATCGACCGAGAATTCGCTCGAATAATAGTGATTTATGCATGGGGCCGTCTCTAAGAAGTGCGAGAACATTGCCTGAACGGCGCAGTCGTGGAGGGGATTCTTTTCAGATTCTGAATGACAAAGATTCTTTATGCACCTTTCGTACACCGTTATCTTTGTTTATAAAGTTATTGTTCGAGATTGTGATGCCTCCATGCCGGATCCACCATTGATCGTCCTCCCAGGCTTCGGCTCGGCGTAGTCAGGGCACGCCCGGGAATCTGGCAATCTACCCTATTCTTTCGGTATTCAATCTCATGTCGATTCTGGCGTTCTCAAAACGAAACGGATGACTCGAGCAAATTCAGCAAGTCTGAGGAAAATGAAGCGTGAAGAAAAGCGTGGAACGAAAGAAGACAGTCCAGACGGAGGATGAAACGGCAGGTGCCCAGAGCCGGGAAACCCAAATGCAAAGAACACAATTCATTCTTTCGTCGCTTCAGGAAGCCGGGTCGGTGGTGGTCGAGGAAATGGCAGAGCGGCTCAGGGTTTCAGTGGTCACGATCCGGCGAGATCTGGATCAACTCGAACAACAAGGGCTGTTGCGCCGGACGCACGGCGGGGCGGTTTCGATTGAGCCCCTGTTTTATGAGCCGTTTAAGAAAGATCGTTCTTTTCTCGATCAAGTTGAACGGCAGGCCAACGAGAAACGCCGCATAGGCCGAGCTGCGGCAGCTCTTATCGCTCCTGGCGAAACGATCGCCATCACGCCCGGCACTACCACGGCGGAGATTATTCGCGGTTTGCCGCTCAACAGCAGAATCACTGTGGTTACGAACACCGCCAACATCGCGATGGAACTTTCAAAGCGCAAAGATGTCAATGTCTTTGTCACTGGAGGTCATCTTCACGGCGAGTGGTTTTCCCTGATTGGACCAACCGCGATTCGCAGTCTCGAGAACATGATCATCCACACTATGTTTGTGGGTGCCGATGGCATCGATCCCGATTGGGGCCTGAGCTGCTTCAGCTCCGACGAGGCCGAACTGAATGCCGCCATGGCCCGTCGCGCCCGCCGACATATTGCGGTTGTGGACCACACAAAATTCGGCGTGGTGACCAACTGGCGCATTTGTGAAATTGGCACTCTGAGCAACCTGATTACAGACACGGGAGCAACCGAAGAGATGATCGCGCCGTACCAGAACCTGGGCGTTGAAGTGATGCGTGTCTGATCTGCTAGGCAGGTCACCGCGACCGTCGATTTGCTATTTGAACATCCTGGAATTGCGAATCCTTCGTGAATGCACCCACCCAGGAGGCTGCAGGAGTCTGCCTACGCAATGATTGAATTACTTATAAATCATCATTAGTGAGTTATTATTCTAGTCAATTAGAACATTGTTTGGTTTCGAAAGGAATCGCCCGATGAACCGCCGAGGCTTTCTAAAAGCTTCATCCGCCACGCTCGCGGCTGTGGGAGTTGCTCGTCGCATAGATGCGATCGCGCCAAAGTCACTATTTCCAGTTCCAACTCTTACAGAACTCGCCAGCATTCGAATGAGCCACAATTTCATGGAGCTGTTTAACCTGCCCATCGCAATGAATGATTGGGGTTATGCGCAGACGGTGAAATCGGTCTCCGCACTCAGTGCCATCGCATTTCCGCCGTTCGCATGCTGCGGTGTTCCCAATGTTGCTTGGAGCCCGGGATATCTGAGAACGTGCGAGCTCTATATTGACGGCCAATTTGCCGCACTTTCGGATGATCCGGCACAGGCGGTCACCTATCAGTGGTTTCCACACCGTGTTGTAAGGCAACAGAGCGTCGGCGCCCTGGAAATTCGCACTACCATGTTCCTTCCGCCCGACATGCGTGCGGTCGTACAGCAAATGGTGGTGATGAATCGAGGATCCGCGGCCCGAGAAGTTACTCTCGATTTCGACATGCGAGGAGGCGTGATTCGCAAAGGCAGTGCGTGGGTCAACGAACTGCCGGGTGAAGGCGATAACCGGGTCACCTGGAACCCTGCGCAGGGGCGACTTACATTTGCCGCGCAGCACTCGCCGGCAGCATCTGTACAGGGAATTCATCCACCGGCGAACAAGATTGTCGGAGGCAATGTACTCCGGTTTTATCTGCGACTGAACGCAGGGGAGCAGCGGGATCTGCATTTTGTGGCCGCCATTGCAGGCACCACGGCTGAAGCAGAAGCCATGCACGACCGCCTGCAGGCAGAGTTCGCAACGCTCGATCGGCTCAATGAGAGCGCATTTGAGCATCTGGTTCAGTCAGCCTTCACCCCGGGAAACAGCGCTTTTTCGGGACATCTTCCACAACTGAAGACCGAGAGCGAAACGCTCTGGAACCTCTACATGAGTGGAGTGAAGAACCTGTTGACGGCGCGCCGCCGTTCTCCTGACTCAACTTACGGGCCGACGCTGCTGACCCTCAGCGGACATGTGCTGCCTACGTTGAGTTTTCCTTGGGATACGGCACTCAGCAGCCTGAGTCTGGCGCTGCTTGATCCCGAGCCATTGCGCACTCTGGTCGAAATTTGGTTTCAGCGCGACATGCATCAGCACTTGGCCACGGACTACATCACCGGCGAGGCTGTCGGACCGTGGTATGGCGTGAACGACATGGCGATTGTTCGCTGCGCGCAGAACTACTTGCGAGTAACAGGCGACTTCGCATGGCTGGATAAGAAAGTCGGAGATACGAGCGTGTTTGATCACCTGCTCGATCATGCGACTTATTGGAAAAAATTGATCAAGAGCGGCGCCGGCCTTGCGGACTACGGAGAAATCTCGAACCTGCTTGAAGTGGTTAGTACTTATTTACATGACGTCGCCGGCATGAACGCTGGCAATGTTTCGAGCATGAGGTTCATGGCGGAGTTACTTGAGCATCGGGGGCGAGGACAGGAAGCCGCGAAACTGCGTGCTGAGGCTGCCGAGCTTGCTGCGCGGATCAACCGCCTGCTTTATGTGGAAGGCAAGGGCTGGTGGCGCTGCGGACAGCCCGACGGCACTTTCAACGAAGTGCGGCACTGTTACGACTTTCTGGCGGTGCTCGACAACATGGGCCAGGACCTTAGCGACCAACAGAAACGCGAGATGGCGCATTTTTTCTGGTCCCAGCTTGCATCGAAAAAATGGATGCGCGCATTGGCGAGCGGCGATCCCGATGCCACTTGGAACGTGCGCCCCGATCACAGTTGCCTTGGCGCGTATGCAGCGTGGCCTCCGATGTGTGCCAAAGGGCTTTTCAAAATCGATGATCCGGCAACAATCGCACCATGGCTGAGCGAACTAGCAAAGGCCGGCAACCAAGGCCCAATAGGGCAGGCGCACTTTACTGAAGATGTGGTAGCGCCTTTGCACGGTGGTGCATATAAAGCTTCGGAAGATGCGCCCTACATCGAAGATTGGTGCTGCATCGCAGGCGGAACGTTCTCGGAACTGGTGATTGATTCGATCTTCGGCGTCACATTCAGTTTGTATGACGGCTTGCATGCAACGCCACGGCTGGCAGAGTTCGATCGGGGAGCACGTCTTGAAAACATTCACTATCAAGGCGCTGAGTTTTTGGCAGGCGCAGACGTTGTTACACGTATGAGCTGATGCCCTGCATCGACTATTGCTAATTGGCCGACATCGGCATTCGTACAACTTGGGGAAAATAGATGCCCGTATTCGTTTCAAGCTTTGGAATGTCGAAAGTATTGCACGCGTAAGTGAACACCAGGTCATCGTGCTCAAACTCAGGATGTTCTTTGGCGGCGTAGCAAAACGTGTTTTTGTCGTATCCGAGTTTGTCGGGTTGCATCTCAGGAACTTTGTAAATCACCTTGCCCTGCGACCATGGACCGGTGAGAGATGGAGCTGTGCGAAGCACAATCCGGCTCGAGAACCCCTCCGGCTCAAACATAACGGCGAGCCAGCGCTTGAGGTCGGGATGGTAGCGAATGGAGAGCTCAGGCGAGCCTTTCTGCATGACCGCCTGGGCTGAGGCTGGATCAAATCCGGGATGCCATTGGCCATCGTTGGCAAAATACTCGAGATGCTTCGCCGGATCATCCAGGCCCTCGAAAGGGATTCGCGTTGCCAGCAGCGGCCGCTGGCCGCTCTCGCGCAGAGCAAAGAGATAGACATAACCCTCATCGGTTACAGCGGCGGCCGAGGGATATGCGTGCGCTCCGTCCGGCACGAGCGGAAAGTAGTCAATCTTCCATGCCTGCGGATTCGGCCCCGGCGAGGCGATACGGGCGAGATCGGTACCACAGGTTTCGAAGGCCATGGCTTGCGACTGCGCCGGCGCATCCCGCACACAGAGCAACGACACCCAGAGGTCCTTTCCCGCAACAAATCCATCCATCGCCCAATACCAGGTGTGCGAGTGCTGTGCCTTAAAGAAATCTTCGGCGTGGCCGTCCTTACCTTTCCTAATCACGTAGCTCAATTTCCAATGTCCGCGATTGCATGTCGAGATGCCGATGCTGTTACGAACCATGGCAGGGATGTTGTTATGCACGGAACGATGTTCGCCGAAGAGCGTGTCGCCGAAGATCCAGACGTCGCGGTCGTCGGGTAACGGGATGGAATACGCAACGTCGGCGCCGAGCCATCCCTGCGGAACGCCGTGTTCAAGCGGAAATGCCGGAGTGCAGGCGCTCGCTGCGGATGAAGCGAAAGCGATGCGAGACGAGAGCAACCAGCAGAGAACTGTGGCAAGCACCACGCTACGAATCAGAAACTTCATTTTTCGTTCACTCCTGATATGAGGGAGGTCCAAGCCCCTGCACAATTGAGGCCTTGTACCCTCACTTACTGGGGAGGACCTGCGTGACGACCACCGGATGATAAAGATTCATGTTGTTTGTAACATCGCTCACAACAGTCGAATTGCAGGCGTATGTAAAGAACAGCTGACCAGTTGTTTCAAACTCGACGTGTTCCTTGGCCGCGTAACAAAAGACATTTGAAGTGTAGTTCGGATTTGTCGGCTGCATTTCAGGATACGAATAGAGGCTCTCGGGCGCACCCCATCCACTGGTCAATGAGTTGGAAACACTGTAATAAGCTTGATTATTGAGCCCGATCGGGTACACGGCGATCCACTGATTTGTCGAACTGTGATAACGGACCGTCATTTCAGTCGCTGCCGGGCTTATGACCGCCGCGTTATCGTTTGGCAATGTCGTCGCGCTATCCGCCCAGGTTTCCCATTTTCCGCTTGTATTCAGATACTGCCAATCGGAATTACCCGGTCTGGCAAGGTTGTTCAGGTCAGTCAGCGGCGCGCGCAACAGCGCGAGATAAGGCGTGCTGCCCACATCGGTGAAGAAGTATGCGTAACTGGCGCCCTGTGGATTCGTCGGATCGGGATTCCCGTTCGGCCCCTGGTTGACAACGATGGAAACGCCCGGCACGGCGCTGCCGCCGGTATTCAGTTGCTGGAATTTGATCGACCATTGTGGCGGCGGCGCTGTGTAGTTACTGATGCTTGCCAACTGCGCGCCGCTGTAAGCGAATCCAAACGCGCCGCTGCCTTGTACATGCATCTGCATCAACGCAAGATACAAGGTCCCGTTGTATACGAATCCGTCCATCGGCCAAAACCAATCGGTACCGGGAGCAACAAATACGGGACCCTGGCTTGAGGTACCCATCCCTGGCCAATAGTACTGAAATGTGCAGTTCGATCCCGAGCACGTAGAAATCGCAATCGAATTGTGGATGAATCCGTTTGCCTGCGTTCTCCTCGTTGCATTCGACGGCCCAACAAATGTGTCCGCAAAGATCCACAGACTTTGCCCTGTTCCAATGGGAATTGAATATGCGCCGTCGGCTCCGAGCCAGCCCTGTTGGTAAGGAAAGTACCCTGACGAAGGGGGATTGACTGGAGGGGTCTGCGTCTGCGTGCTTCCACCGCCTCCACAGGCGATTGGCATTAACGTGGTAACCAATGAAGCGAGCAGTGCGACATATATCTTTATGTGCATTAGCTCTCCTGTAGGTAATCGGAGTATTCGCTCGACGTTCTTCCCGGCCGGGAGTGCAGGCGGCGGGCGAAAGCAACGTTTCACCCGCCACTTTGTTGAATTGCGTTCAGAAGATGATCTTCAGCGCTAGCTGAATTTGCCGCGCCGTACCGGTGCCCACCAGGCTCGAGTCTTGGTCGGCGATGGTTCCCCCAACTCTACCGAAATTGGCATTCACCTCTTCCATAGCAGGGGTGACAAACGGGTTCAGCGCACAACCATGCGCTGTTGCTGGGGGAGGCGCAGAGAAGCCTGTGCAGATTCCGCCATCAGGATTGCCGAAATTCGGGTGATTGAGAATATTGAAGAGATCTCCACGGAACTGCAACTTCGCATTCTCCCACAGTGGAAAGTTTTTCATTCCTGAAAAATCCCATTGGAAGAAACCGGGTCCCCGAAGACTATTTCGCCCCACATTCCCAACCGTGGAGGGATCTCCAGGATTGGCGTTGAAAGCCGGTTCGACGTGATAGGCATTCACGTTGTAGCTATGTAACGGCCAGGAGAAATTACTGAGGCGGACCGGCTGTCCTGTGTAATTTGGCCGCACTGGAAGCCCGAAGAAGCCGCTTACGAGCGTGACGTTCACTGGACCGCCCGAGCGTGTCTGGACAATGCTTGAGGTTTGCCATCCGCCGAGAGCGGTGCGCATCAGCGCGCCGGACCTTTTCAGCTCCGGCAGGTTGTACACCACGCTCCCTGTCAGGTTGTGGCGAACGTCCCAATCGCCTGGGCCAATATCGTGCCGCGGATCGTACGGATCGGAAAACCCGCTGAACACATTCACCATATCGTCGATTTCGTGCGACCAGGTGTAGTTACCCTCGAAGTTAAGCTTGCCTACATTGTGCCGCACTTGCACCTGCAGTGCGTGATAGCTGGAGCTCAACTCATCGGCATCCAGATACTCGTTGGCGAAGCCCGAGTAAGTACGAGCCTGCGTGCTGTAGTTACCCGGATTCAAGTTGACCGCTGCAAAATCGATGCCTGCGTCCTGACGATGATCCTCGTTGCCCGTGTAGTTGACGGTCAAGACGGTGTTCGGAAATATCTGCTGCTGGATGCCGAACAACCAGTTCGGAGAATAAGGATCGTGCGGATTCTGCGGGAAGATGTTCACGTTCTGCGTGCCCGCGGGCAACGTGGGATTCGTCATCGGATATGCGAGCGCTACTTGGAAAGCATTTACAGAGTAACTTTGATAGGCGGGAATGTTCCCCACCAATCCGAATCCGAAGTGCATTGGATTGAAGAAGAGCCCATAGTAGGCGTGGACAACCGTCTTGCCATTTCCAAACGGATCGTAGTTTAGCCCCACACGAGGAGCTACATCATAGGTCGGGCCGGTATACATCGGGCTTGTAGGAGATAGAAATGTCTGGGCCGCGAAGTTGAAGTTCTGTTCCTGGTTATTTCTCTCGCTCCAGGTGGTGTTGATGCCTGTCCGCAGCCCGAGGTTAAGAGTGAGTTTGTGATTCACACGCCAGTCGTCTTCAGCGTACAAATCCCAATTGGAATTGCGAATTCCGACGAACTTCGGAAAACCAATCTTCTGCAAAACGAAGGGCCGATCGTTTTCGAGATCAGAGAAGTTGCCGAACTGGAACGATTGAAGAGGACGAAGCCACTCGTCGATGCGGTTGAGTTGGATCTGCGTTCCGAAGCGAATCGAATGGCTCTTCGCGGTCTTGGTGGCGCTGTCGAGAATTTCGAACACCGTCTGCGGGTTGATCTGGTTGAAGCTCATCGGACCCGGCAGCGCTCCCAGGTTGGTGAAGAATCCAGAGAACTGTGTTAGCGGTTGCGGGGTGTTGGAGTTCGTATCCGAATAGAATTTGTGGAGAGCTACGCTCAATTCGTTCACCAATGTCGAACTAAACGTGTGGGTCTCGTCGATCATGATGGACTGATTGATGTTGAGGAGCGGCGTCGTCTGCCCCTGATTCAGGCCGGTTTGCTGGGTGGTCAGACCGTTGTCGACGTTATAGCGGGCAAATATCCGATCACTGTTCCCAAAGTTGTAGTCGATGCGGATCGCGCCACTGTCTTCGCGCAGGGTGGTAGGCAAGGCCGCTGGATCGTAAACCAGATCAGCTCCTGCTGACGTGCCCGCCGCATCTGTTGTCCCGGGCACCGCGCACGATGCGGGAGCGGGAATGGCGGTGCAATTTGCCGGTAAGGGCGCCATCTGAGCTAGTACTGGCTTCATGGCGGCAACAAACTGAGAGCGCACATAGGCGCTGGGAATCTCGTAGAGCGAATTGATCGCCGTAGTCCGTTGGCGAATACCTTCGTAATTCGTGAAGAAGAAAACCTTGTTCTTCACGATAGGCCCGCCGAGGTTAGCGCCGAACTGGTTCATTCTCAGAGGGACAGTGGGCTGAGTAATCGCGTTGGCAAAGTAGTCTTTCGCGTCCATGGCGTCATTGCGGAAGAAATCGAATAGCTCGCCATGAAACTGGTTGATGCCGCTCTTAGTAATGATGTTCATTTGTGGACCCAGTGAATGGCCTACTTGCGCACTGTAGCCGCTGTTCGCGAAGTCGATCTCCTCAATGCTATCGACGCTGGCCCGCGTGAGGCGCGATGCTTCGTTGCCTTCGGTCTCGTCAAAGCCGTTCACATCGGGTCGCGATGAGTTCTGCCCATCCAGCGTGACATCAAGGCCGGTAAAGAAATTCTCCTGGCCATTCACGCTGCCCTGGAAAAAGCCAATTGAGTTGACTGATCCGGGCGCGATCTCCAGAAAGTCCATAACATCGCGTCCATTCGTCGGTAGATCGCGGATTTGATCTTCATTGAGGGTGGTGCCGGCGGTGCTGCTTGACGTATCGACGGTCGTGCTCGTTCCCGTCACTTCGATACTCTCGGTCGCAGTAGCCACTGAAAGCTTCATGTCAACGCGCACAGTTGCGCCGACGTTCAGGATGAACTCCTTCGTCGTAGTCTTGTTAAACGTCCCCGCTATTGCGCTCACGATGTAGTTGCCAAATGGCAATGCCGGAACAGTAAAGATTCCATCGTTCCCAGTCTCGAGCTTGGTGATATTGCCAGTTCCTGTGTTAGTAATCGTCACTGAAGCGTGTGGTATAACAGCCCCCATCGGATCACTGACGGTGCCGGTGATTGTTCCCGTGTCGAAAGTGCTGGCGCTCTGCGCAACAGCCGCCCACGAAAACAGCGATAGAAGCATCGCCATAAGTCCCATCCGCCACAAACTAGCTTGCCTGCAATTTAGAAAGCTCTCAATTAGACCAGTCGAAACGCGCAGCCATTGCTTCGCCATCATTGTCCTCCGCAAATCCGGTTCACAGTACTCCGATTCGGAACAGAGCTACGAATGTTCTGTTTCCAGCATAAAAGAGTACTGCTGGTTTCTAAATGATGTCAAGCGAAACTACGTACTTTCGTTTTAGCCCTCGTCGACCGATCCTCGAATCCAGGCCGGCTGCGTCAGAAGGGATCGCGTGATCTATCTCTCAAAGGCGGCTTAGCTACCGCAAGTCGATGGAAATAAGGGCATTCGGAATTTAATCGATCCGCAATCTGAGTAGTTGATCCCTCCAGCCGTCTCAGGCAGTTTGGAGCATGTTCAGCTTCGAAGTCCTTTGCCGCTACCCTTCTGATATTGACAATCACGATAAGGCCCCCCTGCCTGACGAGATCGCTGAAGGCTCGTAAGGGAAATACACCGCCAAAGGCGGCGCCTTCAAAAAGCATCGCCAAAAGCATCTCTTCAAATCGATGTGTGGTGTGTTTTCGTCGCCCCATCGATCCGGCTGCGTTCGAATTCCACGATCGCTCCGGTAACGGCCGCAGGCGCGGCTGACGAATTATGCGAGACCGATTAAGTGCTTGATTTGATGATACCCGGAGGGGACTTGAACCCCACGGAGGGTAAGCTCCTGCGGATTTTGAGTCTTATTTTTCCGTAATTTGCGCAGTGTTGCACCTAAACGCACGAACGCGCTTAATCCTTGTTAAGACAATAGTTTAAACAGAGAACTGGCTGAGCACCGTCCTGCGTCCGAACGCATCAAATTCGGGGAAGAAGTATTCCCAAAAGTATCACCAAAAATGCTGCGGACTGTTTAGACACCAAGTCCACGGGAACCGGGTCGAGCATCGGCAGAGTAACATCCTCGATTTGTTCACGGCGCGTCCGCCCCAACTCTATACACCGCGAATGCTCTAATATTCCGACAGCTTGAGAAGATCGATTTCGAGGTGGAGGATGACACCTCATTGAACGATGCTGCATGCTGTTGAAATTGGGCCGCGCATTTTGCGCAAGGCCCCCAGGCGGAATGACTCTTATCAAGATTCATTATTATGGGAGAACTCTCGCGCCCGCTGGATTAATCGGCAGGATGCAGATCAAAGCCAGCCAGAAACCCTGTCCGTTGCGTCCTAGACTTGTCGAGTAAGAAAGCTTTGATCTGCCGGCACGTTTAGTTTGATAGGAGTATATTCAGAGATAGAAGTTCTTCCTTCTCGCCTCTCGCATTCCAGGCTCTGCCTCAGACGAGCACCGTTCAACCGTGAAACCGAACGACGACTGGAGTTGCAATGAGCGTTCTCAGACAATGCGACGCAAAGTATCATCTACTTGTCGCCCGTGACAAGAGCCGACATTCGCACAGGCGAATAACACGCCCCGATGATGCGAATCCTTTAGAGATAAAGCCAGACGAACATCGGACGAATAGATCGGTTTTTCTTGAGGACTTTATCGTTGAACACTCTCTCCCCGACCTGCAAATCACTCCGATCGAGATGGCAGGCAGCTTTTGAAGTACGGCCGCATGCTGGAAACAGTTTGTCCGGCACGACGCTGGAAAGGCGTTAAAGATGGAATGCCTCGTCTGTAGAGAATTGGAACGAGCTTATAACGTGGGGCCCGGCTCGGGGAATATATCGAGGCGCATTCGTCTGCGTG
>Ga0335076_10002348_pt1 | contig 18779 bp, 20 predicted proteins | sample Lox_Sample_25_FD_206717 | JGI IMG/M metagenome (GOLD analysis project Ga0335076, IMG submission 206717) | Soil microbial communities from Loxahatchee National Wildlife Refuge, Florida, United States - Lox_Sample_2.5 | ecosystem: Environmental > Terrestrial > Soil > Wetlands | place: USA...
TATCGATCTCGCTCATTCACCGATTTTTAGCCGCCCCCGCCGCGACCAATAGGGCATTTAGTCAGCTCCGACTAGGGCTTTGGACGCACCCCGGCGGAGCGACAGACGAAAGCCGGTTCCACCCGAAACCGCAGCGCCGTCGTCGGCAGCTCTTCCAGAATGTCGTCGGGGATCTTTTTTGTAATTCAGCTTCATCGAGCCGGAAAAGGCGGGATCGGCTCCGTGCAGGTCGATTTCGAGTTGCGGGCCCGTGCCGGTGATGGTCGCCCGCGCCGGGCCCTTGTCGGTGTCCCAGGGACAGTCGATCGACCGCAGTTTGGCGTCCCCCCGCGTGGGAAAGGTGGCGACGACCCGCGGGGTGCTGAAGCCGAACCCGCCCGTATAGCGGGACACGCCCGACGCGCCGCCCGCGCGCCGTCGTTTGCCAGAGACGTTTACTGCACCGTCACGTTCGCGGTGTAGGTGCAGGCCGGTTTGTTGTCCTTGCCCACGAAACTCGAGTAGGAGGTGCTGATCGTCGTCGTCCCTGGCTTCAAGGCCGTGAACGTCCACACCTGCATGCCCGGCGCCCCCAGCGCGTCGGAAGTCGGTTGCACAAACTCGTGACCGGTTTGCTTCACGATCGACGAATCACCGATCTTGGTCGCGATCATCCACCGGTACGGGGTGGAGTAGTTCGAGCCCAACTTCACCCTCAGGGTGTTGCCGACCGCCAGCGTGACGTCCTGCGTGATGGCGCTCTGCTTCAGCACGTCGCCCATGGGGACCTCGAGGGTCTTTCTCGTCGGCGGGTTCCTGGACGCGAACGTGCAGCCCGCGGCCATCGACGCCACGAGCACCGCGACTGCCAGCAGCAGCCTCATCTTCACAAATATCCCCCTTCGAATCGCCCCGGAACACCTCAGAACCCCAATATCCCAGGCCCACCTTTGTGGCGGTGCAGAGCTCGCTGGCCCTTTGACCCCCACGTTTGCTGGAGGTCGGGTAGCTTCTGTGCGTGTTTGGCATCATCCGGCCCTGCCGGCATCGGCTCGGCGGCGCGCTCGCGGCCGCCTGGACAGCCCAGTTGTGCGGATTGTGTCTGGCGCTGTGCGACGATTACGGCCAGACCGCGCGGATCGCCACCAACTACGACGGGCTGGTGGTCTCCTTGCTGGTCGAGGCGCAGTCGGCCGGGCGGCCGACGCGCCGGAAGGCCGGACGGTGCCCGTTGCGCGGGATGCGGCGCGCCGACGTGGCCGCCGGCGAGTGCGTGCGGCTGGCCGCGGTGGTGTCGTTGGCGCTGGCCGCGGCGCGGGTGCGCGACCACGTCGCCGACCGCGACGGCATGCTCGGCGCGATCGGCATGCGGCCGGCGGCGCGCCGCATCGCCGAGCGCTGGGTGCGCCAGGGCACCGACACCGGTCACGCCCTGGGGTTCGACACCGGCGTGCTCGTCGCCGCGATGGACCGGCAGGCCGCGCTGGAGGCCTCCGCGGGCCCGGGCAGCTCCCTGTTGCTGGTGACCGAGCCCACCGAGACCGCCGTCGCCGCGGCATTCGCGCACACCGCCGTGCTGGCCGGCCGCCCGGACAATCGGGCGCCGCTGCGCGAGATCGGGCAGCTGTTCGGCCGGGTGGCACATTTGCTCGACGCGGTCGAGGACCACCGCGACGACGTGGCGCAGGGGAAGTGGAACCCGTTGGCCGCCACCGAAACTCCCGTCGAGGCGGCCCGCGCGCTGTGTGACGACGCGGTGCTGGGCATCGAGCTGGCACTGGCCGACGTCGAGTTCACCGACGGGCGTCTGGTCCACCGGCAGCTGACCGGCGAGGTGCGCCGCGCGGTCTCGCGCACCTTCACCCGGGCCGGTTACCCGGGCGGCGGCGAAGACCCGAACCCGCGGAAAACCAAGAAGGGCCAGCAGGATCCCATCAGCTTCGGCGACCAAGCCGGTTATGCCCAGCCGGCGGCCGAAGGCGAAAACCCCAATCCCGGACGCAAATCGGGCCGCGGCCGGAGCAGCTCCTACGTCTGCTGCTGCGACGGGTGCGACTGCTGCGACTGCTCGTAGCGATAGCGCATGCGCTATCGCTTTTGAGATTCGGATGGCACCCCGCAGACGGGGCTGCCCCCCTCACCACCCAAACCCCAAGCCGCGCAAACCGCGCATGTCCGGCAGGATGGGCTGGTGTTTGGCCTCGAACTCATCGTTGCGCTCGTCTCCACCGTCATCCTCGGGACGGTCATCGGCCGGCGCTATCGCGTGGGTCCCCCGGTGCTGCTCATCCTGCTCGGCTCGCTGCTGGGTCTGATCCCCAATTTCGGTGATGTCCACATCAATGGGCAGCTCCTGCTGCTGCTCTTCCTGCCCGCGATCCTCTACTGGGAGGGTCTGAACACCAGCTTTCGCGAGATCCGTGCGAACGCGCGCGTCATCGTATTGCTCAGTGTTGCTCTGGTGATTGCCACCGCGGTAGCGGTGTCGTGGACGGCGCGGGCGCTGGGGATGGAACCCCACGCGGCGGGCGTCCTGGGTGCCGTGCTCTCCCCCACCGACGCAGCCGCCGTGGCCGGTCTCGCGAAAAGACTGCCGCGCCGGTCGCTCACCGTGCTGAAGGCCGAGAGTCTCATCAACGACGGCACCGCGCTCGTCCTGTTCGCCGTGAGTGTCCACGTCGCAATTGGCGGGGCCGCGATCAGCCCAGCCGAAGTGACCGCCCGGTTTATCGGCTCCTACCTCGGCGGTATCGCCGCCGGGCTGCTCGTTGGCGGGTTGGCGACCCTAATTCGCAAACGAATCGACGCGCCGCAGGAGGAAGGAGCCCTGAGCCTGCTGACGCCGTTCGCGGCGTTCCTGTTGGCCCAGGCAATCGACTGCAGCGGTGTGGTCGCGGTCTTGGTGTCGGCCTTGGTGCTCGCCTACGCCGGCCCGGTTGTGATCCGGGCCCGTTCCCGCCTGCAGGCCTTCGCATTCTGGGACATCGCGACATTCCTGCTCAACGGCTCGCTGTGGGTATTCGTCGGAGTCCAGATCCCGGGCGTGCTGCGCGCAGTCTCCAACGTGGACGGCGGGCTTCGCCACGCCGTCTACATCGCCCTGGCCGTCACGGGCGTCGTGATCGCGTCACGCATCGTCTGGGGAGAAATCACGACCGTGCTGCTGCGCACCCTTGACCGGCGCGCAGTGCAGCGCGAACGTCGCGTCAGCTGGCGTCAGCGCGTCGTCACCGCGTGGGCGGGGTTCCGGGGAGCCGTGTCGCTTGCCGCGGCGGTGGCCGTCCCGACGACCATGCTCAGCGGCGCGCCATTCCCGGACCGCAGCCTGCTCATCTTCATCGTGATCTTCGTCATCCTGGTGACCGTCCTCGTTCAAGGGAGCACGCTGCCGGCCGTGGTCCGGTGGGCCAAGATGCCCGACGACGTCGCCTACGTCCGGGAGTTGGAACTGGCCCGAACCCGGGGTGTTCAAGCCGCCCTCGAGGCGCTGCCGACGGTCGCCGACGAAGTCGGCATCGGCGACGACCTGCGGCGGCGGCTGCAGAAGGAATACGAAGAAAAGGCCGCGCTGGCCCTGGCCACCGAGGACGGTTCGACGAACAGCCGCCTGGTCAGGGGCAAGGAGAAGGTCCGGCGGGTGCGTCTGGGCGTGCTCGAACACAAGCGGCGGGAGATCATCTCCCTGCGAAACCAAAAAATCATCGACGACATCGTGCTGCGCGAATTGCAGAGCGAGATGGACCTCGAGGAAGTGCAACTCCTCGACGCCGCCGACGACGACTAGGCGAGCGCTTCATCTGCAGACGGTGGGCAGACGCCGACCGGTAGACGCGTGCGGGCCGGCCGAGGAAGAAGGCCTGCGGGCAGCGCTGCGGCGCTGGTTTGGGCCCGAGTCAAGCGGGTAGCGCCACCAGGGACAAGACTGGGTTGCGTGGCCCCCACGAAACCGGGTCAACCGGTGCGCAGCGCGCAAAAGATCGTCGACGTGTTATCGGCGCAGGGCGTCGAGTACATCTTCGGTGTGCCCGGCGCCAAGATCGACGCCGTCTACGACGCCCTGGTCGACGGCGGCCCCCAGCTGGTGGTGTGCCGCCACGAACAAAACGCGGCGTTCATGGCCGGCGCGATCGGTCGCCTCACCGGCAACCCCGGGGTGGTGCTGGTGACCTCCGGCCCCGGCACGACCAACCTCGCCACCGGCCTGCTCACCGCCAACACCGAACAGGATCCGGTGGTCGCCCTGTGTGGCGCGGTGCGCCGCGAGGACCGGCTCAAACGCACCCATCAGTCGATGGACGCCGCCGCGATGCTCAGGACGGTCACCAAGTTCACCGGCGAGATCAACGACCCCGACAACGCCGCCGAGGCAACCATCGGTGCTTTCCGCGCGGCGGCCAGCGAGCCGCGCGGGGCGGCCGCCGTCGTGCTGCCCGCCGACGTTTTGGCCGCCCCCACGACGGCGGCCATCACGGGCCGACTGCCGATCCCACCGTTGGCGTGCGCGCCGACGACCGCAATCAGTAAGGCGGGCGAGCTGGTCCGCGCCGCGAGCCGACCGGCGCTGTTGGTCGGTATGCGCGGCGCCGACCCGGACAGCTGCGCAGCGCTGCGTGCATTGGTGGCCGCAACCGGATTGCCCGTCGTGGAAACCTTCCAGGCCGCCGGGGTGATCTCCCGCGCGCTGGAGGACAACTTCCTCGGCCGGGTGGGGCTGTTCCGCAACCAGCCCGGCGATGTCATCCTCGACCACGCCGACGTCTTGATCGCCATCGGATACGACTCGGTCGAATACGACCCGGTGCAATGGAACAACGATGTCGAGCGGACCGTCGTGCACATCGACTCGCTTCCCGCCGATATCGACAACCACTATCAGCCGACGATCGAGCTACTCGGCAACGTCGCGGCCACCCTCACCGCGTTGACCGACCACCTGGCCGGCCTCACCCTCAGCGACGACTACCAGGCGCAGATCGCCACACAGCGAAAAGCGTTGGCAGACATAGACACCGCCGCACGCGACGGCACCCCGAGCGGAGCCGGACTCAACCCCGTCGCCCTGGTCCTGCGCCTACGTGAGGAACTCGACGACACCGCCACCATCACCTGCGACATCGGCTCGGTCTACATCTACATGGCGCGCCATTTCCGGGTCTACGAGCCCCGACGGCTGCTGTTTTCCAACGGTCAACAAACGTTGGGTGTGGCCCTGCCGTGGGCGATGGCCGCCTGCCTGGTGCGGCCCGGTACCCCCGTCGTGTCCGTCTCCGGGGACGGCGGATTCCTCTTCTCGGCACAGGAACTCGAAACCGCGACCCGCCTGGGGTTGACGTTCACCCACATCATTTTCCGCGACAACAGCTACGACATGGTCGGCTTCCAGGAGGTCCTGAAGTACGACCGCAGATCCGGCGTGCAACTCGCAGACTACGACATCGTCTCCTACGCGGCGGCTTTCGGCGCCCGCGGTTACCGGGTGAAGACCCTGGACGAGTTCAGCGCCACATTGCGCCAAGCGCTGGCCGAGGAGGGCCCATCCCTGATCGACGTTCCGGTGGACTACAGTCGCAACACCGACCTCGCCGCACATCTGCAAGACGACCCCTTCGAGTGAGCACCATGGACAATCATTCCGGCGCGTACGAGCGCTTCCGCGACTGGGCCACATCGCTTCTCAAGCAGCGGCAAACCGTCACCGGTCACGACGACGAGGTGTATCAGTTCTCCACGATCGGCGCCCTGCTGGAAGGGGTCTACGACGGCGACGCCACCGTCGCCGACATCCTGCGTCACGGCGACTTCGGTCTGGGTACCTTCAACCACCTGGATGGCGAGATGGTCATCCTCGATGGCGTTTGCTACCGGCTGCGCGCCGACGGAACCGCCAGCCGGGCGGCGCCAACCGATCGGACCCCCTTCGCGGCGGTCACGCGGTTTCACAGCGACTTGGAGATCGCCATCGAGACCCGCACCGGGCGGGCCGAGGTGACAGAAGCGATCGACCGCCAAATCCGAAGCCCCAATCTGATTTACGCAATCCGGATCACCGGGCACTTCGCCGAACTGCACACCCGCACGGTGATGGCGCAGAAACCGCCCTATCCCCCGTTGACACAAGCGACCGAAGAGCAGGCCGAAACCGTATTCACCGACGTGTCCGGCACGGTGGTCGGGTTCCGTACCCCCGACTTCGAACAGGGCATTTCCGTGGCCGGATACCACCTGCACTTCCTCAACGATGAGCGCACCGGCGGCGGCCATATCCTCGACTTCATCCTGGATCGCGGAACGGTCGCCGTTAGCGGGGCTTCACAGATGCACCTGAGCCTGCCCACGTCCGGTACGTTCCTCGGTGCGCAGCTGTCCGGCGATGACCTGGCCGAGCGGATCGGCAAAGCCGAAGGACCACGCGAGGATTCCAGTCGGGACGGTGCTCGTCCCTGATCGGCTCACCATCCAATTTGTTTGCGACACAGGGAGTCCAAGAGCCACGGACACTCCTTGAGGCACAGATAGCTTGGGTACGCCGTACCCGCTCCTCGAACGCATGATTCGAAATCCCGGTAGCCGGTGTATTCCCAATACACCAAGTACACGAGAAGGATCGCGGGCACGACGACCGCCACGACGCCCAGCACGATGCCGGCGAGCGCGACGCCGCCTCTGGCGGCATTGCCGCGCCTGACCCGCCGACGCGCGACAACACCGGTCACCACGGCGATCATGCCGAGGATGACACTGGCCACCACAGCAACCAGATAGACGCCACCCCGTGTCGCCTCGATGCCGGAACCGGCGGCCAACTCCACCGACCAGAAGACCGCCAGGGCAACAATCGCCAACACCAGCGAGGTAGTGCTGAGCCTGGATGAATTCGGCGCCGATATTTCCGTCGTTGGTTGGGCGGTTGCGGGGTCGTTTGGGGACTCTGTCATGAACCACTCCTGAGTCGGTCAAGCAAGACACGACCACAGCGCGGGACAGTGACCGGTCACCTGACCACAGAATATGCCGCATCCCTGGGACCAGCGGAATTCACGGACTGTTCAGGCAGGCGTCGGTTCCGCATCGATGAATGCACATGCGAACCGCGTGTCCTCACGTTATGCGCGTTGTACAGGTCGCCAATTTCTACGGTCCTCGGTCCGGCGGCCTTCGCACCGCGGTGGATCGGCTGGGCGCGGAATACTGCGCCACCGGGCATGAGGTGTTCTTGATCGTCCCCGGTGGATGCGCCGAACGTACCCAGCTGCCCGCGGGCGTGGTGCGAATAACGATGCCCGCCCGGTTGATTCCGTTCACCGGAGGTTACCGCGCGGTGATGCCGGGACCCGTCAAGGCGCTGTTGGAAGCGCTGAAACCCGATGCGCTGGAGGTCTCCGACCGGCTCACGCTGAGGTCACTGGGGCCGTGGGGCCGCGAATACGGCGCCAGGACGGTGATGATATCCCACGAACGCCTGGATCGCCTTGTGGGACAGATTCTTCCGCGCCGGGGCGCGGAGAAGTTCGCGGACTTCGCCAACAGGCGCACGGCCGCCAACTACGACACCGTGGTATGCACCACGGCTTTCGCGCGCGAAGAATTCGACCGGATCGGCGCGACGAACACGGTCACGGTCCCACTGGGCGTGGATTTACACACATTTCACCCGCGCCGGCACTCTTACCTGGTGCGGCGGCGCTGGGCCGCACCGCAGCAGATGCTGCTGGTGCACTGCGGAAGGCTGTCGGTCGAAAAGCGCGTCGACCGCAGCATCGACGCACTGGGCGCGTTGTGCCACGCCGGCGTCGACGCTCGACTGGTCGTCGTGGGCGAGGGACCGATGCGGGCGAGGCTGGAAAGGCAGGCCTCCCGCCTTCCGGTCGACTTCACCGGTTTCATCAACGACCGGCACACCGTCGCCGGGCTGCTGGCCACGGCCGACGTGACGCTGGCGCCCGGGCCCCATGAGACTTTCGGGCTGGCCGCGCTCGAGTCGCTGGCGTGCGGGACGCCGGCCGTGGTGTCGCGCACGTCGGCGTTGGCCGAGATCGTCACCCCGGACAGCGGCGCCTTGGCCGACAACGACCCCTTCGCCATGGCGTGGGCGGTCGGGACCATCGTCGGCCAACCGGAACGGCACCGCCGCAACTCCGCCAGGCGCCGCGCGGAGAACTTCACCTGGGAACGGGCCGCGGCGGGCATGCTCGCATCGTTGGGAACTCAAGAAACCGCCTAGCGCTCAAGCACATTCAGAAGCGGTAGCGGACCACCACCGTGCCGATCAGCCGGGACACCCGCGCGCTGGGCGCCGCCAGGCGGGCCGTCAGTCGCATCGGCAGCGAAAGCCCGGCAGCCTCGGGTGCCCGGGTGAGGAAGATTTCCTCCGCCAGTTTGAGGCCGGCGACCCAGCGCTCGGGTTGACGGGGGTCGTCGAAACCCGGGTTGACCACGCCGCCCGCGATGGCGGCCATGCCCGGGGCATGCTTCACCGCCCAAATGGCGTAGCGGGTATAGAGATTGAATGCCAGCTCCCCGCTCGGGAAGTGACGGACGAGTCCGTTCAGCAGGGAGACCAAGCCGTCCCGGGTGAGGAAGGCGATGAGACCGTCCGCGACGATAACGGCCGGCCGCGAGCTCGGCACGTCGTTGAGCCAGTTCGGATCGGTGAGGTCCGCGGCGATGCTGTGGGCGTTCGCGTGGTGCGGAACCACGCGGGCGCGCAGGGCGATGACCTCCGGGAAGTCGATGTCGTACCAGGACACGGTGGACGGCGGGTCGATGCGGAAGATCCGGCCGTCCAGCCCGGCGCCGAGGTCCAGGACCACAGCATCCGGATGGTCGGAGATGAAACGGCGCACCAGATCGTCAAGCGTCTTGGCCCGCACCGCGATGTCGAAGACCCTGGATCGCGGGTCGAGGAATCGGGTTGTCAGGGCGGGAAACCGGGCCAGGTCGTAGCCGACTTCGGAGATGATCTCGTCAGCCATGGTGTCGCCGAGGAACGGGCGCGGTAAACGGCTGTCGAGGGCCCGACCGCCCAGCGTGAGAAACAGGCTTTCTTGCGCGGGCGTGAAGGCCGGAAGCCCAATGCTCATGCCGTATTTCCCGCCCAGTTCCGCGGCAGTGCCGCGACCAGCGCCTCGACCTGCCCGTGCGTGAGCGTGGTGATGCTCCCGTCGGGGAGCCCGAGGATGCGGTCGATGGCGAGCCCGTGCAGACTGAATCGTGTTGTCAGACAGTCTATTGCCCGCTCGCGGGCGGATTCGTCGGCGGCCTGCAACACCTCCACAACCTTCGAGTTTGTGCGCGCCGCAAGGCCGTAGATCATGTCGGCGACGCCTTCCGTGTCGAACGTGTCGAACAGCCCGTCGGCGACACCCTCAGATATCAGCCGCGTCAACAGAGGCAGGAACATCGCTTCCTCGACGGCGAGGATGCGCGCGTACAGGTGCGCGTTGTCCGGACGCAACAACGACACCATCGCCGCCAGCTGCTCGGGCCCACCCATCTTCATGTTCACGTCAAATCCCGCCTGCAAGACCGCGTTGAGCCGCGCCAAGGCGTCACCATCGCACGCGGCGACGGCGTCCTCGACAAAGGCGAATGCCTCGGTGGCGCTGCGCTCGGCCAGGGCCGCGATGAGCGCGTCCTTCGACGGAAACCAGTGGTAGAACGCGCCTTTGGACACCCCGGCGTCGGCGATGAGGTCGTTGAGGCTGACGTTGTCGTAGCCGTCGCGCAGAAACAGCCCGGCCGCCCGATCGAGCAGCTCCGCCCGGCGGATATCGGGATGCTTAACTACCCGCGGCATGCGGGCGATCCTCGGTCGGGCTCGCCACGGCTTTCAGCGTGCCGCGTTCCGGCTTCCAGCCGACGTAGGTGAGGTAAAGGCCCGCAGAGGCCAGGCAGATGAACAACACCCAGATCACCGCCGACGCGCTCGAGCTGTAGATGGCGTTGCCGGCCGCGTCGTATGCCTGGGGAACGGTCAACAGGAGCAGCCCACGTATTAGGAAGAACCAGCCCACGACCGAGACGATGACCGCCGCGGGGCTGCGCCAGTATTGGTGAAACGCGATGATGAAAAGGCCGCCCGCCAAGAGAATGGCGCCGTAGAGCCACGGCCACATCGGGTTGGCCTTGAACTCGTTGAACAGCGCCTCCATGTAGTGCCCGCGCACCGCAACGGTGGTGGGCACGATGGTCAGGAACGGGCCCATCACGCGGGCGAACATGCGGGTTCGGACTTGGGATTGCTCTGGTGTGCTCATTGCTCTACCTCCATGGTCGCCCTGGAAGTATAAGCAGACCAGTGGTCGGTATACCAGACCGCCGGTCGGTAGCGCGGGGCCCCGACCGATTAATCGCAGCTCAAGTGCTGTGCGAACAGGTTGCGATGCCGGGCGGCGGAGCCGCCGTTAGCCGCCGCCGCTTGGCTTGTTTTCCGGGTGCTTGCCCGGGCAGTAGTCCGCGGTGGCCGCGCCGATGAACGCCTCGGCCTGCGCCTGGGTCAGCTTGTGCGACCCCGTCAGCTGGTCGATCTCGTCCTTTTGGCTGTAGCCCTGCTCGAGGTCCTTGCACATCGTGCGCGCCATGTTCACGGCCTGCGCCGGCGAACCGAGATTGATGCCATGCGACGCCAGGTAGTCGGCGAAGTCCTGGTCCGTCTGGTCGGCGTGCGCGACGGCGACGGGCATCCACATGACAGCCAGCAGAGCGCCAAACGCGAACCCGGAAATCTTCTTCTTCATTTCCCCATCACTTTCGAAGCTTCACACCAACCTCGGGCTTACCCGAGGGTTCGACGCCCACTGTAATAAATCGCAATAAATCGTCGCGCGCGAGCGGGTCGGTGGTCAATAGTCCGGTCACAGTACGGCCAGTCGCAAGCCAAAGTTCAATCCGCCGTTCAGTTTTAGTTCTGATCGAGTTTAATTCCGATCGAGCTGCTGACCTCGCTCGCGGCGGCAAGAGTTCACCTCTGGTTCCGATACCGTTTACCTGGTCCTCCCGCGGCTAGGCTCGCTGTAAAACGCAAGGAGGTGAACCCGTGGAGCCACGCGACCAGGTGCTGATCACGGCCACCGAGCTCGCGGCCCTTATCGAGGCCGGCGACCCGCTGACGATACTCGACGTGCGTTGGCACCTCGACGATCCCGATGGCCGTGCAGCGTACCTGCAGGGACACCTACCGGGCGCGGTGTATGTGTCGCTCGAGGACGAACTCAGCGACCACAGCATTGCCGGCCGTGGCCGTCACCCGCTGCCGTCCGGGCGGAATTTGGAAGCAGCGGCGCGACGATGGGGACTCCGGCAAGACGATTTGGTCGTGGTGTACGACGACTGGAATCGGGCCGGTTCCGCGCGAGCGTGGTGGGTGCTGACCGCGGCGGGGCTCGAGAAGGTGCGCATCCTGGATGGCGGTCTGTTGGCGTGGCACGCGGCCGGACGGAGTCTCGAGACGGGCCCGGTCAACCCGCCGCCCGGGAATGTGGCTGTGCCACACGACGATCTGTATGCGGGCAGTCGACCTACGTTGACGGCGGGGCAAATTGGCGGTGTGACGCTGCTGGATGCGCGCGCACCGGAACGGTTCCGCGGCGACGTCGAACCGCTCGACCCCGTCGCCGGTCACATCCCCGGCGCAAAGAACCTTCCCAGCGGGGCCGTCCTGGCGGGCGACGGCACGTTTGTCGGCGATTACGCGCTCACCCAATTGCTATCCGATCGCGGCATCGATACTGACGGTCGCGTGGGCGCCTATTGCGGCTCGGGTGTCACCGCGGCCATCACGGTCGCCGCCCTCGCCGCCGCGGGCCGAGACGCCGCGCTGTATCCGGGGTCATGGTCGGAGTGGTGCTCGGATCCAACCCGTCCCGTCGGCAGAGGTTCCGAATAGGCCCGGAATAGGCTGCGGACCAGATCAACTCAGATGCCGGTCCAGCTCTGCAGGAAAGCCGCGGCCACCCGGGCGGCGTTCTCCGCCGCGATCTGTTTGTAGAAGAAGAACTCAAACGGGAAGCCCGGCAGGTGGAGCGGGTCGCCGGCCCCGTCCGAAATGCCACGGATCCCCAGGAACGGGGTCCCATGCGCGTCGGCGACCGCCTGCACCGCCGCCGTCTCGTTGTCCGTCGCATCGAAGGCCGGGTTCGACGTCGACGCGATGTTCAAGTTGCTGACCAGAGAGTTCTGCAGCCAGGGCCCCGCCGCCTGAAAGAAGTTGCCGGTGTAGAGAAGTGAGCGATCCGGTGCGCTGCAGGGTTGACATCCGAAGACGTCGCCGCCGTTCGGGACGCACGGGAACGCCTGCCCGTTGTTGTTATCGGAGCTGGATCCGTCGCCGCCGACCACCAGCCGTGGCTGGCGCTTCAGATCGATCAGCCTGATGCGGGGGGCGTTCTTGCACAAGCAGATCGGATTGCCAAGGTAATTGACGCTTTCCAGGTCGACACTGAGCGCCTGCGCCGCCGCCAGCATGCCGGGATCGACCGGGTGAAATGTGGCCCCTTGGTCCAGGGTCCATCGGGCCGGTACGGTCACGTCCCCGATGTTGACGCGGGCGCCGCCACCGGCGACACCCGAGAACACCACTGCGCCAATGGAAACGGATGACGCACAGGTGAAGCGGGCGAAGGCGGTCTGGGCGGTCTCGGTCGCGTTCACCAGGCCGATGCCGGTCATCGCCACGATCACCTTCTTGCCGCCGATCGTCCCGAGGTAATAGTGCCGACGGTCAGCCCGCACTACCGGGTGGCGGTCGAGCGCGGTGTGGGACAGCACCGCGTCGGCTTCCGCCGGGAAGGCGGACAGCACCAGCGTGCGCTGTTCGCAGGAATCCGTCGTCACGCCCGGCGCGTCCCCGGGTTCAGCGGCGGCCACACCCGCGCCCACCGAAAGGGCGACCGCCAACACGAGGGCGACCCGAAAAGGCTTGAGCACGTTCCCCCTGGTCTTTTATCGGTCATGAATGCCGAGACTCGCTGCCTTATGGACGTGACGAATGTGATGGCTTCGATTTTCGCCCATCGGCGGCGCGGGTGAATATTCGTTACCGTTCTTTTTGTTTAGCGATTTCGTGTCGTTATTCGCGCTAGTCTCAGCGACGTGCTCGAAGTGATCGATCGGGAGCCTTCCGGCGACTCTCACAAAACGCCATTGGTCTTCGTCCACGGTGCCTGGCACGGCGCTTGGTGTTGGGACGAGCATTTCCTGGACTTCTTCGCGGCGAAGGGCCACCGGTCGCTGGCGGTGAGCCTCCGCGGCCACGGAGAGACCCCGGCAGTGCGGCCGATGCAGTTCTGTTCGATCGCGGATTTTGTTGACGACGTCGCATCGGTCGCCGACAGCCTGCCCGCACGACCGGTAATGGTCGGCCACTCAATGGGCGGCTTCGTGGTGCAGAAATACCTGGAGTCGCACGAAGCTCCAGCCGCCGTGCTGCTCGCCTCCGTGCCGCCGAGCGGGATCACCAGATTCTTGCTGCGCAGGTTCAAGCTGCACCCGTGGAGCACCGCGCGACACCTGGCCATAACGAAGTCGTTGGGCAGCCTTGCCGGTACGCCGGAATTGGCCCGCGAGAGCTTCTTCTCCGACTTCACTCCCCGCACCGACGTGGTGCGCTACGCAGCCCGGCTCGGCGAAGAATATCTGGGAAAAATCGAGGTCGACATGTTATGGCTCAACCTGCCCAAGCCTGAACTCATCACCACCCCGGTGTTGGTCTTAGGGGCCGAGCATGACATTCTTTTCACGCCGCAGGAAGTTCGTGCGACCGCACGTGCGTATCACACCGAGGCTGAATTCTTTCCCAAAATGGGTCACAACATGATGCTGGAGCCCGGGTGGGCCACCGTGGCCGAGCGAATCCACGCTTGGCTCGAAACCCGCTGCCCCACAACGTTGCCGCAATGACGGGCCGGCTTGACGGCAAGGTCGCGATCATCACCGGGGCCAGCACCGGTCTGGGACCGGTAATGGGCTCGGCGTTCGTCGCGGAAGGCGCCCGGGTGCTGCTGGCCGCGCGGCGCGAAGAGCTGGTTCGCGAGGCCGCGAACGCGGCGGGTCCGGGCGCCATCGCGGTGCGCGCGGACGTGACCAACGAGGACGACGTCGCGGCCATGGTGGCCCGGGCGGTCGACGAGTTCGGCCACGTCGACGTCTTGTGCAACAACGCCGCCGCGCCCGGACAGGACCGCTGGGTCTGGGAGCAGACGCTGGAAAACTGGAACGCCACCATCGCCATCGATGTCACCGCCGCCATGCTGTGCACCCGCGAGGTGCTCAACCGGTCGATGTTGCAACGCCGCCGCGGAGTCATTCTCAACTTCTCCTCGACGGCCGGCTACTCCGGCATAGTCCGCAAGACCCACTACGTCACCGCCAAGGCGTCGCTTCGGGCGTTCACCAAAGCCGTTGCGCTAGAGGTCGGCCCGTACGGAATCCGGTGCAACTGCATCGTGCCCGGCGCCATCGACACCGAGCTGTTTCGCAAGTGGGTGCAACGCACCGCCGACGAGCAGGGGATCGACTTCGCCACCCAGCGCGCGAAATCCCTCAAAGGCGCTGCTTTGCAGGATATTTCTTCGCCCGAGGACGTCGCCAACCTGGCGTTGTTCCTGGCCAGCGACGAGAGCCGAACCATCACAGGGCAATCCATCCCCGTCGATGCCGGAGGGTACATGCAGGGATGAGCACCCGTCTATCGGTGGCCACACCCGTTGTCACCATGTTGCCGCAGATCAGCGGCGCCTGGGAGAAGAACGCCTCCATCGAGGACCTCGCCCAGATTGCCGAAGCCGCAGACCGACTCGGCTACCACCACCTGACCTGCAGCGAACACATCGCGCTGCCGGCAGCCGAACAGCAGCGCCGCGGCGCCCGCTATTGGGATCCGCTGGCGACGTTCGGCTACCTCGCGGCGCGCACCCAACGAATACGGTTGGCCACCCACGTGCTGGTGCTCGGGTATCACCACCCACTCGAAATCGCCAAGCGCTATGGGACCCTGGACAAAATCAGCAACGGCAGGCTCATCCTCGGCGTCGGCGTCGGCAGTCTCAAGGAGGAGTTCGAGCTCATCGGCGCCCCCTTCGACGACCGCGGAGCGCGCGGCGACGACGCGGTGCGCGCGCTTCGCGCCTCGCTGTCGGTCGCCGAACCCGACTACCACGGCGAGTTCTACTCGTTCGGCGGCATGGTCGTCGATCCGTGCGCGATCCAGGATCGCGTGCCCATCTGGATCGGTGGCCGCACGCTGCGATCGTTGCGCCGGGCCGCAACCCTGGCCGACGGCTGGGCCCCCTTCAACGTGAGCCTACGGCAGGCCCGAGACTGGTTGAGCCGCTTCGAAGTTCAGCCCGGATTCGAGGTCGTACTGCCATCTCCGCCACTCGACCCGATCAACGAGCCGGAGCGCACGCGGGACACGCTCGCCCAGATCACCGCTCACGGCGCCACCATCGTCAGCGCCATTTTCACGCACACCTCGCTGCAGCATTACCTGGAGAACCTGCATGCGTTGGCCGACCTTACGTCTTAGCGTCTTGTCAGAGAGGGCTCCCATGTCGAAGGCGATCCGATTGCTGGCCATCCTCGTGATGGGTCTCGTAGGTGTTGCGGCGTGCGCGTCGCAGCCGTCGCCACCCAAGGCAACCGCTCCCAGCACAACCAAACCACCGCCGACCACCAGCACGGCCGTTCCGCAGGCTTCGCCGGCCACGGCTACCAGCACCCCGCAATGCATCGGGCTGTCGATATGTCCACCACCGCCGCCGGACGCCGAAGGCAATCCGGGCTGTTACTACTCCGACGGCTGGCAAGCGTCAGGAGCCGGGATTGAAGTGTGGTACTTCCATGAGCCACAAAACCTTTCGAAGCCCGACAAAGTCACCGCCTTGGTTCGCAAGAAGGACGGCACCAGCGAGTCGCAGGACGCCGACATCGACGCCGGCCAGCAAGTGCACCGCTTCGAATTTCCGACCATCGACAAGTCGGCCGTGCAAGAGGTGCTGCTCACCACGAGCAACGGCCGCTGCTTCGTGATCGGGCCGGGCACGTGATGCGGGTCAAGGCAGGGTTTTTCAGCCTCACCGCTCCGTCCCCGCCCGACGACGACGGCAGTTACCTGCGTTGGCATCTGCTCGATCACATGCCCGAGCAATACCAACTCCCGGGCATCATCCACGGGCTGCGCTGGATCGCCGACGGCGACTACCCCGACCACCGGTTGGCCGCCGACGGCCCACTGGGACAGGTCGGCAACGCGGTGCACTATTTGATCGGCGATCCCGTTGAAAAAACCTTCGACGACTTCGTGGCACTCGGCCGCTCCCTGCGGGAGAACGGCCGCTTTCCGGTCACGCGACCGTCGCTGCAAGTCGCCGGCCTACGGCTGCTGCAGTGGCACTCCTCTCCACGCGCGCTCGTCTCCGCCGCGGTGGTGCCGTTTCGGCCACACCGCGGCATCGTGCTGCTCGTTGAGGAACCCACCGACGGCCGCCCGGACCAGTGGCTGCAATGGCTGCACGCCGAGCACTATCCGGCGCTGCTCGCCACGCCCGGCACGGCCGGGGTCTGGACTTTCGGTTCGAGCACCGGATGGAGCCACCTACCCCCGGGATGGCGAACGGACCACCAGTACGTCACGGTCGTCTACCTCGACGGCGACCCGCTGACCACCACGGACGCCCTGGGTCCCCTCATCGAAGAGCGGTGGCGGTCAACCGCCGTGCGGCCCGTTTTCGCGGGACCGTTGCGGACCATGGTCAATTGGGAGGCCTGGCCGTGAACCGGCGGGCCTGCAGTTCGACGGGTCGCAAGAGAGGCCAGAACTTCCCGAAACGGGCGCGTCTTATAGTCCTCGTGACGACCTAGCGAAGGAAGTGAGATGACCAATCCGACGGGGGGGCCGCGGCGGCGGCTCGTTACTGCCGCCGCAGGGCTGGGCGTGGTCGTGTTGGGGGCCAGTCTGCCGGCCTGTTCCCACAAGAGCGGTCAGCCATCTTCTGCCCCGAGTTCGAGTGCGGCTCCTTCGAGCACGACCATCATGATGGACGGCAACAAACACACGCTGACCGCGAAGGTCGAGTGCAATAGCTCGGCGGCGCAACCGAGTGCGACGCCCGCGGAGTACGGCGACCTGACCACCCGCGTCAGCGTGCAAGACGATTCGGCATCGGTGTCACTGACGCTGTCGGACGAAAAACCGCCGAGTGTCGATGGCTTTGGCATTTCGCTCAAGGTGGGATCCGGTCAGTATCAGCTGCCTTATCAGGCACCCCAGTCCGCAACCCAAGTCCAGGCAACGAAGGACGGCAAGAGCTACACCGTGACCGGGACGGGCCAGGGGGTGTCGCCAAGCCAAGGTGACGTCCACCAAGTCACGTTCGGGATTCATGTGACCTGTCCGTGAGTCGCGCGGCCCGCCGCGCATCCACGAATTGTCCGTCCGCATTACCGAACCCCCGTCTTTCACTCGCGTCACCGGAAGTCGGACGTGTGGCTTTATGCCCGCCTCACAGCGACAAATATCGGGGCATCCCCGCCTGAATCGCTAGATTGTCGCTGCGAGGCGGGCAAATTGGCACACTCCGAACTTTCTGTGCCCGCGGGGGATCTTAACCGGACGCGAACGGCCATGGTCCGGTTCTCGCCGCGACGGCCGCAGCACAACGCACGGCGTGTAATTGCGTTGTGCGAGTGGATGCTTAGGAACCGGCTTCGGCCCGCTCCACCGATACCGCGGTGACGACCGCCTGCAGTAGGCGGGCCAGTTGCTCGGCGTCGTTGATCGTGCGATCGCCGGCCACCAGCCGGGCGAACACGCCCGCGATGAAGGTGGTGACGGCCGTCGTCTGGGCCTCGAGCAGTTCCGGGTCGCCGGTGTCCGGCTGCAGGTGGGCAACGGCGTCGTTGGCCATGGCGACGATCCGCGCGACGAAGGCTTGCGATGTCTCGGCCAGATCGGGATCACGCGCGGCGCCCAAAAGCAGTTCGTGCCGGGCTCTGTTCAGCATCAACCCGGATCCGTCGGCCTGCATCATCGTCAGCTCCGCCAGGTGCGCGAACGGCGAGGCCGGATCGGGAGGCCGGTGGATTACCGACTTGAGGTTGGCGACATCGATTTCGGCGACGCGCTTGCCGACGCCGCGCAGCAGGGCCGCCCGAGTGCGGTAGTAGTACGACGTGGTGCCTTCGGGAACTCCCGCGTAGCGGTCGACCTGTCCGTGCGTCAGCCCGCGAGATCCGTGCTCGGCCAGCACTTCGATCGCCGCGTCACATAGTTCGCGCCGACGTTCGTCGCCGTTGCGTTTCCGAGGTGCAGTGGTAGCCATCAGTCAGCGAAGAACGGTGCCGCCGTCGATGTTGATGACCTGGCCGTTGATCCAGGCGCCCTCCTCCGACAGGAGGAAGGCAACCAGTGACGCGATGTCGTCGGGATCGCCCACGCGGTTTCCACGAATGCGTTTCAGCGCGGCGGCTTGCAGATCCGGCCATTGCGGAACGGAGCGGATGGCCTCGGTCGCGGTGAACCCCGGCGCGACCGCGTTACACCTAATACCTTCCTTTCCCCACCGCGACGCGACGTGGCGGGTGAGCGCGCCGATTCCGGCTTTCGCGGTGGCATAAGCCGGCCGCGCTGGCTCACCCTGGAATGCGGCCGCCGACGACATGTTGACGATCGCCCCGCCGCCGCTACCGAGCATTCTCGGGATGGCGTATTTCATGGCGGCCACGTACCCGCGGAGGTTCACCGCCATCACGCGATCCCACACGCCGAAATCGATGTCGACCACATCGGTATCCGAACGGATCGT
>Ga0335076_10002350_pt1 | contig 18768 bp, 19 predicted proteins | sample Lox_Sample_25_FD_206717 | JGI IMG/M metagenome (GOLD analysis project Ga0335076, IMG submission 206717) | Soil microbial communities from Loxahatchee National Wildlife Refuge, Florida, United States - Lox_Sample_2.5 | ecosystem: Environmental > Terrestrial > Soil > Wetlands | place: USA...
GCTCTTCCGATCTAGCACCTCGCGCTCGCGCTGCGTCAAGACGTCCAGCTGCGTGCCGAGCTCCGGCCTGACCGGCCGGCGTGCGAACTGCTCGATGATGCGCCGCGTGACCGAGGGGGCGAGCAGAGCCTCGCCGGCAGTCACGACATGCACCGCGTGCAGGAGCTCCTCGGGTGTAGCGTTCTTGAGCAGGAAGCCGCTGGCGCCCGACCGCAGCGCCTCGAACACGTACTCGTCACGCTCGAACGTGGTGAGGATCACCACACGACTGTGCAGGTCGCCGTCTTCGGTAATCCGCCGCGTGGCCTCGAGTCCGTCACCGTCGGGCATCTGGACGTCCATCAACACGATGTCGGGCCGCAAGCGCCGGGTGCTGTCCAAAGCCTGCTCGCCGTTCGCCGCCTCGCCGACAACCTCGATCTCGGGATCGGACTCGAGGATCATCCGAAAGCCGGCGCGAACCATCGCCTGGTCATCGGCCAGCAGCACACGGATGCTCACAGCGCACCGTTCGAGGTGGGCAGCTTGACGCGCACGGCGAACCCGCCGCCGGATACCGGCCCCGCCGTCAGTTGGCCGCCGTGCAGGGCGGCACGCTCGCGCATGCCGATCAACCCCAGGCCGCCCGGGCTCGTTCCTGATGGCGCCGTGGCGCCGCGGCCGTCGTCGATGATCTCGACCTCGAGCTCCTCAGGGCAGTAGCGCACGTGCACGTCGGCGCGCGACGCGGCCGCGTGCTTGAGGGTGTTAGTCAGCGCTTCCTGCACGATGCGGTACGCCGACACACCGATCATCGGCGGCAACGAGCGTTCCTCCCCTTCGATGCTGACCGCGACAGCGAGCCCGGACTCGCTCATGCTCGCCGCCAGCCGCGGAAGCTGGGTCAGGCCGGGGCGCGGAGCCAGATCGTCCTCGTCGCCGGCCTGCCGCAGGAATCCGAGCAGGCGGTGCAACTCCCCCACCGCCTGTCGGCTCGAGACCTCGATCGCAGTCAATGACTCCTTGGCCTTGACACGGTCACTGTCGATCACGACCCTGGCGGCGCCGGCCTGGACTCCCATCATGCTCACATGGTGGGCGACGACGTCATGCAGCTCCCGCGCGATCCGCACCCGCTCCTCCAACACGGCGTGCTCGGCCTCTGTCGCACGTGACTGCGCCACCTCCGCCTGCTCGGCCCGCGCGCGGACGGCAAAGCCTGCAACCCAGGCGACGGCGAAGTCGACGGGAATGAAGACGAGCTGGTAGACCGAGTGCCCGGGGATCTTGTAGACGACGGTCGCCACAGCGCCGACCACGATCGCCAGTCCGAGGCCGGCCCGCCGGACGTCCCGAAGGTTCCCAAGCAGGAATGCGACCGCCAGCTGCATCGGGAAGAGGGACTCGGGGTACGGGATCAGCAGCGGGTCGACGAACGAGATTCCCGCGGCCAAAAGGAAGTACGCCGCCGGTCCGGCAAACGGAAACCATCGCCGCGCGAACACGGGTAGCACCAGAATCGCGAGCGCGGGAAGGCAGAACCACAGCGTCGTTGTCGGAGCTCCGGCCGAGCCGCGTCCGAGCACCACGTTGAGCATCGCCACGATCGCCAGCAGCGCGATCAGCAGGTCGAACCAGTACGTGCGGGCGAGATGTTCGCCTCGGCTCACCCATCGAACGTACTCCACCAGCTCGCGGGCCGCCTCCCACAGGGTCAGACCCGGGATCCCTCTCAAGTACTACCCGCCTCGGAACCGGCAGTCTGGCGACGACGCCGCGCCGGCGACGCCTCGCCCTGCCGGCGCCCACACGCTCGCGGACGACGCCCACACTGCGCACCACTGGCGCGCGCATGGCGCTGCCGCCACCCGCGCCCGGACGAGGCGCCGGAACGCTACCGGTCAGTCCCCCGCGCTCGCGGCCAGGACACCCGCATCGCCGCCGCAGCGGAGCTCATCAAGAACGACTGCTTCCGATCCGCCAACTGCCAAAGGAGGCCTCGAGCGCGGATGCCCGTGCCGACGTCAGCGACCGTGCTGGCCACCGCGTCGGGGACGCTCGACGCCAGCGCTCCTCAGGTCGCGGTACCGGCGATCGGCCGCAGCCTGCACGCGGGGGTCGCCGGACTGCAGTGGACGCTCACCGGTTACCTGCTGACGGTCGCGGCGCTCCTGCTCCTCTCGGGGGCGCTCGCCGACCGGTTCGGCCGCCGTCGGCTCGTGATGGTGGGCCTGTGCACAATGCTGGCCGCTGCCATCGGCTGTACGCTGGCGCCGTCAGTCGGCGTGCTGATTGGGGCCCGCATCCTTCAGGGGATCGGCGGCGCGATGGTGGTGCCGAGCAGCCTGGCGATGCTCAACGGGACGTTGCGCTCCGAAGACCGTGCGCGGGGCATCGGGATCTGGGCCGGGTTGGAGACGCTGGCCGCGAGCGTCGGCCCCTACGCGGCCGGCTGGCTAGTCGATAACGTGACCTGGCGGGCCGTGTTCCTGCTTAGCGCGCCGCTGATCGTGGTAGGTCTCGTCGTCCTTCGGTGGGTCCCGGACGTCACGTTCGAACGGCGGGGTGAGCCGGTCGACACGATCGGCGGTGGGCTCGCGGTGCTGGGTCTCGGGGGCGTGGTGTACGCGTTGACGAGCGGTCCGGACGCCGGGTGGCTCGCCCCCCAAGTCATCGTCACCGCCGCCGTCGGGGTGGGCGCGCTAACCGCGCTGGTAGTGGTGGAGCGTCGCCGGAGGGCGCCGATGCTTCGCCTGTCGCTGTTCACATCACGCCAGTTCGATGCGATCAACGTCGCGACATTCGTCCTTTATGGCGCGCTGGGCGCAGCGGCGTACCTAGTGTTCCTCCAATGCGAGTGCACCTCGGCTACTCGGCTGCGCAGGCGGGCGCGGCCCTGATCCCCGAGACGGTGATGTTCCTTCTGCTGGCGCCGGTCAGCGGAGCGCTCGTCTCACGCGTGGGGCCACGCTGGCTGATGGTCGCGGGCATGCTTGTCGTCGCTGCCGGCTTGATCTGGATCTCCGACGCTGACCCCGGCGAACGGTACGTCACCGCGATCCTGCCCGGCGCGCTGCTGTGGGGCATCGGGATCGGGATTGCCGTCACCCCGCTCACCGCGGCGGTGCTCGCGGCGGTCCCCGATGCCGATCTGGGCGAGGCGTCGGGGGTCAATGACGCGTCCGCACGCGTCGGCGGGTTGGTGGTGATCGCTCTGGTGCCAGCGCTGATCGGTGTCGCCGCCGGCCAGACGCTCGCCGGAGCGCTACGCGACGGCTTTCAGCCCGCGATGCTCGTCATGGCCGGCCTCTGCGGAATCGCCGCTGTGATCAGCGCCGTGTTCGTCTCAGACGCGCGGCGCCAGGGGGCGCCACGGATGGTTCCACGCGCACCCGACCACGGCTGCGCATTGCCGGTCGCCAAACCGTCCGCCGCGTGATCATCTCTGAGCACCATCGACCGCGCGAAAGCCGTCGCGGCGCTTTCGGTGTTGGAGACCGTACGGCCGACCCGTTATGGGCGGGGATCCTGACTAGCGTCCGTCAACGGAGCACATCGCAGCGACCTAACCGCGGAGCGAAGCCCGAGCGCGGGATGGAGGTCCTCGTCGCGGCGACGATCCGCGCGAAGCGGGCGGGGACCGCCCGACAGCGCCCAAACACCGCACCACAGACAGACACCCGGGCTCCACCCCAACGATGCTCTGCAGCGTGCAGCGCTCGATCTCGACGGGCTCAGGACGGCCGCTTTCGACGCCAACGACCCACCGGCGCTTGAACGGTTCTTCGACGATCTACCAAAACCAATCGACCACGTGATGGTCACCGCCGGCGGTCCACACTACGGACGGCTCCTCGAGACGAAGTCCGACGAGCTACGCCACGCCCTTAGCGACCACCTCCTCGTTGCCGTCGAAACCGCCCGCAACGCAACCGACCGAGTCAGGCCAGGAGGGACGCTGTTGTTCATGAGCCCTGAAGGTGGCCAGCCGACCCTCGGCAGCGGGTCAGAGTTGACGGTCGCAGCCGCATTCCCAGCGCTGATAGCCAACCTGGCACTGGAGCTCGCCCCGGTCCGCATGAACCTGATCGCCGCCGGCTTCATTGATACGCCGCTATCCGCATCGCTGCTCGGCAGTGACCTCGAGAAGCGGCGCGATCAGCTGCGCGCGACCCTCCCAATCGGACGCGTCGTCGAACCGGCTGACGTCGCCGCGCTTGCCGTCCACATCATGAGCAACACTGCTTTGACAGGCGCGACCTACACCATCGACGGCGGCCAGCGACTCGTCTCGGCCTAGCAGTTGTTCCCGCGCGAGCCTCCGCGCCGAGACCCGTGGCCAACCAAGAGAGACCCGTGTCCGACCAGGGGAAATCCCTGGCGCGACAGCACGGCCGAATTGCGAGCCTGACGCATTGCAAAGACAGTCGAAAAGGCTCATGAAGAAAGGAGCAACCATGTCCGAAGAGACCACCAGCAATGGCAGTCCCGCTGAGCAGGTCCTCCCTGACGCTGGATTCGTGTTCAACAGGCCTCGGGCGGCGCTGGTCGTGATCGACCCCCAGAACGACTTCCTGAGCCCCGAGGGTGCCGGATGGCCACTCTTCGGTCAAAGCGTCACTGAGAACGACGTGGTCGCGAATCTCGCAAAGCTCTTCCAGGCAGCTCAGTCCGGTGACATGACTGTCGCTGTCTCACCGCACTACCACTATCCAGCTGACGGGAAATGGCAATTCGCAGGGCCGGCCCAGCAACTCTTGAATGTACTTCACATGTTCGAGCGCTCGGGGCCACTGACGGTTGAAGACCTGCCCGGGTCCGGCGCTGACTTCCTCGAGCAGCTCAAGCCATTCATCCTCGATGGATCGACAATCATCGCGTCCCCACACAAAGTGTGGGGACCGCAGACCAACGATCTGGCGCTCCAACTGCGAAAGCGCGGCGTCTCGCAGATCGTCCTCGCTGGAATGGCCGCAAACCTGTGCGTCGAGTCGCACCTGCGCCATCTTCTGGAGGAGGGCTTCGAGGTTGTGGTCGTTCGCGACGCGACGGCCGCGCCACGGATCGCTGCGGGCGACGCGTACCTGGCGGCCCTGACGAACTACAGCTTCCTCGCCAACACCGTCTGGGCGACCGAAGAAGCGGTCGCGCATATGCGCGAAGGCGGACTGAACTCGGCGGCGCGCGCCGACGAGGTCGTCGCGACCGTCTAGGCCCGCGCCGAGGCCGGTGCCCGGCCAGGGGCTCCCTGGTACCCAGTGAAAGGAGAACGGGTCATGAGTATCATCGATGAGGCGCTGAGCGCTAACGCAACCATTGCCAAGGACTACGATCGCAACCGTGGAAATCCGCCGGCGCCCAAGATCGCAATCGTCACTTGCGCGGATCCCCGGCTGAGCAACATCCTGCAAATGCTCGGTCTCGCCGAGGCCGATGTCGACATGATCAGGAACTTCGGCACGGTGATCGATGATGACGCGGTCCGGTCGCTCGTTCTCTCGACCAGGCTGCTCGGCACTCGAGAGATAATGATCATCAATCACACCGACTGCGGCATGCTCAGGTTCACCGACACCGAGATGGAGGAGCGGCTCCGTAAGGAGACGGGGCGAGCGCCGATCGCGCCGGCGCGGTTCTACAGCTTCACCGACGCCGAGAAGAACACCAGGGAGCAGATCCAGAAGGCCCGGTCACATCCATGGATCTCGCAGGATATGCCAATCAGGGGATTCGTCTACGACGTCAACACCGGACGGTTCAGTGAGGTATTCCCGGACGGCGGGACAGCCGCCGCTTAGTGAGGGCGCCGCCGCCTCGGCCCGCGCGAGGTCGCCCTTGGGCCTGTAGCTGGCGCTCACACCGCATGAGACTCCAGACCTTCGTCGTCCAGGCGGATAGGACTCGACATTGGCGGCCGCCCCATGAAAGGCGGCCGCTGACGCTGGGCCGGGGGCGCGTGACCCACCCCGTATCAGACAGGCAGCCGTGCCAAAGGAGGTGCCGACATGCCAAGTCAGGCAATGCAGGACTCGATCGACGCCCTCTGGGATCGGCAGGAGGCCAGTGCCGGCCAGGCCCCGCCGACGCTCGAGGAGCGCCGCGCCAGCTTCGCCCCGGCGGGACGGCTTCATCCGATGCCTGACGACGTGCTGGTGAGCGAGGTGACCGCCGGCGCGGTGCCGGCCCACTGGCTCACCGCCCCCGGAGTGGACGCCCGCCGGGTGCTCGTGTTCCTGCACGGCGGAGGTTATGAGCTCGGGTCGGTTCGCAGCGACGGCGAGCTGGCTGCCCGATTGGGACGGGCCAGCGGGATGCGGGTGCTGTTCCCCGAATACCGCCTGGCCCCCGAGCATCCATTCCCCGCGGCCATCGACGACGTCCTGGCCGCATGGCGCTGGCTGCGCACCGACCAAGACCTGAGCGCAAGCTCGATAGCGGTGGCCGGCGACTCGGCCGGCGGAGGGCTCGCCGTCGCCCTGCTGGTGGCCACGCGTGACGCCGGGGAGGCATTGCCCGCGGCCGCCGTACTGATGTCCCCGACGGTGGATCTGACGAGCTCAGGAGCCTCGATGACCGAGCGCGCCGATCAGGATCCGATCTCCACCCCCGCCATGCTCCGTCAATTCGCCTCCGACTACCTGGCCGGCGCTGACCCCAAGACACCGCTGGCGTCGCCGCTGTTCGCCTCACTGTCCCGACTCCCCCCGCTGCTCGTGCAGGTAGGCACAGCCGACCTGCTGCTCAGCGATTCCGAACGCCTGGCCACAGCAGCGACCGAAGCCGGGGTCGACGTCATCCTGGACATCGGCGAGGGCCTGCCACACGTCTACCAGCTCATGCTCGGCACCCCCGAGGCAGCCGAAGCCACCGAGCAAATCGGAGGGTTCCTGCGAGCCCGGGTTCACTAGCCAGAGAGACGGACCGAGAGAATCGTTGAAGGCGGGTCCAAACGAGGCTAGTCGACGGTTTGGATTTAGATTTAGCGCCACTGTCACGTTTGGGGGCCGAGTGACCGTGGTCGCGACCTCGAGAGCGATCGTCGGCCGATATGAAGCTACAACGCATCTCCGAGCGCCTACTCACCTTCATTAGCGCCGAGGGCACTGACGGCGACTAGGGCGAATTGCAGGGACGCGACCGTCTGCGCTTCACGTCGCGAGTTCATGCTCGGGCAGGTGCACGAAATGCGCCGGTTCAAGCTTCAGTGACAGCAACTCACCGGCCCGCGTGCCAACGGGCTCAAGATCGGGTAGTTGGCCCCGACTCTCGTTCATGCGAAGGACACTCGACGTAGCTCGTGCCAGGCTCCGTGGAAAGGCGTGATCGCCTTACAGACGGCGAGAGATCATCACGTCTGAGCCTGCGGATCCGCGGGTGTCCGGGTAGAGCATCCGGACTGCGTGCACGTCGCCGGGACGAGCAGCGTTCGGGAGGCCCGCTCAGAGGGGAGCAGGCGCGGACGCGATTGCTGCGCGCTCAGTAGGACTCCAGGATCGCCTTCGCCTGCGCCAACGCACCAGCCAGGCTGTGCGCGTTCACGAGAACCGCGGCGCCGTCGTTGCGCGGCTCAATGCTCAGGAGTAGCTCGCCGTCCGTGAGCCGGGTGAAGCCGAACAGCTCATCGCCGAGCCAGAACTCGGCCACGCCGTGGTCGGCTTCCTCTGGACTGACTACGCGGACGGTGATCTCATGTTGTGCGCGCATCGACCCACTCCATTATCTGTTTTCAGACGAGGTAAACGAACCCGCCAGCGACCGCACCGGGTTATCGCTCCACGGTACCGCTCGGGCGATCAGGAGGCGTTTCCCCCGCGGCAAGCTGCGCCGGGCCGCCGCCGTGAGGCGGCCGTGGTCGATCAGCCCCTGCCATGCGGTCATCCCCGAGATCGGCAGAGCCGCGGCGAAAGCGTAGTCGACGTCAGCTGGAAGCGGCGCGAGGTTGCGGGCCTCGACCGCGGCGTACTCGGCCAGCGAGCCGTTGCGCGTCCAGTCGGTCAATCCGAACACCCGCTGGCCGACGGTGAGGCCAGTGGTGCCATACCCCAACTCGACGACGACACCCGAGAGCTCGTGGCCGGGCCGCTTGGCGTCCGGCCACGCCCGGTGCGGTCGGCCCATGTTGTCGGCCATTCCAGCTCACCGGGGGTGAACCCCGCGGCGTGCACCCGCACGATGACATCGTTCTGGGAGGCGTGGGGGTAGGGCATGTCCGTCAAGGACAGTCCACCGACGCCGGCATCGCGATCACGAACGGTGATCGCTTGCATGACAGCTTCTTTCTGCACGGGAATCAGTCGAAGTGTGCCGACAGGCCGAAACCAAAGCCGAAGCCTTCGCATCATGCCTCCATGTCGCGCCGTTCCGCGCGAACGGTGGCAGTCTGCGCGAGACTACCGCGCGGTTGACGATTCAGAAGCCGGCGGGACCGGCGACGGCAAGCTCTCGGTGCTTGGATCGATGGGACCCAAGGAGGCGATCGGCGTGCCCCGGTCGTCCCGGTGTCCCGTCACTGTAATCACGGCTGGTATCGGTCCGACTGACGGTGCCGAGCGGCGGCGACGGAGTGGTCGCAGCCGACATCTCACGCTCCCACCCGGACTTGCGCCACCGCGCCGACGGCTTCCATGATCACGTTTGTCACCGCTTCCGGCTGCGAGACCATGATCACGTGTGACCCTTCGACTTCGGTGATCGTGGCTCCGGCGCGCTCGGCCTGCGAGCGGACGAGGTCCGCGCCGGCCGCCTTATCGCCGGTCGCAACCACGGCCCAGGCCGGACGGGATTTCCAGGCGGGCGGACCGCACGGCTCCGAGAATGCCAGCTCCGCGATGGGGCGCTGCGTCGCGGCCATCACGGCGGTCTGCTCGGCCGGGAGGTCGGCGGCGACCACGTCGCGGAACTTCGCCGGATCGACCCCAAGCTCGACGGCGGTCTCCGTGCCGTGGCCAACGGGATAGTGGAGCGGAACGAGCGCCGTCGACAAGATGGCGTCCTTGGACGTGCTCGCAACTTCGCCCACGGTCTCGCCTTCCTCGGTCGCGAAGGCGGCGACGAAGACGAGGCCGACGACGTTCCTGGCGTCGGTGGCGGCGTTCGAGATCACCGCGCCGGTGTACGAGTGACCGACGGCAAGGACGGGTCCCGGGATCTGCTCCAGGAATGACTTGATGTAAGCCGAGTCGGCCGAGAGGCCGCGCAGCGGGTTCGGGGGTGCCGTGACCTGCACCCCGGCGGCCTGGAGGCGCCCGATCACGCCGTTCCAGCTCGAAGCGTCGGTGAACGCGCCGTGCACGAGAACGACGGTGAGCGGTGCAGTGTCGGAAGCTGTCGTTGACATCAGAGTCTCCTGCGTTAGTGGGTGTCGACGTCGATGACGGCATTGGCGAACGCTTCCGGGGCTTCCTGGGGCAGGTTGTGTCCGATGCCGCCCTCGATTGTCCGGTGTGTATAGGTGCCGGCGAATTTGTGGGCGTAGGCACTCGGCTCGGGGTGGGGCGCGCCGTTGGCGTCACCCTCGAGCGTGATCGTGGGCACGGTGATCGCCGGCCCTTGGGCGAGCCGTTCCTCCAGTTCGTCGTATTCGGGCTCGCCTTCGGCCCCGAGCCGCCAGCGATAGTTGTGAATCGCGATAGCGACGTGATCCGGATTGTCGAAGGACGCTGCGGTGCGATCGAACGTGGCGTCGTCGAAGTTCCATTGCGGGGAAGCGGTCCGCCAGATGAGCTTCGCGAAGTCTTGCCGGTACTTGTCGTACCCGGCCCGCCCACGCTCGGTGGCGAAGTAGTACTGGTACCACCACTGGAGCTCGGCCTCTGGCGGCAGCGGAACCTTGCCGGCTTCCTGGCTGCCGATCAGATACCCACTCACGGAGACGAGCCCCATGCAGCGTTCGGGCCAGAGCGCCGCGACGATGTCGGCCGTCCGCGCTCCCCAGTCGAAACCCGCAACGATCGTCTTGTCGATTCCGAGCGCGTCCATCAAAGCGATCGTGTCCACGGCGAGCACCGATTGCTGCCCGTTCCGGAACGTCTCCTGTGAGAGAAACCGCGTGGTGCCGTACCCGCGCAGGTAGGGGATGATGACCCGGTAGCCGTCCGCCGTCAGCAACGGGGCCACGTCGACGTAGCTGTGAATGTCGTAGGGCCAGCCGTGCAAAAGAATCACTGCGGGGCCGTCGGCAGGCCCAGCGTCGACATACCCGACGTTCAGCAGACCAGCATCGACCTGTTTCACCGGGCCAAACGACGCGCCGGTCTCGCTCCCGCTCGTGACCACGTCCGCGGTGCTCCTCATTTCGCCGCATCCCTCTGTCGGAGCGATCGGAACGATGCGCGCATCTCTTCTGAGAAGAGTTGCGGCTGCTCCCATGCGGCGAAGTGACCGCCGCGGTCGAGCTCGTTGAAGTACACGAGGTTGTTGGGATACGCGCGCTCTGCCCAGCTCCTCGGTGCTTGATAGAGCTCGTCCGGGAAGACGCTGATGGCGAACGGGATCGTGATGGGCTTGGCGTCGAAGAAGTCGGCCTTGTTCTCCCAGTAGAGGCGAGCGGCAGAAACGCCGGTATTGGTCAGCCAGTAGAGCGTGATGTTGTCCAGGAGGTCGTCTCTCGTGAGGTCGCTGCGGTAGGTCCCGTCCAGGACTTTTTCCACGAGCCCGGGCTGACCGGTCCCGTCACCGTGATCGAGTGCGAACGCCGCCAGGTCCACAGGCGAGTCGCCCAGGCCGTACAGCGTTTGCGGGCGGGTCGCCATGATCTGCGCGTAGGCCACGTGCTTGGCGTAGAAGCCGCTCAGCTGCTCATACGCTCGTCGCTCATCGCCTGATAGATCCGGTGGCGGTGGGTCGCCCTGCTCGAACCCCTTGACAAGATCCGCCGGCGCGGTACCCGCCATGTTGGAGTGGATGCCGAGCAGTCCCGCAGCGGCCTGAATCCCCATCGTCTGCGTGACGGCCGCGCCCCAATCGCCGCCCTGCGCGACGAACCTGGTGTATCCGAGGCGACGCATCAGCACCACCCATGCACGTGCGATGCGGGCCGGATCCCACCCGGTGCTCGTCGGCTTGGCCGAGAATCCGTGGCCTGGCAGCGATGGGATCACCAGATGGAACGCGTCCGATGCGCTCGCGCCATGCGCGGTGGGATTGGTGAGCGGCTCGATGATCTTTAGCTGCTCGATGATCGAGCCGGGCCACCCGTGCGTCACGATCAGCGGCAGCGCGTCCTCGTGCTGGGAGCGGACGTGGATGAAGTGGATGTCCAGCCCATCGATCTCGGTGATGAAGTTCGGCAGGTCGTTCAGCTTCGTTTCGCACGCGCGCCAGTCGTAGTCGCTCCCCCAGTAGTGCGCGAGCTCCTGCATGATCTGCAGCCGCGCGCCCTGCGAGTCGTCGCTGACCGTCTCGCGCTCGGGCCAGCGGGTCGCGTTGATGCGCCGGCGCAACTCAGCGAGCTCGCCCTCCGGAAAACCCACTCGAAACGGACGAATAGCGGTATCGCCGGTCGTCCGTTCTGCCACTTCAATAGTCGACAGCTGCTCCTCCTGAGGTTCTGGTCCCACACGTGCCTGCCTCGGTGCCCACGATGCTCCGTCCGCGGGCCACTAGCGCCCGTGAAATTCCCTGGTCCTGGCCCCTGGTCTGGCGCCGCGACGACCGGGACGCCTCGGGACGTCTCCAGCTGGTGGTCTCCCGGGACGGCGTCCGCATCGGCTCCTTACGCGACGATCAGCTCCATCTCGGAGCTGCGCGGCGCGCCACGCAGCTCTCTGCGGGAGCTGATCCCAAGCTTTCCGAACACCTTGCGTAGGTGCCACTCGACGGTCCGGGGGCTGAGGAACAGGCGGGCGCCGATCTCGGAATTCGAGAGCCCGTCGCGGGCGAGCCCGGCGATCTGCCGTTCCTGGTCGGTCAGATCGTCACGCGTCTCGGCCGTCCGCTTCCGCACCTTCTCGCCGGTGGCGATGAGCTCGAGCCGCGCGCGCTGGGCGAATGCCTCCATCCCGATCGCGTGGAGCATGTCGTGGGCCTTCCGTAGCTGCGCGCGAGCGTCTAGGCGGCGGTTCTCCCGGCGCAGCCATTCGCCGTAGAGCAGATGCGTGCGCGCGAGCTCGGGGCGGAGCTGCGTACTGCCCAGCCGAGTGATCGCTTCGCGATAGAGGCCCTCGGTGGCGTCGCCCTCGTTCAGCAGCGCCCGTGAGCGCGCCTCGATTCCTAGTCCGAAGTCGTTGCCGGCGGCCTGAGTCGTCGCCGCCAGCCGCTCGAGCGCGTTCCGGGCGATTTCCGCCTGGCCCCGGCGCGTAGCCGCTTCGACCAGCTCGGGCAGCGCCCACATCGAGGGATAGAGATCGAGCGGATCCGAACTGGCCTGCTGGGCCGCGGTCAGCGCCTGCTCATATCGTCCGGCGCCGTTGTGGAGCACCGCGGTTGCCCAATGCGCGTGAGTCACTGCGGCTCCTTGCGCGAAGTGACCGGCCTGCTCGAGCGTGCCGGCGATCAGCGCGGAGGCCTCGGCCTCTCTGCCTTGAAGAGCTAGAAGCAGGAGTGCGGCGAACGGTGGGATGTGTGCCCCGGTTGCTGCCGTGACCTCGTCAATCTCCGCGATGAGAGACGCCGCGCCGGCGAAGTCGCCGCTCCAGGCGGTAGCCACGCCCAGCGCGACCAGGTAGAGCGGGAGCCCTTCCAGGGCCCCGGTGTCCCGGACGAGCTGGATCTGCCGCTCGCAGACCGCCCGCGCGCCGCCGTTGTCCCACATGGCGAAGCCGGCCGCGGTGGCCAACCAGCCCCAGCGGACGACTTCTTCGGTAGACGCGTGTTCGCTGGCAAACACCCTCGCTGCTTCACGCAGGGTCGGCGCGGCGATGGCTCGTCCGTCGGTGATTAGAAGCGCCAGGCCGTCGAGAAGCAGGTCGAGGGGGCGCTGAGGCTTCGCGAGCGGGAGGGCTCTGACGGCGCGTGAGACTTCCGGCAAATCGCCCGCGCCGAAGCGTTCGGCGAACGCTGCGGCAGCCCACGCACTCAGGTAGGTCTCGCGCGCCAGCTTAAGATCGAGCGGCTCGAGCTGTTTCGCGGCTTTGAGCAGCAGCCGCGGGGCGTCGCTTCCCAGGTCCGAGGCGAACGTGATCTGTCCGCGCAGCAGGTCAACTCGGGCGCGCTGGAATTCATCGAGCGACCCGGCCGCCGCCGTCGACAGCATCGCGAGTGCCGCATCGAATCCCCCGGCCTCCAGGTCGGCTTGCGCCGCGGCGAGCGCGCGGTTCGCCCGCCGCGCCGGCTCGCGGGTCAGCTCGACCGAGCGGTGCAGAAACCCAGCCGCTGCGGCGAGCCCGCCTCGGGCCTGAGCTCGTCCCGCTGACCGCTCGAGCTCTAGGGCGACCTCTTCATCGGGTCCTGGCGCCGCCGCGGCGAGATGCCAGGCACGCCGATCGGGGTCGAGCTGCGGATCGGTCACCTCAGCGAGCGCCAGATGCACCGCTAACCGTTTCTGTACCGATGCCGAACGATAAACCGCTGCGCGCAGCTGCGGATGACGAAACGTGACCCGTTCGCCGATCGCCAGCAACCCGTGTGTCTCGGTGGCAGTCGGCCCCGAGACCCCGGTGCCCAGCCGTTCGGCCGCGCCCCAAACCAGCACGGGGTCGCCGACCGGGTCTGCCGCCGCTATCAGCAACAGCGAGCGGGCGTCCTCGGAGAGCGCGGCGAGCCGCTGGCGGAAACTCTCCTCGATCCGCCCCGACCACGCCTGCGCGCCTAGTAGACCCAACCCGCCCGCCAATTGCGTGGGGCCCAATCCCCGCGGCAGCTCGAGCAACGCCAATGGGTTACCCCGCGTTTCCGCGAGGACTCGCTCGCGCACCCGCTCATCGAGTAGGAAGCGGATGACCGAGCCCGACAACGCACGCACATCGCGATCGCAGAGCCCTCGAACCTCGAGCTCGGGTAGCCCCCGAAGCTCCCCGCCCGGCTCGCGCACGCCGATCAGCACCGCGACCGGCTCCATCTCGAGCCGCCGCGCCACGAACGCCAACACCTGCGCCGACGCCCCGTCAAGCCACTGCGCGTCATCAACGACGCACACCACCGGACGCGCCCGCGCCAGCTCCGAGAGCAAGCTCAACGCAGCCAAACCAACCAGAAAACGATCCGGGGCAGGTCCCAGACCCAAACCGAGAACAGTCCGCAGCGCATCCTGCTGAGGGGCCGCGAGGCGGTCAACGACACCCGCCGAGGCCACGCTGGCGGGGTGATCGGTGGAAAGGGCGGTGCGTTGCGCGAGGGTCGACCGACTAGACGATCCGAGCACGGGCATGAGCAGCTGATGCAGGCCCGAAAACGCCAATTCCGCTTCCGACTGGACCCCGGCTGTGCGCAGCACGAGCGCGCCGCGTTCGCTGGCGCGCCGGCTCGCCGCCCTGAGCAACGACGTCTTGCCGACCCCCGGCTCGCCGTGCACGACCAGCGCCCCGCCGTGTTCCGATGCCCGGTCAACTAGTTGAAATAGGACCTCGAGCTCGTTACCGCGACCAATCAGGGAGGGCGAGGACGACATGGCACGAGTGTGCTGCCTGCGCGCTCACGGCTCGATGCCGCTAGCTCGCTTCTTGGCCTGGGGGTGACCCCAGCAGGGCGCGGGTCAGCCCTAGCATTCGCACCGGATCCGGCGGGTGGCGTAGCGTAGGCACATGCGTGATGCCGAGCCGGTGCGGGTGGTCGTCGGGGAGGATCAGCCGCTGGTTCTCAAAGGAATCGTGACGGTCCTCGAGGAGGCGGGCTTCGAAGTCGCCGGCGTAGCCGCTGACGCGCCCGACCTGATCCGCAAGACCCGCGCGCACAAGCCCGACGTGGTCATCGCCGACATCCAGATGCCGCCCGGGAACGCCGACGATGGCCTGCGCGCCGCGCAGCAGATACGCGCCGAGCAGCCTGACGTCGGGGTCCTGATCCTCTCGCAATACCTCGACGCTGGCTACGCGCTCGATCTCGTCGGCGACCGCGCCGAAGGGGCCGGATACTTGCTCAAGCAGCGAGTCGGCGACCTTTCACTGTTCACGGACGCCGTCCGGCGAGTTGCGCGCGGCGGCTCAGCGCTCGATCCCGAGGTCGTTCAACGGATGGTCGGCCGCCCGCGCACCGACGGCCCGCTGGCCCAGCTGACGCCCCGGGAGCGTGAGGTGCTGGCGTTGATCGCCGAGGGACGCTCGAATACGGGCATCGCCGAACAGTTGGTTGTGACGGTCGGTGCCGTCGAACGCAACGTGACAAACATCTTCGACAAGCTCGGACTGCGCTCGGTGCCTGAGGATCATCGTCGGGTGCTCGCCGTGCTCGCGTACCTAAAGCACTGAGTCCCTCGGGATAACCCCATTGCAAGCGCTCCAGCGAGCGTCGATGCTGAGGGCATCTTGGTAAGCCTTCTAACGGACCTTCTATGGACGTCTCGGTCCTGATCGTCGACGACGACCACGACTTCGGACGCGCGGCTGCGGAGCTGCTTGCCGATCGCGGGTACCGCGTACTCGGACAAGCGACCACGGCCGCGGAGGCATTGGCGAGATGCGATGAGCTAGATCCCGACGCCGTTCTGCTTGACGTGGGTCTCCCCGACGGCGATGGGGTTGCCCTCGCTCAGAAGCTGAACGCGCGCCCGCATCGGCCGAGGATCCTGCTCACCTCAAGCGATCGCAAAGCCCTTTCGCCAGAACGGGTTCGTCAGAGCGGCGCCAGCGGGTTCATCCCAAAGGCACATCTCGTGCGCTGCGACCTTGACCGCTTCCTAAGATGATGAGGCGCGCCCGCGCGTGTGTCACGCGGGCAGCGGTATGCGCGCAACGAGTACCGTGCCCGAGCCCAGGTGAGGGCTGGTCAGGTTCAGGGTTCCTTCAAGCGCCGCGACACGGTCCTTGAGGCCGACCAGGCCACTGCCACCCGGGCCGAGCCTGGCGCCGCCGATGCCGTTGTCCCGAACCACGACGATTAGCTGGCTGCCACGCGTGGACACGTTCACCCAAGCCTTGCTCGCGGCGGCGTGCTTGACGACGTTCGTCAGCGCCTCCGAGCAGAAGAAGTAGACATTCGCCTCAAGTGACGGCGAGAGCTCGAGATCCGCAATTTCGAGTAACACGGGGATCGGCATCACAACGACGAGCGCATCGAGCGCGGCAGCGAGTCCTTGGTCGCTCAGGATCGCCGGATGGATCCCGGCGGCCAGCTCCCGAAGCGTCTCGATCCCAGCCTCTGCCTGTCCCGCGGCGACGTCAAAGAGCTCCAACGCCCGGGCAGGGTCCGACGACCATTTCTGGCGGGCCAGCTGAAGGTTGATGAGCGTGTTGACGAACTGCTGCTGGGCTCCATCGTGAATGTCCCTGGTCACCCGCTCCCGGGCCGCATCCGCCGCTTCGATCACCCGCCGCTGTGCCGCGACCAGCTCCGACCGGGCACTGGCGTTCGCGACCACCGTACCCACGAGCTCCGTAAAGCTCTCCAATCGGCTGACAACCTCGGGCGGCAGCGCCTCCCGCTCGCGCTCGTACGCGGTCATCGCCCCCCACAAGCGGCCCTCAACGACGATCGGCACGCCGGTCGCGAATCTGAGGCCATCCCTCAGCAACGCCTCAGCGACCGCCCCGTCAAGCCCCTCAACGTCCACGCTCGCGGGTTCGTGGCTTCGCCAGATCTGCCCCGCGGCAGCGGTCTCAGCGAGCGGCCACGAAGCGCCGACGACAAACGGCGTCGCTTCCCCGGACACGCCGACCAGGGTCACACCGCCTTCCGCGTCGTAGCGCACGATGATGATGAAGCTCACGCCAAGCAGATTGGCCGCCTCCTTGGCCACGAGCTCAAAGAGCTCCGCAGGCGTCGTGTGCCGAGCGACCAGGGTCGCGACACGACGCAGCGCGGCCTGTTCGTTCGCAATCAACTCAACGCGGTCGCGCGCTGCTCGCAGCTCCTCCTCTGCACTCACGCGAGCAGTGATGTCGCGCACGAAGCCTATGAACCCAGGGCCGTTGGGCGAGTCGATGCTGGTGACGGTCAACTCGACGGGAAATTCGGTGCCGTCGCGGTGCATCGCCGTCAGTTCGATCCGCCGATCGAGGATGGTCGCCGCACCCGTTTCCAGGTACCGTGCCAGGCCCCGTCGGTGGGCGTCCCGATATGACGGTGGCAAGATCACCTCGGCGAGCTCTCGACCGACCGCCTCGTCCGCCCCATAACCGAACGCCCGCTCCGCGGACTCGTTGAAATAGGTGACCCGGCCGCGATCGTCGATCTTGATCACGCAGTCGAGCGCTGCGTCGAGAAGCGCACGTTGCGCCGCCTCAGTAGCTGTGAGCTCAGCGCTGGCCACGATCACCTAGGCGGGCCGAGTTGCCGCGTCGACCCGCAGCGTCGTCGGCCCCACCGGTACGGGACGACGGTCACCCATGAGCACCACGACATGCTAAAGGACGCCACTGGGCGGGCATCGCTACCGAAGCCTCCCGAGCGCCATCTCGCGACCCGGGCATTGGCGAGGGGCATAGCCCGCACGGGCCTGCGGGATGTGGCGAGCACTTGGTCCTTACGGATCCCAAGAAGCGTTTAGGTTGGTGCAGGCAGCCGTCCTCGAGTTCGCGTTTGCTCGATCGGATACGACGGGCTAATAGCGGTTCTTCTGCTCCGCCAGCAACGCGAGCACGCGGTGCAGCCGGCGCTTGGCTTGTGGAATGGACGAGACTCGCAACTGCCGGCTCGCACACCGCAGCGCAGCTGCCTCCGCCCGATAAAGCGGAAGGAGAGGACGTTCGGGTCGCGCCGAGCGCCGAGCGTCGATGATCTCCGACCAAGGAGCGCGGAGTATCAAGGTCGACGCTCTCCTGGTGGCCGAGCGAGTTCCGATCTACCTGTCAGCGGAGCGTGCGTCTACGAGGCGCAGCTTGGTCAGCGGCACGAACACGATCCGTGTCGCGGCATCCAGGGGCGGCTCCGTGATCTCGACCATCGCTCCGCCGCCGGGACGTAGCTCAAGCACACCGCCACGGGCGCCCGCTGGCGCCTCGTCGACAGGCTCGGTGAGCTCAACGATGTCGAACTCGGCAACCCGGTGCGTAACGGCCATGACCCAATGCTAGAGGCTGATGTAGGCGGTCACGAGCCTTGGTGCCGCGACCTCGTTGGCGTAGTGCCAGCTCAGCGTGACCGGAGCGGTGCGCCCGCCGATCGTGAGTTCGACCTCCACGCCGCAAACAATGCCGTCGGCGCCCCTGTCACGCACGGTCGCGACCCGGGTCTGCGGCACGGCCATCGCGATCGCCTGCCAGACGCGTCCGCTGTCCTCGACGCCGACGTGGAAGACCCGGTTCCACTCGGGACCGTGACCTCGCTCGGCGAGGATCCAGCCCTCAAGCTTGATCTGCTCGTACCAGGCGTCCCCGGCCCGAGGCAGCGGTTCTCCGACATTGGGTGGCCAGCTCATCGCGGAACCGTAGAAGGCGGACCGGCGACCCCCGTTGCCGGAGTCGTGTCAGAAACACGGCGCCGTGCTCTGCCACGGCACGCCGCACTTGTGGGACTCACACAAACGCCGGCCGTGGGTCCGAGCCCGAGGAGGCGCCGCCCGGCGGTCCCGAAACGCGATCAACCGGTCGTCCGCAGACGCGGCACGGCGCTGCCGCTCCCGCCCGTATCCCAGCGTGCACCGCCCGGGCTCGGCACTATTGCTTCGGCTCTAGCCCCTGCTCGGGCCGCGCTTGCGCAATGCCACGAGGCTGTCGCGCGAACCCGTAGCGCGCGATCCGATTCCGGCGGGCGGCGTCG
>Ga0335076_10002351_pt1 | contig 18764 bp, 17 predicted proteins | sample Lox_Sample_25_FD_206717 | JGI IMG/M metagenome (GOLD analysis project Ga0335076, IMG submission 206717) | Soil microbial communities from Loxahatchee National Wildlife Refuge, Florida, United States - Lox_Sample_2.5 | ecosystem: Environmental > Terrestrial > Soil > Wetlands | place: USA...
TCTGAGTTTCTTCGATACACCGCAACCCGAGGTTGATTCTAGTATCGACGAAGCGCTTGCCGGTCGCGAGGAATGGAAGAGCATCCTGGCCCGCGAGAAACAAGTGAAACTCGAAAAGCAGGCTACACAAGACGAGCGCTTGCCGGTAATTCGCGCGGACGGCAACTGGTTTTATCTGGGCACCAGACCAAACAACGGTATCCCTACTTATGAATATGCGGCGTCCCTGGACGTCCCGCTCTGGACCAGCGGGCGCATCAAGGCGGAGGTTACTCGCGCCGATCTGGACATCCAGAAGCTTGAGCAGCAAAAAGACGATTTGCGCAATCAGATCGCTCTCGACGTCAAGACTTCTTTGCTGAATTTGCAGTCCGCCCGGAATGAAGTGCAGGTCGCCAACCTCGGCGTGCAACTCGCCAAAGAGGAAGTGGTCCAAGCGCGCGACCGCTTTCAGGCCGGAGTGGCCAACAACATTGAAGTGATTTCCGCCCAGGATTCCTTGTCACGGGCCAACGATAACCAGATTGCCGCGCTGTACCGCTTCAATCAAGCTCGCGCGGATTATGCACGTGCCATCGGTCAGATGGAAAAGACTTACGCGAGGTGAGCACAGGATGAGTGTTGAGATCGATGTTGGACTGGAAAACGCGGCAAACGTAAGGACCGCCCCGACGGCGGAGCCGCCCAAGCCCGAACCGCCGGTGATGAAGCCGTTGGCCAGCCCTAAGCTGCTCCGCGGAATCGCCATCGCCGCTATCGCGCTCATCATCGCGGTAGTTGGCCTGTTTCTCTATTTCCATAATCGCGAATCCACTGACGATGCCCAGGTTGACGGCCACATCACCCCAGTCGCTTCGAAGATTTATGGCCGTGTCTCCGAAGTGCTGGTCAACGACAACCAGCCGGTGAAAGCGGGACAGGTTTTGGTGAAGATCGATCCGGCCGACTATGACGCCAGCGTCAATCAGGCCAGCGCGGCGTTGGCCCTCGCCGAAGGCGAAGCGCGCTCCGCGGGTGTAGACGTACCGCGCACCACTGAAACTGTCCAAAGTGGAACTTCTAACGCCGATGCGCAACTCGCCGGTGCACAAGCAGACCTCGCTCGCGCTCAAGCTACTTACGACCAGGCACAAACAGCGGACCTCGCAGTTGCTGAAGCGAACATTGCCCGCAGTCGTGCCAACGCGCAACTGGCCAAGGCGGATCTCGACCGCTATTTGCCGCTCATGCAGAAAGGCGAAATTTCGAAACAACAGTATGACGCGGCGAAAGCGAACGCCGATGCCACCGCTAGCGCTTTGGTGGCCGACGAGCAACGGCTGGCGCAGGCCAAGCGCAACATTGATATCACCCGCGCCCAACTCGGAGCCGCCAACGCACGCGTCGACAGCGCCAAGGCTAGTCTCACGTCGGCGCATGCCAACGAGCGCAGTGTCCAGATGCGTTCCGCGGACGCGCAGGCCAAACTGGCCAGTGTGGATCGCGCTCGCGCCGCTCTCACTGCCGCGCAACTCAATCGCAGCTACTGCGAAATCGTCGCGCCCGTGGACGGCGTGGCCACGCACAAGTCCGTGGAACCGGGCCAGATCGTGCAACCCGGCCAAGGACTTCTCGTGGTTGTGCCGCTTCAAAACGTTTGGGTGACTGCCAACTTCAAAGAGACCCAGCTCCGCAATATGCAGCCCGGTCAGAAGGCGTATATCAAGGTCGATACTTACGACAAAACTTTCACTGGCCATGTGGATTCCATCGCTGGGGCCACCGGGGCGGTGCTCAGCCTGTTGCCGCCCGAAAACGCCACAGGCAATTACGTGAAAGTGGTTCAACGCATTCCCGTGAAGATTGTGCTTGATTACATTCCTGCCAACGTTGCCGTTTTGCGACCGGGAATGAATGTGGAAGCAACCGTCATTACCAAGTAGAGGAGCCGGTTCGAACACCAAGGTTATGTTGCAGAGACTCAAATCGAAGCTGCGGATGCCGGATGGCTCGATTAACCCCTGGGTGATCGCCATAACCGTGACGCTGGCTACGTTCATGGAAGTTCTCGACACTTCCATTGCTAACGTGGCGCTGCCGCACATTGCCGGAAATCTGTCCGCGAGCGCCGATGAGTCTACCTGGGTTCTCACTTCGTACCTGGTTTCGAACGCCATCATTCTGCCGCTTTCCGGTTGGCTGTCGTCTGTCATCGGCCGTAAGCGTTTCTATATGATTTGCGTGACCATTTTCACCATCAGCTCGTTTCTGTGCGGATTTGCCACCAGTCTCGGCATGCTGGTGGTCTTCCGCATTATGCAGGGAGTGGGCGGCGGTGGTTTGCAACCCAGCGAGCAAGCGATTCTCAACGATACCTTCCACATCAGTAAGCGGGGAATGGCTTTCGCGGTGTACGGCATCGCCGTGGTCGTGGCGCCCACCGTTGGTCCCTGGCTGGGGGGCTGGATTACCGACAATTACTCCTGGCGCTGGATTTTCTACATCAACGTGCCTGTGGGAATCGTTTCGCTGATCCTGACTTATTTTCTGGTTTCCGACCCGCCGTATATGAAACGCGTCAATCTGAAGCAAGGCTTCCGCGTCGATTACATTGGACTGGGTCTCATCAGCCTGGGCCTGGGCAGCATGCAAATCATTCTGGATAAGGGACAGCGCGAGGATTGGCTCGCCTCTAACTTCATCCGCTTCTTCGCCGTCACTATGCTCGTCGGCGTTATCGCCGGGATCGTTTGGGAATTGCGCGCCAAAGATCCCATCGTCGATCTTCGCATGCTCAAGAATCGCAACTTTGCGATTGCCACCACCGCCATGTTCTTCCTTGGCTTTGTTCTCTACTCCAGCACCGTTCTGATTCCTCAACTGCTGCAGGAATTGCTGGGATATCCCGCGGAAATGGCGGGCTTGGCGCTCTCTCCCGGCGGCGCCGTGATTATGTTGATGATGCCGGTGGTGGGAATTCTGGTTTCGAAAGTGGCTCCGCGCTACCTGATCTCGCTCGGCTGCATCATCTCGGCCCTGGCGCTTTTTGTGATGGCCGGTTGGAATCTCCAACTGGACTACCGCCATGCCGTGTTCGGTCGCATGCTGCAGAGCTTTGGCCTGGCGTTTCTGTTCATACCGATCAATGTGTCGGCTTTTGCGTATGTTCCTCGAGAACTCACCAACATGGGCACGGGCATTATCAACCTTGCGCGCAACATCGGGGCTAGCGTAGGTATTGCGTCGGTTACCACGCTGCTGGAGCGCCGTACGCAATTCCACATGGCGCAACTCGGCGAACATGCGAACAACTACAACGGAGCTTATCGCAACATGATCGCCTCGTTGACTGCCAGTTTTACGGCATCCGGCTCGTCCGCCGCCAACGCGGCTGTGCGCGCCGAAGGCATGGTATACGGAATGATCCAACGACAGGCTGCCATGCTTTCCTTTCTCGACGATTTCAAACTGTTGGGCGTGATCTTTTTCGCCATCATTCCGCTTTTCTTTCTGTTGAAACGTCCAAGGATGGGCGGCGGGAGTGTGCCGGTGCATTAGTGCAGAAACAAGTTTGTAACTTTTTTCGTCTTATGGACTCTTACAGGGTCCACATGGGGGGAGCAAATGGCAACGCAACTGGCTACGCAAGTGATAAATACCACGCAAGTTAGCGAAGAAAAGCTGATTCGCGCGGGTCAGCGTGGGGATGCCCAAGCGATCGAAACTCTGTTTCGTCGCTACCATCGCCCGCTATTCCAAACCGCGCTTCGCGTGCTTGGCAATGCGGAAGATGCGGAAGATGCCTTGCAAGATGGACTGCTTTCGGCTTATCGCAATTTGAAGCGTTTCGAAGGCCGCTCGCAATTCTCTACTTGGCTGACGCGGATTGTAATCAACGCCGCGCTCATGAAGCGCCGCAGCGCGAAAGCTCGTCCGGCTGTCTCTTTGGATGAAACTCACCATGAAGACGAACTGCCAGCCGCCGAGCGTTTTGCGGACGAGAGTCCAGATCCCGAGCAGCTCTATGCTGGAACCGAGATTCGCGAGATGATCAACGAGAATCTCGACGAACTCTCCCCGCTTCTTCGCACCGCGTTCGTGCTTCGCGAGGTTCAGGGTTATTCGACCGGCGAAGCAGCAAAGAAGCTCGGCGTCACAGAAAACACGCTCAAGGCGCGTTTGTGGCGCGCCAGGCATCAGCTTGCCGACCGCCTCGGCCATCGCCTGCGCCGCATCAAAGACGACATGTCCGGTAATATGGGAGGCGACGAAGCTTGCAGCTACTGCTGACCCTCTCTTTTAAGAGGGTCCTCGCTCAGGGCCTCGGTGTGCTCCCAACCGCCCCACGGGGAGCCGCCGGGCCGCTTTTGTGTTTTCCGTCACTGAGCCCTACGCATGGTGTTGCTAGCGTTCTAAGCTCGGAGGATTCTCTTCATGGTTCCCCCTACTCGGCAATTGTTCTTTGTCGCGCTGGTCCTTGCTCTCTTTCTAGCGGCGCTCGCGTATTTTCCCGTCCACGCGCAGTCCCCCATCCTGCCCATCGGTAAGGTCGTTCAAATCAAGGCCCCGCTTGGGCTGCCTGCGGTTCCGATTCCCGCGGATAACCCGCCCACCGAAGAAACCATCGCTCTCGGTCGTCGCCTATATTACGATCCAAGCCTTTCGGCGGACGGCACCATCTCCTGTGCCTCGTGTCATGCACCGAAATTTGCGTTTTCTGACGATCGGCCGGTTTCGGTCGGCGTTGGCGGCAAATCTGGCACACGTCACGCGCCGACGGTGATTAATTCGGCTTACTCCACCACACAATTCTGGGATGGCCGCGCACTTAGTCTCGAAGAGCAAGCCAAGGGACCGATGGCCAATCCGGTGGAGATGGCGCACAACTTGGAAGGCGTGGTCAAGCACTTACAAGCTGATCCAACCTATCCCCAGCTTTTCAAGAGCGCCTGGGGCACGGATCAAATCACCATTGATATGGTGGCCAAATCCATCGCGTCGTTCGAACGCACCGTGATTGCCGGCGATTCTCCGTTCGATCGCTTTTATTACGGGCACGATTCCAACGCAATGTCGTCGCAGGCTCAGGCCGGCATGAAGATTTTCATGAGTTCGAAAAAAGGGAATTGCGAGGTTTGCCACACCATGGGAAAGGACTACTCGCTGTTCACCGACAATAAGTTTCACAACCTGGGCGTGGGTGCCGATACGAAAGGCGAGTTAAACGACGTAGGACGCTATGCCATCACCAAAGTCGATGACGACATGGGATGCTTCAAAACTCCCACTCTACGCAATCTCGCCAACCGCGGCCGGTACATGCATGATGGCAGCTTTCCCACGGTGAAGGATGCTCTCGCTCATTACATCGGCGGCGGAAACTGGAATCCGCACCTCGACAAGGAAATCCACTCACTCGACCGCCTCACCTTCGATGAACGCGATGATCTTCTCGCCTTTCTCGACGCACTGAATGGCAAGTTGCCGGACAACATCGGGCCGCCTCCCGGCCTGATTAGCCAGGGACACTAGCGCCGGGCTGCTGCATACAATCCGAGCACCCGCAAATCGCTCGTTGCCGAGCGCACTTCCTTCAAGGCCTTATCCAGCGCATCGCGCCCATTCGCTTCCACATCGACGTAGAACTGATACTCGAAGGGTCTGCCGTGAATCGGGCGGCTCTCAATCTTTAGTAGATTCACGCCATGGCGTGAAAAGGGCTCTAGCAAAGCCAGCAGTGCGCCTGGTTTATGGGCCAAACGCATGGCCAGAGACATTTTCGTTGCCCCCTTCGAGCGATACCGCTGTGCTTCTTCTGGAGGCAGAAGAAGAACAAAGCGCGTGAAATTCTCGGGGTTATCTTGGATACTCTGGCGAAGAATCAGAGCGCCATATTGTTCTGCCGCCTGGCGTCCGGCGATTGCGGCATAACTCTTTTCTCCGCGAGCCATCATTTCTCGAACACTGCCGGCAGTATCTTCTGCGGGAACGCGTTTCAGGGCCGGGTGCTGTTCGAAAAATCGCTCGCATTGCGCCAGCGCCACTGGATGCGATGCCACCGCGCGCACGTCTTCGAACGTCGCGCCCGGACAGCCCATCAGGTGATGCTCAATCCGCAAAACCGTTTCTCCGCAAATCTCCAACCCGCTCTCCAGTAGCAGGTCATAAACGCGTACTACCGACCCGGCCAGAGTGTTCTCGACCGGCACAAGCAGGGCGTCCGCCGCGCCTTCCTTAATGGCGCGAAAGGTTGCGTCAAACGTGGCCCGTGGTATCGGATGGATCCCGCTTCCCAGTAACTGCAGTGCCGCCGCTTCGCTAAACGCTCCCGGCTCTCCCTGAAACGCCACGCCCATCTTCTCAAAGTTCAAATCGCGCATTCTCTCTTGTCCTATGGTCGCCGTTCTCCGCGCCCATTTTCCGCGTTATAATTTTTGTCCTTGGCCTCCAGGAGGTAAACGAATCATGACACAGAAGCGTCCGCAGCAGGGTGATTACGCCCTTTATTACGAAAAGTACGTGGCCCTCGTTCCAAGCGGCGATTTTCTGGAAATCCTGCACGACCAGCGGCGCGAATTGATCGATCTGCTGACTCCGCTATCCGAAGAACAGGCGGAATTCCGCTATGCTCCGGGCAAGTGGTCCATCAAGGAAGTCATCGGACACGTCACCGATGCCGAACGCATCTTCGCTTACCGGCTGCTTCGTATCGCGCGCGGAGACCAGACGCCTCTGGCTAGTTTCGAGCAAGATGGGTACATAAAGACCGGCAACTTTGACGATCGCAGGTTGTCCGACCTTCTCCAGGAATTTTCCGCGGTTCGCGAATCCACCATTTGCCTCGTCCGTTCACTTGATAACGAAGCATGGCTCCGGCGTGGCGTGGCCAGTCAGAAGGAAGTCAGCGTCCTGGCGCTCGCTTTTATTATTGCCGGACATGACCGGCATCACAGGATCGGACTGGAGAAACAATACTTGGCTGCGGCGGCCCGCGCGTAGGCCGGCTACATCGGCCCCGGCAGCCTGTTGTTCTGCTCCCAGAGCCCGGCCAGCCTCCAGGCGCTTTTGCAAAGTTTCGCCGTACAGCGTCAGCACCGGACCTTCCGGCTTTCGTCCGGCGTGCGAAGGCCTTTCTCGCCGTGCCAGTGCCATCGCGCCATGGGGCCACACAAGATATATGAGCAAGAAACTCGCGAGCGCCAACACAAATCCGGCGGCGAGTATCCCCGTATCCGATGCGCCTAGAGGATTCCTCAGCACTTCATCCATCAAGTAAGCTCCACCGACGAATAAGACCAGTCCCGCAAAAGCGCCCAAACCCAGGAAGGTGCGTTCGAATCTGGCGCGGATTACTAGCGGCACGGAGCGTCTCGCAGGCACCAATTCAATTCTCAACCTACGCACGGCCTTTACTCCTTCTCCGCATCTGCTTCGTCCGGGCCAAGCCCTTCCCGCAGAAAATCCAAATACTGAAACACCGGAATTACTTCGCCCCGCTTCATTCTTTGCCCGCACAGGCACAACGGCGCGGGCTCACTTACATGAGTGGCTACGAATGACCAATTGCAATCTCGATTGGGGCAATACCAATAAACGCCATTGCTTTCTGACATGTGCCCTCCTTGCGCTGGGTTGCTGAAAGGCAATCTGGAAGGGTTTGAGGGATTTTCACTATTTATATATCAGAGAAGTAATATACGCAACAACCAAATTATAGTATAGCGATACCAGTATCATACAGTAATACTAGATGCGACCCAAAATGGGAATCCCATTGTACCTGCTTGGCCCTTTCGTTGCGGCTTCCCGTTCCCCACTGTTACAATTCTTTTCTTACCGGGTTCTGTTTTGGTCCATCGGCGTTCTATCCATACGCTGCCGCCTGGCATCTAACGGATTCTTGTGTTTCTTGGCCGCTAGTGGTGGTTCGGCCTGCTTTGACCTGCGTTCGAAGGAAGGGAGATTGGCGTGGCGAAATACGACGTTGCGATCATCGGCAGTGGCCCCGGCGGCTATGTTTCCGCTATCCGCGCGGGCGAACTTGGCCTGAAAACGGTCGTTGTTGAAAAGGATCCGTTTCTTGGCGGCACCTGCCTCCACGTGGGCTGCATACCCACGAAAGTGCTTCTGCATCACGCGGATGTATATGACCACTTCAAAAATGGCGCCGAGCTTGGGTTCGAAGTATCCGGCCTGAAAATCAACTGGACCAACATCCTCGCGCGCAAAAACAAAATCGTCACCAAGCATGCCAAGGGCATCGAGTTCCTTTTCAAGAAAAACAAGGTGGAATGGGTTCAGGGTTGGGGTCGTTATGAGGGGCCTGGCAAAATTTCCGTTGAGAAAGATGGCAAGAAATCCACCATCGAGGCCACCAACATTCTCCTGGTCAGCGGTTCCGAGGCGAAATCACTCCCGGGTATCGAGCCCGACCACAAACAGATCCTCACCAATCGTTCCATTCTGGAGCTCCCGGAAATTCCCAAAACCCTAATCGTTGTCGGTGCGGGAGCCGTTGGCGTGGAGTTCGCCTCGATATACAACTCTTTTGGAACCCAGGTCACTATCCTGGAAGCGCTTCCCCGCGTTACTCCCCTCGAAGACGAAGAAATCTCCTCCGAACTCGAAAAGACCTTCAAGAAGAAGGGCATCAACATTTTTACCAGTTGCAGCGTCGATTCCGTGAAGAAAGACGCCAAAGGTGTGACCGTCTCGTTCAAAGACAAGGACGGGAAAGCCCAAACGCTTCAGGCGGAAAAGCTGCTGCTGGCTGTAGGACGCAAAGCCCTCACCGAGAACTGTGGGCTGGAAAAGTCCAAAGCCAAAGTCGACCGTGGCTTCGTTTATGTCGATGAGCATTTCCAAACAGCGGAGCCGAATCTTTACGCCGTTGGCGACATCGTCGCTGGAATGCCCCTTCTGGCTCATGCCGCGATGATGGAAGGGATTATCGCCGTCACCCACATCAAAGGTTTGCCGACACAAAAACTCCTGAAAACCCGCATCCCTAATGCCACCTATTGTGAACCGCAAATCGGCTCCATCGGTCTTACCGAAACGCAGGCCAAAGAAGCGGGCTATGCCGTCAAAGTTGGTAAGTTCCCGTTCGTCGGCAATAGCAAGGCCACTATCCTGGGAAATCATGGCGGGTTCATCAAAGTTGTATCCGAGGAAAAATATGGAGAAGTGCTTGGCATTCACATCATCGGCCCGCTCGCTACCGAAATTCTCTCCGAAGCGGCGGCGGTCCTGAAGCTCGAAGGCACGATTGACGACATGATGGCCATGGTTCACGCGCATCCAACAGTCTGGGAAGCTATGGGAGACGCTTTCGCCTCCGTCCGAGGCCTGCAGATCAACGTCTAGTCGCTGAGGTCTTTGGGTTCGCCATTCCGGACGAAGTCCGCGAAGAGAGGAATCCCTCCGAGGGTTTACTTGGATTTTTCCCAAATGCTTTGAGATTCCAAAACTGACCCCTGAACACGGTAAACTTTCCGCAATGCCTCCGATTCTTACAACCGACCTGGGCCTTATCTCCTATTCGGACGCTTATGCTCTGCAGCAGCGTCTGGTCGCCGCGCGGAAAGCTAACGCCATCGACGATGTCCTGCTTTTCTGCGAGCACCCCCACGTGCTCACTCTCGGACGAAACGCGAATCGCTCCAACCTGCTTGCCTCCGAACACGTGTTGCGCCAGAAGGGCGTGGAGTTGCACTCCACGAACCGCGGCGGCGATATCACCTACCACGGCCCCGGCCAGATCGTCGGCTATCCAATTCTCAATCTCGACCAAATCAAACGCGATGTTGGCTGGTATGTGCGCACACTGGAAGAAGCCATGATCCGCGCCGCAGCCGACTTCGGCGTGGCTGCTTACCTTGTGCCTGGCAAAACTGGGATCTGGGTTCAGGCTGTCCCGTTCGAAGAAAAATTAGCGGCCATCGGCGTCCACATTAGCCGCTGGGTTACCTCTCATGGCTTTGCGTTCAATGTCTCGACCGACCTTCGTTTTTTCGATCTCATCGTGCCCTGCGGCATCGCCGGCCGCAAAGCCACCTCGCTGGAAAAACTCCTGCAGCGCTCCATCGCACGAGGGGAAGTTAAATCCCGCCTGGCGTGTCACCTCGCCAAACTCCTCGGCCGCACGCCTCGCCTCACTACACGCGACGAACTCGACTCCCAGCTAAGCGCTGCGGCGTCTTAACCTCGGCCGCTCTCCTACAATTTCCCTATTGCCTTCTCGCTGCGGCATACTTCAACCTTGGTGCGGGTCATACATGGCCAAAACGGGCGAGATTCGGATCGGCATTTCCGGCTGGCGCTACCCACCGTGGCGCGGCGTTTTCTATCCTGAGAAACTGGCGCAACGCAAGGAATTGGAATTTGCGTCCAGCAAGCTCACCTCTCTCGAGATCAACGGCACCTTTTATTCCATGCAGATGCCCGGCAGCTTCCAGAGCTGGTACAACTCCACCCCGGCAGATTTCAAGTTTTCCGTTAAAGGGCCTCGCTACATCACTCACATTCAGCGCCTGCGAGATTGCCAGTCTCCGCTGGCAAATTTTCTTGCCTCGGGCGTTCTCATGCTTCGCGAAAAGTTAGGCCCGTTCCTGTGGCAGTTGCCGCCCAACTTTAAATATGACCCCGAGCGTATCGAAAACTTTATCAAGCTGCTTCCTCACGATACCGGCGCGGCCAAGTATCTCGCCTCAAATCACGACTCGTGGATGAAAAAGCGCGTTGCCTTCGACGACGTGGATGACGGTCGCAAACTCCGCCACGCCATGGAGGTCCGCCACGCCAGCTTCGCGGTTCCCGAATTTCTGGAACTGCTGCGCAAATACGATGTCGAAGTCGTTTGCGCCGATACTGTCGAGTGGCCCAGAATCACGGATGTCACCTCGGAGTTCGTGTATTGCCGCCTGCACGGTTCGGAAGTTCTCTACGCCAGCGGGTACGATGCGGAATCGCTGGACCGCTGGGCGGATTGGGTTCTCTCCTGGGCTCGCGGCAGCCAGCCGCCCGTCGACAATATCCTCAAGAAGCCGGCAAAAAACGCCAAGCCCAGGGACGTCTTCGTCTATTTCGACAATGACGCGAAAGTGCGAGCCCCTTTCGACGCTCAGGAACTGATCAAGCGCACTACGCCCCACACCGCAAAGCCGTAAACGCTTACCGATTCTCCCGAATCTAACCATTGGGAGAATGATCGTGACGGTCCATCCGCTCCTGCTCCGAACCGCTTTCTGTGGTTTGCTCTCACTCTCTCTCAGTCCCGTGCTTTTCGCGCAAGCCTGCCAGACTATGCCTTATCTCCATCAGAATAAGTTCGACCCTCATCCGCTCGAGTTGGCGCGAGTCCGCGGCAGGGCAGTCGATGAAAACGGCATGGCAGTCGCGCAACTCTGCATCGGCATCTTCTCTGAGCCCGACCACAAACTCCTTCGTTACGCCCAATCCGGGGAAAACGGAAAATTCAATGTGGATACAAACGGGCTGGCGGATGGTGAATACCGGCTCGTCGGCTACATCCCCGGGTTCTGTCCCGCCAATGCGATCCTCAACATCAGTTCCAATTCCCATTCCCAACACAAACGAGCGCTCGTGATACGCATGAATCTTCCCGGCACTGCCGACTGCAGCGACGTCCAACTTTCAAAGAAATAATCTGCGACTCTGAAGAGGGCTGCTATTAGGAGCCCGCCCGGCCTTAGCCTTAAGATAGAATTCCCAGTTTCAATCCGGAGAGCCATGACCATGCCTGTTTCGGAAACTCCTGCCAGAACCGAAAAGCTTTCCCGTCAGCAATACCTCGATCTTTATTACTACATGCGCCTCAACCGCGAAGTAGAAGACACCATGACGCGTTTGTTCCGGCAGAACAAAATCGTTGGCGGCTTGTATGCGAGCCTCGGTCAGGAAGCCATTTCCGTCGGCACTGCGTATGCTCTTGAAAAACGCGACTGGATGGCGCCCATGATTCGGAATATCGGGGCGCTGCTGGTGAAAGGCGTTCCCCCACGCGACATTTTTACCCAGCACATGGCCAAGTATACCTCGCCCACCAAGGGCAAAGACGGCACCAGCCATTTCGGAGATCTTGAAAACCTTCATATCGTCTCGCCCATTTCCATGCTCGGCGACTTGATCCCGGTGATGACCGGCGTAGCTATGGCTGGCCGATACCTTGGACAGAAAATCGTCGCCATGACCTGGATTGGCGACGGCGGCAGCTCCACAGGTGTGTTCCATGAAGGACTCAATCTAGCCGCCTCCCAAAAAGCCGCGCTCGTGCTCGTTCTCGAAAATAATCTCTGGGCCTATTCCACACCCGTGCGCCGTCAGGTTCCGCTGGAAAACCTCGCCGACCGCGCCAAAGCCTATGGCATATCCAGCTACATAGTCGATGGCAACGACGTGGTCGCTGTGTACACCACCGCGAAGGAAGCTGTCGAGCGTGCTCGCGCCGGCGATGGCCCCATTCTCATCGAAGCCAAAACCTTCCGCCGTCGCGGACACGCGCAGCACGATCCCGCCGAATATGTTCCCAAGGACCAGCGTGCCCACTGGGAAAAACGAGACCCCATCTCCTTGTACGAGGAATTCCTTACGCGAGAAAAGCTTCTCGACAGCAAAGGCAAAAAGGAGATCGAAAATCGCATCAGCACTTTGCTCGAACAGGACCGTGAATTCGCTGAAAATTCACCCATGCCGCCGCCGGAAACCGCCAAAGAGGGCGTTTACTGCACGGGACCGGAGTGCCATGACCTTCAGCCAAAATGGGAGCGCCCCATCGACGAACTGCTGCCGCCCAAATCTTCTGTGGAACCTGTATGGAATGTCGATGGATTCGGACGGGGCGTTTCCTCCGCCGGTGGCATTGCCCCCATCCACTTCGGGGACGTTCCTGTGGCAGCAGTCGCCCCAGAGAAAGACCCGGCGCCGGTTAGAATTCCCGCAAAACCTCAGACAAGTCCAGCGAAAAAATCCGTCGCTCCGAAGAAGCCCGCTAAGAAGGCGGGTCGCTGAGATGCCTCCCATCACCTTTCTGGAAGCCATTCGCCAGGCCATGTTTGAAGAAATGGCTGCGGACCCGCGCGTCGTCCTGATCGGCGAAGATGTGGGCGTCTACGGCGGTGCCTTCAAGACCAGCGAAGGCCTGCTCGAAAAATTCGGTTGGGAGCGCGTGATCGATACGCCCATCAGTGAGAGCGCGATCGTCGGTGCAGCCTGTGGGATGAGCTACCTCGGGTTACGCCCGATTGCGGAAATGCAGTTCATCGATTTCATCGCGTGTTGCTTCAATCAGCTCACCAATTTCATCGCTAAGAGCCATTATCTCTGGAACGCCCCAGCCCCCATCGTGGTTCGCGGACCCTCGGGCGGCGGAGTCCACGGTGGTCCCTTTCACTCCCTGAATCCGGAAATGTATTTTCTCCACACCCCGGGATTCAAGATCGTCTACCCCTCTACGCCCTACGATGCCAAAGGCCTGCTGAAATCCAGCATCCGCGACAACAACCCTGTGCTTTTTTTCGAACACAAATTTCTTTATCGCCGTATCAAGGAAGAAATCCCCACCGACGATTACGCCGTGCCTCTCGGGAAAGCGATCGTGCGTCGCGAAGGCCGGCACCTCACGATTCTCTCCTACGCCGCCATGATGCATGTCTCTCTGGAAGCGGCCGATGCCCTCGCCAAGGAAGGCATCGATGCCGAAGTCATCGATCTTCGTACGCTCATGCCTCTCGACGAGGAAGCGATACTCGCATCGGTTAGAAAGACCAATAAATGTCTGGTCGTTCATGAAGACACAAAAACCGGCGGGATCGCCGCGGAAATTTCTGCCATTTTGTTCGAAAAGGCTTTTCACGACCTCGATGGTCCCCTTGTGCGTGTAGCTTCTCTCGATACCCCTGTACCGTATGCACCGACCCTCGAGGAAGCATTTCTGCCCAATGCGCAAAAGGTGTTTACCGCGGCCAAAGAGCTGGCCCGGTTCTGAAAGCCGTTAATACCCCGCTCACCTTTCGACACTAGCCAGGGCCAGACCGTAAAAAGACCATGGTTTTACAAATCAATGACATTCCATGCCCCCCTGTTCTGCTACCTTATCTGTTACATATAGTTCCGGCGAGCTGTCGCGGCCCCTACACACTTGCGAGACAGGAGATTCAGGATGACTACTACCGCGCGTGCTGCTCTCTTCTTTCTAGTGCTCTGCGCTCTCATTACGCAAAACACCCAAGGCCATCCCAACGGCAAACCCGTTACCGTTAATTTGATTAATTCACAGGGCCAGAACGTAGGAACGGCGGTGCTGACACCCGCAGCCACCGGCGTGAAGATCACCCTCGAGATCAAAAATCTGCCTCCCGGCGAGCATTCCATCCACATCCACCAAAACGCCAAGTGCGAACCCCCGGATTTCCGGTCGGCGGGGTCGCATTTTGATGCTGGCGGCCACTCGCATGATCATCCCGCCGGCGATATTCCCGATTTTGTGCTCATCGTAGGTCCAGACGGCAAAGCGCATGTGACCACCATTGCGCCAAATGTCACCTTGGGTTCTGATGATCATTCCGTTTTCTCCAACGGCGGCACTGCCATCGTGATTCATGCCGTCGCAGGAGCTACTGGCAGCGGTGCCCCTCCACGTATCGCCTGTGGAGTAATCGCCAAGCCAAACTGATCCGATAACCTAATCCGATTTTGCAAGGGGCAGCGCTGCTTACCACAGCGGCCTCGTGCGCCACGACTTTCTCGTCATGTGCGCATTTGTCACCGCGACGGCTCGCGAAATGTTGTAGGCTCGAGTCGCACAATTTATCTTGGATAAGAGTCAAATGAGAATCATTCGCCTCACAGTTCTGCTGTGTCTCTGCCTTAGCCTTGCAGCCCTATCAGCGGCGCAAACATCCCGCTGGACCGAACAACACGCCAACGATTGGTACACCCACCAGCCCTGGATGGTCGGTAGCAATTACATTCCAGCAACCGCGATCAATGAACTCGAGATGTGGCAAGCGGACACTTTCGATCCCAAACGCATCGATCTCGAGCTCGGCTGGGCCGAATCCATCGGCTTGAATACGATGCGTGTTTTTCTTCACGATCTGCTCTGGAAACAAGATCCTGCGGGTTTCCAAAAGCGGATCGACACGTTTCTCTCCATCGCCGACAAGCACCACATCCGCATTCTTTTCGTTCTCTTCGATTCGTGCTGGGACCCGAACCCCCAGCTCGGGCCGCAACGTGCCCCCCGACCCGGCGTGCACAATTCTGGTTGGGTGCAGAGCCCCGGATCGGCCGCGCTCAAGGATCCTGCGCAACTTCCGCGCCTGGAAGCTTACGTCAAGGGCGTCGTCGGCAACTTCGCTAATGATTCACGAATTGTTGGCTGGGATGTCTGGAACGAACCGGGAGGAACCAATCAGGGCAGCTACGAAAAACAAGAGATCCCCAATAAAGTGGAACTGGTACGCGCGCTGCTTCCGAAAGTGTTTGAGTGGGCCCGCCAGGCTGGCGCGTCCCAGCCTCTGACCAGTGGCTTGTGGGAAGGGGACTGGAGTTCAGTCAATAAATTGGATGCGGTTCAGAAGATTCAGCTCGAACAGTCTGACGTACTCTCGTTCCACAACTACAGCAAGCCGTCGAATTTCCAAAAACACGTCCGTGAACTGCAAAAGTATCATCGTCCGATTCTCTGTACCGAATACATGGCCCGACCAACGGGTAGTACCTTCCAAGCCATTTTGCCGCTGGCCAAAAAAGACCATGTAGCCGCGATCAACTGGGGGCTGGTCGCTGGAAAAACGCAAACCTGGCTGCCTTGGGATTCCTGGTCAAAGCCATACACGGACCGCGAGCCCAAGGTATGGTTCCACGAAATATTCCGCAACGACGGCCAACCCTACAATCCCGCAGAAGTGGATCTGATCCGTAAACTCACACAGCCGACAGGTGTTTCCGCGCGCGTTCTCTGACGCCGTATTCCAGATCCCTGGGAAAAGCGTGTGCGCGGCCCCTGTGCGCCCATCTTCCTGCCCGGAATGCGGTAAAGTATTTGGTCCATGATCATCAACCTCTCCAGGCGCGCTCACGACCACAACTGGGAAATCGATCCCATTACCCGCTCTTTGCTGGACACCGATTTCTACAAACTCCTGATGCTGCAGTTCATCTGGAAATGTTTTCCCCGCACCAAGGCTTCCTTTTCTCTCATCAATCGCTCCGAATTGCGTCTTGCCGACTACATTGATATCGGCGAACTTCGCGAACAATTGGAGCAAACCCGCAAGCGGCGCTTTCACAAGTCGGAGCTGATCTGGCTTGCTGGGAACACCTTCTACGGACACGAAGGCATCTTCGAGCCTGACTTCATCGAATGGCTCGACCGTGAGTTTCGGCTTTCCGATTACGAATTGTCCGTTCAGGACGGCCAATTTTCGCTTTCCTTCAACGGATTGTGGACCGAGACGACGTTGTGGGAGATTTTCGCGCTCAGCACCGTCAGCGAGCTGAAAACCCGCTCCAGTCTGAAGCAGCTCAGCGAATTTGAGCTCGATATTCTCTACGCTCGCGCGAAAACCCGGCTGTGGGAAAAAATGGCCCGCCTGCGTGGCGTTCCTGGCCTAAGTGTGAGCGACTTCGGCACTCGCCGCCGCCACAGTTTCCTCTGGCAGGAATACGTCGTGAAAGCCATGAGCGACGTTGTGGGCAACGCCTTCAAAGGAACCTCCAACACTTATCTTGCATACAAGCACGACCTGGAAGCCATCGGAACCAACGCTCACGAATTGCCCATGGCCTTGGCCGCACTGGCCAACAACGATGAAGAGCTAAAGCTCTCGCAGTACCATTTGCTGGAGTTGTGGCAGCAAACCTATCGCGGAGAATTGCTCATTCTCCTTCCGGATACCTTTGGAACTACGCAGTTTCTGCGCAATTCTCCGGACTGGGTGGCTTCCTGGACCGGACAACGCGCTGACAGCAAGGATCCCTTCGTGGCCGGCGACGAATACATTGCCTGGCTCCAGCAACGAAACCGCGATCCGCAACAAAAGCTGTTCATCGCCTCCGACGGCCTCGATGTCGATTCCATTCTCGGCCTCCACGCCTATTTTGCCGGCACGCTACAGAATGGCGCCACGCCCGCGGATTTTCGCCAGGCCAGCGATTTTCTCGACGATCGCCGCTGGCTCCCGCGCAGGCGCATCCGGTTCAGTGCCGGCTGGGGCACTCTGCTCACCAACGACTTCCGCGACTGCAACCCGCGCGGCGACAGTTCGTTCGATCCACTGAGCCTGGTTTGCAAATTGAACGAGGCCGACGGACGCCCAGCCGTCAAGCTCTCCGACAATTTCCAAAAAGCCCTGGGCTCTCCCGAGGACATCGAGCGCTATCGTCGCGTTTTTGGTACCGCAGGCGTGGCCGACACTCCTGTTCTGGTTTAGGCACTCTTGAGATGGATGAACGTCGCTGGCGGGACAAAAGTCGGAAGTAAAAACGGAACTGATGAAAGACAGCATCGTGCAAGCTTCGCCGGACATCCAGAAACCGTGAAGGTCGGGATTTTGGTCGGCGCGCCGACGAATGTGATGAATGACGTAACTCTATGGTAACCATACCCCTCCCCACCATTTTTGTAAGTGCAGATTCCAGGGAAGATAGCGCAGATCCGTTCGCCGAAGGGAGAGAGACACCCTGGGGAAACAAAGGAGTTACGGGCAAAATCCGCGTATCAAGGGGAAATAAAGGACTTACGCGGATTTGCGGTGAAGACGTGGATGGAGGCTGGAGCGGCAAGGCGCAGAACGCCATGTCCAACCGACATGGCCGAGAATTATAGTGCCATATTTACCATAAGTCAATAATAATTATAGGGTATAATCTGTTCAAATGCGAAAAGCAAGAGAAACTCCGCAAACGTTCGACCGTCCTGGAGTTTCCTGTCCCCGAGTTTCGTCCGAGTTTCCGTCCCCGAGATTCCAAATCAGAGAGCGTCCTGTCCCCGAGTTTCCAAGGCTGGCTACTCGCCTGCAGAGGAGAAAGGCAAACCCAAGACCCACCTCTCAACCCGAGGGTGGGGCACGCGGCGACAGCCGCCCCCCAAGGCTTTACCCGGTGACTCTCCAGCCGTCCAAATCACCAGGTAAGTGTAAATCCCACTTGAGGAAGTAACGTGCCGCGTCTTCTGCATTCGCGAATACTACTTCGACCACCTGGGCAACTTCCCTTGGGTTGATAGGATTCGAGGCACGGCTCTTATAAATGTACTGCCCCGAAGACGACCTTCGAATTTCTCCACCTTCATGGACAGGATGGTCCTTTGAGCTTCCTAATTCGGAATCTGGGAACGAGCCATGGGCTGTCAGATACTCTGTAAGAATCCGGACGACTTCATCGAATTGCAGCGGAGGATGTGGCCATATGCCACGTGCCAGACGCTCCGACATGTCAAGGTGCCCGCCACGAAGCAGTAGAATTAAGGTTGTCTCGTCCATTGCAGATCGTTTGGTCAGCTCCTAGTCTTGGAGTAGAAAAGCCCCATCACATCAACAACAAATCAAGGTCCGAGCGTGACGTAGCGGACATAACCTGTTAAGGGACGACGAAAAACAGCAGTTCCCCCCGGCTCCTCCACCGATGACTCCTGGAGCTATTCGCGTGATTGCAGCGGCTCCCGGAAGAAGCCGACCTCCCATTATGAAGCGAACGGAGTCCCTAGAACCGACTATGCCCGGCATTCCATTTATCTCCGCAATGTTTTCAGTAAGAGCCGG
>Ga0335076_10002352_pt1 | contig 18762 bp, 17 predicted proteins | sample Lox_Sample_25_FD_206717 | JGI IMG/M metagenome (GOLD analysis project Ga0335076, IMG submission 206717) | Soil microbial communities from Loxahatchee National Wildlife Refuge, Florida, United States - Lox_Sample_2.5 | ecosystem: Environmental > Terrestrial > Soil > Wetlands | place: USA...
GCGAGTCGTCGAATGCAACCACGCCGAACTCGTCCGAGAGCAGCCGGAAACCGCGCCAGGAGAGCGCCGCCGTGAGCGTGCTCTTGCCAGCGCCGGGCATGGCCGGAAGAACTACCGCGCGGCCGTATCTCTCCACGACGCCCGCGTGCAGCAGCAGGCACCAGCACGAGCGCTGCGCGAGCGCGTAGTTCATGCCCCATTCGAGCAGCGGCAGCGGCGTGTCGGCGGGAAACGGCTCGAACTCGACGGCACCGTCGACCAGCAGCTCGAGCTGCGGCCGCAGAAATCGGCGCAGGCCTCGGCGCAAGCGCAAGCGGGCCGTCACATCGCACACGGCATCGGGTTGCTCGGGCGTGTAGGCGCCGTAGACCGTGTGGATCATCTCGACCAGGCTGGCGACATCGCTGCGGATGCGCACGCGCGCCGCACCCAGGTCGAGCACAAGACCTGCGCCGCCGAGTGACGCCGCGAGACGGTCAGCGCTCGTTTCAGCGATGCGCGGCGTCATCGGCGACGGTGTGGATGAGGCCCAGTTGCGCCAGCTCGTCGAGCAGGCGTTCTGAATGATGGGTGGCGGCCGCCTGCTCCGACTCGACGAGCAGATCGCGCAGACAGGCCGCCACGTCATCGGGCGTCTGCGCGTCGCCGGACAGCAGATCCAATACCGCCACAGCGGCTGGGTTCAGCAGATGCGCGTCCCAGGAGAGCGGATTGAAGACGATGCACTCATCGCCGAAATCAAATGCGCGAATGCCTTCAATCGCGGCATACCGAAGTGTCATGGGTCAAACAAATCGGCGGCACGCCCGGAACACGGGGGTGCCGCCGTTATGGAGCGAACTAAGAGTCTAAGCCTTGCGGAACGACCCGTAGCAGCTCATCGTCGTGGCCGACGCGCCACGCGGCCGCTGCAGCGTGATCCGCGAATACTGTGTCGACGTCGACTTGTCGAACCAGACAAGCGCCCAGCGCGAGCTTTGCGAGCTGACCTGCCAGCCTTGCGGCATCAGTTGCCCGAAGGTGAGCTCGTTGTACGGCGGATTGACGCTCACGTAGACGTTGCGAACTTGGTCGAGGAAGTAATAGCCCTGGTCACGGCCCTGCGCGTTCAGCATGGAGACCGGTACCCTTTGCCGGAACCAGTGGTCCGTGTCTTCGCTGAAGAAGCGGTACGGCACATCGGCATCGGCGCTGCGCAAGCAGCGCGAGAAAGACGAAACCGCTGCCGCCGAAGCCGACGAAACCGTCAAAACGACCGGAGCCGCAAGCGAACCGCGAAGGAGTTTGCGCCGAAGAGCCTTCTTGTCCATCGATGCCTCAAGTGCCACTGCCGTGCAACCCGGATGTGAAAGGGACGCTCGCAAGACAGTGTCATTCTAGGTCCGTTGACGCATCTTATGTAGGCCGTTTGTCAGATCAGTCGGCGCGGTTGCGTAAGAAAATTCGACAATCGGAAGGGTTTGCACCATCGCCGGGTCTAGATCACATTGCGCTCAACGAGCGGCGCACCCGCCACGATGCGCGCGGGTGAAAGTGCCGACAAATCCAGTGACCGGTAATCGCCGGTGGCGATCAGCTCGGCAACGCCGCGCCCGATCGCTGGAGCGTGCTGCATGCCGTGTCCTGAGAATCCACAGACGACAGCGACTCGATCATTGCCAGGCAGAAAGCCGACAAATCCGTTCTGGTCGAACCGGTTGTACTCGTAGTAGCCAGCCCATGCGTTGGTAACCCGCAGCGCCTCGAATTCGGGAACGCGCGCCGCCAGCGCCGGCCAGATCACCTCGTCGAAAAGGCCGTGATCAACATCGTCGAGCGGTACATCGTCGCGATCCGGGCCACGCGGCGGCGCGCCGGCGATGTAGCCGCGACCCTCGGGACGGAACCAGAAGCCGCTCGGATCGATCACGAGCGGGCACTCGGGCAGGCGCGCGGGCGATTCGAATACGAATACGTCGCGTTTGCGCGCGGATACGGGCAGTTCGAAGCCGGCCTGCGCAGTCAGAGGCGCGCTCCATGCGCCCGCCGCGATCAGGACGACATCCGCTTCATAGCGCTCGCCATCCGCCAGCACCGCGACGATCGAATCGCCGTGCGTTGCAAGTTCGCGCACCTCGTTCTTGGCGAACGCGACACCGAGCGCTGCCGCCGAGCGCCGGAACGCCTGCAACACGCTGTAGGCGTCGAACCAGCCCTCGCCACTCAGGCCCAGGCTGCCTGCCGCCAGGTCGTCCATCGCAAGCCATGGGAAACGCTGTCGTAGTTGCGCGGGTTCGAGCAGGGCGACGTCCGCTCCGAGCCTCGTCTGGATCGCGTGGTTGGCAAAAAGCGTCGCGCGGCCCGCGGCAGTAGCGAGGAAGAGATAGCCCGGTTCGGTCAGCCCGATTGCCGGGTGCTCGCCGGCCACGCCCAGTTCATCGCCGATCCGCCGCAGGAACGCAAGGCTCTGCTGGGACAGCCGGATGTTGATTTCGGTCGAGAACTGTTGGCGGATCGAACTAGCCGATAGCGCGCTGGACGCTCGTTTGTAGGTGGGATCGCGTTCGATCACCGTCGCACGCACGCCAAAATCGCGGGCGAGGAAAAACGCCGAGGCGCAGCCCATCACACCGCCGCCGACGATCAGGATCCTGCGCATTTTCGGTGCGGTCGCGCGCGTACTGCCTGCGGGCGCTCCGGCTAGCCGTGAGGAGCCGTGTCGATGAAGCTCTGTCGAGCGCAGAGTTTCTCGTAGTGCTTGGCAAGCAAAGGGTAGGGCCGGCGCCAGTCGATCTGCGAGAAGCGGAAATCCAGGTAGCCGAGCGCACATCCGACCGCGATGTCCGCGAGCGAGTAGTTATGCCCGTTGCACCAGGCCTTGTCGCCCAAGCCGCTGCTCATCGCGGCCACGCCGGCGTGCACCTTGGTCATCTGCCGGTCGATCCACTTCTGCGACCGGTGCGCGGGATCGCGCTGGGTCTGCTCGAGGCGCACGCCGACGGAGGCATCGAGCACGCCGTCGGCGAGTGCCTCCCAGGTGCGCACCTCGACGCGCTGGCGTCCTTCCGACGGGATGAGGCGCGAGACGGGCGAAACGGTGTCCAGGTATTCGACGATGACGCGAGAGTCGAAGACGGCGCCGCCGTCCTCCATGATCAGGCACGGCACCTTGCCGAGCGGATTGGCATTGGCGATCGTGGTCGTCGGCGACCACACATCCTCGAACTCGAGGTGGCACTCGATGCGCTTTTCCGCCATGACGATGCGCACCTTGCGCACGTACGGGCTGGTCGATGAACCGATAAGGCGCAAGGATTTCACGGAGGATGTATGTCTAGGTTTTTTTAGCGCGGGTCCCGCTCTCTGAGACCCAGTATATCCAAGGGGTTCGCGGCGCCACGCTCTACGCGGCGCGATGCGTGGCGCGTTCACGACGCACCCCGATGCTAGACTGCGCGCGCCTTGCAGTCCTTCGCGTTGCAAGCGCTCCTGCGTGCCAGATCCGTCCCTCCCGCTCTCGCCAGCGACTGCGATTTCCCCGCTCGACGGCCGCTACGGCCGGCAAACGGCGTCGTTGCGCGACGTGTTCTCAGAGTATGCGTTCATGCGCGCGCGCCTGCGCGTCGAAGTCGAGTGGCTGACCCGGCTGTCCGCGGCAGGCCTGCCCGAATTGCCCCCCCTCACGGCAGCAGCGCTGGAGCGCCTGCGCGGCCTGGTGCGCGACTTCTCGGTCGACGATTGTGAAACGATCAAGGCGATCGAGGCGCGCACCAATCACGACGTAAAGGCGGTCGAGTACTGGATCAAGGATGCAACGCGCGGCAACGCCGAGCTGCAGGGCGCGGCCGAGTTCGTCCACTTTGCGTGCACGTCCGAGGACATCAACAACACCGCGCACGGGCTCATGCTCGCGCGCGGCCGCGAACTGCTGATCGAACCGCTGCGGGCGTTGCACCGGCGCTTGCAAGCGCTGGCGCACCGACACGCCGCTACACCGATGCTCGCGCGCACGCATGGGCAGGCCGCGACGCCGACCACGGTCGGCAAGGAGTTCGCCAACTTTGCCGTGCGGCTCGCCGCGGCGATCGATGCGATCGCGCGGGTGCCGATTCGCGCCAAGATGAATGGCGCGGTGGGCAACTACAACGCGCACATCGTCGCGGCACGCTCGGTCGACTGGGAACGCCTGGCGCGGGGCGTCGTCGAGGATCTTGGTCTGGTGTTCAACGAGCACACGATCCAGATCGAACCGCACGACTACATGGCCGAACTCTTCGACGCGCTTGCGCGTGCCAATACGATCCTGCTGGACCTCGATCGCGACCTGTGGGGGTACATCGCGCTCGGCTACTTCAAGCAGAAGCTGAAGGAGGGCGAGATCGGTTCGTCGACGATGCCGCACAAGGTCAATCCAATCGACTTCGAAAACTCCGAAGGCAACCTCGGCGTGGCCAACGCGTTGCTGCGCCATTTTGCCGACAAGCTGCCGGTCTCGCGGTGGCAGCGCGACCTGTCCGATTCGACCGTGCTCCGCAACCTGGGCGTCGCGTTCGGCCATTGCCTGGTGGCGTATCAATCATGCGGGCGCGGACTGGACAAACTCGAAGTCAACCCTGCCGCGCTCGCGGCCGACCTTGCCGACGCGTGGGAGGTGCTCGCCGAAGCCGTGCAAACAGTTATGCGACGCTACGGCGTGCCGGAGCCGTACGAGCGCCTCAAGGAACTGACGCGCGGCAAGGGCATCACGCGCGACGCCTTGCACGCGTTCATTGCGACGCTGCCGATTCCCGAGGCCGAACGCCAGGCTTTGCTGACGTTGACACCGGCAAACTACATCGGCAAGGCCGAAGAACTGGCGCGCCGCTGCTGACGCGTGCGCCACGGTGCGCGCTTCTCACGGATCAGCGGGATCGGCGCATCGCAGCGAGCCGGAATAATGCCGTCGCGCCGACTGTTCACGCGCCAACCGAGCCAGTGTTCGGTCATCACAACCCGAGGGGAACGCATGAAAAAAACGCTCTGCTTGCTCGCCGCTGCTGGAGGTCTTTCGCTGTCGGCCGCGCCGGCCTATGCGCAGTTCAACAAGCCCGAAGATGCGATTCACTATCGCCAATCGGCGATGTTCATCATGGGTAACCAGATGGGCCGTATCAATGCGCAGCTCAAGGCTTCATCGCCCAACATCCAGGTGATCCAATCGAGTGCGGCGCTGGCCGAGGTGATGTCGAAGCTGCCGTTCGAGGCTTTCGTTCCCGGAACGGAAACGGGCGGCACGCCGCCGACCAAGGCGAAGCCCGAGCTGTTCAAGGACACCGACAAGGTGAAGAACCTGGCCGAAAAGATGCAGACCGAGGTCGCGAAGCTCAACGTTGTCGCGAAGGGCGGCGACGTGGCGGCGATCAAGGCGCAGTTCGGCGACGTGGGCAAGTCCTGCAAGGCCTGCCACGACGACTACCGCAACAAGGAATGACGGCGCGCGAACCGGCGCGTCGGAACAAGAACGCCGCCCGCGGGCGGCGTTTTTCTTTGTTCAGGCGCGCCGCCTAGCGCGTGACGACGTACGCGGCCAGTCCCGCCGCGATGGCGAGCAGGATCGCCGCGCGGACACGCAGCGTGCCGTTGTCGGTCGCCGCGACGAGCGAGCCGCCGGGCTTGTCGCCGGTGAACATCGGCACGATGAGGTTCTCGCGCTTGGCGAAGAAGTAGTACGCGATCGCGCCGAGGTGCAGCGCGACCAGCAGATAGATCACATATTGATTCGCCTCGTGAATCGCGCTGAGGCGATCGCTGGTTGCCTGGGAGACCTGCTTCGCCAGCGGCCCTTCGCTCGAGATCGAGTCGTTGGAAAAAAGCCCCGTGGATGCCTGCAGCAGCAAAGCCAGCAGCATCGCGATCACCGACAGCGCGCCGAGCGGATTGTGTCCGGCCTGTGCGGGTGCACTGCCATCGCGCATCTGGCGGAGATACGCGAGGACCGCGGCCGGCGGACGGACGAAGTTGGCGAAGCGTGCATGGTGCGAGCCTGCGAAGCCCCACATGATCCGGAACGCGAGCAGCGTCAGGATGCAGTAGCCGCTGCGCATGTGCCAGTCGAGCCAGTTGCCGCCGATGTGGGCGCTGATGACGGAAAAGCAGACCAGTACGACCAGCACCCAGTGAAACAACCGCGTCGGCAGGTCCCAGACGCGTATCACGGGACCACCTGTTGCTCTTCCTTCTTGGGCGGCTTCACGAGGTCCTCGCGCTTGACGCCGAGGTACATCGCGATCGCCGCGGCGACGAACACCGACGAGTACACGCCGAACATGATGCCGATCGTCAGCGCGAGAGCGAAGTAGTGCAGCGCAGGGCCGCCGAGGAACAGCATCGACAGCGTCATGCTCAGCGTGCACCCGTGCGTGATGATCGTGCGCGAGATGGTCGCCGTGATCGCCGAGTCGATCACTTCAGTGACGCTCGCCTTGCGCATCTTCTTGAAGTGCTCGCGCACCCGGTCGAAGATGATCACCGACTCGTTGACCGAATATCCGAGCACGGCGAGCACGGCGGCCAGCACCGGTAGCGAGAACTCCCAGCGGAAAATCGCGAACATCCCGACCACCAGCACGACATCGTGCAGGTTGGCGACGATCGCGGCGACCGAGAATTTCCACTCGAAGCGGAACGCCAGGTAGATCATGATGCCGATCACCGTGATCAGCAGCGCGACCGCGCCGTCCTGCGCGAGTTCGCTGCCCACCTGCGGCCCGACGAATTCGACCCGCCGCCGTTCGACGCCGGAATCGGCCGCCTTCAACGCGTCCATCACCTGGTCGGCCTGTGCGTTTGCGTTGGCTCCCGGCTTGATCGGCAGCCGGATCAGCACGTCGCGCGAGGTGCCGAAGTTCTGTACCTGCGACTCACCCCATCCCTTTGCCGCGAGCGTCGCGCGGACCTTCTCGAGATCCGCAGCCTGCGGGTAGTTCACCTCGAGCACGGCGCCGCCGGTGAACTCGATCGACAGGTTCAACCCCTGGAAGACCAGAAAGCCGACCGCGATCAGGAACGACACCAGCGAGATCCCGTTCAGGATCAGCGAGTAGCGCATGAACGGAATCGTGCGGTGGATGCGGAAGAATTCCATCGTTCACCTCAGCCCGCGCAGCGCGCGAGCTCAACGAATTGAGTGGAGTTGGGGTTGCTCACTTCGCACCCGCCACCGCGCCGGAATCCGGCCGCCATACCTGACCGATGCTCACGCTGGTGAGCTTCTTGCGCGTGCCGTAGATCAGGTTGACGATCGCGCGCGACACGAACACCGCCGTGAAGATCGACGTGAGAATGCCCAGGCAGTGCACGACCGCGAATCCGCGCACCGGCCCGGAACCGAACAGAAGCAGCGCGACGCCCGCGATCAGCGTCGTGATGTTCGAATCGAGAATCGTGTTGAAGGCTCTTGCGTAACCGTCATAGATTGCCTGCTGCGGTGGCCGGCCGTTGCGCAGTTCCTCGCGCACGCGCTCGTTGATCAGCACGTTCGCATCGATGGCCATGCCGAGCGTCAGTGCGATGGCCGCGATACCGGGCAGCGTCAACGTCGCCTGCAGCACCGAAAGCAGCGCGATCAGCAACATCACGTTGACCGACAGCGCGATCACCGACACCACGCCGAACAAGCCGTAATACAGCATCATGAAGACGGCGATCACCGAGAAGCCGACCCATGTGGAGTGGAACCCGCGCTCGATGTTGTCCTTGCCGAGGCTCGGACCGATCGTGCGTTCTTCGATGATCTCCATCGGGGCGGCCAGCGATCCGGCACGCAGCAGCAGCGCGACGTTGTTGGCCTCCTGCGTGGTCATGCGCCCGGAAATCTGCACCCGGCCGCCGCCGATCTCGGACCGGATGACCGGTGCCGTGACGACCTCGCCCTTGCCCTTTTCGAACAGCAGGATCGCCATGCGCTTGCCGACGTTTTCGCGCGTGACGTCGCGAAAGATGCGCGCGCCCTTGGCGTCGAGCGTCAGGTGGACCGCAGGCTCCTGCGTCTGAGTATCGAACCCGGCTTGCGCGTCGTTGAGATTTTCGCCGGTCAGGATCACCTGGCGCTTGGTAAGCAGTGCCCGTCCGTCGCGTTCGTTGAAGCGCTCGCAGCCGAACGGCACGGTTCCCGCGGCGAGAGCCGACAGGTCCTCCGGCGCTTCGCACAGCAAGCGCACTTCGAGCGTTGCCGTGCGACCCAGGATCTCCTTCGCCCGGGCGGTGTCCTGCACACCGGGAAGTTGGACGACGACCCGATCGGATCCTTGCTGCTGGATGACCGGCTCGGTAACGCCGAGTTCGTTGATGCGGTTGTGCAGCGTGGTGATGTTCTGCTTGAGCGCGTAGTCCTGCACGCTCTTGATCGCCGCCGGCGTAAGCGTTGCGATGACGCGCAGGTCGGTGCCTTCACCGTCCTCCTTCAGCGCGAGGTCGCGGTTGGAATCGCGGATCAGGTCTTCGGCGCGCTTGCGGGTTTCGTCGTCGCGGAAACGAATCTCCAGCGTATTGCCGGTGCGATTGATGCCGCCGTGACGGATCGACTTGTCGCGCAACAGCGTGCGCAGGTCTCCGGCGATCGACTCGGCGCGCTTTTCGACCGCCTCCTTCATGTCGACCTGCATCAGGAAGTGCACCCCGCCGCGCAAGTCGAGACCTAGGTACATGGGCAGTGCATGCACGCTCGTGAGCCATGCCGGCGTCCGGGAGACGAGGTTGAGCGCGACCACGTACGTTGGATCTTTCGGATCCGGATTCAGGCTGTGTTCGATCGCGTCCTTGGCCTTGAGCTGCGTGTCTTCGTCCTGGAAGCGCACGCGCACTGTCGAATTGAACCCGACGGTTTCGAACGCCGCGCTGTCGAACGTGATGTTGGCGCCGTGCAGGATCGACACCACCCGGTCGCGCATATCCGGTTCGACCTTGATCGTCGCCTTCTGTGACGAGATCTGCACCGCGGGCGCCTCGCCGAAGAAATTCGGCACCGTGTAGACGATGCCGAACAGCAGGGCAATGACGATGAGGATGTACTTCCAGAGTGCGTAACGATTCATGGCTTGCTTGCGGAGTTGCGGGTGCGGCGAGCGGTTCGGGGGCGTCGCCTCACAGCGACTTCATCGTTCCCTTGGGCAGCAGGGTCTGCACCGCGCCGCGTTGCATCGAGATTTCCACCGGCTTGCCGTCCACGGACGCGACCTGCAGGGTCATGTACTGGTCGGTCAGTTCGGTGATCTTGCCGATCATGCCGCCGGCCGTCAGCACCTCGTCACCCTTGCCAAGCGCCTCGACCATCGCCTTGTGCTCTTTTTGCCGTTTGGTTTGCGGCCGGATCATCACGAAGTACAGGACGACGAAGACCAGGGCCATGAAACCGTAGGTTGTGAGCATCGACTCCGTGCCACCGGGCGCGGCTGGAGCGGTCTGCGCGAATGCGTCGGAAATGAAGAACATAGAGGAGACTCCAGGGAGCGCCGAGCGGCGGATTATAGATATGGGGGGAAGGCGGTCAGGCATGCTCGGGCGAGCGCGTCATTCGCGCATTTGCTCGATCTGACAGCGCCGCCTCGCACGGGTTTCCGCAGCAAAGGTCGCGAAGCGGCCCGCTTCGATGGCTTTGCGGGCGCGCCTCATCAGGTCCAGGTAGTAGTGCAGGTTGTGAATCGTATTCAGGCGCGCGCCCAGGATCTCGTTGACGCGCTGCAAGTGGTGCAGGTACGCACGCGTGTGGTCGCGGCAGGTCATGCAGGTACACGTCGGATCGAGCGGCTGCATGTCGTTGCGATAACGGCTGTTGCGGATCTTCACGTCGCCGTTGGTGGTGAAGAGCCAGCCGTTGCGTGCATTGCGGGTTGGCAGCACACAATCGAACATGTCGATGCCGGCCGCGATGCCGTCGAGCAGATCTTCCGGCGTGCCCACGCCCATCAGGTAGCGCGGCGCGGCGGCGGGGAGGCGCGGGGCGGCGTGGGCCAGAACGCGCAGCATCTCCTCCTTCGGCTCGCCGACCGACAGGCCGCCGATCGCATACCCGTCGAAGCCGATGTCGGCCAGGCCGGCGATCGATTCGTCGCGCAGGCTCTCGAACATTCCGCCCTGCACGATGCCGAACAGTGCGTTGCGGTTCTCCAGCCGATCGAATTCACTGCGCGAGCGGCGGGCCCAGCGCAACGACAGGCGCATCGATGCACCCGCTTCGGCCTCGGTTGCGGGCCGCGCGTCGATCCGGTACGGCGTGCATTCGTCGAACACCATCACAATGTCCGAGTTCAGCGCGCGCTGGATGCCCATCGAGACTTCCGGCGTCAGCAGCAGCCGATCGCCGTTGATGGGCGAGGCGAAGCGCGCACCTTCTTCGCTGATCGTGCGAAGCGCGCCGAGCGAAAACACCTGGAAGCCGCCGGAATCCGTTAGCAGCGGCCGTTGCCAGCCCATGAAGCGATGCAATCCATCGTGCGCTGCGATCACCTCGGTGCCCGGCCTGAGCCACAGGTGAAAGGTGTTGCCGAGGACGATCTGCGCGCCGAGTTGCTCGAGTTCGCACGGCGCCATCGCCTTCACGGTGCCGTACGTGCCGACCGGCATGAAAACCGGTGTCTCGACCACGCCGTGCGCGAGGCGCAGGCGTCCACGCCGCGCCGCGCCATCCCTGGCGAGCACTTCGAACCGGGCGCTCACGACGCGCGCTCCAGCAGCATCGCGTCGCCATAGCTGAAGAACCGGTAGCGCGCATCGATCGCGTGCCCGTAAGCCGCACGAATGCGCTCGAGCCCAGCGAACGCGGCGACCAGCATGAACAGCGTCGAGCGTGGCAGATGAAAGTTGGTCAGCAGGCGGCGCACGACCTGGAAGCGGAATCCGGGCGTGATGAAAAGCCGTGTTTCGTTCGCGCCCGCTCGGACGGCTCCGTCGCTGGCCGCGGATTCCAGCGCGCGTAGCGCGGTCGTGCCGACCGCGGTGATCCGGCGCCCGGTCGCCAGCGCGGCGTTGATCGCCTGCGCCGCCGGCGCGCCGATCGCGTAGCGCTCGGCGTGCATGACGTGATCGCGGATTCGCTCCGTACGCACGGGCTGGAATGTTCCGGCGCCGACGTGCAGCGTGATGTGCACGAGTTCAGCGCCACGTGCCGCGATCTGCGCGCGAAGTTCGTCGGTGAAGTGCAGGCCGGCGGTTGGCGCGGCCACCGCGCCGGGAACGCGCGCGTAGATGGTCTGGTAGCGCGTTTCGTCTTCGGCCGAGACGCCGTGCTGGATGTACGGCGGCAGCGGCACCTGGCCGAGCGCCTCCAGCGTGCTGTCGACATCGTGATCGAACTCGAGGTGGAAGAGGTCGCCTTCGCGACCGCGGACGGCGGCGTGCCGTGCCGAGTCGCCGGCGCCGAACTCGAATTCCGTCCCGGCGCGCGCTGCGTGGCTCGTGCGCACCAGCGCGAGCACCTCGCGCACACCGATGACCCGCTCCACCAGCACTTCGACCTTGCCACCGCTCGGCTTGTGGCCGAAGAGGCGCGCCTTGATCACCTTGGTGTCGTTGAACACGAGCACTTCGCCGGGTTCGATCAGGTCCGGGAGGGATCGGAAAGTCCGATCCTCGAACGCGTCGCGCCGCACGTGCAGAAGCCGACTCGCGCTGCGCTCCGGCAGCGGGTGCTGCGCGATGAGCTGCGGCGGGAGATCGAAGTCGAAATCGGTGAGCGAGAGTTCCTGGTCGTGCATTGGCTTTACCGGCCAACGTTGTGAACCCGTGCTGGGGCTCGAATGAATCGACCGCGGTCGATGGTGCCGGGAGAGAGAATCGAACTCTCACGGTATTGCTACCGCGGGATTTTGAGTCCCGTGCGTCTACCAGTTCCGCCATCCCGGCTCGGGCGGCGGATTATGGACTATCCAAAAAAAAGCGCGAACGAAGCGCGCACAGGGAACAACAGGGCGCCCAAGCACGCCGGCCGCGGGGTTGCATCAGGCAATCACAAGGGTCAACGACGCCGGTGTCGCGGCGGATAATTTCGCGTCGACCTCGCAAGCGGCGCCGTATCGAGTGAAACCGCCCTTTCTGTCCGCGAACTTCCTGCGCATCAGCCTGCCATTCACGGTGATTTTGCTCGTGATGCTCGTGCTTTCACTCGTGTGCATGGAAATTCTCTCGGCGGCGCGCGCTTATGTCGGCGGCGAGGGACTGTGGTCGAAGGCGCAAAAGGATGCCGTTGCATCGCTCGCACGCTATGCGCGCACGCGCGACGGCACGGAGTACGGACGTTTCCGCGAATCGCTGGCCGTGCCGCTGGGCGACCGTGTTGCGCGCCAGGCGATGCAGGCCGAGCCGTTCGACCGGCGCAGTGCCGTCGAAGGCTTCGTCCGCGGCGGCAACCACCCGGACGACATCGGCCGGATGATCTGGCTGTTCCGCACGTTCGGCGACCTGGAGTCGATGCACAAGGTGATCGCGGTGTGGACCGAAGGCGACGAGCGCATCGCGCAGCTCGACGACCTGGGCCGGCGCCTCGATGACCGCATTCGCGCCGGCGATGGCCTGGCGGTGGTGCAGCCGCTGCTCGACGAGGTCGATCGGCTAAACCTCGACCTGCGTCCGCTCGAAGACGAGTTTTCGGCGCGACTCGGTGCGATCTCACGCCAGGTCACCGCGGTGTTGTTCACGGCGCTGACGATCCTCGGGGCGACACTGCTGGCAGGCGCCGCTTTCATCTCTCGCTCGATGCTGCGTCGGACCGAAGCGGCCGAAGCAGCCTTGCGCGCGAGCGAAGCAAGCGTGCACGCCGAGCAGGAACGCGCACACGTGACGCTGGGCTCGATCCACGACGGCGTGATCTCGACCGACGCGCGTGGTTGCGTGACGTATCTCAATCCGGCCGCGGCATCGATCACCGGCTGGACCTCGGAGGCGGCATCCGGCCAGCCGCTGTACCTCGTCTTCCGGCTGATCACTGCGTCCGACCTGGAGCCTGTCGCGACCGAGGTGGGGCGACTGCTGAGCGATCGCAACGCGCGCGAGTCGCTGCACGATGCGACGCTGGTGCGCAAGGACGACTCGCGCGTCGCCATCGATGCATCGCTCGCGCCGATCTGCGATCGCTACGGCGCCGTGATTGGCGTGGTCGCGGCCTTCCGCGACGTCAGCCAGGAACGGGAGTTGTCGATGCGTTTGCTGCACCAGGCAACGCACGACGCGCTGACCGGCCTCGTCAATCGCCGCGAGTTCGAGCACCGCGTGCGCGCGGCGCTGGAAGAGGCGGCGGCGACGCAACGGCAGTTCTGCGTGTTGTATGTCGATCTCGACCAGTTCAAGGTGGTCAACGACACGAGCGGCCATCCGGCTGGTGATCAGTTGATCTGCCAGATCTCCGAGCTGATGAGCAGCGCGCTGCGCGGCAGCGACACGCTCGCCCGGCTGGGTGGCGACGAGTTCGGCGTGCTGCTGGTCGACTGTCCGCTCGCGCCCGCGCTGGCGATTGCGGAAAAGCTGCGCAAGCGCATCGGTGAACTGCGTTTTGCGTGGCGCGATCGCAGCTATGTGATCGGCGCCAGCATCGGCGCCGTGACATTGGACGCGACGTTCCGCAGCGAGGCCGAGGTGCTGAGCGCCGCCGACACGGCGTGTTATCTCGCCAAGGACGACGGGCGCAATCGCGTCAAGGTCTACCAGCCTGACGATCATCAGTTGCGCGTGCGCACCGGCGAGCTGGAATGGGTGACCCGGGTCGCGAGCGCACTCGATGAGAACCGGCTCGTGTTGTTCGCTCAGGAGATCAGCCCGTTGCGAGCGGGCCTTCCGGGCGGCCGCTTTGAAGTCCTGCTGCGCCTGATGAACGAGGCCGGCGACCTGGTGTCGCCGATGGCGTTCATTCCGGCCGCCGAACGCTACGGAATGATGGCGAAGCTCGATTGTTGGGTCATCGACCGCGCGATCGCGGCGCTGGGCGCGCGCCGCGCGGCCGGATCGAGCATGCCGCTTCTGGTGGTCAATCTCTGCGGCGCCTCGATCGTCGATCCGGCCTTCCTCGACTATGTGCGCGATCGGCTTGCGGTGGCCAACGTTCCGGCCGATCGGCTCGGATTCGAACTCACCGAGAGCGCGGCGATCACCAACCTCGGCGCAGCCGCGCGCACGCTGCGCGAGCTGCACAACCTCGGGTGCACGCTGGGGCTGGACGATTTCGGCAGCGGCATGTCGTCGTTCGGATACCTGCGCGGGCTGCCGGTCGACTTCGTGAAGATCGACGGCCACTTCGTGCGCGAGATGCATCTTGATCCGGTCGATCGTGCGATGGTCTCCGCCATTCACACGGTCGGTCACGTGATGGGGTTGACGACCATCGCCGAGTGGGTCGAGCACGAAGCAGCGAGGGACCTTCTCGAAAGCATCGGCGTCGACTACGTGCAGGGCTATGCAGTCGCCGCGCCGATGCCGCTCGAGAGTGCGCTGAAGAGCATGGACAAGGGTTACGCGACGCCGCGCGAAGGCAAGCCGGTCGTGCGGCTCGTGCGGCGGGCGAACGACTGACCGCTGGCGCCGGCGCGGCGAGCGAACCGACGTCCTAGACTTCCAGGTTGTCGATCAGTCGAGTTATGCCGAGCTTCGCGGCGGCGAGCACGACCAGCGGTTCGGATCCCACTTCCTCCGGCGCTGGCATCTTCAGATCGCGACGACGCCGGACCGACACGTAGTCGACCTTCCAGCCGTTGGTCGCCAGTTCGTTCTTCGCGGCCCCCTCGATCGCCGGCACGTCAGTCTCGCCGCCGGTGATCCGGTCGCGCACCGAGTTCAGTACGCGATACAGGCGCGGTGCTTCGGTGCGCTCGTCCGGATTCAGATATTGATTGCGCGACGAGAGTGCCAGCCCGTCGGCGTTGCGCACGGTTTCGTGCGGAAGGATTTCGGTGGGCAGCGCAAACTGGCGACACATGTTGCGCACGATCATCAGCTGCTGATAGTCCTTCTTGCCGAATACCGCGACGCGCGGCTGCACGCACGAAAACAGCTTGAGCACCACGGTGGTCACGCCGATGAAGAATCCCGGGCGGAATTCGCCCTCGAGTATGTCGCCGAGATCGGACGGCGGGCTGACGCGATAGTTCTGCGGTTCCGGATACATCTCGCGTTCGTTCGGTGCGAACAGCACGTAGACGCGGTTCTGTTCCTGCAGCTTGTCGATATCGGATTGCAGCGTGCGCGGGTACTTGTCGAAGTCCTCGTTGGGGCCGAACTGCAGGCGGTTGACGAAGATCGATGCCACCACCGGATCACCGTGCTGGTGCGCCATCTTCATCAGCGACAAATGCGCCTCGTGCAGGTTGCCCATCGTGGGCACGAAGGCGATGCGGTTCTGTCCCTGCAGCTGGTCGCGCAGATCCTGGATGGTGTGGACGACCTTCATCGCGTCCCCGGAAAAAATGGCCGGCGGATTGTACGGGCACCTATTCGGTCCACCGCCACGCGTGTGTTCACAGCGTGGTCAGTAGCTCTCGGCGTCAGCGGGGAAGCTGCGCTCTTTGACGGCCTTGACGTATGCCTCGAACGCCGCACGGATGCTCGGCTGGCCGGCGACAAAGTTGCGCACGAAACGCGGCTTCTTGCCGGGATACACGTCGAGCATGTCGTGCATCACGAGCACCTGGCCCGAGCACTGGTTGCCCGCGCCGATGCCGATGGTCGGGATGCCGATCGCTTGCGTGATCAGCTCCGCGACGCGCGCCGGCATCAATTCGAGCACCAGCAGCGCGGCGCCCGCCCTTTGCAGCGCCTTCGCATCGGCGATCAGGCGCGCCGCATCGGTGTCGCTCTTGCCCTGGATCCGATAACCGCCGAGCGCATGCACCGATTGCGGCGTCAATCCAAGATGCGCGCAAACCGGGATGCCGCGTTCGGCGAGGAATTCGACGGTCGGCGCGAGCCACGCGCCACCTTCAACCTTGACCATCTGCGCACCGGCCTGCATCAGCTTGACCGCGTTGTCGCAGGCCGCGGCCGGGCTCGACTGGTAGGTGCCGAACGGCATGTCGGCGATGAGCCAACTGGTGCGCACGCTGCGCGCAACGCAGCGCGTGTGATAGGCAACCTGCTCCAGCGTCACGGGCAGCGTCGACGATTCGCCCTGCACGACCATGCCGAGCGAGTCGCCCACCAGCAGCGAGTCGACGCCACAATGGTCCATCAACGCTGCGAAACTCGCGTCGTAGCACGTGAGCATCGCGATCGGTTCGCCGTCCGCGCGCATCTGCATCAGGCGCGGCAGCGTGACCGGCTTGCGCCCGCTGTCGGCGACGGGAGTCGTGGGGTGCGTGCTCATCGAAATGCTCGTGCTGGGTCAGGCCGCCAGGTTGAAGTACTCGCGCCGCCCGCGCATGCGGGCGATGCGCGACAGCAGCAGGTCGAAATCGCTGTCGCGCTCGATCGGGTTGAGGTGTTCCGTGTTCACCATCAGCACCGGCGCAGCATCGTACTGGTGAAAGAAGCGCGTGTAGGCGTCCGCCAGATTGCGCAAGTAACTTTCCGAGATGCCGGCTTCGATCGGATCGCCGCGGCGATGCACGCGGTCGATCAGCGTTTCGGGCTGCGCCTGCAGGTAGATCACCAGGTCGGGCGCCGGTACGGCCGGCGCCAGTTGCGCGAGGATCGTTTCGTACAGGCGCATTTCGTCATCGGCCAACGTGAGGCGCGCGAACAGCGGATCCTTTTGCAGCAGGAAATCACCCACGATCAGGCTGTGAAACAGATCAAGCTGCTTCAAACCATCGAGTAGCTGCACGCGCTGGAACAGGAAAAACAGCTGCGTGGATAGCGCGTAGCGCTTGGTGTCGCGATAAAAACGCTCGAGAAACGGATTGGCGCCGGGTTGTTCGAGTAGCAGGTGCGCGCCGCTTGCACCGGCCAGCTTGCGCGCGAGCGACGTCTTTCCGGCGCCGATCGGGCCTTCGATCACGATGTGGCGAAATCGCGCCGGCAGTTCGATCATCGAACGCTCAGGAGACGGACGGGTGGTTCACGGCGGGCGGCGGCCGGCAACCCAAACACAACCAGGCTCATTGCGGCCTGGCAGGTGGAATTTCCGCCGGTTCGATGCGTTGATCGGTGATGCGCGCGAGCAGATCGGCCGCCGGGCCGAGACCCGGGAGCTGCAACTGCGGCTCGAGATCCAGCAGTGGGCGCAGCACGAACGCACGTTCGTGCAGGCGCGGATGCGGCAGCGTGAGCGGCGTGCTACGGATGATCAGGTCACCGACCAGCAAGAGGTCGAGATCGACCTTGCGTGGCGCATTCTTCTGCGTGCCAGGGGCGCGGCGCTTGCGTCCGAGCATCATCTCGATGTCGAGCAGATGCAGCAGCAGGCTGTACGGCTCCAGTTCGGTATCGATCCGTGCGACCGCGTTGAGGAAATCGGGACCTGGCGCATCGATCGGCGCGGTGCGATAAAAGCCCGATACCGCAACGAAGCCGCTGCGTTCGACCGAACGCAACGATTCAACCGCAGCGGTCAGCGTGGCTGCCGTATCGCCCTGGTTGGCGCCAAGCCCGATATACGCGCGTCGCTTCAACGATCCGCTCCCTGAACCTCGCCATCTTCCGTCCGGCGTCCACCGCCGCCGCGTCCCCGGCGCCGGCGCCGCCGCGGTCCACCCGCCGCAGGTGCGTGCGCGGCCTTCATCAACTGCTCGCGGGTCGCTTCGTCCGCGTGCAGGAAGCGCGTCCACCACTCGCCGAGCTCGGCCGGTGCTTCTTCCGCTGCACAGCGTAGCAGCAGGAAGTCGTAGGCGGCGCGCAGCCGGAGGTGCTCCAGCAGCTTCAGCGGAGCCCGACCGTTGCGCCGCTCGAAACGCGGCTGAAGCATCCAGATCTCGCGCATGTCCGAGGTGTAGCGCCGCTGGATCGCGAGTTTCTCGGTCTGCGCATCCAGCACGTCGTCGATCGACGCGTCGAGGCTCGGGATGCGGTGTTCGCCGGCCGCCGAGCGCTCGTTCCAGCGCTTCAGCACCTCGTGCCAGAGCAAGGTGGCGAACAGGAACCCCGGTGCGATGTGCTTGCCCGCGCGCACGCGCTCGTCGGTGCGGCTGAGCGCAAGCATCACGAAGCGCTCGCCCGCCGGTTGTTCGAGGATCACGTCGAGCAGCGGCAGCAGGCCGTGGTGCAAGCCTTCGGCGCGCAGGCGGGTGATGCACGCCACCGAGTGGCCGCTCGTGAGCAGCTTGAGCATCTCGTCGAAGAGACGCGCCGCGGGAACGTTCTCGATCAGGTCGGCAAGCCGGCGGATCGGCTCGCGTGTTTCCGGATCGATCTCGAAACCGAGCTTGGCGGCGAATCGCACTGCACGCAGCATCCGGACCGGATCCTCGCGGTAACGCAACTCGGCCGTGCCGATGATGCGCAGTCGCTTGCGCCGCACATCACGCACGCCGTCGTGATAATCGAGCACGGTCTCGCTGGTCGGGTCGTAGTAAAGCGCGTTGATCGTGAAGTCGCGCCGCGCCGCGTCCTCGAACTGCTGGCCGAAGACGTTGTCGGCAAGCACGCGACCGTGTGCGTCGGTCTGCCGCTCGGGATTTTCGAGCGCGCGGAACGTCGAGACCTCGATCGTCTCGGAGCCGAACATCACGTGCACGAGCCGGAAGCGCCGTCCGATGATGATCGCGCGGCGGAAATGCGACTTGATCTGCTCGGGCGTCGCGTCGGTGGCGACGTCGAAATCCTTCGGCGCGATGCCCGCTAGCAGGTCACGTACCGCGCCACCGACGATGTAGGCGCGGAACCCGGCCTTCT